>ENA-UOIW01000017-UOIW01000017.1-human-gut-metagenome-genome-assembly--contig:-P58-NODE-17-length-160753-cov-114.182274_pt1 | contig 160753 bp, 164 predicted proteins | sample MGYA00242334_ERZ723881 | MGnify/ENA metagenome assembly ERZ723881 | reverse complement strand
AAGCTGTGTTCTTTGCTTTGTCGGGGGTGAGAAGCAATGACCACACGTGACGCTCACGCGCACTCCCCCGACGCACCGCCCTTGACACTCTTCACGCTGATTTTCGCTCCGCTGTTTGTCCGAAAGGCAGATTGTCTTCGTCCCTCATTGGCACCCCGTTTGCGTTCGCTCTTCCGTCGCCCCGCTCCTTACAAATCTTCTCACCCGGACTAGAAGCGTACTCTTTTGCAAAAAAACGCCCGCCGTATTTCGGGCGGGCGCTGTAATATCGGTTTGTGTGACGGCTCACAGGTCGTCCTCGATAGCGCTGGATTTTGCATACGCGGTCGATTTCGCTTCGAAAAAGTCCGTCTTGATGAGGTTTGCGTTGGAGTACTGGCTCACCCACGCCATAGACGCGGGCTCGGTTTCGTAGCCATCGTAAAGAGGTCCGAATCCTATCCCCGTGGAGCGAAGATTGCCGAGATACTTGATGTAGTCCTCCACCATCTGATTGTTGAGCCCCGGAATATCGTCGCCGATGATGTACTGTCCCCACTTGATTTCCTGGCGCACGCCCTCACGCATCATCTCTTTGAGCTCCTCGACCGCCTCGTCGGTAAAGAGGTCGGGCTCTTCCTTTTTGAGTTCGAGGATTATGGAACGGAACAGCCACAGATGCGTATTCTCGTCACGGTTTATGTAGCGTATCTCTTGCACGGACCCGGGCATTTTGCCGTTTCTGCCGAGGTTGTAGAAGAACATAAAGCCCGAATAGAAGTAGATGCCTTCGAGGATATAGTTGGCAATCATCACTTTGAGCAGCGTTGCGGCGGATTTGTCCTCGCGGAAAAGATTGTAGACGTCGCCGATGAACTTATTGCGCGCAAGCAGATGCTCGTCGAATTTCCACTGATAAAGGATGTCGTTGCGCTCGTCGGGAGAACATATGGTGTCCAGCATATAGCCGTAGCTCTGCGAATGCACCGCCTCCTGGAAGGTCTGGATGTTCAGGCAGAGATTGACTTCGTTTGCGGTGATGTATTCGCCGATGTTGGGCAGGTTCGCCGTCTGGATGGAGTCGAGGAAGACGAGGAAACTCAGCACCTTGTCGTACGCTCTGCGTTCGGCGGGCGTAAGCGCCTTGCGGTAGTCCTTGACGTCCTGGCTGAGGTTGATTTCTTCGGGTATCCAGAAGTTGTTCATCGCCTGTCTGTACCAGCTGCTCACCCAGGTGTATTTGAGATTGTTGAAATCGTTGAGATTGGTGGTGTTGCCGCCAATCATACGGCGTTTGACGACTTCGGTATCGCCGTTTTCGTTGAACAATGGTTTGAGTTTGAGATGGTCTTTGTCCATAATTCCTCCGTATTCCGCTTTTATTTCTTAATTTTGTACAGTTTAAGTGCCGTTTCTGCCGTCAGGAGCTGCACGACTCGCACTCTTCGACTTCGAGCGATTTCGAGCGGATGTAATACACCGTCTTGACGCCCTCCTCCCACGCGGAGATGTAGAGCCCCAGCACCTGCCTCATCGTATATTCGTTGGTTATGTAAAGATTCAGCGACTGCGCCTGGTCGATATGGCGCTGTCTTACTCCTGCCGCTCTGACCGTCCAGGTCTGGTCGATGAGGTGCGCGTTTTTGTAGAGCCAGTAGGTTGCGGGCGACAGTTCGGGCGCGACGCGCGGTATCATTGCTCCCTTCTTTTCCTCGAAGAAGAACTTCTTCATCACGGGGTCAAGCCCCGCGGTAGTCCCGGCTATGATTGACGTGGAAGACGTGGGCGCAACGGCAATGAGATAGGAGTTGCGCATACCGTATTTCGCGACTTTTGCCGCGAGCTCTTTCCAGCGGTCGGACGTGTAGCCGCGCTTTTCGAAATAAGCCCCCGTCTGCCAGTCCGAACCCTCGAAGTATTCGTAACTTCCCTTCTCGGCGGCGAGGTCGCAGCTCGCCTCGATGGCGGCGTAGTTTATCTCTTCGAACACTTCGTCCGCAAACGCAAGGTGCTTCTCGCTCTCCCAGCCGATGCCGTTTTTGGCAAGCATATGATGGTATCCCGAAACGCCGAGCCCTATGGGACGGTATTTTCTGTTGTTTATCTTCGCGTATTCGACGGGATAGAAGTTGAGGTCGATGACGTTGTCGAGTGCGCGCACGACGGTGCGGACAATGCTCCTAATCTCTGCCTTGTCCTTCACGTTTATGTTGCCGAGAACGAGCGACGCGAGGTTGCACACCACGAATTCGCCGGGCTTGGTCACCTGCACCACCACTTCGTCGCCGTCATCCGTCTTCACTATCTCGCGCGAAACGAGGTCGATGGGCGACATATTCTGCGCGATTTCCGTGCAGAGGTTGGAACAGTAAATCATTCCCCTGTGCGGATTGGGATTGAACTTGTTGACGTGGTCACGGTTGAAACAGAACGGCGTGCCCGTTTCGACGGCGGATTTGAGGATGAGCCGCACCACCTCTTTCACGGGTATTGCGCGCTTTGAAATCCTGTCGTCGCTCACGCAGTCGAAATACTTGTTTTCCCACTCCTGCCCGTAACAGTCTTCGAGGTGGTAGCCCTTTACGGTGTAAATCTCGTGCGGGCACATCATATACCACATACCGTTTATGTTGTCGCGCGCCATACGCCAGAACAGGTCGGGATAACACACGGCGGGGAAAACGTCGTGCGCTTTCATACGGTCGTCGCCGTTGTTGGTGCGCAGCTGCAAAAATTCGGGCAAATCCTTGTGCCAGGCGTCGAGATAAACCGCGACCGCACCCTGACGCATTCCGAGCTGGTCGACCGCGACAGCGGTGTCGTTGACGAGCCTAATCCAGCGTATTACGCCGCCTGCCGCGCCCTGAAATCCGCGTATGGGCGCGCCCGTCGCGCGCACCTTGCCGAAATAAAGCCCCATTCCGCCGCCGAATTTGCTGACTTTCGAGAAATTGTCTATGCTGCGGTAAATGCCGTCCAGCGAGTCGGGAACGGTGTCGATGAAACAGCTGGAAAGCTGATGGTACGGCTTGCGGGAATTGGACAGCGTCGGCGTCGCGACGGTGACTTTCAGAAGCGAAAGCATATCGTAAAACTCGCGCACCCTCTGCATTTTGTTCTTTTCGTTCATCGCAAGATGCATTGCGATGCCGAGGAACATCTCCTGGGGCGTTTCGAGCAGCGTGCCGTCGAAATCGTGGATTACGTATCGTTTCAGCACGAGTTGCAGCGACGAATAAGTGAAAAGGTTGTCACGGCGGCGGTCTATGATGGACGCGCACTCCGCGACTTCCTCCCGCGTGTAATGTTCGAGGATGTACGCCCCGTAAAGTTTCCTTTCGGTAAGATAGGCAAGTTTTGCGTAAAATCCTTTGATGTCACGCGCTTTGAGCTCTGCGGCGAGCTTCTTGTACATATCGAACATCACAAGCCGCGCGGCGATGAACTCCCACTTGGGGGCTTCCTGCGTGGTGAGTTCCACTGCGGCGCGCACCAAAGACGCGCATTTTGCACTTTCGTCCGCACCTTCCCGTGCGAACGAGGCAAATTTGCCGCTGAGATGCATCAGGTCGTATTCGGGTTCGGGATAATCGTACTGTATCCCTTTCAGCACTCCGACGAGCACGGGGTCGTCGAAACGCGAAGCAATCTCGTTGCGGTACGCTCTCGCTTTTGCACGTGCGTCGCGGTAGAGGATGAAACTCTTGACCTCGTCGAAATAGCCCTCTTCCATAAGGGTTTTTTCCGCAAGGTCCTGCACCTGTTCGACCGTGACGGGAAATGACGGTATCTTCGACACCACGACGGCGGTGAGCCTGTCAAGGACGTCCTCCCCTGCGTCGTGACCGACGCTTACGAATGCGGCGGCAAGCGCGTTCTTGATTTTCACCGCGTCGAAACGCTGTTCGGTACCGTCGCGTTTGACAATGTACATAAGCCCCTCCGAAACCATATATAGAATTGTTTGCGGCACACGACCACAACATATAGCTGTTACATTGTATCAAAGGTGCCGCTATTACGCAAGCGCTTTTCGGGCAAAAAGGACAAAAAAAGAGCGCCCGTCGCAGGCGCTGCAAAAACCGCTCAAAGCTCCGTTTCCGAATTGTGTTTTTTGACTTTGAGTCTGTTCATCGCGCGGGCAAGCTTCGCCTGTGCCGCATAGTATTCCCTCACGCTCTGTCTGCGGAGCATATCTTCCTTTGCCGCGTCTGCGGCGCGCCGCGCCCTGCTCTCGTCTATCTCGTCGGGACTTTCCGCCGTATCGACGAGCACGAGAACTTCGTTTTTTTCGACTTTGACTATCCCCTCGGACACCGCCGCCCGTATGCGCTTTTCTTTGCCGTCCTCTTCCACGGTGAAATCAAGCTCCCCCGGCACGACCGCGGAGATGTAATTGCTGTGATGTGCCATAATGCCGTACTGCCCCTGCAAGGTCGGCACGACCAAAGACACGCACTCACCCTCGTAAAAAGGCTTGTCGGCAGCAAGGATATGCAGGAAAAACTTGTTGCGGCTCATACGCTCTCTTTCAGCTTTTTCGCCTTTTCAAGGGCTTCATCAAGCGTTCCGACATTGTAAAACGCCGCTTCGGGATATTCGTCCGCTTCGCCGTCTATTATCGCCGCAAACCCCGCAACCGTGTCGGACAGCGCGACGTACTTGCCCGCATTGCCCGAAAACTTTTCCGCGACGTGGAAAGGCTGCGAAAGGAATCGCTGTATTTTTCTGGCGCGTGCGACGATGAGCTTGTCCTCGTCGCTGAGCTCTTCCATACCGAGTATGGCTATGATGTCCTGGATTTCCTTGTATTTTTGCAGAATCTCCTGTACTCCGCGCGCGACGCGGTAATGCTCCGCCCCGACCACGTCTTCCGTGAGTATCCTCGAAGACGAACCGAGAGGGTCGATTGCGGGATATATGCCCTGTTCCGCAATCTTTCTGCTGAGCACCGTAGTGGCATCGAGGTGGGAAAATGTGGTGGCGGGAGCAGGGTCGGTGAGGTCGTCCGCGGGGACGTAGACCGCCTGTACGGAAGTGACGGAGCCGTTTTTGGTGGAAGTTATCCTCTCCTGCAATTCGCCCATTTCTTCCGCAAGCGTGGGCTGATATCCGACTGCGGAAGGCATACGTCCGAGCAGAGTGGAAACTTCGCTGCCCGCCTGCACGAAACGGAAGATGTTGTCGATGAAAAGCAGCACGTCCTTGTGGCGCACGTCGCGGAAGAACTCCGCCATAGTGAGCCCCGCAAGTCCGACGCGCATACGCACGCCCGGCGACTCGTTCATCTGTCCGAAGACGAGCGCGGTTTTTTCCGCCACGCCGCTTTCGTTCATTTCCGTCCAGAGCTCGTTGCCTTCGCGGCTTCTTTCGCCGACGCCCGTGAACACGGAATAGCCGCCGTGCCTGGTGGCGACATTATGGATGAGTTCCTGAATGAGGACGGTTTTGCCGACGCCTGCGCCTCCGAAGAGCCCTATTTTGCCACCCTTGCTGTACGGTTCGAGCAAGTCGATTGCCTTGATGCCCGTTTCGAGGATTTCGACCGACGGATTGAGTTCGGGAAAAGCGGGCGCTGGGCGGTATATCCCCATACGGTCGGCGGAAGGGTCGATGTCCTCTCCGCCGTCTATGGGTCTTCCGAGCACGTTGAACATTCTGCCGAGGGTACGCTCGCCGACGGGGACTTCTATGCACTTGCCCGTCGCCGTCACGCGCATTCCGCGCGCAAGCCCTTCGCTTTCGGACAGCATTATGCAGCGCACGACGTGTGCGTCCAGATGCTGCGCAACCTCCATAACCTTGGAGTCGCTGCCCTCGCCGACGGTAAGCGCGTCGCGCAGATGCGGCAGCGCCTCGTCGAACATCACGTCGACGACGGGACCCGAAATTCTGGTGATTATGCCTTCTTTCATTGCTTTGCTCCCTTGCGTTTCATAGACTTCGCGCCCGAAGTGACCTCGGTGATTTCCTGCGTGATGGCAGCCTGGCGTTCGCGGTTGAATTCAAGCGAAAGTTCGGCAAGGATTTCGTCCGCGTTGTTGTCGGCGCCGAGCATTGCAAGCATACGCGCATTCTGTTCGCAGCAATAGCTGTCCACGAGCGCGCTGTACACAAAGCCCGAAACGTAGCTGTGCATTACGTTGTCGAGCACTTCCGACGCAGACGGCTCGAACTCGAACTCCGTGCCGTCCTCTCCGCCCGAGACGTAATCCTTGCGGCTCAGCGGCAGAAGACGCGTGACGTAGACGTGCTCCGTCCTGCCTCCACCGAAGTCGGTGTAAACGACGTATATCTCGCCCAGAGCGCCGTCGGAGTACATACCGAGCAGAATATCGCATATTTCGCGCGCGCGGTGGAGGGTCGGACTCTGCGCCGTATAGACGAAATTTTCCTCAAACGGCACGCCGTGATTGACGAAATACTGCCTGCCGTATTCTCCGACGACGAAAAGTTTGCCGTCGGGGTGTTCGCCGAGCAAATCGCGGGCTTTTTTCAGCACGTTCTGGTTATACGCCCCGGCGAGCCCTTTGTCCGCGGTGATGACGAGTATGCCGCACGCTCCGCGCGGCTTATGCTCGTCCTCGTCGGGATAAAACCAGTTGCTGCCCGTTTCGCCGCACGCGCCGAACACGCGCGAAATCTCCTTTTGCATTGCGGAAAAGTAAGGACGCGTCTTGTCGAGGTCGCTCTTGGCTTTGCGCACCTTTGTGGACGCGATGAGATACATCGCGTTGGTAATCTTTTTGGTGTCGCGTACGCTCGCTATCCTGTGCTTGATTTCCGCAAGACTGCTCATACGTCAAGCTCCGTACGGTATTTTGCCGCCGCGGCGAGAATTTTCTCTTTGAGTTCGGCGGAAAGCGCATTGGTGCGCTCTATCTCGTCGGCAAATTCGGGATGACGCTCGGCAAAATAAGTCAGAAGTCCGTGCGCGGCGTCGGCTATTTTGTCGGGTGCGACGCCTTGCAGCACGCGTCCGAGCGCGCAGACGAGAAGCAGAACTTCTTCCGCCTGGGAATACGGTTTGCCCTGCGGCTGGCGCAGCAGGCGCATAAGCCCCTGTCCGTACATAAGCTGGTTGCGCGTGAGTGCGTCCAGGTCGCTCGCGAACTGCATAAACACTTCCATTTCACGATACTGCGCAAGGTCCAGCCTCAAAGACCCGACCGCCTTTTTGACCGCCTGCGTCTGCGCGTTGCCGCCCACTCGCGAGACGGAAAGACCGACGTTGACGGCGGGACGCTGTCCCTCGAAGAACAGCTCGCTCTCCAAGAAAATCTGCCCGTCCGTTATGGAAATTACGTTTGTGGGAATGTATGCCGAAACGTCGCCCGCCTGGGTTTCGACAATGGGCAAAGCGGTTATGCTGCCGCCGCCCAGTTCGTCCGAAAGATGAGCCGCGCGCTCCAAAAGCCTGGAATGAAGATAGAACACGTCGCCGGGATACGCTTCGCGTCCGGGGGCGCGTTCGAGCAACAGGCTGAGAGTGCGGTACGCAACGGCGTGCTTGGACAAATCGTCGTAAACTATCAGCACGTCCCTGCCCGCATACATAAAGTATTCCGCCAGCGCGCACCCTGCGTACGGCGCGATATACTGCATAGGCGCAGACTCTCCCGCGCCCGCCGCCATTATGACGGTGTAACTCATCGCGTCGTGTTTGCGCAGCGTTTCGGCAAGCTGCACCACGGAGCCGGCCTTCTGTCCTATCGCGACATAAATGCAGACTACGTTCTTGCCCTTCTGATTGAGTATGGTGTCAAGCGCAATCGCCGTCTTGCCCGTCTGCCTGTCGCCGATGATGAGTTCGCGCTGACCTCTGCCTATCGGGAAAAGCGCGTCCACGACCAGCAGACCGGTTTCCATAGGCTTGTTGACGGGCTGACGGTCCACGATACCGGGCGCGGGACATTCGATGGGACGGTAACCGTCGGGATTGATTTCACCCTGCCCGTCCACGGGATTGCCGAGCGCGTCCACGACCCTGCCGAGGAACTCCTCGCCGACGGGGATGCCCGCCGTCTTGCCCGTGCGGTGTATGATGTCGCCCGCCGATATATCGCGGCAGTCGCCGAAAACGATAATTCCGCACGTTTCTGGGCGGAGGTCCTGTATCATACCCTTGACTCCGCAGTCGAAGACGACTATTTCGCCGTACGACGCGTGCGCAAGCCCGTCCGCCGCGACTATGCCGTCGCCTACTGAAAGCACCCTGCCCGTTTCTTCGGCGAGCGCTTCGGGCGTCCAGTCTTCGAGAGCCTGACGGATGAGCGGAATGATGTTGTCGGCAGAACCCGACAGCCCTTGAAGTTTGCGTTTTAACTGCGTAAATCTGCCGCCTACGCTCCAATCGTAGACGTCGTCTTCCGCTTCCAGCCTGAACCCGCCGGGGAACATATCGCTTTCCACCCATTCGAGTTCCAGCCTGCGCTTGTACTTCTTTTCGAGAAAGCGTTCGAAACGCGCGAACTGTTCGTCGGAAGGACGGGACGCGGAATACAATACGGCTTTATTCTTTTCCATCCTTCTCTTCCTCTTCCGCCGCGCTCAGGAATTTTTCGTAAGCGTCGTCCACACCCGAACTCATCACGACTTTCTGCGCCATATCGTTCACGATGTCGCGGATGTCGCCGCCGACGCCGTCGATAATCTTTTTCTTTTCTTTTTCCGCGCTTGCACGCGCCGCGGAAACGATGTCCTCCGCCTCTTTCTGCGCGTCGCGGAGCTTTTCGGCACGCACGGCGTTCATCTCTTCCGTCGCGTGCTTTTTCATCTCGGAGATTTCGGCATCCGCGGCAGAAAGCCTGCCCTCGTATTCCTCGCGACTGTGCCGCGCCTCTTCGAGAGCTTCCGCCGTCTTGTCCTCCCTCTCCTTATAGCCGTCCTCTCTCTTTTTCATAAACTTGCGCACGGGCTTGTAAAGCAAAAGATACAGCCCGACGCCGAGAATGAGAAAGTTAAGCAAATGCAGCAATATCTGCTGCCAGTCGATGTTAAGCGGCATTACCCGTCTCCTTTACAGCACGAATATCAGCAGAATCGCGATTATCAAAGCGTAAATTATCGCCGTTTCGATGAAGACCAGACCGAGCATAAGGCTGGAACGTATGTCGTTCTTCGCTTCGGGCTGGCGGGCGATGCTCTCGTTGGACTTGGATATCGCTATTGCCATACCTATCGCACCTGCCGCGGCGGCGATGCCGACGGCAATGGCTGCCGCAATGGCAATCATCCCCTGCGTGTTGTCGGCAGGCGCGGGGGTGTCCGTCGTGACATCCGTGCCTCCGTCCGCGGGCTGCTCGGTTCCGTCGGTTGCGGCGTCTTGCGCCTGCTCCGTTTCCGCAGCTGCTATATTGTCGGAGAAAACTATGCCGAGCACGAGTCCGAGTGCGGCGAGCGCGATGACTGCCATAAGTACGGCGGCAATGATTTTTACGTTAAGAGCTTTTTTCATTTCAGACCTCTTGTACAGCGGTTTTGTTATTTCTTGCCGGCTTGTGTTTGAGTGCCGGTTTGTGTTTCTTTTCGTGTGCTACGGGCGGTTCGGTCACTTCGCCGTAGAACAGCGACGTGAGCATAACCAGAACGTAGGACTGGATGAGCGCGTGCATAAGCGTGAACAGCACTCCGACTATCACGGGCAGCACGAAACTCAGCGCAAGGTAATAATAGACGAGTTCGGTGACCAGCAGTCCCGACAGCAACGCGCCGAAAAGACGGAAACTCATCGAAATCGGCAGCGAGAAATCCTTTATCGTACGGCCGAACCCGCGGAGCCCGTTGTGCGCGATACCGCCCGCCATAATCACGAAATAGGACAGGAAACCGAGCGCTATCGCGGCGTTGATGTCCGCAAGCGGCGCGGGAAGGGACAAGGAATTGCCGCTCACCGCCTGCACGGGTATTCCGACGAGCTCGAACACCGTGCCGACGAAAATATAAACGCCCGCGGCGAAAATGTACGCGCCGAGGAAATCGTTGTAGTGCGGGCTGTTCTTCTTGGCAAGCCCCGAAAACATCCCCACTATCGTTTCGATGAACAGCTGAAATTTTCCGGGTACGGTTTTGAAGCGCGGAATAAAGAAAATCCTGACTATCGCGGCAAAAATTAAAAGCACGAGAGTCACGGTCATTGCGGAAATCAATGACGGATTCACTTCCAGCCCGAACAGACTTATCGCATTCTCTTCGTGCAGAACGGCGTCCTGCATCACATCCGATATGTCCTCCGATGAGGTATACAGAGGGTCGGTAAGTACAATCCCTACGATAAGAAGCGCCGCAACGCACGCAATGACGACTGCGGCGATTATCTTTTTCTTTTTCATACGTTTTGCGTCCTGCGACATTATCGCCTCCGACTCCTAACGATTGTAACGCCATTCACACGTTTTGGCAATCGCTTGTGCAAAGTTTATTTTGTTAATAACGCTCAGTAGTATGTCAGTTTATAGTATGAACTGTTTTACGCGCACGTTTACGCGCACGCGCGGATGTTTTTATCCTAAAATATACGCCGCCCATATGAAAATTGCGGCGCATATAAAAAACCCGCCCCGTAAAGAGGCGGGTTCCGTCTTATGACGAATGTCAGTCTTTGCTGTCGGAGTCGTCCGCAAAGCCGCTTTCCGCGCTTTCGGCAGACATTTCGACCGTTGCGCCGTCCGCACCTGCCGCGGCGAGTTCCGCTTCCTGTGCTTCTTTGCGGCGTTTGATTTCCGCAACGGCTTCCTGCTGTTCCTTCTCATTGAACTTGTAGAAGAAAATCGGGATTGCGGAAAGGATGAAGCTGAGTGCCGCGACGAGCATAAGCATTATCCACATGACGTCTTTGCCGCTCGCATCCAGTGCGCCGGGGTTGTTCGCGGTGACGCCTGCGAGATAGTAACCCATAACGCCGATGAACGCGCCGACCGCCATACCGATTTTGTTGATGAAGGTCTGCATTGCGAAGCAGATGCCTTCCGCGCGTTCGCCCGTTTTGAGTTCGAGGTATTCGATGGTGTCGCCTATCATCGCGTAAGACACGATGTTGGTGAGACCGGAAGGAATACCCGAAATGACTATTGCAAGCAGCGCGATGACAAGTGTTGCGGTCGAAGTGTAATCTCCCCTGTCGATGCTGATACCGACTATGAACGCCACCAGCAGCGCAAGCCCGCCCGCGATGTTTGTCCAGATATACGACTGTTTCTTGCCAATCTTCTTGGTGAGATAAGGCACGAGCAGCGAAGCAATGAGTCCGCCGGGAACGATGGCTATCGTGACCAGCGTATAAAGTCCTTCGCCGTGCATACCGATGAAGTTGACGCTGTCAAGGACGTATTTGCAGAAGTAAAGACCGCCCGTGTAGGTGAACACCATTCTCGCCGCGCCGAGGATACCGGAAATGACGATGAGCATCAAGGGCTTGTTCTTGAACAGAAGCTGCAAATTGTGTTTGAGGGAAGGAACGTTTTCGTTGTCGAGTTCGCTCGCTCTTTCTTTCGTGCCTTTGAAACCGACAAAGAAGAGGGGTGCGCCGACCGCAACGCAGATGATTGCCGCGATGAAGTAGATATAACCGAGGTCGGTCTGTTTGCTGTCCAGCGTTCCGTCGAGGATGGTTTGCAGGTCTTCGCCGGTCCACTCGGAAATCGCTTTGCCGCCGAGCAGTTCGGAATCGTACTGTTCGTATGTGCTCTGTGCCGCAAGATATGCCGCCCACGCTTCGGAATCTTCGCCGAGATTCGCAAGGATGAAATCTTCGAGGTTGCCGATGTTGTCGAATGCGGCGTCGCGGTTTGCGTCGAAGTTGTATTCCTGACCTATGGTGCCGTTGTCGACTGCCACCTGGATTTCGGAAACTATGCTCTGATACGCGTTGATTTCCGTCTGGAGGTCGCCTGTCATCGCACTGGTCACCTGAGGCACGACTATGGTGACGATGCCCGCACCCGCCGTGCACAGCAGACGGGCTATGGTCAGGAGATTGCCGCGGCGGAACGTGTCGTTGGACATACGGGAGTTGAGCCCCCAGTACGGCACGTCGCAGACGGTGTAAACCATACCCCAGATTATGTACATTATGGACATCGCCGCAAATCCGCCGGGATTGTTGGGATACCAGGGCAGGAAGCACAGTATCGTGACCACCGAAACGGGGATTGCCATCCATTTGAGATAGGGACGGCATTTGCCCCACGGGGTACGCGTTCTGTCGACAATCGAACCCATAATCGGGTCGTTCAGAGCGTCGTAAATTCGCGCAAAGAGCATAAGCAGCGCAACCGCGAGCGCACCGTACCCTATCGCGTCCGTCATAAACACCGTGAGATACGAGCCTATGATGGTGCAGATGAGGTTCTGTCCGAAGCCGCACAGCGAATAAGCTATGCCCTCTTTCGGCTGCATTTCGCCGTCACCCGGATAAGTGCCGAAAAGCTTGTGCCAGATGCTTCGCTTTACGGGCGCTTCGATGGCAGCCGCGCCTTCCATGGATTCGATTTTCAAATCTTCCATAATACCCGCCTTACAAAATTTTGTTTTAAGGATTAAATAATACGGTTATGCACCTAAATACAATCCCGTAATAACTATAAAAACACATCCGCCGACTTTTGTCAAACAACGTGTCCAAATGTTTTTTTGCGGGGATTATTTTAATGTTAATTTTATTTTGAGCCGCAATAAATAATTTTTCGCTCAAATGCAAAGATTTGCTTGTGCAAACGCAAAAATTAAGGTAAGATAACTAAACGGACACGATGCAGACGGCACTCCCGCGCCGCACGCACCCGTCTACACCACCCGCGGGGCTTTAGCTCAGTTGGCTAGAGTACTTGTCTGGCAGACAAGGGGTCAGGGGTTCGAATCCCCTAAGCTCCACCACAAAACACGCTTGCAGGCAAGCGTGTTTTTTTGTTTAGGCAAGGGAATTCTAACCCTTGGCTGACGCGGTTTGAGCGGAGACAACAAACATTACGCACACCTTTTCGCAGATTTACGGAATGACGACAAAAATTCCGCACCGCAAACATCACTCCCCTCAATCTCGCTGTTCCGTCGCGCCGTGCTGCAAAGCGGCGTGCTCCTTACGAATCCCCTAAGCTCCACCAAATCAGGCAAAACCCTACTGTTTAGTGGGGTTTTTGCTTTTTTATCTTCCTGTTTTTTGCTTGTTTTTGTGCCATTTTGTGCCATTTTTTGAAATTTTGTGCCATAAAATGTGCTATAAAAAGGATGTGCTTTTTAATTGATGTTTGTCTCAATGTTAACGGGGACTAACAATAAACACCCGCCACTGGTGTTATCGCTATATGCGAAACAAATATGGCGGGCTATCTTTTGATTATTTTTATGACGATTAAATTTCCCTTCACCATAGTCTGCAATAACGGTTTCTCCGATAAGTTCGGCGACGTCTATATCGCCTTCGCCCGACGAAGCATCGTTATACACCGTGCCTTCCTGCAACAGCTCGTTATCTTCTTCCAATGACAGTTCGGTTATCTCGCTCATACAAAAAAACGCGCGCAAACACCTCTCGGCGTCTACGCGCATCTCCTTACTCTGTATTGGTTCTGTTCCTATTCTACACTATCCCTCGGAATGCGTCAAAAAATGTCCCTGCGAAATTCTATACCATCATCAACAGCCCAGCAAAGCAATAAAAAACACCGCCCACTCTCTTACAGAGGGCGTCCTTATAAGCCGCTTTCTTCTAAACCGCACTAAAAATGCAAATCAGCTAAATTAAAGATTATATCCAAGATGTTTTGTATTTCTGTATAGGGATTGCGATCAAGCAACTCTTTATCAGAAGTCAAGTCGTTATGATTTTTTGAATTATTTATTGCAATAAGGTGTTTCGCTTCTAATTGATATACTTGAACAACATCCGTGTTTTCGGAATAATTTTTTACATATTTTCGCAACGCTTCTTTTGTTTTTTGCGAAGATAACGTTGTCTTTGGATAAGCTGTAAAATAATACTGCAACCATACTTCAAAGCATGGGTTTGATATTATAAACTCAACGTTTTTATATCGTTTTTTTGCAGTAAGATACTTTTGGTATTTATTGGGATCCAAATCCAAATCCGCCAAACAAAAAACATGGTCGTTATTTTTTGCTCGCGACAATTCTTTCTCCTTATATATCTGCTCAGCTAACCTGCCCATGCTTAAAATATCTGTTGCTTCCGAATTTTTAATATAAAGATTATAAGGAGCGTTTCTGTCAACGAAATGCCTAAAAAACAGCTTTTCGCTTTCGTTACGCCCCTCGCATATCAAATATATTACCGGTTTACGATTTCTTGGGTATCTTTTTCGTGCGGACATGGTTTAATCCTTAATAAAAGGTATAGCACCGAAACGTCCCAAGAGATATCCTTTTTCAATATTCTCATGAGCGCGCGGAGAAAAATCAGACAACCGATAAATCTCTGAAATGCCAGTATCATGATCTCGTTCCATAAACCAAATTTCATCTCGTCTCAATAACTCCAAATCCATCAGATTAGTATCATGAGTATTGGCAATAAGCTGCGCACCATTTTTATTTATGCTTTTATCCAAAAACATTTTGATGATTTGTGCTACTAAAAGAGGATGCAGGCTTCGGTCAATTTCATCTATTACTAACAATGCCCCCCTTTTCATGGCATTGTAAATAATAGGCGACATTTTGAACAGCTTGAAGGTTCCATACGATTCCTCATATATATCGAGAGAATACGTTGATTTTTTGCCGTTGTCGTTCACATCGTGATAAGTCCTAAAATTAAACAAAGGCGTTTCTAAAACATTATCCATAAGAGTAACGTTATCGCGCGTCAACGCGCGCACTAACGCCGATATTCTTTCTTCCGCCTCCTTAATCTCTTTCACTTTTTTTGTTTCAATAGAAAAATCAGCTATGCCTATATCCGCGCAACTTAACAAATCCAGACAGAATTTTTTATATTCTCCTATTTCCCCATCACGCTCGATTTTAAGCATATGCGCACCCCAAACAGCATCTATATCGCTTACAATAATTATATCGTGGAGCAAATAGTCAACTACCGAATGTATATTCTCATTGTTCCACCACGTTCCCAAAGTAGCCAAAAAAAGCTGATTGGTATGTGTACTATCTTTAAGCTCATTCAACCTTTTTGTCGATGCGGAAAACTTATAACCTTCTTCATTCCTTTCGAAAATCGTAGTAAACTTTGAAGAAAATCGCGCACTTAATTTCTCCTGCTTCACCGCTTCCCTATTACAGACAAAAGAATAGTTGTATTCGATATCATCTTTAACAAACGAAACTGCAAACAGTGACGGTATTTTAGCCGCGTTTTCTCTAAACTTAAATGGCATTATGTTAGTATGCATCCCTGGCATAATACGACTTGAAAATGCCAAAAACCACTGCATATAATTTAATGCCTTGATAAACGAAGATTTCCCCGAAGCATTTGCACCGTAAATAATACTTACCGGCACATAGCTATCATTCTTGGACTGCAACAATGTTTCCGAATGCGCCTTATCTTTGCTCGCAAACATATTAAATTTGCACTCATTGCCGAACGACATATAATTGCTAAAATCAAATCTAAGAAGCATCTTGCCGTCCTCCTTGATATTATTCAGTATATTATTTCAATTCCGCATTGTCAATAAAATAACAGAGAATTTTGGGGTTATTTTGTGGAATTTTGCGATTTTTTTGCAAATTTTGAGGAAATAAATGGGAAAATTGATAATATTCCTTTGCCTAATGCTATATCGCCCAACATTAATTCTTATAATTAATCTCTCTTACTGTCTGAAATCTCCAATGAATCCCCAAGCTCAAAGTCATTTTCTTTGATCGCATCATAATCATATTTTTTTGTAATAATCTTACGACCGTTTGACTTTGCATGCTTGCATTCCAAATACAAGAACAGATGATTGATTTTTTCACCGTTTTGTCCTTCTTTTAATTTTTGGATATCATCATCAGAAATATTAAAAGAGATTTGCAAGGCATTTTCATTTAAACGATTACTCTTGCTTTTGGGATATAGCATCTGCACTTTATCAACACGACTAGGAATATCTTTTACGTCAAAACTTTCATCGTCTAACAAATTATACAAAAATAAATAATACGCAACATCGACACAATAAAACCGTGAACGATTCACGACTTTTATATAATATCTTTCCTCTTGACCAATCCGAACATGGGATATGTAATTCGAAATTTTTATTTTTGGAAGAATCACGCAGCGAGAAATAAAATAAATGATTGCCGGCGTTATTAAACCGGCAATCAATCCGCTGACAATGCCTATACTAAGGTCAATCACGTTAAAACTCATAGTCTTATCTTTCGTTGCGAAAACTTATTTTAACGCGATTAATGTTTCCAATCCTTCATTATTCTCATTCTCATTTTGTTGCCTCCTACTAAATCATATGCGAGTGAATCGGTTAAATCCACATATGGTATATATATTATAGCATGTTCTTGTAAGAAACACACGTTTATATTATACAAAATTCCACAAAGTGTCAAATAAAAATGACGTTCACTATTCAAAATAAATATCCTGCTTGACATCCCCGCGCCTATGTTATCACAAATATAGAAAAAGAGGTGTGCCGTTATGAAAAAGATAAGTTGTGTTTTGTTGTTGGTTGTTATGTTGTGCGGGCTTTTGGCGTTCTGCGCTTGCGATAAGCTTAATACCCTCTCCGACGACACATCTTCCCCCGAGCCTACGCCTGCCAATTACTTCACGTTCGAGCCTAACGCCGACCGCACGGGCTATGTCATCACGGGCACACAGAAAATCCTTCCCGCCGACGTCGTCATCCCTTCCGCATATGACGGACTGCCCGTCACGGAGATAGGCGCAAGCGCATTTAAGGGATGTACAGAGAAAGACAGAATATATTTTCATCAATGGTGTTGCGGGCTTTGTCATTAAAAAGCAAGTAAGAAAACGGCATCACAATGATGCCGTTTTCTTACTATAATGGAAAAATTTATCTCCCTTCGTATTTACGGAAGGCTACCGAAATTTTTCTAAACCAATCTTCGGTGTGTATTATCTTTTCAACAACTTCTTTCTTTTCGATAAGTTCCTGTTTTGTCTTTTGACTTAATATTTCCCAATTTTCCGCGGGAAGAATATAGGTCGCATTTCCATAGAACGCACATTCCAAAAAACAATATTTATCAAAGACATAAGCATAGTAGCCATTAAACCCGTTAATCCCCTCAACAATTTGCTTCGGTTTATACGCTTCTAACTTTTCTAATCGGGCAACAAAGAAATTATCTGTTTCTGAACCCTCTTTACGCAATTTTTTTATAAGATGAACACTAGGTTTTTCGCCCGGTGGAAGTATTGCCCAATTGCAACGTGTTCTTTTTATTTCATTACTAATTTCTATTGTATCTTCAAATACATAGCATACCCCATAGATTTCCAGAAATAAATTTACAACTTCTTTCAAATTATTTTGACGTATTTCGGGCGTGAGATAAGCCATAACATATTTTTCGCCACTCTCATTCTCATAAAGTGTAAGTTCAATATTAGTAGGTGGCACTATAACTTTCGGATAACATTCCCTATATATATCTACGGCAACTTCTGATGCGTTCGTATTCCCAAAGGGATAAATCAAGTTTGTACTAACATACCTATGTTTTTTTGGTTGTGTTTTATCAGTATAAGAATAGCCATTGGCATTTCTTTCGCATTCTTTTCCAAAAATGGTTGAGGGCAGGACTATTGAATTTACTTCGTAAAGTCCTACTTTACTCGCCGCATCTCTTAACAGGTATACCCACTTCTAATTTATTGATGTCATAGTCGTGCGGCAAAGCAATCTTTAATATCCTACTTTTTTCAATTTTAAAATGAGCCATAATTTCCTCCTAGCCATAATCTCTCATTTTTATATATTATATCATAGTTTAGCCAATAAGTCAATACAAACCCTGAAACGCTATATCCTCGTTGTCTGCAATCTCTATGAGTACAGGTGGCTTTTTTAGTTCTCTCGTAATATTTATTGACGGGAATATCCTTGCTTTTTCAAAGTCATATACCACCGTTATCCGTCGGCAGAACGCCGCCCACGTTTTCGGCTCTGATTGCTGTATATTCGTGTATTGCTCTTTCAGTGAGAGATTAGAAACGATATACACGGTATCATAGCAAGCCACACGATTATAGTGCCGCCCGCGTATGCGGATAGGCTGCCCGTCCAGATAGTCCAGTATTTCCGAGATTTTGAAAGAACTTCAGAACTCGTCAAAAAACCGCATTTGGTGTATAGGTGCGCCGAGCTTTCTCTGCTATTATGAAAAACGGAGATTTAAAGGCGGCCGTCTGTTCCAGTGCGAAAACGGATTAAAATGCCCTATCTTTACACGCAGACACGGCTGTATCATAAAAAGCCGCTTTCGCCGTCGGGTTGAAGGGACTGCGGCGTCAGCATCGCCGTATTGCGGAGCAATTCTATTTTACGGCGCGCGTCATCGACATCTTTGACCCATCTCACCGCTATATTGCCTTTTGTCGTGCTGATTGTGAGTTTGCCCGAAGAGTAAGTGATATGCCCGTGGTAATTGCGCTGCGCTACAAAAATAATGTCTTCCGGGCGCAAAGTCACGCTTCTATACACCGTAGGATGCAAGAGAATGACGCCGTCGCGATACTCGGCGAGGATTTTCGGCGTTACAATGGCGAAATATGTGTAACATACGGCAGCGACACCCAATACGACGATGACAAATATCATCGACATCATTCTCCACTTGCCAATGCTCCCGGGCATCAAAGACTGCGTGACGCCCAAAAAGACCGCAACCATCGCCAAAAGTATCCATAACGTCACAGTACCGGCGACAGGCCAGCCCGACCTTCCGGCAAGCACCTGTCCGTCGCTCCCCTGCCCGTTGATTTCACTCATCGTTTTCCCTCCATTGCACCGTCCTGCCGAACAGCACGGTTTCATTATACGTCAAACGTCAAAAAGAAACAATACCTCAAAACCGAAGCCAACGGACAACCGAATGTAAACGGAGGCGGAAAATCAGCGTGAAAGATGCTCGCGTGCGACGGCGAGCACGTCCGAAACGTCGTATACGGAAGCAATGGCAAGCCGCACCGCTTTCGCACCGCGGGTATTTTTTGCATAATGGCAGAGGTGAAGTTTCATACTGTTGGCAACGCTGCGCTCGGGAAGAACGCGCAAAAGGATGGCGACGTGCCTTTGCACCGCCGCATATGCGTCGAAATCATCCCGCGCTTCCGCCGTCAGTTCCTCGGCGTAACGGAGAGTGTCCTCTCTCGGGGCGCCCGTCCCGCCGTCCGCGAACACGTCCGCGTCCGAAAGGCGGTCCAGTCTGTCCAGCACACGGAAAATCCAAGGTCTTCCGAGGGCACCCCGCCCTATCATAAACGCGTCGGCGCGGCTTTCGCGGCGTATGCGCCAGAAACTCTCCCCGTCGGTAATGTCACCGCTCGCCACCACGGGCACGTCGACCGCCCGCGCGACTTCGGCGGTCAGCGAGTGGTCCGCCCTGCCGCCGTACATCTGCTCTCTGAAACGCGGGTGCACGGTGACCGCCCGCGCGCCGCCGCGAACCGCCGCAAGCGCGCATTCAGCGGCGAGCGGAGTGTCAGCGCGCACGCCCGCGCGTAATTTTACTGTTACGGGTTTGCCGCTGCCCTCCGCCGCGGCACGGACGACGTCGCAGATGAGTTCGGGCTGCAGCATAAGTGCGCTGCCGTCGCCGTTGGAAAAAACCTTTTTGACGGGACATCCCATATTTATGTCGATAATCCCGAAGGGAGATAAGCGTGCGTCCCCTGCGGCGCGAAACATAAATTCGGGCTCGCTGCCGAAAAGCTGCACGGCGCAGTCGCGGTCGGACGCGTCGCGGTAAAGCAATGCTTCCGTCCCCGGATTGCCGTAACACATTCCCTTTGCGCTCACCATTTCGGTGTAAGTCAGCCCCGCTCCGTTTTCGGCGCAGAGTGCGCGGAAACCCGCGTCGGTGAAACCGGCGAGCGGCGCGAGAAATATGCGCGATTTTAGGTTTTGTCCGCAAAAATCAAACATTAAACTTGCTTTTCGGTCAATTTGACCTCATCCCAGATTTTGTCCAGCTCGTCGAGGGAAAGCTCGTTCATCTCTTTTCCGCTCTCTTTCACGCGGCTCTCGACAGCGGCAAATCTGCGGAAAAATTTGGCGCTCGCTTCGCGGAGCGCGGTTTCCGTATCCACCTTTCTGAGGCGCAGTACGTTGACTGCGGCAAAAAGCAAATCGCCGCCCTCCTCCGCGAGGTGCGCGTTGTCCGCCGACATAAACTCGGTAAGTTCCTCCTTCACCTTTTCCGCGGCGGGCGCCGCGTCCCCCCAATCGAAGCCGCACTTCTTTGCAATCTTCTGTATCTTTTCGGCATAAAGCAGCGCGGGCAGATTTTTGGGCACTCTGTCCATCGCGTCCGTGTTGGACGAATATTTCTTTTCTTTCTTTTTGGCTTCGTTCCAGAAATCCAGCGCCTGCTCCGCATTATCCGCGTGGTTCGCGCCGAAAATGTGAGTGTGTCTGTCGAGAAGTTTGCGGCAAAGCGCGGTGAGCATATCGCCGTAGCCGAAATCGCCTTCGTCGCGCGCTATCTGCGCGTGGAACACCGCCTGCATCAGCACGTCGCCGCTCTCTTCCAGCATCCCTTCGCGGTCCGCACGGTCAATGGCGTCCACAAGCTCGTACGCTTCCTCTATGAGATTGATGCGTATGCTCTCGTGCGTTTGCGCTCTGTCCCATTCGCAGCCGCCTTCGCCGCGCAGTCTGCCCATAATCTCCTGCAAGTCCGAAAAATCGAAGCGCTTGCGTTCTGTCAGGGCGACGCCATCTATCCGCACCGCGTCGCATTCTTCGGGAAGCGCGCAAAGCTCGTATATGCCGAGTTCCTTTCCGTCGTGCAGCACTTCCGCCCGTTCCTCCCCGCCGTAAAGCGCGGAAAGTTTTTCCGCGACCGCCCTGCGGTTTGCCGCGTTCAGTCCGCACACCGTGAGCGGCACGCGCTTGTTGACCGCGACGTACTCGGGCAGTATGTCTTCCGCTATGTAGATTTGTCCGGAGCGGCGGGGATTTTCCCCGCCGAGTTCAGCTTTGCGAATGTCAGCCATTATCCGTTCTCCCAAAACCTGATTTTCCTTCTTAATTTGACAAGGCGGCTGCCGAAAGGAAGAGAGAGGAACTCCGCTTCCGTAAACACCCCGAAGAGCGTGGTGAGCCAACCGTACACGAGGACGCACACCGCTACTCCTGCGAGTATCGCGCCGATGTTTGTCGGGACGTATATTTTCACGGCCAGCGCCGCCAGCGCCATTATAACACCGCTCACCAGCGTTTGGGCAACATTTTTTTCCAGCCGCATATCGGTGAACCTGTGAAAGACCGCCGTCACCGCAAGCAGGGACACCGCGCTCATCCCCACGCCGGCGACTGCCGCCCCCATAACGCCGATGTAACGCACCAGCACGAGCGAAAGCACGACTTTTACGACAACCGCCGCAAAAAGGCTTTTAATTGCCGAATATGTCTTGTCAAGTGCCTGTAAGAGCGAAACGTAAATTTGAGTCGACCCCGTGAGCACCACCCCGAAGGCTGCGACGGCGAGCAATTTCGCCGAAAGGTCTAGCTCATACGCGGAGAGCGCGGGATACATTAACCCCAGAATATTTCTGCCGAACACCATAAGAAAGAGCGCCGACGGCACGCCAAGCAGATAGACGAGTTTTATGGACATTCTGCTCTTTGACAGAATGCCGCCGAGGTCGTGTTCGGCACGCGACACCGACACCGACGGGACCACGGCAATGGCAAGCGACATTATGACCACGACAGGCAGATTTACGAGCGAAGTCACGGGGCCGCTGTAAAGCCCGTACTGCGCCGTCGCAAAAGCGGTGTCCGCCCCTCCCCATTTGAGCGCGTTGACCACGATAAGGCTGTCGAAAAACGCGCCGAGAGGGAGTATCAGCCCAAGCAGCGCAATGGGAAACGCCGTGCGGAACATTGCCTTTCGCTCCGCGGCGTTCAGGCGCAAGGTTTCGCGCGGTTCGCCCTTTCTCCGCGTGCGGACGAAGTAGGTCACGACGAGATACAGCGCGGCGGCAATTTCCGAAACCGTGATGCCCGCAAGCGCGCCGAACACCGACGCCTCCATACCACGCGGCGCAAGCGCCACGGCAAGACCGACGCCGACGCCGAGTTTGACCGCCTGCTCCACGACGTTGGACAGCGCGGTGGGGAGCATATACATTTCTCCCTGAAACCAGCCGCGGAGCCCTGCGATGACTCCGACGAAGAGTATTGCGGGCGCAATCGCGACGTATCCGCCCGCCGCCGCGGGATTGCCCTGCCATTCCGCAAGCACCCGCGACAGCGCCGTGACGAGTATTCCCGCAAGCGCGGACAGCGCAACGAGCGTCAGCAGCGCGGCGGCAAGATACTTTTTCGCTCCCTCCCCTCTCGCGCGGTGCTCCGCGACTATGCGCGAAAGCGCGGTGGGTATCCCCGCCGTGGACAGAGTCATAAACAGCGCGTACACCGGGAAAACGAGCTGATATATGCCCATCCCCTCCGCGCCGAGAATGTTGGTCAGAGGCACGCGGTAAAACGCGCCGATAAGTTTTGCTATTATGCTGCCGACGGCAAGCACCGCCGCGCCGCCAACGAGTCTGCCGGGTCTGGACTTTCCCTCCGTCTTTTTCATTCGGCGCACACCGATTCCAGCACGCCTGCGGCGAATTCCAGATAGCCTTTCCATTTTTCGGCGTTTTCACCCGCGGCGACCAGCCATCCCGTGACGTCGCCCGCGCTGAACATCGGGACGGAAACGACGGAGCGCGCGGCAAATTCAATTCCTTCGACGGGCGAAAAACCGCCCTCGAAATTCATACACTTTGCTTCTCTGCCCGACACGGCGCGCGCGCATTCCTCGCTTATCCTGCGTGCGGCGATTTCCTTGCGGCGGGCTCCCGCCGCGGCGGCGACTCTGTCGGCGGCGACCACGAAAACCTCGCATCCCGTCACGGACGCCGCAAGGGTCACAGCCTTTTCCGCGGCGCGTCTGAACCCGTCAAACCGCGAATGCTTGCGCACGACAAGGCTCTCCCCTTCCGAAAAAATCTCCATTTCGTCGCCCTCTCGGAGCCGCATTATGCGCCTGAGTTCCTTGGGAATGACTATTCTGCCCAGCTCGTCCATTCTGCGGACGATGCCCGATACGCTCATAAAAAACCTCCCGTTCGGCGTTTAGTTTCCGCAACGGGAGGTATATTATTCGGCACGAAAAGGAAGTTCGATTTCCTTTCAGCGTTGTCTGCGCCTTGCGGCGTGCACGTCGGTGCGTGCCGCAGGCGTCTGACCCGCGGGTTTGTCTTCCTTGACGCGTTCGAGCACGAAAGAGGTGAAAGTCACGTCCTCGATGAAATCGGAAGGCGCAAACTTCACCCTGTTGAAACGGTCGAACCTCTCGAAATGCGCGGGAAGAAGCACAGGCGTGGAAACGTCCGCTCTGTAAGCCACGTTCTGCACCGCTTCGCGGAAACCCGCAAAAGTCGGCTTGTGTTCGCCTTCGTAAAGCACGTCGCGCAGTATTTTGTCGCCGCGCATCACTTTCGCCCAGATTTTCATCTGTACTCCGCCACTATCTCGCCGAAATAGAAATTGTGCAGGTCGCCGCTCGCGTACCATTGCGCCACTTGGCTTATGTCCATATCGCCCATAGGCAGCACGCCGAGCACGCGGCACTCGAAATATCTCTCACAGCCTGCGACGACGCAGGTGCCGACCTCTTTCGCCGCCTGTTTTTTCATCCCCGTTTCCGCCCACTTGTCGCAGTCGCGGCCGCTCTTGCTGCCGCAGAAAGCGAGCTCTTTTTTCATAGTCCCAGCAGCGGGCACGCTGACGGTGAACTCTCCCGTCTTATCCAGCATTTCTTTGGTATAGCGGCTGTCGCGTATGGGGGCGACGAAAACTTTCTTTCCCCACATCACGCCGACGAAACCCCAGCTTGCGACCATCACGTTGTCGCCCGACGTCACGAAAGCGCCCGTATTGAACGCACTGTTCATAAAACCCATATCTTCAAAGTTATGCATAGTTACTCCTGCCGCCCGTCCGAAAAATTCGGGAGGAAATTTTGCTCCGTCCCCTCGGAAAAGTTGCCTTCGGGCTCATTGTATGATAACATATGCCCGATGGTCACGGCAACACCCATCAATAAAAAAAACCGAGGTCAGTTTTGAAAAAGAGCGTATTCTTCATCACGCGTTCCGCGCTCGTCGCGGCGATTTATTTCGCGCTTGCAACCGCACTCAAACCCGTATCCTTCGGCCCCGTGCAATTCCGCCTTTCCGAGGCGCTCGTCCTGCTGCCGGTTTTTATGCCGGAATCCATAATCGGCGTGACACTGGGGTGCTTCCTCTCCAACTTCTACTCGACGATGTACGACGTCATTTTCGGCACGATAGCGACGGGAGTCGCCGCCGTGCTGACCTTCCTGCTCAGAAAAACGAAGTTCCTTTATGTCTTTCCGCCGCTCATACTCAATGCGATACTCGTCCCGCTCATCTGGGTCGTCGACGGCTCGGACACGGCGTATTTTCTGAACTTCGGGCTCATTCTCGCCTCCGAAGTCATTGTCGTGGCAGTAATAGGCTGGCCGCTGACGATAGCGCTCAAAAAGGCGCTGGAACGCGCGGGCATACGTTTTTATTCTTTCCGGCGCACCTTATCCGCGGAGGCGTACGTCAGGCAACCGCATAACGCCGCGGAAGAGGACGACGGCTGAACGGTACGCGGCGGTGCCGCAAACGGAAAATCACGACACACGGCCGCGCTCTGCGCGCGGCAGTCTGACGGGAGCAGAATATGAACGCACTCGAAATCGTAAAAAAAGCGGTGCTCGGACACCTTTCGGAAGGCGACTTCGCCATCGACGCCACCGCGGGGCGCGGCTACGACACTGCGTTCCTTGCCCGAACGGTGGGCAGGACGGGGCGCGTTCTCGCGTTCGACATACAGAAAGACGCCGTGGAAAGCACCCGCGCGTTGCTTGCGTCGGAAGGGCTCGACGCGGAGGTGCTGCTTGCCTCCCACGCCGATATGGCGCTTTACGCCGCGCCCGAAACCGCCTCCTGCATACTGTTCAATCTCGGCTATCTTCCGGGCGGCGACCATTCCGTTTACACCCGCGCCGAATCCACGGTCGCCGCAATCCGTGCGGGGCTGGAAATACTGAAAAGCGGCGGAATTATGTGCGTGACGATATACAGCGGCGGCGCGAACGGCTATGCGGAGCGCGACGCGCTCATTCCTTTCCTCGCCACGCTGGACGACAAGAGGTTTCAGGTGCTCGCCCTCTCCTTCCACAACTGGAAAAAGGACCCGCCTATGCCGTTTTTCATCACCAAATTGTAATGTAATGTTCCGCCCGCCGCCGCAGCGGCGTTTTGCTCCGACGCGGCGCGACGCACTATATGTGGCATTTTTATTTTTCCTGCGCGCCGAGGTTTATTTTTCCGTGATTTTGTGATATGGTATTTTACGTTCGGATTGCGGACTTCGTCCGACACATCCGCGCACGGAGGGAGTTTTGAGTCTGGCGAAGTTTTCCAGCGATTTTCTTATCGAAAGTTTTACGCTCGTTGACAACCTTTTCATCAACGAACATCTTCCGCATTGCACGGAAAAACAGCTGAAAGTCTATCTCTACGGGCTGTATATGTGCTCTATGCCCGAAAAGCTCAATTCCCTTGACGAGATGTGCGAAACTCTCGACGTCACCGAGGCGGAACTGACTTCGATTTATGCGGATTTCGAGGACGCGGGGCTGTGCCGCATCGTAAGCCGCAAGCCTCTCGAAGTGGCATACTGCTCCTTGAAGCGCGCAATGCAGCCGCCCAAGAAATACAAATCCGAAAAGTGGCACGATTTCAACCGCGAATTGCAGGAGCTGTTCCACGAGCGTATGCTCACGCCCAACGAGTACAACGAGTATTATTCTTTCCTCGACTCCGTAAAAATGGACCGCGACGCTATGCTGATGATTGTGCGCTACTGCATAGAGCTCAAAGGCGAAAGCGTGCGCTACCCTTACATTCTCACCGTCGCCCGCAACTGGGCTTCCGAAGGCGTGCGCACCGTCGCGGACGTCGAAGGGAAACTCAACGAGTACGAGGCGCAGACGGAAGATATGCGCGCGGTGCTCGCCGCGCTCGGCAGAAAAGGCGGAGCGGAACTCGAAGAGAAACAGATGCTCACCAAATGGACGCGCAGCTGGGGGTTCACTCTTCCCGCCGTGCTGGAAGCCGCCAAATCGTTGAAAGGCGGAAAGACTTTCAGAAAACTGGACGGCAGACTGGACGAATTCTACCGTATGTCCGTGTTCACCGCCGAAGAAATGAAAGACTACAACGCCCACCGCGAAAAATTGCAGGACCTCGCCGTGCGCATCAACAAGACAATCGGCGTATTTTACGAGTCGCTCGACCACGTCATCGAGGTCTACACCTCTCCGTGGCTGGACAAAGGGTTTTCGGACGAAGCGCTCGTCACCGTGGCGCACTACTGTTTCCTCAGCGGCATCCGCACCCTGGACGGAATGAACGGGGTCGTGGACAAGTTCTATGCGCAGGGGCTGCTCACCGTCGAAGCCATCAACGCTTTCATAGGCGAACAGCTCAAACAGGACGAACGCATCAAGAAAATCATCGAAGCGACGGGCAGAAGCCGCGGCGTGACGGCGGCGGACCGCAATTTCTACCGCACTTGGAGCGCGGTGTGGGGCTTCGGCGACGACGTGATTGTCTGTGCCGCCGAACTCTGCGCGGGGAAAAGCTACCCTTCTTCCGCAGTCAACCGCCTGCTTTCCGAATGGAAATCCAGAGGCGTGCGCACCGTCGAGGACGCAAAACGCGTCGGCGCAGGCGTCGCGGCGCCCGCGGACAAGGCGGCGGTCAATTCCTCCCGCAATTTCAAAGAACGCACTTACACCGCGGAAGAACTCAAAGCGGTGATGACAAGTATGGACGATTTGGATGAAAACGACGTATGACGGAAGAAGTATTGCGTAAGGTTCTCGAAAACAGGCGCGCGGACAGACAGCGCGAAGAGGCGGCGGCGGAAGCGCGCAGAGCCGAGGCTTTTGCCGTGCCCGAAATCGCGGACGCACAGCGGGCATACGTCATTGCCCTGCACAAGAGCCTGATGCGCCCGGGCGAAGCCCGCAAGGCCGCGGCGGAAAGCGCGAGGGAAACCTATCTCGACGCACTCGCGAAATACGGCTGGTCGGAAAAGGACTTCTCCCCACGCGTCAAATGCGAAAAATGCGGCGACCTCGGAATGTGCGGAGAAAAACTCTGCGACTGCGTACGCGACGAACTGATTAAGGCGCTCGGCGTGGCGTGCGACATTTCTCCCGACGGCTACTCTCTTTCCGATTTCGACGAAAAAAGCGTAGGCGGCGCACAGTCGGCACAGCTCAAAAAGGCGTACTCCTGGATGAGCACTTACGTTTCGGCATATCCCGACGTGAAATACCGCTACATACTGCTTTCGGGCGGTACGGGCACGGGGAAAACGGTGCTTGCCACCGCGGCGGCGCGCGAGATGATTAGACACGGACACAGTGCGGTGGTGATGAGTGCGAACGCATTCAATTCGCTTATGCTCAAATGCCACACCTCTCCCTACTCCGAGCGCGACGGCATAACGAGCGACGTGATGAGCGCGGAGATGCTCGTCATAGACGACCTCGGCACAGAACCCGTTTACAACAACGTCACGTTCGAGTATCTCCTGCTCGTGCTCTCCGAACGCTTTTCGCACAGGCTTCCGACAGTCATAACGACCAACCTCGACGCGGACGATTTCTCAAAACGGTACAACGAAAGAATATGTTCCCGCCTTTTCGACAGACGTGTGTCGAAAGTCATAGAATTTTCGGGCGACGACCTGCGCCGAAGCGCAGCCGCGCACCCCGTCGGTTAAGGAAAACAAATCGGAAGAAAGGTTCGCAAAACGCAGACCCGTTCCCGCAACGCGGTCGTGAAAACAATCGAAAACGCCGCATCCGCGGCGTTTTTCATATCCGTTAAGCTGTCGGTCTTTCTGCCTTTGACCTTTATGCCGAATCACTCCGCCCCGTCGAGCTCTTCCACGACCTGCACGGCGGCAAGGAAGCACTTTTCAAGCAGCGCGGCGTCCGTGTTGTCCGCGCTGTCGCGCTCAGTGTGATAGTATTCGGCAAAGGGTTTCATTGCCGTGACGCTCGCCGCTTTCAGCCCTGCCGCGGCAAAAGCCGCCGCGTCCGTGGCACCGAAGCCCGTGCCGCCTTTCGCACATTCCGCGCCCGCCTTTTTTGCGGCGACGAAAAAGAGCGAAACAGCGTCTTTATCCAGCTTTTGCAGTCCGTTCAAGTCGCGGTCCTGCACTTTGAGATGTTCCGCGTCACGCAGCGTGTCGAGCGTAAAGAAATAAGTTTCCGTGCCCTTGTACTCCTCTGCGTGCGCGTCGCACCACGCCTTCGCACCGCGCAGTCCGCACTCTTCCGCACCCGTAAGAATCACACCGACCTCCGTCGAGCGCAACCTGATTCCTTTTTCGGCAAGAGCCTTTATCAGGGCGACGGCGACAAAACATCCCGACAGGTTGTCGTTTGCTCCCGGCGACACGGTCTTGGGGTCGATTGCAAACAGGCACAGCCCCCAGAACGGGACGAAAACTATGCCGACAAGCCCCACCGCCAGCCATTCGCCGCGCGCAAGCCCCGTGCCCACGCTCCCGAGATACGCCCAGCGCGCTATGTCCGCGGCGAGAAGATATGCCGCGCCCAGCAAAGATATTATCGCCGCGGCGGCGAGCAGCTTTCCTCTGTCCTTTATCTGTGGACGGAAGATTTTCGCCGCATCGGTGTGAGCGGTGAAAAACACGCGTTTCTTCACTTCGCCTTCGCACGGAAGCACCGCCGTGACGTTTTGCGACGTGCCTTTGACATACGCACCGTCAAACGCGCGCGAGCAAAGCACCCCTTGCACTATAAACGGCACGAAAGCAACAATAATCAATGCAACGGAAACCATCGACACGAAGAAGTACGCCGCAAAAGCGAGCAGCATACACACCACGGTCACGCCTATCCAGCCGAATGCCGCGGCAGGCGCGACGGGGAAAGTTTCCGTCTTGACGTCCGCTCCCGCGGCAGACAGCAGACCTGCCATATATTCCGCAGTGTCCGCCTCTGCGACGCTGCCCGCGACGCGGTCGGAAATGTCCTCCGCCGTGCGCGCCGTTTCTCCGCTGATGAAATCGGCCGTTTCGGCCGAAGTACGTTTTAATTCGTCGAATTTCATATCTTAAAGTCCACGTTGAGGTTTCTCAACATCATATCGAGCAAGGCTTTGAGCACGGCTTTTTCATCCTTTTCGAAATTGGCGAAAGCCGTCGCGAAATACCTTCTGTTTGCCTCGTCGATGAGTTCCGCGACTTTCTGCCCCTCCTCCGTCAGCGCAAGCTGCTGTTCGCGTTTGTCCTCTTCCGAAACCGTGGCGGTGATATAGTTCTTCTCTTTGAGCAGTTTCACGCTGCGCGAAACGAGCGCCTTGCTCACATCAGACATCATCGCGATGTCGCTTGCGGTGGGCGTGGTTTCGATGCTGCTGAGCACCACTATCTCATTCGGCGACAGGTCATACCCTTCCAGCGCATTGAGCTGGAAGTCCGTGTACGAGCGCAAGAGTTTTCTGTACGCCGAGAAAAAATATGCCGCGTTTTTTACATCCATGAAATTAGTATAACATTGAAACAAATAATTTTCAAGGCTATACACTCAAAAAGTTAACAATCTTATCTATTTTTGCAAAATTAAGGGAAAAATGACGAAAATTGTCCGTGAGGGGACGCTCAGCGGAGATTTTTCAGTCCGCGCGCGACGGCGTGAGCGCTCATCCACGCCCATTGCAGATTATATCCGCCGCAAATGCCGTCGACGTCGAGAGCCTCGCCCATTGCGTACGCTCCGCGGCACAGCAAGGATTGCAGGTCCGCGTCGAATTCGTCGGGGTCGAGTCCGCCCGACATAACCTGCGCCGCGGACGCGTCTGCGGTCCCCTGCAACGTCAGTCGGTAATCTTTCGCGACGGAAGCAATGCGTTCGGCATCAGGCGCCCGGTCGGGAGCCTGCCCTGCGCGCGCCATAATCCTTTCGGCGACTTTGGAATGGAACATCCCCCGAAGCACACGCTCGCAGGTGCGCCCGCGCTGTGCGGCAATCAGGTCCGTCAGCTCTTTTTCCGTGACGTCGGGAACAAAGTCGAGGGATACGGCGTCCCCGCGGCGCGCCGTGCCGCGCGCATACAATGCCGAAAGGTCCAGCGCCGCTATGCCGCTCAACCCGTAATCGCGGAAAAGTATCTCCCCTTCCGTGCGGACGCCCGCAAGCGTTGCGGTGCATTTTACACGCACGCCGTTCAGCCCTTTGACGCTTTCCCTGTCCGTTTTCAGAGGCACGAGAGAGGGAGAAAACGGGCGGCAGGAATGCCCCATCGCCCTGTACAACGACAGGCTGTCCCTGCCCGACGAAGCGGAGGAACCGCTTGCAAGCACAATACGGCGAGCTTTGATTTTTTCCTGTGAAAGCGCCTTTCCGTCGTCGCCGAGCACGTTTGCGGTGAGCAAAAATCCCCCCGCCGTACGCTCGACGGCGGACACTTCCCTGCCGGTCAGGATTGCCGCGCCGCTGTCGCGGACCGCGGCGAGAAGCACGTCAAGAACGCTCGAAGCGCATTCGGAATACGGATAAACTCTCCCGTTTACGACGCGCGTCGCAAGCCCGAGCGAGTTGAAGAATTCCACGGCGGCAGAGGGCGGAAAGTCATTGAGGAACCTCCCCGCTACATCGGGACGGTTGTATCCGTCGGCGGAAATGTCTTCGCCCGTCAGGTTGCATTTGCCGTTGCCGGTCGCAAGCAGTTTTTTGCCCGCGCGCGTATTGCGTTCGAGCACGGTCACGTCAGCCGAATCGAGCATAGCGACGAGCGCGAGCGCAGCCGCGCCCCCGCCTATCACTGCCGTATCCGCTTTTCGGGTGCTTTCTTTCATCTGTCGGAAATAAAAAAGCCGAAGCCCGTTCGGGCTTCGGCGACGGGTCACCGATTATTTCTCGGCTTTCTTTTCTACTTTGAAGTAATTCTGGAACTCTTCGAGGACCGCGTAATTCACTTCGTAATGCATCCAGAGACCGCGCTTCTCCGCGTCGATAATGGTGCTGTCGACAAGCAGCTTCATATGATAGGAAAGCGTGGGCTGACTGCAATTCATAAATTTCAGAATCTCAAATGCGCACATATCTTTTTCAAGCAGCATCTTGAAAATCTTCATTCTGTTGACATCGCTGAATGCTTTACATATCTTGATGTAGATTTTTTCTTCCATATTCGTGCTCCTATAACTTATTCTGGCACTTTAATAATATATCCGATTTTTTGTATTGTCAATCCACTTTTGCAAATAGCCTTGATTATAATCTTCCCTTTCAGCCTGCTCCGAGTCCGAATTTTCCGTTGCGCGGGTCAACGAACAAAAAGAAGTCGGGCGCGAACGCCGTCAGCGTAAAATAGCACGCCGCGATAAAGACCAATCCGAGCGCCCCTGCCGCACACAGCGCGGCGGAAGAGCGCGGATGGGTGAACGCCGCGTACGCGACGGCAAATCCGAGAAAAACCCCGGCGCAGTAAACGGTTATGTCCACGGCAAGTATTGCTCTGCCCGTAAACGCCGTATATGTGTAAAACACCGCAGGAATAAACCCCGCGGCGACGAATGTCGCGGAAAACGCCCCGAACACGCGGTTACTCAGCGTCGGAGCAAGCGGCAGCGCTGTCGCAAAGTAAACGAGAAAAGGGAAAAACACCAGTTTCATATGCTCCCATACGCTCTCGTTTACGGGGAAAAATATCCCCGCCGCTGTGCTTCCGCCCGACCACTCGTAAAAGAAATGGGACAAAGCCCCCACTGCAAGAGAAAATATCGCTCCGACGCCGCATACAATGAGTGCGTCGCGTTTTCTCCCTTTGTCCGCACCTGTTTTCATACAGTAAATATATCTCGCGGAGGCGAATATATACGCGACGCCCCGTCCTCCTACGCGCATTTCGACAGTCAAAACATCGGTCGCAGCCGCCCTCTGCGAAGAAAAAACGAAAATTTTTCCATCCTGCGCCGCAAATGCCTAAAATCACTTGCCACCCGTCTTATTTTGGTGTAATATATCCCTTGCATTCGGAGGCATAGCCCAGTTGGTTAGAGCGCTACGTTGACATCGTAGAGGTCACAAGTTCGAGTCTTGTTGTCTCCACCAGCATAACAAAAGGACGGCACACGCCGTCCTTTTGTTATGCCGCGGAAGCAACGCACGGACGCGGACTCAGCGCGCAAACCGTTCCTAATGCGCGGCATAACGCCGTTTATCCCGAACGCCGAAACGTGTCACATCTCCGTGCGCGCAAGTTCGGCGGCTTGCCGACGTATTTTTGAAAGAAACAGCTGCCGTTTGCAAGACGCTTCCGCCGCACGGCGGATGTATTGTTGTCTCCACCACAATCACCAAACCCCCGCTATAATAGCGGGGTTTTCTTTTGTCAACAAGACTCTGCGGGATACAATCCCGCACCGCTTCCGCGGCAGAACTTGTGACTTCGTCACAACTGACGCGCTCCGCCGTCCTGCGTGAACTTCGCACGCAGACCTGATGACGGCTTCGCGCTATTCCGTCGCGCTTTGCGCTCCTTACGAGTCTTGTTGTCTCCACCAGCATAACAAAAGGACGGCACACGCCGTCCTTTTGTTATGCCGCGGAAGCAACGCACGGACGCGGACTCAGCGCGCAAACCGTTCCTAATGCGCGGCATAACGCCGTTTACCCCGACAGCCGAAACGTGTCACATCTCCGTGCGCGCAAGTTCGGCGGCTTGCCGATATGCTTTTGAAAAGTAGCGACTATTTTCAGGACACTCCCACTGCACGGGCGGATGTATTGTTCTTCCTACCAAACCATAAAACCCCGCCGATGAGCGGGGTTTTCTTTTGTCAACACGGTTTTGCAATTATTTTACTGACAAATTGTGCGCGATACGGTAGGCGGTGACGGTGTTCTGCAACAGCATAGTGACGGTCATGGGACCTACTCCGCCCGGTACGGGAGTGATGTAGGAACATTTGGGCGCCACTTCCGCATAATCCACGTCGCCGCAGAGTTTGCCGTTTTCGTCGCGGTCCATACCGACGTCTATCACGACGGCGCCCTCTTTGACCATATCCGCTTTCAGGAACTTGGCTTTGCCTATCGCGACGCAGAGGATATCCGCGCGGCGAGTGACTTCACCGAGGTCTTTCGTGCGGCTGTGGCAGATGGTGACGGTGGCGTTGCGGTCGAGCAGAAGCTGCGCAAGCGGCTTGCCGACAAGATTGGAGCGCCCCACCACGACGGCGTTTTTGCCCTCGACGGGAACGGAATAATGGTCCAGCAGTTTCATCACCCCGTAAGGCGTGCAGGGAATGAGTTCGGGCTCGCCCGTCCAGAGTTTGCCTTTCTGCACATAGTGACAGCCGTCCACATCCTTGGACGGGTCGATGAGGTGCAGCAGAGCCGCTTCGTCCAGGTGTTTGGGCACGGGAAGCTGCAAAAGTATGCCGCTGATTTCGGGGTCGTCGTTGAACTGCTTTATCTTCGCCGCCACTTCCTCAAACGTCGCGTCCGCGGGCATTTCGGCAAGCGTGGACGCTATGCCGACCTCCGCGCAGCCGTTAATCTTGTTGCGGACGTAAACTTTGCTCGCGGGGTCGTCGCCGACCAGGATTACCGCAAGCCCTATCCTGCCGAGTTCCTTCTGCGGAAGCTCCCCGACCTGTCTTCCGATGTCTTCGCGCGTGAGACGTGCAACGAGTTTTCCGTCTATTATCTGCATATTCTCTCTCCTATCTGTTGCCGGTGTAAGAGGTGTTTTTCTGAATGACGTCGTGCGCGCCGCCCTCCGTGATGCTGGTGGCGGAAACGACGGTCATCTTCGCGGTCTGCTGCAACTGTTTTATGGTCACCGCGCCGCAGTTGCACATCGTGGAGCGCACTTTGTAAAGGCTCCTTTCCACGTTGTCTTTGAGGCTGCCCGCATAGGGGACGTAACTGTCCACTCCTTCCTCGAAGGACAGCCCGGACTTTCCGCCGAGGTCGTAACGCTGCCAGTTGCGCGCGCGATTGCTGCCCTCGCCCCAATATTCCTTGACGTAATTGCCGTTGATGTTGAGCTTGTTGGTCGGGCTCTCGTCGAAACGGGCGAAATATCTGCCCAGCATCAGGAAATCCGCGCCCATCGCAAGCGCAAGAGTCATATGATAATCGTGCACGATGCCGCCGTCCGAGCAGATGGGGATGTAAATGCCCGTCTTTTCGTAATACTCGTTTCTGGCTTCCGCGACCTCGATGAGCGCGCTCGCCTGCCCGCGGCCTATGCCTTTCTGTTCGCGCGTTATGCAAATGGAACCGCCGCCTATGCCCACTTTGACGAAATCCGCTCCGCATTCGGCAAGGAAAAGGAAGCCGTCGCGGTCCACGACGTTGCCCGCGCCGACTTTGACGGAGTCACCGTAATTCTTGCGGATGAAATCCAGCGTCCTCTTCTGCCATACGGTGTAGCCTTCGGACGAGTCTATGCACAGCACGTCCGCGCCCGCTTCTATGAGCGCGGGGACGCGTTTTTCGTAGTCGAGCGTGTTTATGCCCGCGCCGACCATATAGCGTTTGCTGCCGTCGAGCAGTTCCAGAGGATTTTCCTTATGCTGGGCGTAATCCTTGCGGAACACCATATACATAAGGTTGCCTTCGTCGGAAAGGATGGGGATGGAATTGAGCTTGTGCTCCCATATGATGTCGTTCGCCTCCGCAAGTCCCGTGGACGCGGGCGCGGTGACGAGCTTTTCGAGCGGGGTCATAAACTCCGAAACCTTTGTTTCGAGAGGCATACGGCTGACGCGGTAGTCGCGGCTGGTGACTATGCCGAGCAGCTTCCCGAAACTGCTGCCGTCGTGCGTCACGGCGATGGTGTTGTGCCCCTTGCGTTCGACGAGTTCGAGCACGTCGGCAAGGGTGTCGTCGGGCATCACGTTGGAGTCGGACACCACGAAGCCCGCCTTGTAGTTCTTGACGCGGCGTACCATAGCCGCCTCGTCTTCCACGGTCTGCGAGCCGTAAATGAATGACATACCGCCCTCGCGCGCCAGCGCAATGGCAAGCGTATCGTTGCTGACGGACTGCATAATGGCGGACACGAGCGGAATGTTGAGGGAAATTGCGGGCTCTTCGCCGCGCTTGTGTTTCACCAGCGGGGTGCACAGGCTGACGTTTGCGGGGATGCAGTTCTCATCCGTATAACCGGGGATGAGGAGATACTCGCTGAAAGTTCTCGACGGTTCTTCAAAATACTTTGCCATAATCTTATTCTCCGTGTGTTATTCCTTTTGGATGCGGCCGCGCCGCGGGCGGGTTACGAGAAGTACTTCACCGCCGATTCGAACAATTTCATATCATAATCGCCCGGAACGTTCATATAAAGTCCGTTTCCGGTGCGTTCGCTGTGTCCCATCTTTCCGAGCACCCTGCCGTCGGGAGAGGTTATGCCCTCCACCGCAAAGTCGCTCCCGTTGGGGTTGAAACGTACGTCTGCGGAAGGCTCTCCCGCGAAATCGACGTACTGCGTGGCAATCTGTCCGCGTTTTGCGAGCAGTTCCAGCCACTCGGGCGTCGCCATAAATCTGCCCTCGCCGTGGGATATGGGCACGTTTATCACATCGCCGACGTTCACGAGAGAAAGCCACGGCGAAAGATTGGAACACACGCGCGTGCGCACTATCTTGGACTGGTGGCGCGCTATGGTGTTGTAAGTCAGCGTGGGATAATCCTCCGCCGCGTCCACTATGTCGCCGTGCGTCACGAGGCCGAGCTTGATGAGCGCCTGAAAACCGTTGCATATGCCCGCCATAAGTCCGTCGCGGCTGTGCAGAAGTTCCCTTACGGCGTCCGTGACTCTCGCGTTGCGGAAGAACGACGTGATGAATTTCCCGCTGCCGTCCGGCTCGTCGCCCGCCGAAAAACCGCCGGGGATGAAAACTATCTGCGCCGCGGCAATGCGCTCGGCAAACTTCTCCACCGACTCCGCCACCGCGGCGGGGGTCAGGTTGTTGACGACGAAAATCTCCGCTTCCGCCCCCGCGCGGCGCGCGGCTTTGGCGGTGTCGTATTCGCAGTTGGTGCCGGGGAAAACGGGGATGAGCACGCGCGGTCTTGCAATGTGCACGCCGCACTTTGCCGCGCTGCCGCCCGTGTAGGAAACTTTCGGGATTTTTTCTCCGCCCTGCTTTATGTTGCAGGTGTACACGCTTTCCAGCTTGTCTTCGTATGCGGCGCAGAGTGCGGACATCTCCACGGTTTCACCGCCATATTTCAACGCTCTTTCTTCGGTGACGGTGCCGAGCTCACGTCCGAGGGTGACGCCGTCAGCGCACTCCGCGACAAACGCGCCGTACTTGTATCCGAAGACGTCCGACAGGCTTATGCCGTCCGCAAATTCGAAGCCGAAGCCGTTGCCCATCACCGCCTTGAAGACAGCCTCCGCCACTCCGCCGTATCCGGGCGTGTAAGCGGAAAGCACTTTGCCCTCGCGCATAAGCGCATTGAGTTTCGCGGCGTTTTCGAGGAAACTTTCCGCCACGGGCAGCCCGTCCGTGCCGTACTCGCATTCAATCAGCCTGACGCAGCTTCCCGCACGCTTGAAATCTCCCGAAACCGTTCTGCCGCTCTCCGAAGTCGTCACGGCAAAAGACACGAGCGTCGGGGGCACGTCGATATGCTCGAAAGTGCCGCTCATACTGTCCTTGCCGCCTATTGCGCCCATACCGAGGTCGCGCTGCGCGCGGAACGCTCCGAGGAGCGCGGCGAGAGGCTTGCCCCAGCGTTCGGGCTTGCCCATCGGTTTCTCGAAATATTCCTGGAAAGTGAGATAAACTTCCTTTGTGTCGGCGCCCGCACACACGAGTTTCGCCACGCTTTCCACCACCGCGAGATATGCGCCGTGGAAGGGGCTCTTTTCGCTGATATAGGGGTTAAACCCCCAGGACATAAGGGAACAAGTGTCCGTTTCGCCGTTTTCGACGGAAACCTTGTTGACCATACACTGTATGGGCGTCAGCTGGTTTTTCCCGCCGAAGGGCATCAGAACCGTGCCCGCGCCAATGGTGCTGTCGAAGCGCTCCGAAAGCCCGCGCTTAGAACATACGTTGAGGTCGCCCGCAAGTGCGCGCATACCCTCCGCAAAGTCCGCGGGGATTTCCTTTTTCAGGCTGCCCGCCTTGGTCTGTCTTGCGACGGCGTGCTTTTCCGCGCCGTTGGAATTCAGAAAATCGCGGGATATGTCGACTATGGTCTTGCCGTTCCAGCGCATACGCAGCCTTGGCTCTTCCGTCACGACGGCGACCGCCGTGGCTTCGAGGTTTTCGGCGTACGCGAGCGCGCGGAATTTGTCTGCGTCTTCGGGTGCGACGACCACCGCCATCCTCTCCTGCGATTCGCTGATGGCAAGTTCCGTGCCGTCCAGACCTTCGTATTTTTTGGGCACCGCGTTGAGGTCGATGTCAAGCCCGTCGGCAAGTTCGCCTATCGCGACGGACACGCCGCCTGCGCCGAAGTCGTTGCAGCGTTTTATGAGCAACGACGCTTCGGGGTTTCTGAACAGCCGTTGCAGTTTTCTCTCTTCGGGAGCGTTGCCCTTCTGCACTTCCGCCCCGCAGGTGGCGAGGGACTCCGTGCTGTGCGCCTTGGACGACCCCGTGGCGCCGCCGCAGCCGTCGCGTCCCGTCCTGCCGCCGAGCAGAATGACTATGTCGCCGGGAGCCGGGGTCTCGCGCACAACGCAGCGTGCGGGGACAGCCCCCGTGACCGCGCCTATCTCCAACCGCTTTGCGACGTACCCGTCGTGGTATATCTCGTCCACTATGCCCGTGGCAAGCCCTATCTGGTTGCCGTATGAGCTGTATCCCGCAGCGGCGGTGGTCACAATCTTTTTCTGCGGAAGTTTGCCGGGCAGCGTATCTTCTATGGGCGTGAGCGGATTTCCCGCGCCCGTCACGCGCATTGCGGAATAGACGTACGCTCTGCCCGAAAGCGGGTCGCGTATCGCGCCGCCTATGCAGGTCGCCGCGCCGCCGAAAGGTTCGATTTCGGTGGGATGGTTGTGCGTTTCGTTCTTGAAAAGCAGCAGCCAATCCTCGTCCTCGCCGTTCACTTTCACCTTGATTTTCACCGTGCAGGCGTTGATTTCGTCCGACACGTCCAGATTGTCGAGTTTGCCTTCCCTGCGCAGAAGTTTCGCCGCTATGGTGGCGATGTCCATCAGGTTGACGGGTTTGTCCGTCCTGCCCAGCTTTTCGCGCGCGGCAAGATAATCTTTCCACGCCGCTTCGCACTCCGCATCCTCGAACTCCGCCCTGTCTATCGTGGTGAGGAAGGTGGTGTGACGGCAGTGGTCCGACCAGTAAGTGTCAATCATTCTCACTTCCGTGAGAGTCGGGTCGCGCTTTTCGGAAGCGAAATAGTCGCGGCAGAAGCGCACGTCGTCCGCGTCCATCGCAAGCCCGTACTTTTTCACGAATTCCGCAAGCCCGTCTTCGCCCATAGAGATGAACCCGTGCAGCACCTCGACGTCGGCGGGAGCGGGATATTCCGCTTTCAGGGTCGAGGGCAGCTCTTCGGACGCCTCCCTGCTCTCGACGGGGTTGATGACGAATTTCTTTATCTTGTCGACATCCCCGTCTTTCAGGTCGCCGTAAAGCACATAGAACTTTGCCGTGCGGACGACGGGCTTTTCGCCCTGCGACACCAGCTGTATGCATTGCGCGGCGGAGTCCGCCCTCTGGTCGAACTGACCGGGGAGAGGCTCCACTCCGAACACCGCACACGCGCCCTCACAGTCGAGCGCCGCGCTCACGTCGTCGAGCTGTGGCTCCGAGAATATGTTGCGCTTTGCGTATTCGAGCAGCTCGCCGTCCGCGCCTTCCACGTCGTAACGGTTGACGACGCGCACTTTTTCGAGCCCTTTCACGCCCAGCATTCCGACCGCCTCCGCATACAGCGCGCGAGCTTCTGCGGCAAGCGACGGCTTCTTTTCCACGAAAATTCTGTTGACCATATCTCCTCCGTAAAGGGCTGCGCCGAAAGGTGCGCCCTGCGTGCGGCAGTTATTTTCTTTCCTTCCCCGCCGCCAGCGCACGCGCGCCTATGTCACGGCGGTAATATGCGTTGGCAAAACGCACTTTTTTCACTTCTTCGTAAGCCTTGTCCACGGCGTCTTGCAGCGTGTCCGCCACCGCGGTGACGCCCAGCACCCTGCCGCCCGACGTCAGAAGTTTTCCGTCCTCGCACTTCGCGCCCGCAATGTAAAGCTCGGCGCCGAAATCCCCGTCCACGGAAATCTCGTATCCCGTTTCGTACTTTTCGGGATAACCTTCCGACGCTTCCACGACGCAGCAGGAACATTTGTCCGAAAAACGCACTTCGACGTCTTTCAGTCTGCCCTCCGTGCAGGCGAGCATAATCTCGAGCAAATCGCTTTCCAGCAAGGGCAGGACCGCCTGCGTTTCGGGGTCGCCGAAACGGCAGTTGTACTCGATGACCTTCGGTCCGTCGGGAGTGAGCATAAGACCGAAATACAGACACCCTCTGAAAGTGCGCCCCTCGTTCTTCATTGCGCGGACGGTGGGCAGGAATATCTTTTCCATACACTCCGCCGCTATCTCCGCCGTGTAATACGGGTTGGGAGCGACGACGCCCATACCGCCCGTATTCAGACCTTCGTCGTTGTCGCGGGCGCGCTTATGGTCCATACTCGACACCATAGGCACGACCGTTTCGCCGTCCGTGAAAGAAAGCACGGACACTTCCGGCCCCGTCAGGAACTCCTCGATTACGACGCGTCTGCCGCTCGCACCGAACTTTCCGTCGCGCATCATCGACTCCGCCGCCGCCTTCGCTTCCGCGCGGTTTTCCGCGATGATGACGCCCTTGCCGAGCGCAAGCCCGTCCGCCTTGACGACGATTTTCCCGTCCTCGGGCAGAGTGTCGAGATAGGCACGCGCGAGCGCGAGGTCGTCGAAAGTTTCGTACTTCGCGGTCGGTATGCCGTATTTTTTCATCAGCTCCTTGGAAAACGCCTTGCTCCCCTCGATTATCGCCGCGTTTTTGCGCGGTCCGAAACAGGGAACTCCGACGCTCTCCAACGCGTCCACCGCGCCGAGCACAAGCGGGTCGTCGGGAGCCACCACTGCGTAATCGACTTTGTTCGCCGCGGCAAATTCCGTGATTGCGGGGATGTCCTTCGCTCCTATCGGGACAAGGGTCGCGTCGTCTTTCATCCCTCCGTTGCCGGGCAGGACGAAAATCTCTTCCGCGCGTCCGCTTTTGCGCAGCGCCCTGACAATCGCGTGCTCTCTTCCGCCCGAACCTACCACAAGAATTTTCATACGCCCACCTCCCTGCTCAGTGATGGAACAGACGCATACCCGTAAACGCCATTGCGACGCCGAGTTTGTTGCAGGTGTCGATGACGATGTCGTCGCGCACCGAGCCGCCGGGTTCGGCAATGTAGGACACGCCGCTCTTGCAGGCGCGCACTACGTTGTCGTCGAAGGGGAAGAACGCGTCCGAGCCAAGGGACACTCCCTTTATCGTATCGAGATAAGCCCTCTTCTCCCCGCGGGTGAACTCTTCGGGACGCACGGCGAAATACCTGCGCCACACGTCCTCGCCGATGACGTCCTCGCATTCGTCCGAAAGATAAATGTCGATTAAATTGTTCTTTTCGGGTCTGCCGACTCCTTCGGCAAATTGCAGACCGAGCACTTTATCGTGCTGTCTGAGCTGCCACAAGTCCGCTTTCTGCCCAGCAAGGCGCGTGCAATGTATTCTGGACTGCTGTCCCGCTCCCACGCCGATTGCCTGTCCGTCCACGGCGAACGCCACGGAGTTGGACTGAGTGTATTTCAATGTTATGAGCGCGACGATGAGGTCGGTTTCCGCAGAATGAGGTATCTTCTTTTCCGTCACTACGTTGGCAAGCAGCGCGCGGTTAATCTCGAAATTGTTCCTGCCCTGCTCGAACGTCACGCCGAACACCTGTTTGTGTTCCACGGGGTCGGGGACGTAAAGAGGGTCGACCTTGACTATGTTGTAAGCACCCTTGCGCTTCGCTTTCAGGATTTCGAGCGCTTCGGGGGTGTAGGCGGGAGCGATTATGCCGTCCGACACCTCGCGCGCTATGATTTTTGCGCACGTCGCGTCGCACTCGTCGGAAAGGGCTATCCAGTCGCCGAAGGACGACATTCTGTCCGTGCCGCGCGCTCTCGCATATGCGCACGCAACAGGGCTGTCGTCAAGCCCTTCGATGTCGTCGACGAAGCAGGCTTTTTTCAGTCTCTCGCCGAGAGGTCTGCCGAGCGCGGCGGAAGTGGGGCTGACGTGCTTGAAAGAGGTCGCACAGCACTCCCCCGTGGCTTCTTTCAGCTCCTTGACGAGCTGCCAGCTGTTGAACGCGTCGAGGAAGTTGATGTAACCGGGTCTGCCGTTGAGTATCTCCACGGGCAAATCCCTGCCGTTTTCCATAAAGATACGCGCGGGTTTCTGGTTGGGGTTGCAGCCGTACTTCAATTCGAATTCTTTCATAGTTTCTCCTGTCACCTGACGTGTTTGTTGAACAGCACGCTTTTAAGCCTGTCCGTTTTGAGGTCGACAAAGCCGACGTACAAAGCGATTTTGTTGTCGGGGTTGAGGCTTTCCCATATCCCGTTTGCGAACTCCGTTATGTCGGAGCCGATTTTCACTCTTTCCGGCTCTCCCGTGAATGTGGGGATGGGGTTGCCGTCGGAATTGTAAGTGTGGATGAAATGTCCGACGCCGTTCAGGGGCTCGTACGAGAATGTGTAACGGTTGCACGCGCTCCCCTTTTCATCCGCGCTTTTGAGGATGGACAGCTTGTAGCCGAACTTGCCGTCGAGGTCAATCAGTCCGCTTATGCGCGGAGTGAAATTCGGCGCGTCGGGCTCGAAACAGCGGCTTTCCAGCGCCTTTTCGAAGGTGTCGCCGGCACGCAGTCCGTCCGCTATCGTATCCGTCTGGTCGCCGTTGGTGACAATCCACTTGTGGTGCACCTTGCGCACGGGCGAATATATGATGAGAGAGGGGTCCTCCACTTTGCTTTCGTCAAAAGGATAAATGACAAGTTCGTCCTCTTTTTCCACGAAGATGCGGTTGCGGCTGTTTTCGCTCCTGCCCATAATAAAATAGGCGAACACCGCATTCGCGCCGTCCTCCGACTTGCCTATGACAATGCCTCTTCCGGGATACGAATTGCCGCGGAGCAGTCCGCAGACGTCGTTTATGTCGTAAATGCTCATTTTATCTCTCCTCCGACGAAGCGGCGCCCCGCGCGGCGAGAAGTTTTTCGGCAACCTTTTCCACCGCAAGCGGCAGCAGTTTCCACTCCGCCTCTTCCATAACTCTTCTTTGCAGAATTTCGGGCGTGTCGCCCTCCTTGACTTCCACTTCCTTCTGGAAAATGATGTCGCCGCCGTCGGGTATCTCGTTGACGTAGTGCACAGTCGCGCCCGTCACCTTTTCCCCCGCGGCGAGAACTGCCTCGTGCACTTTCAGACCGTAAAAACCCTCTCCGCAGAATTTGGGAATGAGAGAGGGGTGCACGTTGAGTATGCGTCCCGCATAACGCGAAGTGAACCTCTCCGACAGTATGCTCATAAACCCCGCCAGCACGATTATCTCCGCGCCCGCCTCGTCAATCGCGGCGATGATTTTGTCCTCGAACTCCTCTCTCGACGCGCATTTTTTCCTTTCGGCGACGACTGCCGCGACGCCCGCCTTTTTCGCTCTTTCCAGCGCATAGGCGTCGGGTCGGCTGGATATGACCGTTTTCACCTCCGCGGAAGGCATTTCGCCCCGTCTTTCGGCATCGAGTATGGCCTGCAAATTCGTTCCGCCGCCCGACACCAGCACCGCTACCGCAATCTTTTCCACGTCCGCCTCACACTATGACCACGCCGTCTTCCGAAGGCACGATTTCACCTATGACGTAGGCGTCTTCTCCCTCCGCTCTGAGGCACGCGACCGCCCGGTCTGCGTCTTCCGCCGCCACGACGACGCTCATACCGACGCCCATATTGAACGTGTTGAACATATCCCTTTCGGGCACGCCGCCCTCCTTTGCTATGAGGTCGAAGACCGGAAGCACACGAAGCGCGGACTTGTCAATCCTTGCGCCCAGCCCCTTGGGAATGCTGCGAGGAATATTCTCGTAAAATCCTCCGCCCGTGATGTGCGACACCGCCTTTACGGTCACCTGACCGAACAGGGCGAGCATAGGTCTGACGTAAATCTTCGTCGGGGTGAGCAGCACTTCGCCGAGACTTCTGCCGCCGAATTCGTCACGGGGGGAAAGCACGTCCTTTTCGGCGAAAATTTTCCTCACCAGCGAAAAGCCGTTGGAATGCACGCCGCTGGACGGAAGCGCAATCACCGCGTCCCCCGCGCGCACCGCGGAATTGTCCAGCACTTTGGCACGGTCCACGACACCTACCGCGAACCCCGCCAGGTCGTATTCGTCCTCGGGATAGAACCCCGGCATTTCCGCCGTTTCGCCGCCTATGAGCGCCGCACCCGCCTGCACGCAGCCTTCCGCCACGCCGGACACGATTGACGCTATGCGCTCCGGCACGTTTTTGCCGCACGCGATATAGTCGAGGAAAAAGAGCGGCTTCGCCCCGCAGCATATGACGTCGTTGACGCACATAGCCACGCAGTCGATGCCTATCGTATCGTGCTTGTCGAGCATAAAGGCGTATTTCAGCTTGGTGCCTACGCCGTCCGTTCCGCTGACGAGCACGGGACGGGTCATCCCCGTAAGGTCGAGCTCGAACAGCCCGCCGAACCCGCCGATGTCGCTCGCCGCGCCCGCCGTGACGGTGCGGGCGATGTGTTTCTTCATCAGCTCCACCGCCTTGTATCCCGCGGTGATGTCCACGCCTGCCTGCTTATAGCTTTCGCTGAAAGATTTTTCCATAATTCACCTGACGCCTTCGTTCAGTTTTCTGTCCTTTTCGAGCACGGCGAGCCTGTCCGCTTCGCGCTTCGCTTTGAGCTTTGCGGCAAGTTCCGGCTCGCTCACGGCAAGTATCTGGGCGGCAAGCAGCGCCGCGTTGGCGGCTCCGTCTATGCCCACCGTCGCCACGGGAATTCCGGGAGGCATCTGCACGGTGGACAGCAGAGCGTCCAGCCCGTCCAGAGCGGAACTCTTCACGGGGATGCCGATGACGGGAAGAGTCGTGGAAGCGGCAAGCGCTCCCGCAAGATGCGCCGCCTTCCCCGCCGCGGCGATAATCACGCCGAAACCGTTCTTTTCCGCATTCTCCGCAAACGCCTTCGCCTCCGCGGGGGTGCGGTGGGCGGAATAGACGTGCGCCTCGTATTCCACGCCGAGGTCGGCGAGGGTCTTCATTGCCTTTTCGACCACGGGCAGGTCGCTGTCGCTGCCCATAATGACCGCTGCTTTTTTCATATTGCCTCCGTACTTTACCTTTCAAAAAAGGCAGTCTGCACACGCAGAACTGCCCCGATGTCACATATGCTTGCGGCAAAATTTTTCCCCGCGGACGCCTGCCGCGCTGTACGCGGACAGCGCGAGTACGCAGCCTCCGTTTACGAAAAACACACCGCACTTCTTTTGCATGGTCACATCATACACTATCGGACGTGCCGATGTCAAAAAATCGGACGCCCTTTTTCAAAAGATTTTGCACATCTTGCGGCGCGCTCTCCGCTCCGCACAATATGCTGTGCCGCGCCGCTCACTCTCCCGTCAGCCGCACCCCGCACGACTCGCAGAATTTTGCCGAAGTATTCGTGACGGGAGCGCCGCAGTTGGGACAGAATTTCGGCATTTTGTCCGCCCTTTCCTCCCGCATCAGGTTTACGGCAAGCGTTGCGGGCATCGTGGCGGCAAGATAATCTTCGTACATCCGCTCCGCCTCGTCTTCCGACACTTGCGCGTCTTTTCTGGCGACCACCTTGCCCGCCACTATCTCGTGGTCCGGCAGCAGTCCCGCATCAATCATCCCCTCGACCGCAGACTGCACGGAGGAAACCGCCGCCTGCGACGGCGATGCGGAAAACGACGCGATGACCGCTTTCTCGCTGCTCTGCACCCTGTCGAGAAGGGCGACCTGCACGGTGTATTTCTGTTTCAGCGTCAGACTGAGCGGAATGCAGACGATGCACACCGCAAAAGCGATGAACGGTATGAACGTGTAAATAATCGGCATTTCCAGGTCTTCCGACGACATCCGCACAATCATCATCACCATTGCGGACAGAAAAGACAGCGCGGCGAGGACAAAAGTGAAAGTCGCCCAGACCGTGTATGCTTTTTTCTTCTTTCTGATGTTTTTGCCGATTTTCTGCACCGCATAGACGGCAGGAACGCCGTTCGTCGTCACTTTCATAAGATTGTTCTCCTTTTTGACAGGATATCATATTTTCCTCTTCTTCACAACCTGCACTTCATTCCCGCTCCCCTTTTCGCGCGTGTCCCGCGCCACGGGGTATGTTTCTGAAAAATTCCGCGCAGAATTATCCCCAAGGGGATATTGTCGCCGCTTTTACTCCCTTGGGGCTAAACTTTTTACAAACACGGAGGCGGCTATGCAAAGCAACGTACAAATTCAGGTGGCGGCGCGCATAAAGGAACTGATGAAGGAAAACAATCTCAATCAGGTTGGGCTTGCCGCAAAAACGGGCATAAAACAGAACACGATATCGGCGTGGTTGCTCGAAAAAAAGGAGCCGAGCATAAGAAGCCTGTGGCTGCTCGCCGACTATTTCAACGTGGACATCGACTATCTGGTGGGCAGAAAGGACTACTGATTTTTCAGTGCCGCTCTTTTGGCAGCACGTCGCACTTGTCGCAGTTGCGCATCACGAAAAGCAAAGCGGACAATTCGTCGCAAAGCGCGTCCAGCGCGGCGGCCACGGGCTGATATGCGCCCGACTGTTTCACGCGGCGGAATTTTTCGGCGTCCGACGCGCTGAAATCTCCCGCGTTCAGCGCTTCCAGCAGACTCTGCAACGAGCGTGCCAGAACGGAAAAAGGCGCTTCTCCCGTTTTGCCCGTTGCGGATTCCCTCTTCCCCGCTCCTTCCGTCTGCGGAGCGGCAGCGACGGTTTCTATTTCCGATTTCCTGTATAATTTCATACATTTCACCCGATAATATCGTTATTTTCTATATCATTGCGGCAATTATATAGGATATACGGGATATTTGTCAATCCCGCCGACGAAACTATATGCCGTAGCCTTTATCAAAACTAAAATCAAAGTATGAAAAATCTGAGGAAAGCGCGCAAAGCAAAAGGCATAACGCAGGTGGAGCTGGCAAAACTCATCAACGTCACGCAGGCGACTTACAGCGAATACGAAAACGGCAAGTGCAAGCCGAGTTTTGACACCGTTATCCGCCTGTGCGACATTCTGGGCTGTTCAGCCGATTTCCTGCTCGGGCGCAACGACGACGCGCTGCTCGACGGCGCCGCGCTGCCCAAAAGCGAAATACAGGAGATATACGAGGAACTCGACGCCGCCGGGCGGAAACAGCTTTTGGGTTACGCCCACGCTCTGCGCGACGGAATGAAAAACAGACGGAAAAAGTGAACGCGGGCTTCCCGCCTGCAAGCGCTCTCTTTCCCCTCCTCCCTGCCCCTCTCCGCAGCACGGAGGATGTCCTGCGGACACGGACTGACCGTACACGGTGCGCCTTTTCGGGCGCATTTTTCATTTTGCAGAAGAGAGTCAAAAACATTGACCTCGGGCTGCCGCGGGCATATCATAATAAACGGGAGTTTGTTTTAAGGGCAGCGGAGGAAAAAGATGAAAAAACCGCTTGCATTGCTTTTGTTATTCCTGCTCGGGCTGTCGCTCGCGGTCCTCGCCGCCTGCGACGACGCGACGCCCGAACACGTGCACGAGTATACTCTCGAATGCACCGTGCTCGAAGACGAACACGACATCAGCCTGAGTTACGCCTGCGAATGCGGCGACAGCGCCGTGTCCTCACTCGCCGTCAGGCTCACGGGACGGACGGGCGTCGCGGAAACGGTGCAGCCCGACGAGGACGGCATTGCGGACTGCTCCGCATTCGACGGCGAATTTTCCGTGGAAATTCTGCTCGGCGACGCCGTGCTTTACGAAACTTCCGCGGTTTTCGCCCCAGTCGATTACTATAAACCCGTCGACGGCTACGAATATACGGAGGGCGACGAGATAATCAAAATCGAATACTATTCTTCCGTCGCGGGCGCGTACAAGCACGCGAACGTCATTCTTCCTCCCGAATACGACCCCGAAAAAGACTATCCCGTGCTCTATCTGCTCCACGGACTGCAATGCGACGAAGACGCGTGGACGGAAGGGGTGTCCGGCTTTGCAATGGGCGCGCAGTACACCGTGCAGAACGCGCACTATTTCGGCGGCGTGCCCGAAATGATTGTCGTGTGCGTCAACAGCCTTGTCAATGCGACGGAAACGGAACCCGAATGGACGATGTTTCCGCCCTCCGCGCCGCCCGAACTTGCCGCAACCTACGACCTGACGGGACGGGATATCGTCGAATGCCTTATGCCCTACGTCAACGAACACTATTCCACTCTTACGGGCAAGGACAACACGGCGATAGCGGGCTTTTCGATGGGCGGCCGCGAAGCGCTGCTCACGGCGTTTGCCTATCAGGACGTGTTCGGCTATGTCGGAGCGTTTTCCTCCGCCTCTTTCGGTGAAAACGTCATATCGTCGTCCGACTATGTCCCCGACTTCGCGCTCGACGAGGGCTCCGACGGCTTCCGTTACGTTCAGATAATCGTCAGCCGTTTCGATACGCTGGCGGGGGTCAGCGCCAATATCCACGAAAAACTCGACGCGATAGGCGTCGAACACACCTACGAAATAAAGTCCGCGCTAATCGGACACTCCCCGAGCGTCTGGCGTCCCGCGCTCAACACTTTCGTGCACAACATTTTCGTCTGACAATCGGCGGCGAACAGCACATCAAAAAACCGAGAACCCGCCAAACGGCGGGTTTTTCGTTGCATTGTCGTTAAGTAAACTGCATTTTGTGTCGTTTTACCGCTTCACAGCGCAGCAGTTTCGGTCAGAATTTCGTCCAGCGCGGCGCGCCATTTGTCGGGCTCTTCCTGGTCGGGAGAATGGGCGGAGTCCTCGAACCACACCCACTTTTTGTAAGGTGCTTCCAGCTCGTCGAACCACTTCTTCGCAAGTGCGGACGGAGTGTTGTAGTCGTGTCTGCCCTGCGTCACGGCAACGGGCACGTCCAGCTTCTTTATCCTGCTCAGCCTTTGTCCGACGACGTCGCTCCAAATCACGTCGGTGAGATATGTCGCGCCGCGCGCGTATTTCAGGATGTCGCCGAGTCCGTATTCGGGGCTTTTCAAGAGGGGCATAAGCAAGCCTTTCACAAGCCCTTCGTCGCCGTGGTAAATCGCTCCGCCGTAGCGGGACAGGCAGTCGCGCTGCGCCATCATAGCCTTGTGCGACGCATAGACGCCGTCGACGGGCGCGCATCCTTCCAAGGCTTTCAGCGCCTTTTTGTCCCCTCTCTTTCTTGCCTCTTCAAGACAGAAACGGTATGACTCCGCTTCGTTGGAGTCACCGTCCACGAACTGCCCTTCGCCTATGTACACAGACACCAAATCCGGGCGGCGCGACACCGCAAGCGTGCCGATAATGGACCCCCAGCTGTGCCCCACCACCGCGACTTTGCGCACGCCGAATTTGCCCGTGAGATATTCCAGCATAAACTCGACGTCCGACACGAAAGTGTCCACGGAAAGGTTCTGCCGTCTGAGTGCGGAGGTGTAGCTTTTCCCCGACCCGCGCTGGTCCCAGCAGACGAGCGTGAATTTCTGCGCGAGAGCGGAATGGTTGCCGATTATCTGATGACGGTCGCACACACCGGGGCCGCCGTGCAGAAACAGCACCACGGGCAGTCCCTTTTTCGCTGCGCGGACGCGGATGTTCTGCCTGTCGCCGTTGACTTCGATAAATTCCGAATAGTCGAGTTCGTACTCTGCCATCTCACATTTCCTCCATCAGCTTGTCGAGTATTTTTTCCATTTTTTCGTTGCGTTTGACTGCGGGACGCTCTATGACCCTGCCGCCCGCAATCACGGTCTTCGGAGCGCGAAGCGTTTCGGGGTGGCTGACTGGACTTCTCGAAAGCAGGAGGATGTCGGCGCGCTTGCCGACTTCCAGCGACCCCGTCCTTTCACTCTCTCCCACAACCGCGGCGTTTCCTATCGTTGCCGCTTTGAGCGCGGCTTTGACTCCGAAACCGCCGAGTTTTGCAAAATAAATTATCTCTCTCCACATCCCGTACTGCGTCGAGAACGGACAGGATGCGTCCGTGCCCATTCCGACCGTTATGCCCGCCGCATATGCGTCTTTCACGCACTGCGTCATACCGTCCAGCACTATGCCCGAATTGAACACGCGGATGTCGTCGAGCTTGGTGACTTCGGGCGGAAGTTTGAAGTAAGGATACGCCGGCGTGTACGTCGCCACGACCGCGCCGCCGCGCGCTTTCAAAGCCGCCGCCGCTTCCGCGCTCATATGCGCTCCGTGCTCGATTGTATCCACACCGCATTTCGCCGCAATCTCCACACCGAGCGGACTTTGGATATGCGCCGCGACCTTTTTGCCGAGTTTGTGCGCCCTGTCGCACGCCGCCTTCACCTGCTCTTCCGTCATTTTGACTTCGCCCGGTTCGCCTTTCTTCTTTGCGTCCGTAACGCCGCCCGTTATGCATATCTTCACCACGTCCGCTCCGTTCATCACGTTCTGCGCCACGAGCGCGGCAAATTCCGAAGGAGTGGACGCGGTGAGAGCGAAAGTCCCGTCCCCGTGTCCGCCCGGCGCGGTAAGCGCGGGTCCCGACACCAGCAGATTGAGTCCCGCCGCCTTTCCTTTCCCTTTCCTTATTTCGTCGCGCACTTCGATGTCCGAAAACCTGAAATCGCCGAGCGAACGCAGCGTCGTCACGCCGGAGTTGAGCTCCTGCGCACAGGACGAGCGCACCAACGCCCTGAGTATCGCGGGACCTATCGCGCTGCGCGTGATTTTGAGCACGAGTTTCTGCGCACCGCCGCCCGAAAGTATTTTGCTCGGCGCGCCCGTGCCGAAGAGATGCGCGTGCGCGTTGATGAGCCCGGGCATAGCGTAAAGCCCGCGTGCATCAATGACTTTATAATCCGTCACGTCCGAACCTTCGTCGGTGGGAGAAATGCGTTCGATGATTCCGTCCCTGACGAATATGTCCGTGTCGCGCACGACCTCACACTCACGCGTGACGTCCACGAGAGCGCAGCCTCTCACGACAAAATTCTCTTTCTTTTTCATATGCGACCGCCTTCGGGCGCTCCCCGCGCCCCGTTTTGTATATTATAACTCTTTTTTATCCGCAATCAATAGCAATTCTTTACTAAAAGCCCGCACGCCCGCGTGGGACGCCGCGCGTCACCGAAAAACACAAAAAATTCCTTTAATCACGAACTTTCCTTATTGACCGCGCAGAAAAACTTTGTTATATTATTTCGGGGACAGAAGCCATAGGGGTTTCTGTCCTTTTGTCATTAAGACAGAAAGGAGAGATTATGAGAAAGAAGAAAGCGATTGCGCTGATTGTCGCCGTGCTCGTTCTCGCTTCTGCGTGTGCCCTGTTGCTTGCGGCGTGCGACGACGGCACGGCTACGCCGGCAGGAAAAGGCGTGACGCGTCCCGAGAACGTGTTCACAAACGACATCGACCAAACGGACGGTGAAAATCTCGTCGCGGGAGCATCCGTGACGGCAAGTTCCGCGCAGGACGGCGTCTCCGCCCTCACGGACGGCGACAAGGAAACCGCCTGGACCGCGGAGTCCACGGAAGACGAATACGTCGAAATCAGGTTTTCAGCCCCCACCGAAATCAACACCGTAGTGCTGCGTGAAAACGGCAACTACATCACGGGCTTCCGTTTCCTGAAAGAGGACGACGGCGCGTGGACGGAATTCTACCGTCAGGACAGAATGGAACGCTACCGCTACTGCACTTTCGACGCCGAAACCGTGAGCGCAATCCGCATCACCTTCGACGGTGCAAACGCAGGCAGAAGCATTTCCCTGTCCGAGATAGAGATTTACAACCTCGCCCCCAAGACTTACGAGAAAGAGTTTATGGTGACGTCTTATATGAATCCGAACGATTACGCCGAAGCCATGGCAAAGCCCGAGGAACTGAAAAACCAGCTCTCCGTGGTGACAGACGTCATCCTCTTCAATTTCCTCTATTGGGATGCGGAAGGAAATCTCGTCTTCACTCAATCCCCCGGCGACCCCGACAGCGAAAACGATGCGGATTACCTCGTGCAGGCGGCAAGCGACATCAAAGCCGCGGCGGCGGAAGCGGGATACGAAGTGCGCATATGCGTCGACTTGTGGCCGCAGAACATTTCCGAACACGGTCTGCCCCAAAACAAAGACAAGCTGATTGAACAGCTGATAGACGCGGCGGAAGCCTATGACATCGACGGATACGAGTTTGACTGGGAATATCCCGCCAACGCGACGGAATGGGTGTATTACGGAGACCTGCTTGCCGACCTCAGCGACGCTCTCGAAGACACATATGTTTCCGTCGCCCTGTCCAACTTCAACGTGGGCTTCACCGAGAGTCAAATCGAGCGCATAGATTACGTCCAGATTATGGGCTACGACCGCTTCGACGTCGACGGCAACAACGCTTCCTTCCGCAGCGGCGCGTATCTGCCGATGCGCTATTTCGTCAATCTCGGCTTCAAGCCTTCCCAACTCATCGCGGGTATGCCCGCCTACGGCAGACCCGACACGACCAAAGAAGAACCGGGCGGCACGTGGACCGATTACGATTACGGCGAAGTCTGGGGCAGCTCCGATAAAAGCAGAGAATATACCTATTGGGACAACGTACAGTGGATAAATTATCCAGCCTACTCGTCCACCGAACTGCTCGACGTCTATGTCACGGGAGCGGCGATGGCTGCGGATAAAACAGCTTATGCCATCGAACAGGGGTTCGCCGGAGTGATGATATTCCGCGGAATGGAAGATATGCCTTTCGACAAACTCGATTCGGACGGACACAGCCTCAGCATAACGAAAGCCATAGGCGACACGATTGCGGACAGAATCGCATAACGGAGGTTTTATTATGAAAAAAAGAACAGTTAAAACCACTATATGTGCATTTGTGCTTCTTGTCTGTCTTTCCGTCGCCGCCGTCGCGATGACCGCGTGCGACAAAAATACCTTTGTGTCGGACTATGCCTCGGCGCAGGAAAAATGGTACTCCGCCGACAACAAAGCCGTGTATGACACGCTGACAATCGACGGCAATCTGGGAACAGATGTCGACTGGCCCGCGGAGATTTCCCTTGAAGGTTACCGTGCCTATATCGGCGACGAATGGAAAATGAGCTATGACCTTACCGTGAGACTTGCGTTAAGCGCGGATTCCAGCCCGCTGAACATTACGGGCACTGTCGATATTCTGCGCAACAGCGACGGTCAAATCTCTATTTCGATGCTGCTTCACGTGCTGATTATAGATTTGCCTGTCGAACTGACGATAGACGAATCCACCATACGCGATTACATTCCCGTATTCGATTTTGCGGACAACGTCTTTTACGATGCGGAAAAGATAAGCGGCAGCGCGGACGCATATACGATAGCCGGAGCGGATTCCATCGCATATGTGCTCTACCAGCTTGCTCCCGTGCTCTCCAACAATTTCGGCTTCGATATGCTTCCGATGTTGGAGGAATGGCTCACCCTCGGCGACGTGACGGGCAGCGTGAGCTTTGCTGACGGCAATTTCGCGGCGATGACGACATCCCAGGACATTTCGGTGTTTGCCCCGAACGAAGACCTTGACTTCCTCGCCTACAACATCGACAATTTTCCCGATATGCTGATAAGCTTCTTCGAAACAAAGGCTCTTGACCTGAGTTCGCTGATAGGCTTCGGACTTTCACTCGATTTCTCCGAAGCGTGGGCAGACGGCATAAGCCTCAGCGCAACTATCACTTCTTCCGCAAGTTACCGCTTCTTCGGCGCAGACGCGACGTTTGAAAGCATAGCGGAGGATTACGACGACGCGAAGGCTGCCGCATAACGGGCAAATGAACGAACGGAAATCCGCTTTGTTAAAAACAAGGCGGATTTTCTTCTGTTTGGGTCTGCTTCTTGAAAATCGGAAAAAGGTTTGCTATTATTTAACAGTCGGAATAAATTTCAAGGGAGATATTATGAAAAAGCGCAAATTTATCTGCATCATCGCCGCCGCGCTCGTACTCGTTACGTCGTGCGGCGTTCTTCTTGCGGCGTGCAATGACAAGACGGATGCGAAATCGCCCTCTTCTATGGGCGTGACGCGTCCCGAAGACGTTTTTACGAACGACCTCGATGTCACCGACGCGCAGAATCTGATAGCCGACGCGTCGGTAAGCGCAAGCTCCGCCGCGTCCTCCGCTTCCGCGGTCGCGGACGGAGATACCGAAACGGCGTGGACCGCGGAGACGACTTCCGGGGAATATATCGAGATAACCTTCGACTCCCCCGCCGACTTCGACACCGTAGTGCTCCGCGAAAACGGCAATTTCATTTCCGGATTCAGCTTTGTCCTTCCCGACGAAAAAGGCGAATATCCCGTTGACGAATACGGATATTACGAAAACGCCTTTTACCGTCAGCAGGACAGAATCGAACGCTACCGCTACTGCACTTTCGAGGAGCAGACGGGCGTGACGACTTTCCGCATTTATTTCGGACGCAGCGACGAAGGCAAGGATATGTCGATTGCGGAGGTCGAAATATACAACGTCGCCCCCAAAGAATACGCAAACGAATTCCGTGTGTTCAACTATTACCGTGTGGACGACTTCTACAATATGACGGACGAGGAAGCGGCGGCGCTTGCGGAAGAGCTCGACCGCGGCGTGATTACCGATATGATACTCATATCCTTCGTCTTCTGGGAGGAGGACGGTTCGCTCGTCTACGCGTCCGAAAGCGGCTTCGACCCCGAGGACCGCACGTCCGACCCGACTTTTTACAATCAGCTGCTTGACAAAATCGTATCCATCGTGGGCGACCGCGACGTGAACATCTGTATGGACCTCTTCCCGTCCGACCTTTCCGCTCACGGACTCCCCTCCAATATGGACGTACTGATGGAAAACATCACTTCCCTCATTGCCGACGACGACCGCGTTGACGGCATAGATTTCGACTGGGAATATCCGACGGGCGTGACGGAATGGAAACATTACGGCGACCTCATCACCCGCGTCAGCGAAGCGATTGACTCATCCGGGGAGGACAAATACATTTCGCTCGCGCTGTCTGCCGACAACGTGCGCCTCACGCAGGAACAAATCGACGCCGTCGATTTCGTGCAGATGATGGCCTACGACCGCTTCGACATCGTGGACGGCAACCACGCTTCGTTCAGGAGCGGAGCGTATTCTTCGATGCGCTACTTTGTCAACATCGGCTTCGACCCCTCGCAGCTCGTGCTCGGCATCCCCGTCTACGGAAGGCCCAACAGCTGGGACACAGTCTGGACAAACTACGGCTACGGCAGCGAAGTCTACGCCACGCAGGACAAGGCTCCCTACACCTATTGGGACAACTCGCAATGGCTGTATTACGACGGCACCAACCTTGACGGCTCCATTGTATATGACAACGAATTCATACAGGTCTGGGTCAACGGCGGCGCGCTCGTTGCGGACAAGACCGCATACGTCATCGAACAGGGATTTGCGGGTATGATGCTCTGGCGCGAAGATACCGACTGCGATTGGAACGCGCAGGACGGCGAAGGCAATTATCTCAATCTTCTCCGCGTAATCGGAAACACCGCGACAGAACGTATCGTCGGATACGAATTCAACGCATAATGGGGGTTGAACGCTATGAAACGTGCACTTAAAACCTCAATAACGATATTTGTGCTTCTTGCAAGTCTGACCGTTGCCGCATTCGCGATGACGGCTTGCAACGACGGCTACGACACCGCTTCCGCATATGCCGAAGCGGAAGAAAAATGGAACTTAGCCGCCAACAAAATGGTGACGGATACGGGTACGGTCAACGCAACCGTCGGCAGCGGAGAAAGCGCCGTCCCCCTTACCGCCGAAGTGTCAGGCAAGCGCGTCTATATCGGGGACGAATTTGTCTTCGATTACACAATCAGATTGAAGATTAATTCAAGCAGCAGTTCTATCAATCTGACTCTCGATGCCGAACGCGATGCCGAAGGCAATACGACGATTGTAATCGATTCCGCAATTTTGCCGCTGCTCGGCGTCAGCGATATCTCCGTTTCGTTCACGGAAGAAGAACTGAACGACACTCTGCCCGTTCTCAATCTTGCCGCGCCCACTTTCTACGACGCGGAGAAAATCAGCGGCGCGGACGGCAACTACTCAATCCCCGGCGATTCTTCGCTGGCGTGGATATTGTGGCAGGTTGCGCCTATACTCGCCTATGACGCCGGCTACGACATTCTGCCTATGATTGAGAGCTGGCTGACCCTCGGCGACGTCACGGGCACGCTGTCGTTTGCCGACGGCAACTTTGCGACGATGACCACTTCGCAGGACATCACCGCCTATATGCCGTACGAGGATGCGGAATTCCTCGCCTACAACGTGGAATTCTTCCCGATGACGCTTTTTGATTTCATTGAAAGCGGAAACTTGATTATCTTCAACTTCCCGAACATTAAGACGGAAGGCATACGCATATCGGGCAACGTGTCGACCTCGGCGACATATACCGTTCTCGCCGATGACGCGACTTTCGAGTCCGCTCTCGCCTGAAACGGCTTTCGGTCACAAAACAAAAACCGCCTCCGATGAGGCGGTTTTTTACAGTCCTTATTCTCCCCTTGCCTACACTCGGCTTTGAGTTTGCGCTTGCGCAAAGGCGGGGCAGACAACCCGTCCCGCAAACGCGTCAACGGGGATTATACAACGGATAGCGATACTTGTCCTCTTCCGTAATCTTTCTCATCACTCTGCACGGCACGCCCACGGCAACCACATCGGGCGGAATGTCGCGCGTCACGACGGAACCCGCGCCTATCACGGCATTGTCGCCTATCGTGACCCCCGCAAGCACGACGGAGCCCGCGCCTATCCACACGTTGTTGCCGACGGTTATGGGTTTTGCGATTTCCAGTCCCGCCTTGCGCTGCTCGGGGTCGGTGGGATGTTCCGCCGTCGTGAAACAGCAGTTCGGCGCAATAAATACGTTGTCGCCGAAAGTCACCGCCGCCCCGTCCGTTATGACAAGGTTATGATTTGCGTAAAAAGTGTCTCCCACCGTGATGTTGTAACCGTAATCGCACCAAAACGGCGGCGTGAATATCACGTCCTTTCCCATACCGCCGAGCAGCTCGGCAAGTATCTCCGTCTGCGCGTCCCTGTCGTTGGGATTGAGCGCATTGAAACGGTAACAGAGGTCTTTTCCTTTCTTAATCTCCGCCTCGTATGCGGGGTTATAACACCCTTGAAAGAGGCAGCCTGTCGGCACTTCGGGTTTTCCGTCCTTTTTCATTTTCCCTCCCGTTATTTGGCCACTCCGCAGTCAAAAAGCGACTCGAACGTCCTGTTCCATTCCTCCGCTTCCTCCCATTGAGGCGAATGGGCGGAGTTTTCAAACCATATCAGCTTCTTCACCGGAGCTTCCGGTCTCCCCAACCACTCCTCGGCAACTTCTTTACAATCTATTTTGTATTTACTCATAGCCTGCACCCTTTTTATTGTACACAAACACCGCGAAAACACAATACCGTCGGCTGCCGACATTCCCTCCGCGAGCGTCAGCTGTGACCGTCACAGGTTTCGCCGTCAGGCGTGCGGCATCCCCCGCCGCACAGAGGACTGCGGAGACAACAAAAACCCGAGTGTTACCTCGGGTTTTTTGGTGGGGACAACAGGACTCGTAAGGAGCAACGCGACGGAAAAGGGAACGGAAAGGCAAACGGTTGAACCGGCGGGACGCAAGGCTGTCGCACCAACGGAGCCGCACGGCGGAGCATAAACGGAAGTCCGGACGGGAAAGCCGTACCGTGCCTTACCGCGAGCGTCAGCAGTGACCGTCACAGGTTCCGCCGTCAGGCGTGCGGCATTCCCTGCCGCACAGAGGACTGCGGAAACAACAAAAACCCGAGTGTTACCTCGGGTTTTTTGGTGGGGACAACAGGACTCGTAAGGAGCAACGCGACGGAAAAGGGAACGGAAAGGCAAACGGTTGAACCGGCGGGACGCAAGGCTGTCGCACCAACGGAGCCGCACGGCGGAGCATAAACGGAAGTCCGGACGGGAAAGCCGTACCGTGCCTTACCGCGAGCGTCAGCAGTGACCGTCACAGGTTCCGCCGTCAGGCGTGCGGCATTCCCTGCCGCACAGAGGACTGCGGAAACAACAAAAACCCGAGTGTTACCTCGGGTTTTTTGGTGGGGACAACAGGACTCGAACCTGTGACCTCTTGTATGTGAAACAAGCGCTCTAACCGACTGGGCTATGCCCCCGAATTGCGGGGAGAAAACTCCCCGACTAGATTTCAGTTCTTGTAAGCTCTCTTGCGAGCGGCCTCGGCCTTCTTCTTACGTTTGACGCTGGGCTTCTCGTAGGCTTCTCTCTTGCGGAGGTCGCCGATGATGCCGTCACGCGCGCACTTTCTCTTGAAGCGGCGGATTGCATTGTCCAAACTTTCGTTTTCACCGACTCTGACAGTAGACATCTCATTCACCTCCTTTTTGTCGCAAGTGATATCTATTATACTCACGCGCGGAATTTTGTCAACAAAATTGCGTCGCAAGAAACAGACAATTTGCCTGCCCCGCCAATCAAGCCATTCTATCGGCAAGCTGCGCGCCGCCGAGGATGTGGATGTGGAGATGTTCCACGGACTGGCAAGCGTTTTTACCCTTGTTGGACACCAGTCTGAACCCGTCGGAAAGCCCGAGTTCGTCCACCATGGCGGAGAGCTTCTTTATGCAGCGGGCGAGAGTCTGCGCCTGCTCATCCGACATCTCGACGATGTTGGCGTAATGCTCTTTCGGAAGCAGGAGCAGATGCACGGGAGCCTGCGGCGCAATGTCCTTGACGATGACCATATCGTCGTCTTCGTAAACCTTGACGGACGGGATATCCCCGTTGATAATCTTGCAAAAAACACAGTCGTTCATATTTATCTCCTTTCCCTTGCGGGAATACGGGCGGTGCCCGTTGGTTACACTCTCACTCCGTCGCCGAAGAGCGCGGTGGGGACCACCGTAGCCAGCGCGTTGCGCGCTCCGTCCACGGCATAGACCTTGACGTAATTGGGCGTATGTCCGCACCACAATCCGTCCTCTTTTGTTTCAAACAGCACTTCAACGCTCTTTCCGAGCTGTTTAAGTCTGTATTCCGACGAAAGGCGGTGTTTGACTTCGCTCATCTCCTTCTGCCTTTCGGCAACGACGGCGGCGGGCAGAACGGGAAGTTTGCCCGCGACGGTGCCCTTCCGCGACGAATACGGGAAAACGTGCATATCGGCAAATTCGGTTCCTTTGCAGAATTCCATACTGCGGCGGAACGCCTCATCGCTTTCCGTGGGATAGCCCACAATCACGTCCGTCGTGACGGCGGCATCGGGGAAGCGGCTGCGTATCAGCCGCACCTTTTCGGCGTACTGTTCCGTCGTATAGCGGCGGTTCATATTTTTGAGCACTCCGTCGTCGCCGCTCTGCAACGAGAGATGGAAGTGAGGACAAAAACCCTTCACTCCCGCGGCGGCATCCAAAAAGCGCTCGTCAATCACGCCGACTTCCAGCGACCCAAGCCGCACGCGCATACCGCAGTTCTGCAAAGAGGTGAGCAGGTCGGCAAGAGATGTGCCTATATCCTTGCCGTAAGCGGAAAGGTTGATGCCCGTGAGCACGATTTCGCGGCAGGTGGTTTCTGCGGTTTCGACTTCGCGCAGAATGCCGCTGAGCGCGCGCGACCTGCTGCGCCCGCGAAGATACGGCACAATGCAGTAGGAACAGAAATTGTTGCAGCCGTCCTGCACTTTTATGAAATGGCGGGTGCGCATAGTGAGCGTACCGCGAAACTCTTCGTACTTTGCCGCGGTATCGAAGTCTGCGGTGACGATTTTGTCGAAAAATCCGTCTTCGCAGCCCTTTGCCTTTTTCACCAGCTCCTCCGCAAGCACGAGTTTCCCTTTCGTGCCGGAGATGAACTTCACTCCGTCGCGCGCAAACTGGCTGAAATTGTTCTGCGACGCGCAGCCGCAGACGTAAATCTCCGCTTCGGGATTGATTTTGAGAATGCGGGTGACCGCCTGACGTGATTTGCGCTCCGCCTCCGAGGTGACCGCGCAAGTGTTGACGACGTATACGTCCGCCGCTTCCGGCCACTCACGCACCTCGAACCCGCCGTAATCCAGCACGGCGCGCATAGCGTCCGCGTCGTATTGATTGACTTTGCAGCCGAGCGTCAAAAAGACGACGGATGGTCTTTCAGTCATAGTCCAGCTCTCCCGCGGCATCCATAACCAGTGCCGCTCCGACAATATCCGCGGTTTCCGCGCGGAGTATGCGTCTGCCGAGCGTGACGATGCACGCGCCGTTTGCCGCCGCTTTTTCCACCTCGTCCGCTCTGAAACCGCCCTCGCTGCCCACCACGAGCGCAAGTTTGCTGCCGTGCACTCCCGCCTTTTTCAAAGACAGCGCACGCTCTCCTTCGTATGCGAAGAACACTTCGTCGAACTGTTCAAAACGTCCGACCGCTTCGTCGAAACTCACCGCGTCCTCCACACGGCTCAACCATACCGAACCGCATTGTTTGGCGGCCTCCAAGGCTATGCGGCGGGCGCGCTCCGCGTTGAATTTTCTTTCGGCGGTGTACGCCGAACAGAACGGCACGACGGAGTCGACGCCGAGTTCGACCGCCTTCTGTACGACTATGTCCGTCTTGGAGTTTTTCAACAATCCGCAAAAAAGAGTCAGCGAAATCTTCTTTCTGTCCGCCTCACGCACTTCGTCCTGGTCGAGCAAGGCATAGCCGCTGCCCACTTCGCGCAGGGTGCAGAACCTCTCCTTACCGTCGTCCGCGCAGACTATGACCTTGAAACCGGGCTTCATACGGAGCACTCGGGTCATATGCAGAAATTCGTCGCCCGTGACCGTCACGGTATTGCCGCGCACATTGTCGGGCGTCACGAAAAAACGTCTGAGTTCCATACTACCTCGCAAGCCTGAGCGCGCGCCAATCGCCGTCGGCACGTCTTTCCTTCACCGCAAAACCGTATGCCGCAAATGCGGCTTCCGTCTCTTCCAGCCTGTCCGCGATTATGCCCGACGCGATTATCTCGCCCCCCTCGGTCAGGTGTTCACCCACCGACGGTGCAAGCCTTTCCAGAATGTCGGCGGTCAGGTTTGCCAGAATGAGGTCGGCGCGGCGGTCGCCTTTCAGCAAATCCGCTTTTTCCACCTCGCACGCCACGCCGTTGAACGCGGCGTTCGCCCGTGCCGCTTCCACCGCCTGAGGGTCGATGTCGCACATATAAACGGTTTTCGCGCCCGTGAGCGCCGCGGCTATGCCGAGTATTCCGCTGCCGCATCCCACGTCGATGACGTCCTTGCCGCAGGCGTCCATAAGTTCAAGACACATACGCGTGGTCGCGTGCTCCCCCGTCCCGAACGCCATACCCGGGTCAAGACGCAGAATACGCTCCCCTTCGGACGGCTGATACTTTATCCACGAAGGCACTACGGTGACGGATTTGGTGACGATGGGCTTGTAATACTTCTTCCACTCGTTGGCCCAGTCCTCTTCGTCTATGACGCGTGAGGATATCTCCCCGTAACGGACGCCGTGCACCGCCATTTCCGCGAGTCTTTTCCCGAGGGCGGGCAGGAATGCCGTATCGTCTTCGGGGACGACCGTCGAAACTTTGACTTCCGAACTTTCGCCGAACGCTTTTTCGTCGGCGTAATCCCAGACGACGTCGCTGTTGAGAAGGTCGATGAAATCCTGCCTGTCCACGATGTCGACGCCTTCCGCTCCGACGTCGAACATTGCGCTGGCAACGAGTTCGGAATTTTCGTGATTGGTGATGACCGTAACGAGCTTGTATTTCATTTTGACAAAAAATAACGGTTTATCGACCGTATTCAGCCGATAAACCGTCGTTTACAGTTTTTCTTTGTACTCTTTCTTTCTCGGAAACTGTTTGACATCGAACGCCGCGTCAAGCCTGCGCAGCAGGTCTTTCTGCTCGCGGTTCAGGCTCTTGGGCACTTCGACGACGACTTTGACGTAAAGGTCGCCGGAGTCGCTTCCGCGCAGTTTCTTTATGCCGCAGTTTCTGAGTTTGAACACGGTGCCCGACTGCGTGCCCTCGGGTATCTTCAACTCCTGCGCCCCTTTCAGCGTCGGGACGGAGATTGTGCATCCGAGCGCCGCTTCCGCTATGGTGACGGGCACTTCGAGCTGCAAGTCGCTGCCCGCTCTGCGGAACAGCTTGTGCGGACGCACGGTGATTTCCACGACGAGCGAGCCGCGCTCCCCGCCGTTTCTGCCGCCGTTGCCCTCGCCTGCGTACGTTATTGTCTGTCCGTTGTCAATGCCCGCGGGGACGTTGACGGTGATTTCGCGGGTGCGCTCTATCCTGCCCTGACCGCCGCAGGACTTGCAAGTTTCGGTGATGACCTTGCCCCTGCCTTTGCATACGGGACACACGCCCGTGCTGCTGAACTGTCCGAACGGGGTGCGCTGCACCTGCGTGACGTGTCCCGTGCCGTTGCAGTTGGTGCAGGTCTTGAACGCTTTGCCGTCCTTGGCGCCCGTACCGTTGCAGGCGGAACAGTTCTCAACCCTGCGCACGTTTATCTTCTTCTGAACTCCGAACGCAGCTTCTTCGAAAGTGAGCGTAAGCCCGACTCTGATGTCGGAGCCGCGCTGCGGGGCGTTGGCGCGGGACTGCTGCGTGCGTCCGCCGCCGAAACCGCTGAATATGGACGAGAAAATGTCGTCCATATCGAAGCTGAACCCCTGTCCGCCGCGAGTGCCGCCGAAGCCGCCGAAACCTCCGAAACCGCCCGTGCCGCCGCCCATCGGTCCGTTCTCCGAACCGTATTCGTCGTATGCCGCGCGCTTCTGGGGGTCGGAGAGAACGTCGTAGGCGTGGTTGATTTCCTTGAACTTCTCCTCGGCGTTCTTTTTCTCCGCTTCGCTCGCATTGGTGTAAAGATCGGGGTGATACTTCTTGGCAAGTTTACGGTAGGCGGATTTCAATTCGTCCGCGCTCGCCTTTTTGTCCACTCCCAGTATCTCGTAATAGTCTTTGTCTGCCATATCTTCCTTGTGCCGCCGCGTAATCCGCGTTGAAGCGCGACGTCATCGCGCTTCCGGCGAGCGCTCACGCGCTCATATACGTTGCGGATAATCCGCAATGTGTTCCTGCGGAGCGCAGGACGTGCGCTCCGCAGAGTTTTGTCAGTCTTCCCAGCCGCCTTCGGGAGGGGTCATATTGTCGCCGTCGTTGACGACTCCGTCGCCGCCCGCAAAACCGCCGTCGTTATTTGCCGCATTCGGGTCGAATCCCGCCTGCTTCGCCGCTTCCGCCGCCGCTTCGGGGTTCTCCTGATAGAACTTGGTGAAGATGGGGTCGGTCACCTTGCTGAGTTTTGCGACTATGTTCTTGACTTCTTCGTCGCTTTCCGCCTTTTCGAGCGCTTCGCGTGCTTCTTTCACGGCGTCGGTGAGCGCGGTCTTGTCCGCATCCGCTATCTTCTCCTCGTTATCGGTCCGGAACTTCTCGATGACGAAGATGAACTGCTCTGCGTTGTTCTTCGCCTCGACGAGATTCTTCCTCTTTTCGTCCTCTTCCGCGTACTTCTCGGCGTCCTTGATTGCCGCCTCGATGTCGCTTTCGGAAAGGTTGGAGGAAGCGGTGATGGTGATGGACTGCGACTTGTTGGTGCCCTTGTCAACCGCTTTGACGGACACTATGCCGTTTGCGTCGATGTCGAAAGTGACTTCGATTTGCGGCACTCCGCGGGGTGCGGGCGCGATGCCCGTGAGCTCGAATCTTCCCAGCGTCTTGTTGTCGCGTGCGAATTTTCTCTCGCCTTGCAGGACGTGGATGTCAACGGAAGTCTGATGGTCCGCCGCGGTGGAGAATATCTGCGATTTGCTGGTGGGGATGGTGGTGTTGCGGTCGATGAGCTTGGTGAACACGCCGCCCAGGGTTTCGATGCCGAGGGACAGAGGCGTGACGTCAAGCAGCAGCATATCCTTGACTTCGCCGGCAAGCACGCCCGCTTGGATTGCCGCGCCTATTGCGACGCACTCGTCGGGGTTGATGCCCTTGTAGGGGTCCTTGCCGATGAATTTCTTGACGGCTTCGTACACAGCGGGAATACGCGTGGAACCGCCGACCATAATGACCTTTGCAATGTCGCTCACGGACAGTCCCGCGTCTTTCAGCGCCTGTTTGGTGGGAGTCATCGTCTTCTCGACGAGGTCCTCGGTGAGGGAGTCGAACTTTGCTCTCGTGAGGTCCATATCGAGGTGTTTGGGCGCGCCGTTCGCCATAGTGATGAAGGGAAGGGAAATCTTCGCTTTCGTCACGCCGGAGAGGTCTATCTTGGCCTTTTCCGCGGCTTCCTTTATACGCTGCATCGCCATCTTGTCGGAGGACAGGTCGACGCCCTCTTTCGCTTTGAATTCGGACACAATCCAATCCATTATCCTCTTGTCGAAGTCGTCGCCGCCCAGACGGTTGTTGCCCGAGGTCGCCAGCACTTCGAAGACGCCGTCGCCGAGTTCCAGCACGGAAACGTCGAACGTGCCGCCGCCGAGGTCGAAGATGAGCACTTTCTGCTGCTTGTTCTCGTCCTTGTCAATGCCGTAGGCAAGCGCCGCCGCGGTGGGTTCGTTGATGATACGTTTGACTTCGAGCCCCGCAATCTTGCCCGCGTCCTTGGTCGCCTGACGCTGAGAGTCGGTGAAGTAGGCGGGAACGGTGATGACCGCTTCCGTAATCTTTTCGCCGAGATATTTTTCCGCGTCGTTTTTGAGCTTGGTGAGAATCATTGCGGAGATTTCCTGCGGAGTGTACTCCTTGCCTTCAATCTTCACTCTGTGGTCGCTGCCCATCTCGCGTTTGATGGAAATGACGGTGTGTTCGGGGTTTGCGACGGCTTGACGCTTCGCAATCTCGCCCACGAGTCTTTCTCCGTCCTTGGTGAACGCCACGACGGACGGCGTGGTGCGCATACCTTCCGCGTTGGGGATGACGACGGGTTCGCCGCCTTCCATAACCGCCATACAGCTATTGGTTGTTCCGAGGTCTATACCTATGATTTTTCCCATAATCGGTTCTCCTTTCAAAACTTTATTTCATCCGTCTTTCGACGGCGAATTTTTGTATTTACGATTTTGTTTTCCGCAGCAGTCCTATTCCGACTGCCGCGCATATCCGATGTTTATCCGTCGTTTTCGACATTTCAACATCCGACTTTGACGCTTGCAGGGCGCAGAACCTTTCCGTTCAGCGTATATCCCTTTGCAAGCACTCCGACGACTTTGCCCTCTTGCCCCGGCGCCTTTTCGCGCTCCACCGCAGACATAAACGCCGCGTCGAAGTCCTTGCCCTCCGTGTCTATCTCGGCAAGCCCGAAAGATTCGAGCGCGTCGAGAATCTGTCTCTCCATCATATTGAACCCGGTCAGCGCGGACTCGTCCGTCAGATACTTGCGCGCCAGGTCGCAGTTGTCCAGCACCGTGAGCATCTTTTCGATGACCATCGACTTACCGAGCGTCTTCATCTCTTCCGCCAGCGCCGCGTTGCGTTTGCGGTAATTGTCGAAGTCCGCTTGCAGGCGCATCGCGATGTTTCTTGCCGAAACGCTCTCCGCCATACACTGCCCTATGCGCTCTTCGAGAGCTTCGATATACTTATCGTCGCCCATCTCCTCGCGGTCGAGCACCTGTTCGCCCGCCGCCGCGTCCGTCTGTTTTTCCTCTGCGCGCTTCGCGTCGGCTTCCGCCTTCTCGCATGCGTCTTCCGCCGCTTTGGTTTCGGCACTCTTCGCGCGCTTGTCCTTGTACTCTTTCTCTTTCATTTCACTCTTCGTCCTTATCGTCGTTGTCCAACACCGTGCCGAGCGCTTTCTTCATATACTCCAACACCCCGATGACCTTTTTGTAGTCCATTCTCTCGGGGCCTATGACGCCCGCTCTGCCCACGACTTCGTCGCCCACTTTGTACGCCGCCGTGATGATGGCGCATTTGTCGACGCCGCTGTCCTCCTTGCCTATGCGCACGGAAAACTCTATGCTGTCCTCCGGGTCGGCAAGAAGTTCGGACACGCTATCGTGGTCGGAGATGACGGCAAGGAAGTTCTTCGCGTCCTCCACGTTGTTGTACTCCGGATAGTCAAGCATTTTGAGTGCGCCTTCGACGACCACATTGTCCGCGTGCTTCGCCATATACGTCTGTATTATCGCAAGCACCGCGTCGAATATGTCGCGGAAACCGTCCGTTTCCTCGTCGAGTTCGCTGTCGAGGTCTATGCCGTCGAGCTCCCCTATTGTCCTGCCCGCGAACACGTTGTTGAGCATACGGGTCGCGGTGTCGATATATTCGTGTTTCAGGTCGCCGTCCACGTCCAGCGTCTTGTCCGAGATTATGCCCTCGTCGGTCACGATGAGGACAAGCACGCGGTTCTTTTTGAGGGGCACCAGCTTGACTTCTTCAATCACTACGTTCCCGCCGCGACTGCTCACGAAAAAGGAAGTGTAATTGGTCACGTCGCTGATGATTTCCGCCGCACGCTTGGAAATGTCGCGCACCTCGCCCAGCTTTTCCGAAAACCTGCTGCGTATGAACGCCGTTTCCGCGTCGGGCAGCGCCTTATCTCCCGTGTGCTCGATGTCGCCGACATAAAGCTGATATGCGGGTTTCAGAGGCACTCTGCCCGCTGAGGTGTGGGGCTGGTCAACATATCCCAGCGCTTCCAGCGCGCTCAGCTCCGCCCTGATGGTCGCGGAACTCACTTCGGGCATATATCCCTTTTGTATGTCCGCACTCGAAACGGGCTGTCCCGTCGCGATATAAACATCCACCAGCGCGTGCAGTATTTTCTTTTTTCTTTCGCTAAGCTCTTTGCTCATACCGACCTCTGCCACGGATAGAGTGCTAGCACTCAATATCTTTGACTGCTAACAGTATATTTTTTTGTCTGCCAGATGTCAATAGTTTACGACTATTTTTTCAAAAAAAATTAAAGCGCACACAATTTTTAGCCGCGCGCCCGCACGAGAATAACATAATGGCCGACAACGAAGTGAACAAATGCCCGAAATCGGTTGCATTTTTCTTCGGGGTTTGCTATAATCCGAAAGCACGGTAAGCTGGTGTGGCTCAGCAGGCAGAGCGATTCACTCGTAATGAATAGGTCGGCGGTTCGAATCCGCCCACCAGCTCCATATCGTCGCCGCAAGGCATCGTTAGCAACACCCCGCAAGTTTTGCGGGGTGTTTGCGTTTGTGCCTGCGTCTCCTCTGCGCGTCGCGAAAATACGGACGTTCGCCACGCTCCTCGTTTCTCCGCTCCGCCGTAAACTGTCGCGTTGCTCTCTGATTTTCGCTCCGCGGGGCGGCTTACGCCGCTGTTTTTCACAAGGACAAGCGGGGTTTCCTTTACGCCGTGAGCGGATTCTTACCTTTCGCTGACGCGGTTTTGCGCCCTGCGTGACTTCGCACGCAGACCGGATGCCGCAAAATGCGCTATTCCGTCGCACTTTGTGCTCCTTACGAATCTCGCCACCGGCTCCATTCGTCGCCGCAAGGCATCGTTAGCAACACCCCGCAAGTTTTGCGGGGTGTTTGCGTTTGTGCCTGCGTCTCCTCTGCGCGTCGCGAAAATACGGACGTTCGCCACGCTCCTCGTTTCTCCGCTCCGCCGTAAACTGTCGCGTTGCTCTCTGATTTTCGCTCCGCGGGGCGGCTTACGCCGCTGTTTTTCACAAGGACGAGCGGGGTTTCCTTTACGCCGCGGGCGGATTCTCAAATCGGGATTCGTCCTATGCTATCTGCCATAAACACTCCTGTATTTTTTATAGGCGAAATAATAGTAATTGCGCATAAAAATTCCGAGTTTTTTGGGCGACAAAATAAGCGCATTATCGCCAAATCTTTCAAAGTAGTACAGAAGCTGATTTGCCGAGCAATCGAAGGTGTATATGTCCCCTTCTATACTTACGGGCGACGGCCGATAAAGATAAATCTTCTTGAACAAAACTTTTCCTTTTTCGGTAAGCTGCACCTTAATGGGCTCTCTGTCGGTATTATACATAGGATATTGAGCCGCACACTCAATCTGCCGTTTGAAAAGCGCGGCATTTCCATCGGGTATTTCGCTTCTTTCGGCAAGCAGGGATACGGTCTTTACGGAAGCGAGTCTTACCGTGACATTCTGTTTGCCGTTATAAAAAAGCACATAATTAAAAAGCTCGTCCTTGGCAGCGCTGACAGAATAAACGGACACACCCTTTATAACCTTACCGTTTGTAAAAGATATACAGATTTTAACGCTCTTTTTGATTGCCTTTGACAAAAGCGAACAATTTTCCTTAAAAACGATTTTTTCCCGCTCGTTTTTCGTCTTCTGCGAATAAGATGTAAACAACCTTCTGTAATATGAGGAAAGAGATTCGTTGTTCAGCAAAAGGTTTTCTATGTAAATGACTGCTCTTTCTGCATTTTTCGTAGGCTTGAAAGCAAACACCTTGCTTTGCTTATTCTCGCTTTCAGATTGCTTTTTTGTCAGGATTTTCAACGTATTCAGAAATACCGTCTCGCGATATCGGTCGGGAACTATTTCAACGGCTTTCCTGACTTCGTCACACAATTTTTCTTCCGCTCCGGCAAACTCTTCGTAATAATTTATTACAATAGCGTTCAGGAACGCGTTCATATTCGGAGAACCGTCCGCTTTTGTTATCTTGAAATCCTCGCAGTCTTTCTTTAAAAGTTCATACACCGATTTCGGGGCACTTATCTTTATCTTTTCATCCATATGTGTATCCTCTCTGACTTAACTGTACCCTAAAAGGGGTCATAAATCAAGCAATTTTGTTTATACGTCACCATAAAAAAGGGGGCAATATTTTCCGACACATTGCGGTATTACATTTTTACTGCCGCGATTTAAAATGACAGTACGGACAACTTTTACGGAGGTGAAACAATGAACTGCAAATTTACGGACATAGCGGGATACGCTCAAGAAAAGGAAGAACTTAAAAGACTATGCGACATCATAAACGACAGGGAATTATACCTGCAACGCGGCGCAAAACTGCCTAAGGGCATAATCTTTTACGGCGAAACGGGAACAGGCAAGACGCTGTTTGCAAAAGTTATGGCAAGCACTTGCAAATTGAAAATGATAAACATAGACCTTGGCGACCTGGCGGATAAAAATTCGCTCCTGAAAAGAATAAACAACGCTTTTGAAAGCGCCCGCAAGTCTGCCGAACCGTCTATGATTTTCTTTGACGAAATGGACAAAGTGCTGCCTAACGTGCGCGAAGACTATTACTCCGACCACTCAAAGGCAATTCTTGCGCAGCTGCTCACGCTGATAGACGGTATGAATCACAATAAAAACTTCATTTTTGTGGCGACGTGCAACGACTACGAGAACCTGCCGTCAGTACTTGTGCGTCCCGGCAGAATCGACAAGAAAATACATATCGGTTTCCCCGACTACCCGTCACGCGTGGAAATACTCAGATTATACGCGGGAAAAACCACTTGTCGGTTCGAAATGAGTATGGAAGAACTCGCAAAGTTGTGCAACGGATTTTCGTGTGCGGCGCTCGAAACACTGATAAACGAATGTGTTTTGCAGTCTGACGAAAAAGGTTTTGTGTCGGAGCAACTGATTAAAGAACGCATACTCGAATGCAAATCGGAAGATTTGCCGCGCAAGACACCCACGCAGGCCGACGTAATAAACGCCTGCCGCAACATCGGCTGCTTTGTGGTGGCAAGAAGTCTGAACTCCGGCGATTATCTGCTGCGACTCGGAAATAATACCGTATGCAATCTGTATTTCAATGCGGCGATAAGCCGGTACGACAACGACTTTGACGACGAGGACGGAATTGATTTTTGTGCAGAAAACAAAAATCCCGTCAATAACAACATCGGATTTCGTGACAGAGAATACGACGATGATGACTATGACGAAGACGATGAAGAAGATTACGACTTGTCCTGTTACTATACCAGGTCAGATTATTTAAACGCAATCTGCACGCTTATGGGCGGTTACATCGCGGAGGAAATCGTATTGAACAAAACATACGACAATACATATCCTCTGCTGATGACTACGGATTATATCCTTATGGGTATATCCGAAGACGGCCTGCTCGGATTGGACCTGAGGTATTCCGAATACAGAAACGACAAATTGCCGTATCCTCAGGAAAAACTTGACAGAATCAATGCCGAGTTTGACAAGATAGTCGAAGACTGCTATAAAAAAGCGAAACCGATTGTCGAAGCAAACGCCGTCCTCATCAGAAAACTTATGCCCGTGCTTGTCGATAAAAAAAGCATTTTCAAGCCCGAATGCGAAAAAATCCTGAACGAATTAGGCGGCATCAAAAAAATATCATAAAAATATTTTCAGTCAAATTGCCGTTAAACGTGTTTTTCAAAACAGCGGGCGCAGGTTTCTCGCTCGGAAGCGAAGGCGCACGCCGGCAAGGTATCGCCAGCAACACCCCGCAAGTTTTTGCGGGGTGTTTGCGTTTGTGCCTGCGGGCTCGGCACATACATCGCAAAACACAAAAAGCGCGCGGGAGTTTGTGGGAAGGGTGAACGCGTGAATATCAATAAAATTGCGTAGCGGCATTGTTTCTCCGCATCGGGTTGTGCTAATATAATAGCGAACCACAGCAATCGGAGCAAAAGATGAACATTTATGTCATATACAAATTCAGCGACGCCGAAAGAGTGAACGCTTTGCTGTCCGACGCCAAGTCGCGTGACCGTGACGGACTGCTTCACTTTTTCAAATTCCATCCTGCCGTGACAAACATAAATTGGCATAAAACCGCCAAGAAAAAAATGCAGCAATGCAATCTCGTATGTTATTTCTGCACAATTGCCGACGGCAATGCCGCTAAGCTCAAAAATATTTCCTGGGAGCTGAAACTTGCCACAAAACTCAAAAAAACGGTTGTGGTGGTGACGCTCAATCCCGAAAAGACGCCGCAAATCGACAACTCCGCCGCTTCGATTTACGGGCTGGACTTTTCGGAAGAGCTTGTGAATGTGGACAGATACAAGACGGTCCCGGCAGAAAAAGCATACGATTTTCTGATTGGCGAAGCAAAATGGAATGTGGACGACTCCCTCATCAACATCGAGCACAAACTTGCGGCACATGACCCGACATCAGCGGAATACAATCAGCTGACCGAAGAAAGAAACCGCATACTGCTCGAACAATACAGAATAATGGTCGAAACTTCCGAAAAGCTGATGGACCGCCGTCAAAGCACCAGCAACCTGTACACAACGCTGTGCTCGGCACTGGTAGCTTTGGTCGGCGCATCGTTTGCGCTCAACAATCTGCAAATAATAAGCATTGTTTCGCTGCTGACCGGAATCATCATAACCTGTCTGTGCGTCAACTGGAAAAGCTGCCTGAAATCTTACGATATGAACAACGCGGGCAAATTTGCCGTGCTCAATGCCATCGAGAAGATTTTGCCGGCGAATATGTTTGACTGCGAATACAGATACAACACAAAAAACGGCATACGGTCTTATTCCGCGAGAGAAAGAATAATGCCCATAATTTTCCTCGTCTTCGGATGCATAATGATTTGCCTGGGAGCAGGCGTGAGCATATATCTTTTGACGCAATCCGCTCTGCTCTGATTGCATTGTTTCAAAGACAGCGAAATCCCCGCTGCGGCGGGGATTTTTAAACTTCGGTCTGCGATTCAACCAACCGCAGAGTCAGCCTTTCAGGACGTCGTAGCACATATCGGGGTCGTCGGACATCACGCAGTCCGCGCCTATGGATTGGAGATATGCGACGTCATCGGCGTCGTTGATTGTCCAGTACTGCACGGCGATGTTGTATTTGTGCGCATACTCGATGAGCCCTTCCGTGCCGAGGAAACTTATCGTCTTGCTGTAAGGTATCTGCAACGCACAGTAACCCACTCCGCGCTTGGAGAGGTCCGCATTTGTCAGATACGCAAACCAGAAATCCAGCACTTCGCATATGGAGGAGGAACGCAGCATATCGGGATAATTTTCGTCGACGTAATCGGTGACGTTCTGATTGAACGTGCCGAAAACGACGTCGCCGAGCAGTCCGCGCTCTTTCAGGGTTTCGTAAAGGATGTCCGCCGCCTGTTCTCCGAGCTTGCCGCTGTTCTTAATCTCGATGACGTAACGGAATTTGCCGTATTCTTCGGGAGCGGCGGCGACCGCCTCATCCGACGCCATATAATCCAGCACTTCGTCCAACGTGCACACACGCAGTCCCTGTGCGGTTATATCCGCTTCCGAAAGATTGCGGAAAGGATACTCTCCGTTCAACTCGAAATCGTAGCCCATATTCAGACGTCTGAGCTGCGCAAGCGTATAGTCTTCGGGGCGCGCGTCCGACACGCCGAACACCTGTTCGGAATTTGATGTGCGGTCAAGCGTGTGGTCGTGCAGCAGAATGAGCTCTCCGTCCTTGGTGATGTGCAGGTCGAACTCCCAGATGTCCACCGTATACCCGCCCGTCGTCGCCTCTTCTATGCCGAGCTCGAAAGCGTTGAGAGTGTTTTCGGGGGCGACTATGCTCCCCGCGCGGTGCGCCGACACCATTGCGGTGGTTTCGGCTATGTACGGGTTGACCTCCCCTGCGAAATAATTCTTTTCAACGTCGCAGTCCGCAATGCCTATGACGCAGCAGCTCACGCCGAATATCAGCACGAACAGCCCCAGCATAACGCCGAACAGCACTTTGAATTTCTTTTTCATCTCTTCACCCCCGCGTCCTAGAAGCGCGCCCGCTGTCGCGGCACGCTCCGCCGCACGTTTTTATGCGGCAAATTCCGCATCTTCTTCGGGTGCGGGAACATAGTTTTTGCCGAAGCATCTGAAATGGCGGAAACGGAAAATTATCGCTTCGCGCGCGAACATCATTGAGAGGAACGCAATCGTTCCGCCGAAGAGCACGTCGGAGAAGAAGTGCGCGCCCACGACGATGCGGCTTATCGCAACCACAGCGGTGAACGCGACGGGGAAAATCCAGCACAATGCGCGCACGCCTTTGTTGCGTATGCCGAGCACGTCGGGAAGCATAATGAGCGCATAAGTCATACCCGCCGCGCAGGTGTGCCCGGACGGGAAGGATTTGAACGCGTCGGTTACGCCGTATGCGCTCTCAAAATACGCCGACCACTCTTCCGGCTGTCCGCCGCGGGACTCGTACCAGTTCTGGAAATTCGCAAACCCGCCGAGGGACTGTCCGAGGTCGCTGTTCATCGCACGGTAACGCATTCTGCCGACGGGTTCTTTGATTATCATAACGAGCACGTTCGCAATCACCGCCATAATGACGAATGCGATGACGAATTTCATCAGCTTTTTCAGCGTTTCGTCCTTGATGCGGTAAAACGCCGCGGTGACGACTGCGGAAGTCAAAAGCGCGCAAAGCACGGCAATGACGGTCATAGCGGTTTCGAGATAAGTGCCCTCCGCGTGCGCGTGTTCGCCGATATAGCCGAACATATCGTCAAAGAAGAACCAGAACGCGAGGACGGAACCCGCGAGCAGTATCACGCAGATTATTTCGCGCATCGGGCGGAGTTTGAGAGTGCGCCAGACATACAGCATAAGCAGCACGACGCAAATGCCCGCCATAACGTAAATCGGCGAAGAACCGAATATCTCGAACGCTACGCCGAAAACGTCGTGCGAAAGATACTCGCCCTCTTCCAGCGCGCCGCCCGTCAGCAAATCGCTCACTTCGAGGTCGGTAAACGACGCCGCAATCAGAAGCGCGGCAAACACCGCGACAAACAGCAGCACGCCGACGATTACTCTGTTCTTCTCGGAAAGTCTGGAAAAAATCATAATAATCCCTCTTGGCATTTAATGCATTTTTAATATAATAACATAAATTTTCCGCCGCTTCAACCTCTGATTGTGCTGTTTATCCGTCTTAATGCCGTAAGAGGCGGCAAAACCGCACACCGCGGGATAAAATGTTTGAAAAAACGGCGCAAATCCGCTTGCACCCGTACGCGTTTTATGCTATTATCACAAGGCAAACGGCTCACGCCGCAAACGCACGCCCTCATGGTCAAGCGGTTAAGACGTCGCCCTCTCACGGCGGAATCTGGGGTTCGATTCCCCATGAGGGTACCAAAAAAGGCAGCAAAAGCTGCTTTTTTATTTACCTCGACAGGGGTACCAAAAAAGGCAGCAGAAGCTGCTTTTTTATTTACCTCGACAGGGGTACCAAAAAAGGCAGCAGAAGCTGCTTTTTTCTTTACCTCGACAGGGGTACCAAAAAAAGGCAGCAAAAGCTGCTTTTTTCTTTACCTCGACAGGGGTACCAAAAAAGGCAGCAAAAGCTGCTTTTTTTTCTTTACCTCGATTGCGAAAAGCGCACAGGCAATGTCTGCATAAGCAAATGCCGCGGGCGGTATTTGCACAAAAAAAACGCCGCGGCGGTATCGAAACGCCGAGGCGATGTGCTCCTAAAACGAGAAACTCCCACGATGCCGTGTGGTGTCATTTTATAAACCTGCATGTGCAGGGTGGGTCAACAGCTGCCGCTTGTTTCTGCCTTCCCCTAGACGAGGGGGCCTGACATCCGCAAGACGGACGCGCTATCCCGTATAAAATGTTGTGGTTCAAAATAGAACACCATCACGAGCATAGCAGGAATTTCTTCGGTGATTAGATTATACCATATCGCGTCAAATTATGCAAGAGGGAGATATTGTCATTATTTTTCCGCGGTTTTCCGCAATCTAACGCGGCGGATTGTCGGATTATCTCCGTTGTGCGGAATTTTTCCGTTTTGACGATTGTTAAATAAACGACATTTGCGCCCGATTGTTTCTTGAAACGCAACCCGCGCGGGTTTATCATATTATATATCTTCGGGCGCGTGACGCGCCCATTACGGGTGAAGATGATAAGGAGGATATTATGAAAAACCGACTCGGACTGCGCACAGTCCTTCCTGCCGCGTTTTTAGCGGCAATCCTCATCCTGACCCTGGCGTTCGCGTGCACTTCCGCGACCGCTTCCGCAGAGAATTCCGTGCTCGCCACGGAAGACTCTTCCTTAACTTTCGGTCAGGTGAGCGACATCCACTATTTCCCCGCCGAGCACTGCTACTCTGCTGACGCGGCGGATTACGAAGACAGTGATTTTTATCACTCCACGACGGGCGACACCAAACTCGTCATCGAAAGCGGTGCCCTGGGTACGGCACACATCGAAGCATTCATCGAAGACGCAAGGAAGGAAGAAGCGCCCGTCTATCTGCTTGCGACGGGCGACCTCTCCAAGAACGGCGAACACGCGGCGCTCATCGACGTCGCAAACGGTCTGCGCTATTTGCAGAACCAAGTGCGCGCCCTCGGCGGAAAATATGCAAATTTCCAGGTGCTGGTGAGCCAGGGCAACCACGACCTTTACAACGGTTCGGGCAAACTGTACGACCCCGACGACGGCTCGGAATATCAGGCGGAAGTCGTCACGTCCGCACAGTTTGCGCTCATTTTCGCGGGACTCGGCTATCCCGACATGACTTATGAGACCCTCTGCGACATTTACCCCGCGGAATATTGGTCCTCTTCCGCGACAAACGCTTTTGCCCCCGACACCGACGGATACGTCGAGTCGGCAAACGCGGACAACCTCACATTCACCTATTACAACGAAAACCTCGCCGGTCTCGCGAACGGTTTCAACTACGGCGACTACACCGAGCTCTATTCCGGCGAAAATATCAACGCGTTGAGCTATTACGTCGAAATCGATGACAGCGACTTTGCGTTCTTCGTGCTTGACGGCACGGACCGCGAACTCACCGAAGACGTCGTTCCCGTGCGCATAAGCGAAGCGGAATACAACCTCATATCCGAAGACGTCAAGGCTCTCTATCTCGGCACGGAAGACGGCAAAATCGCGACGGAAGCGGCAAGCCCCGAAGACGTGCTCGCTGCCTTCGCAAACGGCGAACCCGTGTATGCCGACACTGGCTACAACCACATCACTGGCGGCAGGCTTAAAGAAGATTTGCTGGAATGGATGAGAGGGCTGACCGCGGCAAATCCCGACCGCACTTATATCGGCGCGTATCATTTCAACATTCTCCCCCACTTCGAACAGGAAGACGACATCCTGAAAGACTTCGTGTTCTACAACTGGGAATACATAGCCAAATCCTTCCTTGAAATGGGCATACGCTACGGGCTCTCCGGGCATATGCACGCAAGCGACGTGGCATACTACACCGACGCCGCGGGGCGTACTTTCTACGACATAGAAACGGGTTCGATAGTCAGCTACGGCTCTCCCCGCCGCTATATGTCCGTCACGCGCTATGACCTTGCGGACGGCAAAGTCGGGGAGAAATTCACCTCCTCCCTGCGCGTGCTCGATTCCTTCGACGGAATGAACGACGACGGAGATTACGAAAACTACAACGACTACATCACGGAAAATATCTACGGACAGCTCGTCGAACGTATAGTGGACCACTTTATCACCATGCGCACGATAGACGACCTCGACATTGCGGGACTTGTCGGCAGCACAATGGGGCTTGACAGCCTGCTGGAATACATAATAGATGTCGTCGCGTACGACCTTTACCCGGGCGACGTCTACCCCGACGGCAACACCTATGACAATCTGATGGATTATGTCAACGAGAGCGTCGCGGCGGAACTCATCAATCTGAAATTCGGAGATTCGGGACAGGAACTCACCCTCGCCCAGATTTTCTCGTTCATTATGATGGCACACGCAGAGGGGCTCGAACCCACCACGGAAGAAGTCTTCAGCAGCACGTCCTCCGCGTCCGCGTCTTCTGCGGCTGACGGCGGCACCATTGACCCGAACGACGAAACCTGGCGCGCACGCTACACCGCGGCGCTCCGCGATTTCGCCGCAAAATGCGACAGCGGACAACTCGGCCGCGACCTCTTCGGCATCCTGCTGGACGCGCTTTATTACGACGACGATTCCATCCTCAAAACTCTGTTCGACTACGAACTCGACTTGACTCAAACCAACTTCTCTCTCACGAACGCTCTGGTGCAGATAATCAACAATCCGTCCGTTGTAACGCGGTTCCTGCCCTTGATTGAAAGTCTGCTCGGCTTCGAACTCGACGACGCCATCGTAGAAGAGATTAAAAAAGCGGAAGGCACCACCGGCGTTACGGCAGAGCGCTTCGTTCTCTCCGAGGCGATGAATACGATATGGCCGGTAGCAAAAGGTTTAGTCGGCAGTCTTCTCGGCATCCAGCTTTCGGGCGACACGCTGTACGAGGGTGTGGACAATCTGCTGAACTCCTATCTTACGGACAGCTTCTATGTGGGGCTGAGCGGCATAGCGAAAAACATAGTCATCGCGTATGCGACCGACGACGAAATCGACCTCACCGACCGCAACAACCCCGCGGAAGAAATGATACTCACTCCGCACGAAGGTTACGCCGAGGGCTATTCCGAAACCCTGACATATGTCAGCGACCTGCCCGTCGATGACAAATACAATCCTCCCACACAGGACAACGGCAGACTGCCCTCTCACCTGACCGCCAATTTCCTGCCGTCGGATGAAAACGGAGGCAAATTCGCGGTGTCGTTCTATACGAGCGAAGAAATAGGCGCTGAAGTCACGCTGACGGACTCCGACGGGCATTCTTACACCGTGAGTATTACGGAAGACGACCTCAATGCGAGCGAAGACACCGCCCATCGCACGGTAACCGAGAGCGCGGGCGACGTTTATGCTTCCGTCACCCTCACCGGCGGCACTTACGCGCAGTATATTCCGCTCATAGACCTCGGACTGCTTACCATCTCCCACACCGAAACGGGCGTGGAAGACGAGGACGGCAATTTCACGGAATACGTGTGGGGTCAGCGCGACGAGGCTCCCGCAAACAGCGTCATCTATAAAAACCGCTGGGTCGCCGTGTTCGAAAACCTCACATTCGGCTCCGAATATACCTATGCGGTGCGCGGTCTCTACCAAAACGGCGAAGTGTCCAAAGTGTTTGACCTCGGCGCAAATCTCGGCATAAACAATTTCACCTTCACCTCCGCACCTTCCGAAACAACGACCGACTTCGACTTCATCGCGATTGCCGATATGCAGGGAATGATACAGTCGATGTACGAAGAATCAGCAGAAGCAATCGACGCGATAATGCAAAACGCGGGCGGATACGACTTTGTACTGAATGCGGGCGATATGGCGGACAACGGCGACAATTTCAATCAATGGGGCTGGGCACTCAACGAAAACGTCGAGTTCTTCGGCAACACTTCCACCATCTCGACGGCGGGCAATCACGAGGACGAAGGCGGCAAACTTTCCTCCTTCCACTACTACGACGCTTTCCTGCCCGCACAGAACACGGACACCGGGCTTTACTTCTCGTTCGACTATGCCACGGCGCATATCATCGTGCTCAACACGAATGACGCAGACAACACAACCGGCATTTCAACCGCACAATACGATTGGCTGAAAGCCGATTTGGAAGCAAACAGCGACGCAAAATGGACGTTTGTCCTGATGCACAAGAGCCTCTACTCCGGCGGCTCCCACTCCTTCGACGGCGACGTCGCGGCAATGCGCGAACAGCTTGTGCCTCTCTTCTACGAATACGGCGTGGACATCGTCTTCGCGGGACATGACCACACCTACACCGTCACGGAATGCCTTGACGGGGAAGGCAATGCGGTCAGCCGCGCTTCGAACGACGGCGGCACCGTCACGATGTCCGCGGACGGCAGCGGCGTGATGTACGTCACTCTCGGCACAATCGGCACCAAGTTCTACGAATATGTGTCCAACCCCGAAATCGAGGGCAAGTTCGACGCAGAGCTCAGCGTACTCTCCACTCTTGCCGAGCAGACTTTCGCCAAAGTTTCCGTGCGCGGCGACACTCTCACCTTCACCGGCTACACCGTCGCTGATGACGGCACGCTTTCCGCAATATACAACGAGCCTTCCGACGATATGCTGCTGGTCAAGATACTCGTGCCTATTGCGGCGGTCATACTCGTCGCAGGCGCGGTGACGGCGGTGGTGCTGGTGCGCAAAAAGAAAAAGGCGGCTGCACAAGCGGAAGAATAAAACTTCCCTTCTCTGCCGCACGGAGAAAAACGACATCCCGACCCCGTCTGCTTATTGACTTATGATAATATTTGTCGGAAAATATAATCGAGCGATAGGCGGACGGGCGTGCGCGCGAACCGCGTAAAACGGTATCGCCGCACTCTTTCCGAAATGAGCGCTCTGCGCTCATTTTGCTTTTCGCAAATTTCTCGGTCAGGTGAAAAAATGGGGAAATGGATAGTCAAGTATCGTTACGTCATTCTTGCGGTGTTCATCGCGGTTTTAGTGGTTTCCGTCATTTTCCTGCCCACTATGATAAACAGGGTCAATTATGACCTGACCTCCTATCTTCCGGACGATTACGAAACCAGCAAGGGCTACGAATTCCTTTCCGAAACCTTCAACATACACGGCGACGTGGAAATAGGCGTGACCGCAACGCGCGACGAGATTTCGAGAGCGGCGGAGGAAATTCTCGAACTCGACGGAGTGACAAACGCCATCTGGGCGCAGTATATGGAAATGCTGCTCGAACTCGGCGTATACTCTCCCGACAACGCGGACTTTCTCCAAATGTACAACATTTTCACCGACGCCATAGACAAGGGCGCGGTGACGGTGACGGACGGCGAATTCGTCTACAACAACGGAGTAAAGTGCAACTGGGCGCTGCTGGTCACCCTGGAATACCCCCCTTCCTCGCAGGAGGCAATCCGCGTGTTCGGCGAAATCGAAGACATTCTGTCCGAAGTGGCGGGCGACGGCAATTACGCGATGAGCGGGATGACCGAACAGGCGAACGCGCTCTACGAAACCGTGTTCGACGAACTGTGGATATACCTGATTGCCGCGGGCGTCGTGGTGCTGCTCATACTCGCGTTCACGACCAATTCGCTGATGGAGCCGCTCATTTTGATACTCACCCTCGCGGTGTCCATCATCATCAACCTCGGCACAAACGCAATCTTCCCGTCAACGTCGATGATTACGTTTGCCGTGACTGCGATATTGCAGCTGGGGCTGAGTATGGACTATGCGATATTCCTGCTCCACCAATACCGCAGCGAGCTGCGCACCACCTGCGACCCCAAGCAGGCGCTTGCCGCCGCGATTCCGAAATCGGCAAAAGCGGTCGCTTCCAGCGCGCTGACCACGGTGGTCGGCTTCCTCGCGCTTATGTGTATGCAGTTCGAGATAGGCACCGACCTCGGGCTTTCGCTCGCGAAAGGGATAATCTGCTCTCTCGTCACGGTCGTACTGCTCCAACCCTGCCTTATGCTGATGCTGGACAAGGCAAGGGTCAAGACCCAGCACAAGTGTCTCGATTTCCACTTCCGTGCCCCCGTAAAACGAAGCATACGCGACCGCGGCTGGGTGTCGCTGGTGTTTGCCGTGCTCTTCATCCCCGCGCTTATAGGTTCGCTGACGTTGAGCTATACATATGTGCGCTTTATGCCCGAGCCCGACACGTCATCGTACAGCGACGACCAGATGTGGAACTATTCCACCGCCAAGGAACTCGGCAATCAGGTTATGATTATCGTCCCCAACGAGCGCGTGGACGAAAACGGCAATCCGCTGCTCGACGAAAACGGCAACCACGTCTATTACATAGACGAAAACTACGAATTCGTGCGCAGGCTGAACGAACTCGGTGCAGAAGCGGTGGAAGCGGACGGCGTTACGCTGAACAAACTTTCCTACAAACTCGGGATGTACGTTATGATACCCGAAGGCACGGTGATTTCCGTCGGAGGGCTTTCCCTGACGCTGGAACAGGTCTTTATGCTCGTCAGCGACGTGCTTCCTCTTATGAACGCCGACACCATTGACTTCACGGCAATGCTGGATGCGGTGAGAAAGATTCTGCCCGACATCACACTCGCGGAACTTATCGAACTTGCGGGACAATTCGGCGAGATGCAGGACCAGATGGCAATGTTCCAAAGTTACGTAAACGGGGGTTATACGATGTATACCGTGGGCATAAACCCCGCAATCGACTTTGAAAGCCAGACCAGCTTCGACATTCTGGATGAGGTCAAAGCAATCGCGAACGAGATATTCGGCGACACGGGAATGCGCTGTTACTTCACCGGTTATACGCAGGGAGCGTACGACTTCGCGGCGGTGACCCCGGGCGACTACAACCTCGTCACGGTCATATCAATAGTCGCAATACTCGTCATCCTCATCTTCACCCTCGGCGGCATAAAATTCCCCGTGCTGCTCGTCGCGCTCATAGAGTTCGGCATCTGGATAAACCTCATAATGCAATACATCTTCACGGGCGGGACGATAAACTTTATGTCCTACCTCGTCATCACCGCCGTGCAGCTGGGGGCAACCGTGGACTACGCAATCCTCATCACGACGAAATTCCGCTCGCTGCGCAAGCGCTTCGAGCCGAGGCAAGCGGCATACCTTGCGACCACGAGCTCCGTGATGTCGGTCATCACGTCCGCACTCATTATGGCGGGAGCGTGTTTCAGCATCTTCGCGGTGTCGTCCAACCTCGTCATACAGGAAATGACCTTCCTCATCGCACGCGGCGCGCTTATAAGCGCAATACTCGTCATATTCGTGCTCCCCGCCCTGCTCTCGTTTGCAGACAAACCCAAAGGGCTCGAAATGCACATACCGCGCACCCCGCGGCTGCGCCCCGTGAAGTTCAAACGTCGCAAAAAATACGTCCCGAAAATTACCGAAAGCGCACCGCCCGTTTCGGACAACGCGGAAGCCGCACAACAAAACACCTGACGACGCAAGGACGGCACATTGTGCCGTCCTTTTTTGCCCCGTTAAGCCCCATCAAAAAATCAAAGATTTCTTGACGGGGACCCCCGATTATGCCCCACCGAAACGACTGCGTCCTTTCGGCGGGGACCCCGACTTATTCTGTTCTCTGACAAGGGAGTGTTGTGCCCCCTTCCTGCGGGTTTCCCCCGCAGCCGTACCCCCTGAAAGGGCACCCACGGTTGCGGGAGGACACCTTCGGCACTCGGGCACAAGTGCTTCCGATGCGCCGCCTCTCAGGCGGCGCAATGTTATGCCACTTGCAATGCGCCCGCTTCGCGAACAGACGGCGCATTGCCGGCGTACGCCCGTCCTTGCCCGAGGCACTCACCCGGTCGCCGCTTGTTGCGGCTCCCACTCCGAATAAACGTCCGTCGGGTATAGGGTGATTTCTTTTCGTCACGCTCACGGGATTGCGGGGTTTCTCACGCTGAACTTATCCCGCTGAACTGCGATATTCGGATGAAGTGCGCGAAAGCCCCCTCATTCGGGACTCGCGGCGTACTTTCCGTACGTAAGAGGTCTGAATGAGGGGGCTGACAAAGCAATTCGCCGAATAGCGCCGTTCAGTAGTTGTTGCGGGGAATATACTTCGTATGCAACAGCTCGTGCGCAAGATGGCTGTTCGGCTTGCCGAGGAACTCGTCGTAAAGTTGCTTGATGACGGGGTTCTCGTGCGATTTGCGGAGTTTCATCTTCTTGTCCGTGTCGTAGATTGCCTTGGCGCGGAGCGCACGGATGTCCTGGTTGTTGCGCACGAAGGCGCTCTTGATGGGCTGTCCGCCTCCGTTTACGCAACCGCCGGGGCAAGACATTATCTCGATGAAGTGATACTTCGCCTTGCCGGCACGCACGTCTTCCATAATCTTACGCGCGTTTGCAAGTCCGCTCGCCACCGCTACGCGCACTTCCGTGCCGCCGATATTGTAAGTGGCTTCCTTTATGCCTTCCGTGCCTCTGACTTCCTTGAAATCGAGAGAAGGCGCTTCCTTGCCTGCGACCAATTCGTACACAGTACGCAGAGCCGCTTCCATAACGCCGCCCGTCGCGCCGAAAATGAGCCCCGCTCCGGAAGAAATTCCGAGGGGTTCGTCAAACTTCTCGTCGGGGAGTTCGCTGAACATTATGCCGCAGCGCTTGATGAGTTTTGCAAGCTCGCGCGTGGTAATGGCGATGTCGATGTCGGGCACGCCCGCCGCGCTCTGGTAAGGTCTGCCCTTCTCGAACTTCTTTGCCGTGCAGGGCATCACGGACACAACGGTGATGTCTTCCGCCGCCCATCCCATCTTTTCGGCATAATAGGTCTTGACGATTGCTCCGAACATCTGCTGCGGCGACTTGCAGGTGGAGAGGTTGCCGAGCAGGTCGGGGAAATTGTGCTCGCAGAACTTTATCCACGCGGGAGAACAGCTGGTTATCATAGGCAGTCTGCCGCCGTTTTTCAGTCTGTCGAGGAATTCCGTGCCCTCTTCCATTATGGTGAGGTCCGCTCCGAAATCGACGTCGAAGACGTTCGCGAAACCTATGCGGCGGAGTGCCGCGACCATTTTGCCTTCCACGTTGGTGCCGACGGGATAACCGAATTCTTCACCCAGTCCGACGCGTACGGAGGGAGCCACTCCGACCACAACGTGTTTGGAGGGGTCGGCAAGCGCGGCGAGAACGTCGTCTATTTCTTCACGCTCGGTGAGCGCTCCGACGGGACACACGGCTATGCACTGTCCGCAGCCCACGCAGGGGACCTCGGAAAGAGGCTTTTCGAAAGCGCAGCCGATGTGGGTGTCGAAACCTCTCGCATTCGCGCCTATGACGGCGACGGACTGATACTTTTCGCACGCCGCAACGCACCTGCGGCAAAGCACGCATTTGTTGTTGTCGCGCACGATATAGGGCGTGGACGCGTCCACGACATACTTGTTTTTGACGCCCTTATACTTGTGCCCGTCACAGCCGAGTTCCAGCGAAAGGCGCTGCAATTCGCAGTTGTTGTTACGCGCACAGCTCAGGCAGTCCTGGTCGTGGTCGGAAAGGATGAGTTCGACGGTGGTCTTTCTGCTTTCCATAACCTTGGGAGTGTTGGTGAACACTTCCATACCTTCGCTCACTGGATAGACGCAGGACGCGACCAGACTCCTCGCCCCTTTCACTTCGCACACGCATACGCGGCAGGCGCCGATGGCGTTGATGTCTTTGAGATAGCAAAGAGTGGGGATTTTCACGCCCGCTTCCTTTGCTGCCTGCAATATGGTGGAGCCCTCTTCGACGCTGACGGGAATATTGTTTATTTTCAGGTTGACTTTTGCCATAGCTCTCTCCTTTACTCCTTGACGATTGCGCCGAAACGGCAGGTTTCCATACACACGCCGCACTTGATGCACTTGGACGGGTCTATGGTGAACTTGGACTTAATCTCGCCCGAAATCGCGCCGACGGGGCACTTGCGCGCGCACGCCGAACAGCCCTTGCAGTCGTCGGTAATGGTGTAGCGGGCAAGCCCCTTGCAGACGTGGCAGGGGCACTTCTTGTCCACGACGTGGGCGACGTACTCGTCTCTGAAATAGCGCAGAGTGGAAAGCACGGGATTGGGCGCGGTCTGTCCGAGTCCGCACAGGGAGTTGGCCTTTATGTAATAGCACAGCTGCTCCATATCGTCGAGGTCCTGCAAAGTCGCCTGACCGGAAGTGATTTTGTCGAGATATTCCAGCAGTCTGCGGTTGCCTATGCGGCAGGGAGTGCACTTGCCGCAGCTTTCGTCGACGGTGAATTCGAGGAAGAACTTGGCAATGTCAACCATACAGTTGTCCTCGTCCATAACTATCATACCGCCCGACCCCATCATCGAACCTATGGAAATGAGGTTGTCGTAATCGATGGGGATGTCGAAATGCTCGGCGGGGATGCAGCCGCCGGAAGGTCCGCCCGTCTGCGCCGCTTTGAAATGCTTGCCGTTGGGGATGCCGCCGCCGATGTCCTCGATGACCTCGCGGAGCGTGGTGCCCATAGGTATCTCCACAAGCCCGGTGTTGGTGATTTTGCCGCCGAGGGCGAACACTTTCGTGCCCTTGGATTTCTCCGTGCCCATTGACGCGAACCATTCCGGTCCTTTGAGGATTATCTGGCAGATGTTGGCATAGGTTTCGACGTTGTTGAGAATGGTCGGCTTGCCGAAAAGACCCTTGACCGCGGGGAAAGGCGGACGGGGACGCGGCTCGCCGCGGTTGCCCTCTATGGACGTCATCAGAGCGGTTTCCTCGCCGCAGACGAACGCGCCCGCGCCGAGTCTGATTTCGCAGTCGAAATCGAAGCCCGTGTCGAGGATGTTCTTGCCGAGCAGACCGTATTCCTTCGCCTGCGCGAGAGCAATGCGAAGGCGCTGCACCGCGATGGGATACTCCGCCCTGACGTAGATGTAACCCTGATGCGCCCCTATCGCGTAACCCGCGATTGCCATCGCTTCGAGCACGGCGTGCGGGTCGCCTTCGAGAATCGAACGGTCCATAAACGCGCCGGGGTCACCCTCGTCGGCGTTGCAGCACACGTATTTGACGGGACCGGGGCTGTTGGCGGCAAACTGCCATTTGAGCCCTGTCGGGAAACCGCCGCCGCCGCGTCCGCGCAGTCCGGAAGCCTTGATGATGTCGATGACTTCCTGCGGTTTGAGCTCCGTAAGGCACTTGATGAGCGCCTGATAGCCGTCGAACGCGATGTACTCGTCTATTTCTTCGGGATTGATGACGCCGCAGTTGCGCAGGGCGACGCGGGTCTGTTTTTTGTAGAAATTGGTTTCGGAAAGAGCTTTGACGGAATGCGCGTCGGACTTTTCCTTGTAAAGCAGACGCTGGACGAGCCTGCCCTTGACGAGGTGTTCGTCCACAATCTCCGCCACGTCTTCCACCTTCATACCGCTGTAAAACGCGCCTTCGGGATAGACAATGACGATGGGACCGACGGCGCAAAGACCGAAACAGCCCGTGCCCACGACGGAAACGTCGTTTTCGAGCCCGCGCTCTTTGACCAGAGTTTCGAACTCCTTCTTTATCGCGGCGCTGTTGTTAGAATGGCAACCCGTACCGCCGCAGACCAAAACGTGACTTCTGACCATACTCTCTCCTTAATTTTCGCCAATCAGATATTCGGTGCAGACGTTGCCGTTGACGATATGGTTGGCGACTATCTTTTTCGCTTTGTCGGGGTCGACGTGCACATATGTCACGGGGTCCTGTCCGGGGATGTGCACTTCCACGATAGGTTCGAGAGCGCACATACCGAGGCAGCCCGTACGCGTGACTTTGACGTTTTTGAGCTGTCTGGACGCGACCTCGTCCACAAAAGTATTGAAGACGGGACGCGCGCCCGCCGAAATGCCGCAGGTCGCCATACCGACGACGATGCGGGTCTCCTGCTCCGCGTCGAGATTGTCGCGCAGGTTTATCTGCGGTCTCATTTTGTCACGGATAGCCTTGATGTCGGCTATGCTCTTCATAATTCCTCTCCTCCGATATCGTTAAGGTTTTCTTTTATCATATCTCTGACGAACACGAGCACCTCCGGTTCGTCGACGGGGACGCCGTCGAGTTCCGCTTTCAGCTCGCGCGTGTCAAATACGAATTCTTTCCCGTCGACCCGCACGTCGAACACGAAGTCCGGCGCGCCGTCGCCGCTAATCAGCGTCACGACCGTGTCTGCAAGGTCGCCGAGAGGCGCACGGTCTATGTGGTCACGCACGAAAGACGCGCGCACCACAGTGCCTTTGCCCTTCTCCGACTCTATCCCGAAAGTGCCGCCCGCCATCTCCGCCGCCATCTTGAAGAGTGGTATGCCCAGCCCGACTTTGCGCGTGGTGCGCGTCGTGGTGAACGGGTCGGTCACCCTTTTCAGGAATTCCGCGTCCATCCCGCAGCCGTCGTCAGCTATCTCTATCGTGAGCGTCCCGCCCTCCGCGCATATCGTCACGTGCACGAGCGACGCTCCCGCCTTGACGGAATTTTCCGCTATGTCGAGTATGTTCAGCGCAAGCTCTCTCATTCCGTCCCGCCTCCGAGGCGCAGCCTGTCTATGAGCGCGGCAACGGTGCGTTCGGGGAGCTCAATCTCGCCTTTCTCCGAGATGTCGTCCAGAACGTGCGCGTCGCTGTCGACGATGACAAGCCTTGTGCGCGACCACTTCGCAATCTCTTCCGCCGTCGCTCTCGTCGAAAGCTCCACGACGGGATATTCTTCGGGCACGGCGCCGAGTATTTTCAGCATACTGTTCGCGTCGCGGTCTATGTGGGCAGGCACCGCCGCCCCTCCGAGCGCAAACGCGAGTTCCCTCACGTCGTCGCAGGAAATCGCCGCGCTGTCCAGCAGCATACGTTCCTCACAGCCCACGACGTTGTCGTCCTCGTCGAAGTAGAGCTGCTCGCCGAAGAGGTCTGCCCTGTTCTTCCTCTCCGAAAGAGGCAGACGGGAGAAAAACTCTTCGAGCTCGCCGTAAGTGCGGAACATACAAAGCAGATGTATGTCCTCATTGGTCTGCACCTCCACCGCGGGCACAACGTTCACTCCGAACTCCTCTCCCGCACGAACGGCAAGAGGGACGTGCCCTATCGCGTTGTGGTCGGCTATCGCCACGAAATCCAGCCCCGACAAAGCCGCCTGTCCGACTATTGTGACCGGCGTCATCTCTTTCTCCGCACAGGGCGAAAGAGCGGAATGGATGTGCAAATCGCAGCGGTACTTCATTGTCTTTCCCGCAGAAAACGGCACTTTAACATCCGTTTTTGCGGACTAAACCTCCGATTGCGTTAAATCGGCGCGGACGCCCGCGCACGATTTCATTTCAGATATTCCGACACCGCGACGGCGGCTTCGTACATTCCGAGCTGCGTTACGAGCAGGTTTACGCCCTTTTCTTTCGCCCGCTCCGCGAGTGCGGCGTCGGGTTCCGCCCCCTCGCACAGCACCACGGCGGCGCAGTCCGTGAGTGCGGCGACGGCGCACACGTTGACGTTGCTCATCACCGTGAACCACACACAGTCCGCGGGAGCTTTGCCCATCACGTTGCTGAGAAAATCCCCGCAATAGGCGCACTCCACTTCCCTGTCGCCGTCGGCGAGCACGGCTATTTTCGCGCCGAGTATGTCCGCAAGTTTTCCGACTGTCATTTCTTTTTCACGTTCTCCGTCTGCATCCTGACGCACACGCTGTCGCGCGGTATCACTCCGCCGACCAGGTCCTCCGCAAACGCGGTGCAGCTTGGTGCGCCGCAAAGCCCGCAGTCCACCATAGGCAGGGTTTTGAGTATCTCTTCCTTCTCCATCAGTTTGCTGAGTGCGGCGAGGCGGTTGTCGTCCAGTCTGAACACGTCTTTCACCGTCGGGTTCTGTTCCCACATAAACCACTCGCGGCTCTTCCCTATGCTCTCGATGGTGTTACGTTCCTTTTTGAGCTTGCGGGTGAGATAGTGCAGGCGCGACCTTGCGACAAACGCGTTTTCGACGTTCATCACTCCTCCGACGCAGCCGCTCACGCAGGCGTTGAGCTCTATGAATTCGATGTCGCCCAGCCCGCCGTCTTCCAGCGCTTCGAGTATCTTGACGCACTGTTCGACGCCGTCGGCGGCGATGGTCTTTATGCCCTTTGTGGAATTCGCCTCCCCGCGGCTGATGCCCCAGTGCAGCCCCGTGGAACTCATCGTGGAAAGAGTGCGCACTTCCGTGAGCTTCTCCATTGCGGGCAGCACACGCATATACGCGTCGGACACGGACAGCACGCGGTCGACATAGGGCCTTTCCACACCCAGCCCCATTTTGAGCGCGAACACCTTTGCGGGACAGGGAGAAATGAAATAGACCCCGATGTCCTCTTCCGGCACGCCCTTCGCCACGGCTCTTTCCCGTGCGAGTTTCGCCGCGACGTCCACGGGCGCGAGAGTGGAAAGCAGATGCCCCGAAAGGTCGTGATATTTCATCAGAATGAGTTCGAGTATGGCGGGGCACGCGGTCGAGATTATCGGCGAAGGCAGACTGCCCTCCTTCATTATCATCCGCGTGACGTCGGTGACGTATTCCGCCGCTTCGCCCACTTCGCCCACGTCGTCGAAACCTGCCGCAAGCAAACCGTTGAGCACGATGTCGATGCTTTCGAGGTTGTTGAACTGCCCGTAAAAGGACGGTGCGACGAGCGCGATTTTGTACTTGAAATCGTTCAGGGTGTCCCAGCTGTCGTGCGAGGGCTTTTTCGCCTGATAACGGCAGAGCCGGATACACTCCCCGCAGCCTATGCACCTCTCGTATGCGACGCTCGCCTTGCCTCCGCGGACGCGTATCGCTTCCGTGGGACAGCGCTTCATACAGGTCACGCAGCCGCGGCATTTGTCGGGGTCGAGCATAACGGTATGCAGCGCCTTTTCGTCAAGCACGCACTTGATTTCGGTCTTCTTTGCTGCCATAGCACCGCTCCCCCTTTTTTGATTTTCAGGTGAAGAATATCGTCATTTTCACGGTCGTACCCACGCCGACTTCGCTTTCGATGACGAATTCGTCAGTATATTTTTTCATATTGGGCAATCCCATCCCCGCGCCGAAACCGAGTGCGCGGATATCCTCGGGAGCCGTGGACCATCCCGGCGTCATTGCCAGTTCCACATCCGGTATCCCTTTGCCCTTGTCTGCGAGCACGATTTCAATCCTGTCGAGATAGATGTCCGCGGTGGCGACGCCGCCGCCCGCGTGAATGACCATATTGATTTCGCCCTCGTACATAGCTATTGCGACGCGCCGTATGTCGGCGGAAGCAATGCCCAGCTTTTTCAAGGTGCTCTTCACCTCCTCGGACGCGGAGCCCGCGGAAGCGAAATTGTTGCCGCTCACGGCAAATTCGAGGTGAATGCGGTTCTCGCTCATCAGGCGGAGAGCCCGGCGGCGTAAAGTCTGCCCGCAGCCTCGTAAGTGCTCATCTCGGTGGAGATGAACACGATGTTGTAGTTCTCGGCAAGTTTGACCATATCCGCGTCGGGGCGTTTGCCGCACACGAACACTATGCACGAGATGTCGACCATAACGGCGGTGCGCACCACCTGGGGATTGACCAGCCCGGTGATGAGAGCGCCCTGGTCGCGCACGTACGCCAGCACGTCGCTCATCATATCGAAAGCACACGCCGACGCGATGTCGGTGTCTGCCGCCTGTGCCGAGCATAGGATGCTGCCGTCGACAACGGATGCGATTTCACTGATTTTCATAGTTCACTCCGTGCGCGAGGGATGCTCGCGTAGATGTAGTCAGTCGCGGTATTTTGCAAGAATACCGGGAATGTCCGCGGGGGTGAGCTTGCCGTAAACGTCGTCGCCGACCGTCATAACGGGCGCGAGCCCGCAGCAGCCTATGCAACGCGTGGAGCAAAGCGAAAATTTTCCGTCGGAAGTGGTCGCGCCGTCGGAAAGGCCGAGTTCGGCCGCTATCTTGTTGAACACGTCGCCCGAACCTTTGACGTAACAGGCGGTGCCCATACATACGGCGACCGCGTGTTCGCCCTTGGGATTGAGAGAAAACTGGCTGTAAAAAGTCGCCACGCCGAACACTTCTTCCAGCGAAGTGCCGAGCTCTTCGGCGACTATCTTCTGAACTTCTATGGGAAGATAGCCGTAAATTTCCTGCGCGGCTTGCAGGGCGGGCATCATACTGCCCGGCATTTCCTTGATGCTGCGCAGCTCAGCACGCAGCTTCGCCTCTTGCGCGGCGGTCCCTTTGAACGCCACGGTCGTAAGTTTGATTTTTGCCATATTTCCTCCGAATCGCCCCCGTGCGCTTTCACGCGCTCCGAGAATGCGAAAACAACGTACGCGGCGCACCCGCGCCACGCGTTGGATTATAACATAATCCCAAAGGGATTGCAATGACCTTTTAAGATAAATAATGTAAATTTGTCAAACGTTTTTCATATGTTTTCAAAAACTTTTTGAAAATTTTTTATTGCGTTCAATATAACATTTTTATTGCCAAAAGTCAAGCGTTGCCCGCCGCCCGACTTATCAACAAGGCGCGACAAAGCGCGGCGGCTCGACGGAGAGCCGCCGCCCGACCTTTCCGCCGTTCGGCTTTCCGTTATTTATTCTTTATAAATCGTATATGCGGCGCGTTCGCGTCCTCGCGTAATAGTTCGATTAACTGCTCGCGTTTTTGTAACGGTGTAAGCCATACGCGCTTGCCCTCTTTGTTCCGCAACGCCGAGTGCGGGCGATTGTTGTACCGCACCACCCACGCCGCCATTTTTTCTTTTAATTCCTCGTAAGTTTCAAACGTCAATGTTTTGTAAAAAAACTCCGAGTCGGTGCGGTGCGACCGTTCCACCTTTCCGTTGTGGCGCGGCGTATAAACGCGTATGAGTTGGTGTCTTATGCCGAGGCGGTCAAGCAAGATGTCGAGCGCGTGTTTCTTTCCTTCCCCCGTCCCTTTCGGGTTTGTAAATTCCGTGCCGTTGTCCGTCTGTATGGTTTGCGGGGCATAACCGAAGTAAACGATCGCACGCTTTACAAAATCGACCGTCGAATATCCGCTCTTTTCTTTGTATGGAAATAAAAACCTTTCGCGGGTTGCCTCGTCGATCATTGTATATTGATATATCCACTCTTTGGCAAATTTCCCGTGGTTGCAAGCGCGCGGGACGTACTTAACGTCCATTTGCCATTTTACGCCGATGTGTTCGGGCGTTTCGTATGGTTGCGGTATGTATTCGTCGGTTTGCTTTACGGGAGTGCCGCGAAGGTGATTTTTTACGACATACCGATAAAAGCCGCCGTATGTGCGCTTGTACGCGTGTTCTGTCCGAAGTATGCCTAACGCCTCGGTATAACTGATGTCGGGGTGTTCGGTAAAGATCGCCACGATCGCCGCGCGCTCGCTTTCGGTGTGCGACAACTTATGCGGCGTTATCGGGCGGGACGATCGGTTTGCAAGGCTTTCAAGCGTGCCGTTGTACTGTGCCTTCCACCGCCACAAGCTACGCTCCGTACATCTGCTCTTTTTGCAAACGTAAAAAATGTCTTTCTTTTCCACAAGCCACATTTTCAACGCCTTTTCTTTTTCTTTCGCGCTAAATTTTAACCCTCTCATATATTGCCTCCGTAAAGCAACGGCGGCACCCGATTATATCGAGTGCCGCCTTCCTGTTGTGTGTTACTCTTTTATTTTGTCCGCCGCCCAACGTAAGAAGTCCGCACGGGACATATTGTTTGCTTTGATTACCGCGTCGATTTCCGCCGCCTCCGCGGGTTTTAACTTTGTCGTCCAAGTTATAAACTCGCCCTTATGTGCCGCCGCGTATCGCCTGTCTGCGGCTTTCTGCGCCTCGCTCCTTGCCATATCCGCGCCTCCCTTAAAATAGATCGCTTTCGACGACATACGCCTTCAAGTCGTCAAACGTCGGACTATCCGCTTTTGGTACGTTGTACACCAAAGACACACGCCCAAATTTGATTGATACCGTCCACGAGTTTTTGTTCTCGCGTACCGTGTACACCTTGCCGTTTTTTTTAATCGTCATTTTGTACCTCCTTTCGGGCGGAATAGCCGCCGCCCGTGCGGCGTTGTTTTAATCGTGATTACAATACAATTATTATTGCGTCGCCTTCGCGCCAATAGTCCTTTGCGGTCTTTTCCCAATAGGGAGCGAGGGCTTTTTTATACGGTGCAATATTGCTCGTCCTTAATTCTGTGCCGTGATCGCGGATAATAACAATATCCCGCTCCGTACATTCTGCTACAATGTGTTTTACCTGTTTCAATTTTGCGTCCTCCTCGTTTGACATTATTTTTTGTTTGTGCTACAATAGGACTTACGAGGGGGCGGTTGCGCCCGCCCCGCTCTGCCTATCGACGATTATTTATCGTCGGTTGCCTTGTCGGACTTCGGCTTTTTCAGTACGATTGAAATTCTGACGCTTTCCACGGCTTTTTGATTTTCAATCGCGTTTGCCAAGTCTTGCAAGGCTTTTTTGATTTCGTCCATTTCGCTCACCTCCTTTGTTTTTTGTAATTATATTATATCATTACTTACCGATAAAGTCAAGAGTTTTCTTGCACTTTTTCAAAGAAAAATAAAAAAATTTTTACGCCAAAAAACGCCTCGCATTTGCGGGGCGTTCTCGTTATGCCGATATAATTTTATAGCCGCGCTTATTGACTTCCTCTCGGTCGTTTGGTATAATAATTCTGCTACAAACAACTATACCCGCGGCGAAAGTCTGCCAAATAAGCACGGCTAACGGATACCGAGCGACCTTTTTATCGGTGCGCCGATAACCTTGCATTTATTATATATCGGCGAGCCGATAAAGTCAAGACTTCTTTGCCGCGAAAAGCAATTTTTCCAACGGGCAAAGGAGTCTTTTTATGTCTATTGCGGAAAGTATATTTACACTTTTAGATCGGCAAGGAAAACGGCAAAGCGACCTCGCGCGGTTTTTACAAGTGCGCCCGACGACGGTTTCCGAGTGGGTACACGGCAAGCGCGAGCCTTCGGGCGTTCATTACGAACGCATTGCGGATTTTTTCGGAGTGTCCCTCGATTACCTTATTGCGGGGCGCGAGCCGCCGCCCGCGGCTGTACAACAAATTATCGGGAATAGCAACAACAATAATACCGTCCACATATCAAGCGGCGGAGCGGGCGATCTATCGGAATACGAGCGCGAATTGCTGAAGGTAAGCACACACCTCGATATGCGACGAAAAAACGCGTTGCTTTCCTATGCGTATGAGTTGGAAAAATCTATAAAAACGGAGGATTGTTAAAAATGAAATGGTTTTACTCTTTGAAAAAGTCGTTGCGCATTGTGATCGCGGTTTGCGCGTGGTTGCCGCTTGTTGTCTTTGCCGCCGCCATAAGCGGCGCGATCGGTGCGGACGGCGAAAGTATGCAACCGTGGCAAGCCGTTGTTACCCTGCTATTGCTTGCCGTCGGCGTGTTCTTTACCGTGTTTGCGGTCATTGCGAGCAAGCGAGAAAAGGCGGCAAAGCCGTCCGAAAGCCCCGCACCGACGCGCCCGCAACCGACACACACCGCCGCCCCTTCGGCTGTTACGGCGCGCGTTGTGCGCCCTGTCGTTCGGTACAACAATACCCCCGCGTTTTCCTGTAAGTTGATAAAAAACGGCAATGCGGAAATGCAAGACAATATCGAGTGTTGCAACGTGGGCGACGAAGTGATCGCCGATTACGACCCCGACGCGGATTTATACGTTTGCTCGCACGATGTCGGCGACATCGGATACTTCCCCGAAAAGTTCGGCAACCAATTGACGGGACAATATTGCATTAAGATAACCGATATTGCGGAAAACGAAAACGGCAAATATTCCGTCGAGGTTTCCGTCTATATGCAAGCCGACGGCGGCGTATCCCTGCCCGCTTTTACAAAGGTTGTCGGCGTATCGTTCGACGATCGGCAAGCACACATAAAGGAAAGCCACGAGGGCGACCCTCTTATTATCAAACACGCGCCGACAAACGAATACCCGAACGCCACGGCGGTTATAAACGCTCGCACGGGGCAAATGCTCGGACACATTAACAAAGACTTTGCCGCGTCCCTGCTGTCGTCGTTCGGCAACGGTTTCGCGCTCGAAGGCGTTATCAAAGACATCACGGGCGGCACGTCCGACGCGCCTCACCTCGGTTGCAACATCGAAATAACGCGTTGTAAGTAAGTATTAAGTCAATTATAAAGGGCTATCGCAAAACACGGTAGCCCTTTTATGTTACTTAAAATATTTTTCGCCGAGTGTGCTCGCCCACGCCTCAAACCATATCGAATTATAAGGCGGCAACACCGCGCCGCGGCGGACGTTGTATTCCCGCCACCAATACCGAACGGCGGACGGTATGCTTATCACGAACGTCATAAACACGCCGAGCATTATGTTTTGCAATCCGTGTCCGCTTTCGTGCTGTTTCATAGAAAGCGCGGCGTTGCGGTTTACGACAAACACGCCGCCGAGGCTAAAACCGCCCCACCCTGCGCCGACCTCAAAATATACGAAGTAATGAAAGCGGTGCGGGCGGTGTCCCGTAACAAGGAGTGCAAGCGCGACGATCAAGCCCGCCGCCGTTATGATTATACCCCAAGTACAAGACGCGAGCCAAAAGCCTATACCTTTAAGCACTCGCATTTGCTACCTCCGACGGCTTGTTTTTCAAGTCGTAAATCGCCGCCTCGATCTGCGTTGTAATCCATTCGTCAAGGTCGCCGAAGTTGGATTGTATGTACTTTTGCACGTCGCCCGACAACTGCGCCTTCACCGTTTCCAACGCGGCGGCGAGGGCGTTTTTCTGCGCGTCTGCCGTCCAAAAGTCCGTGCCTTTGATATTTTCCACATACGTTTGGTATGTCTGTTTTACGGCACTTGCAACCACCGTTACGGCGGAATTTAGATACCCTTTAAGTTTGGTATCCTTCACCTTCGTGTTGATGTAGGTTGTGATCTTCGACACGACCCACGACGCAAGCGCGGTTACAATCGCGCTTATGACCGTAATTACGATCTCTTGCCAATTCATAGTACACCTCCGTTTTATTGTTTTCTTTCGATACCGTCAATCCTATGATGTGCGGATTTGACGCTTGCTTCCAACGCGGCGATCTTCGGCGGGATTGTGGCGAGGTCTGCGTCCTCGACAATTTGCTCGATACGCGACAAGCGGATATTTTGCCCGTCAAGTTTCGTCGTGATTTGGTGATTGCCTTGCAAAAGACTTTCATTTTGCAATTTAATCGTTTCGAGGCTCGCGTTTATGCGCGCCTCCTTTGCTCCGTCGTCGCGCTGTTTCTGCTTGCGCGAGGCTACAAACGCGATAATGCTTGTTATACCCGAAATGCCGCCGACAATGGATACAATAAGCGCGATTACTTCCGCCGTCATTGCGTGCCGTCCTCCAAAAATAATTTATTGTACAACGCGTCGGTATTTACCATTGTGCGGTATGCGTTGCAATGTTTCATATGCCCCTTCCACGATATATACGATGTCCGTATATCTTCGATCGCCATTTTCCCCTCGATAAGCCAACGTTTGAACGTCCTTAACTTGTGCCGCATTTTCGTTATACCTTTACGGGCGGGTTTGATTATAACGCCTCCCGTGTCGGTCAAAACGAAGTGCCGTTTTAAGAAATTCAACCCGCGGGAAAGTTTGACGATCTGCGTCTTTTTCGCATTGAGTTTGATACCCAACTCGGCGCAAATACGTCGTATTTCCTGCAAGCACTTTTGCAAATGCGCCTTGCTTTCGTGGATAAGGTATCCGTCGTCCATATACCGCCCATAATGCTTTATGCGCAAAACTTCCTTGATATAGTGGTCGAGCCTGTTCGGGTACATCAATGCGGACACTTGCGAGATTTGACTACCCAAACCAAGCCCAACCTCGCCGAAGTCGTCGATAAACCCGTTTACAAGCCGCACAATGCGCGGGTCTGTAAATGTTTTATCAACAATCTGTTTCAACGGCTCGTGTTGGATATTATCGAAGTAACGTGAAAAGTCGAATATCAACGCATAGCCGTTTGTGCCGTGCTTTCGGAAATGTCTTTGCAAGTGGCACACGAGCCGCCGCACCGCAAAGTCAATTCCTTTGCGTTCCATACACGCGCCGTTGTCGTATATGAAAGATTTGCTAAACATCGGTACGAGCGCATTGTCGCAAAGGCAACGTTGCACAACCCTTTCGGATATATGCACGCTCTTTATGTGCCGAGGCTTGCCGCGTTCCACAAGGTCAAACTCGTAAAAACCGCGGCTTTTATATGTTCCGTTATGCAAGGAGCGGAGCGTGTCGTTGACGTTCTGCAAGACGTTCGCTTTATAGCGTTGTGTGCTTGCCTTCCACCCGACACCGCGGCAACACTTTTTGAAAGCGCAATAAAGATTGTCGAACGTAAACACTTTGTCGAAATCGCCGTATTGCTCGTTTCGTTCCTGCTTGAGCCGCAAGCGTTTTTCTTTTCTGCGCTGATACCGCGCCTCGTGCCGTTCCTTGCTGTTCATTTCGATAGAAAATACCCCGTACAATCTTATTATCGTTGTGGAGTTCGGATTGCCCGTAGTACCAACCATTAAACCGCCATACCACAATAGACGGCAATGCAAGTAGCGTCCGATTGACTACATCGGGGTATTTATTTATCCGTTTAACGGAAAGGTTGCACACCCCTTTTGCAAAGGCATTGATTTCACCCGCGAGGGGGTTACTTTGTCGAGCCTATAATCAAATGCAAAAGCCGAAGGACACGCCGTAGGTGTTGTTCGCGTTGTTGTTGTTGACATTGCCCGTCGAGTTGATATACCGAAAGTTGGTACTATTGCTGACGTTCGGCGAGCGCAACCACCAATTGTTGGCAGAGCCGCCGCGACGATACTTTGCGGTGCGCAACCTATTCAAGCAAAGTTTTGTAACGTTCTTTGTCCTTGTTTTTTAACGCCGAAAGCAATTTTGCCTCCGTCGTTATAAGATCAAGCCACGTTTGCCAAACTCTGCTATTTATCGGCTTGTTGCTGTCGGTATTTCGCACAAATTCGCGGGCAATATCCAATTGCGATATAAGGCATTGCAACTCGCAATTTGCGGTAATAAGATAGTTTTTTCGTAACTGTACCTCGGCGGCGTTTGTCGGGTAAACGCTGTTTGCCGCCTTGACGTTGTTATATACCGCTTTCGCAAGCGCAACAATATCCTTCGTTATCAAAAACATAAACCGCTTTGGAAATCTTGCACACTGCTTTATTGTGTATATTTCCAACTCGCGGGCGGTTTCGATAAACTGCATTGCGCTTTCTCCGCGTTTTGATTTTAATACCGACATTGCGCTTTATCCTTCCGACTCTTCCGCCGCCTCGTCCTCTTGCTTGATCGCCGCCCACATTTCGGCATTTTCGACTTCGATATTTTCAAAGTCAATCGTCGGGCTTGCGCCAACGCCGAGGTAAATATCGTCGCACGTCTTGATGTTACGAGCATACCACCCCGCGGGCGAGCCGTCGGGTTTATAGACGTAATGCGCCGCGTTCCCTTTGACGTGTACGCGCCCGTTTTCCGTGTACACTACCCCGTCGAGGGCGGTTACAATCAACCCGTCGCCGACTGTGCGGGGCATAATCGGAATATCCTTAAATCCGTATGTCATAGTTGACCTCCCTTTTTGTTTGGCTTTTCCGCGCCCATACAAGGGCGCGGATTACCCGATATTTTGATTAAACGCAAAAGCCGAAGGACACGCCGTAGGTGACGTTCGCGTTGTTGTTGCTGACAGTGCCCGTCGAGTTGATACACCGAAAGTAGGTACTATTGCTGACGTCCGGCGAGCGCAACCACCAATTGTTGGCAGAGCCGCCGCCGTTTGACAACTTCTTAATAAGGTTTGCGTTTGCCGTTGTCCCGCCGTTATTATCGCCGATTAAATTGCGATAATACTCGTACTGCGTACCCTCCGCATTATACGCGTCCGCATAGTCCGCAATCGTGGACGTTGCGGAGTTTTCAATACTTGTGGCGGAAAAGATTTCCGACATTGCGAGCAAAAACAACTTGTCCGCCGACGTTGTAATACTTTGACTCGTACCTCCTGCCGTTGCTTTTTTGTTGACCTGTTTTACAACATTTCGCAAATCGACGGGCAACTGCGATAAAAGCGTTGCCATTGTCGAGGTGCGCATTTGGCTATTATTCCACCCTCCCGCGTTTGTGCTTGTCGCGTTCATACGGTACGTTGTTGCAAGAAGGTTTTTCATTCCGATAGTTATACCCGCTTTGCCGCCGCCTGTGAGGTCGTCGTGATTAAACCCAAGAATAACAAGCGTTATCTCCTCTCCCGTCGTCAACTCGATCGTTTTTTCGTCGCCGACCGAAAAATATGTTTTTGCCGCCCCACTTTCGGAAAGCGCGGCAATCTGTGCCCACGACGATTTTGCAAAACTTAAATCGGTAGTTGCAAAAAACGGCAATGTATTCCACGGGGTAGAGCCGTCGCCGATCTTTGTAATTTTGTTTGTCGTGTCGTAACCAAACTCGCCCGCGGCGAGGACGGGGTTTTTGCTTTCCCACGTCGCCGCCGTCGCTTGACGATGTTTGATCGTTGCCGTTATAGTCTTGTTTGCCATATCCGCCGCCTCCTCTTACGACACGCCGCCGCCGTTAATCGTGAGTGTATCCGTGTAGCGCATAAGATCGGCACTATCGGTAAGCCCCGTTGAAGTCTTTACGATTTCCGACTTTGCCGCCTTCGCGTCAAGAGCGGTTTTCACACCGCCCGACGTTACGGGGTTGCTACTGTTTGCCGTCGGCGTGGTGTCGAACGTGAGCGCACTCTGCTTTGCGTTCCACGCCGCCTTTTCGGTGTCGGTTACAACGTGGTGCGTTGCGTCCTGCGCCGCGTCCGCAAGGTTGCCCGACTTTGCAATCGCGGCGAGGTCTGCGTCGTTCGCTTTCGCGTCGAGCGCGGTTTTGATACCGCTCGATTTTACGGGGTTGTTACTGCCCGCCGCGGGCGCGTCGTCGAACGTGAGCGCACTCTGCTTTGCGTTCCACGTCGCCTTTTCGGTGTCGGTTACAACGCGGTGTGTTGCGTCCTCGGTTGCGTCGGAAAGTTTGCCCGACTTTGCGATCGGCGCAAGTTCCGACTCCTCGACAAATTCGCTCGTGTCGATAGAGCCGCCGAGCGAGTCCCATTCCGTGCCGTTCCACGCAAAGTTTGTCCCCGCGGGATAGTCGCCGTATGCCGCAATGACGTTGTACACATCGCCGACATCGTGCGTCGAGGGAAGTTCTGCATATGTAGCCACCGAGCCTTTGTAGCGGTAAATCTGCGATGTTTTCTGATTGACGTAACTTTCGGTCGCAAACTTGTCCGTGCCGTTTTCGCCGTCATTCGTCAAGTCGCTTGTTTTTGTAGGGATTTGCCCTTCGATACCCGCCGCCGCGTTCCACGTCGCCTTTTCCTCGTCTGTAACGGTACGGTGCGTCGCGTCCTCGGTTGCGTCGGAAAGTTTACCCGATTTTGCGATCGGTGCAAGTTCTGCGTCGTTCGCTTTCGCGTCGAGCGCGGTTTTGATACCGCTCGATTTTACGGGGTTGTTACTGCCCGCCGCGGGCGCGTCGTCGAACGTGAGCGCGTCCTGCTTGCCGCTCCATTCTGCCTTTTCCGCGTCCGTAACGGTACGGTGCGTTGCGTCCTGCGTAAGGTCTGCAAGTTCGTCCGTCGTGGCATACGGCAAATCATTCCAAGCCGTTACGCCGTCGCCGATCTTAAACTTGCGTTTGCCGTCCGTCGTTGCCTCGACACAAAACTCGCGGTCTTTGGGAGTCGGGTTTGCGCTTTCCCATTCCTCGGTTGTGCCGCCTCTCGTGATAATAGTTACGAAAACTTCCTTGTCTGCCATTATGGTTGACCTCCATTTATTATTTTTACGTTTTCGATCGTTTCGACCCGCGCCGTTAAATCTTGTATTACGGACGGGTATTGTTGCTCGATTTCTTTATCTGCGGCGATCGTACGCGACAATGTAACATTGATTACCTCCGTTTGCCACACAATACAATCGCCTTCGTCGGGTTGTTCAAACTGCAATTGCATTTCAAAGCACGGGTACATTGTTGTTTTGCGGCGCAACCGATATGTGAGCCGCAATTGATCGTCGTACTTGTCGATCGTGAGTTTCCCGTCTTTGTCGATGTAATTTTCCTTTGTGTTCTGTATTTTGATATACGGCGTAAATTCCGACAAGTCGAGTCCGTCGGAGGTTTTACGCGGCACACAAAATACGATCTTATCAACGAGGTTGTTGCCTTGCACGCCGATATGTAAATACCTTGTCGGGCAAGATGTTCCGTTAAAAATTATATCCATATCAAACGCCGCCTCCTTCAATGGTAATCGTGTCCGTTGTTTCGACGACGTTATCGACGGGATACCGCGACAACATCTCGCCGCCCCGTTCAACGATCGTACCCTGCCCTTCGGCAATATCTTCCCGAAGTTCGTTGATTTCCGCGGTCATTTCTTCGTGTTGCTGTTGTACTGTCTGCGCCGCCGTGTCTGCCGTGCTTTTTGCGGTGCTTGCTGTCGATACCGCCGTGTCGGCTTTACCGTCCGCCGCCTCTGCGGTTTCCACCGCGCCCGCCGCCGTATTGACCGCCGATTGCGCTTTTGTTTCCGCCTCCTGTGCGGTCGTTAAGGCGGTTTGCGCCGTTGAAAGTGCCGAGGTAACAATTTGGTTGATCTTTGCATAATCTTCCACCGCTCCTATAAGTTTTTTCAAATTTGTAATTGCGCCGCCCGATATTGCAAAGGAATAAATCGGGAGTTCATATACCTTGTTGACCGTTTCCGCCTCCGCGTTGTAAATGTCGTCTTTGGTAAGCGGTATTGCGTCAAGGCTCGTCCCGACATACGCGACAAACGAGCAATTTTCCTCGTCGGACGGGTGGTACGTTTCAATGCGCGCAACGACGTACCCGACGTAACCGTTTGTCATTTGCGGCGTTACCGTTTCCGCCGCCGTTACCTCGTTCATACGCCCTTGCACGACAAACGCGCCCGTGCCGATTTGGATTGACTGCCCGACAACCGTTGCGGCGAGTTCGTCGCCGTATCCCTTGTAATAGCCGTCCGCTTTGCTTTGGTCGATAAACCGCGACTTAACTTCGAGCGCATACAAATTTGCCTTGAAATTGAAAACGCCTTGATATGTTACGGGTTTTATCAATGTTGCCGTCCTCCTTAACCTTTAATGATCTCGGTTAAAAGAATTTTCTTAAAACCGAGTTTTATTTGCGTGTTTTCGCCGCTACCGTCAAGCGTCGTTATTTTCTCGCTTATCGGCAACGTTTTGTATAACTTGCCGCCGTAATACAACTTTACTTTCGTATAAAGCGGATACACGGAAAAGTCGATCGGGTCAATCGTAATGTTGTTGTCGATCACGATATTATCGACGTACCGCGCGTTGGCAAGTTCATACACGGCGTTAAACTGTGCGTCGGCAAGATATTCCGCCTCAAACCATTTTGTTTTAACGGGATAAATTCGCCCCGAAATATCGCCCTCCGCGTCCGACTGTACGATGTTGTTGTCCTTATCGCGGTAGTAATACTTCGTTGCAATCGTTGACGGGCGCGGTTTGTATTGCGGGATATATACGGGTTTTCCTTCGTCGTCAACGACGGGGTTGCCCTCGTCGTCCACTTCCTGCACGTCCGTATAAATGATGTTTCCGTCTGCGTCCGTTTCGGGCGTTTCAACGTCGTATTTTATGGTTGCAACCGTCTTGTTTGTCGCCGACGATGTTGTCGTCAACTCGTGGATAAAGTCGCTTAAATCGACCGATAAAACGGTTGTGCATTTTACAAACGTGAAAATGATTTTGCCCGCCGCAATGTCGTACCGCGTTTCGATGTTGTACTCGTAATATTTGAGGTAGCCCTTCAAAAACGTATAGGCGTTGACGAGTTGATATGTTCCTTGCAAATCGCCGTAAACGTCCGTCGTGTCCGCGTTGTCCGTCGGGATAACTACCTCGACGGGAATTTTGCCGACCGCCGCGTCGGCGACATCAAACACCGCCGCTCGTACCTTCTCAAATATTGCCGATAACTTGCCGTCAAAACTGTTTTGCGGCGTGTAGTCAAGCAAAATTTCCGTATCCCACAAAGTTTTGAAGTCAAGCCCTTTGATCGTCCGCTTGTTGTATTCGGGCGTTACTGTATCGGCAAAGCACGCGTATTTATAGTTGCCCGCGTCATCGTTCACGACGGCGATCTTTGCGTCGTTCACGTCCTCGTCGCAAACGCCCTCACCGCTGAAGGAGTCGTTGTCGTAAACGCGGGTCGTCAAATCATACGTTGCGTTGTCAACGTTCGTGATGTGATTTCGGTTTTCGTCGTATAACGCAATGTACACCACGCACCTCCTTTAATCGAATAAATACCGCTTGATCGCAATATCTATTTCGCCCGTGTCCTCGTCCTCCATATTCGAGGTGATGTAGTAATCGCCTTGCGGAAGGTATAAAAACGATTGCTTTGTTTTGTCCGTCAACCCGTATCCGTTGACCGTTTCGCCGTCCGTCGTAACGGTGATTTTTTTGTTTGTCGTCTCAATCACGATTACCGTGCCTTCGGTGTTGTTGGTTGAAAGCGATATTTCCCCGACAACGTTTTCGTCCGTGTCCTCGATACGCAAATCAATGTTGTTTTTGATGTTACCCGAAATGGTAATCGTGATCGGTGCGTCGATAAAAAACTTGTTGGATATGAGCCGTCGCTTTACAAATACTTGCCCCGCAAACCCGAACGGAAAACCGAGCGGGAAAGCCGTTGACTCTTCCGATGTGTGCTTTAAGGAAAACGACTCCTCGACACGTTCATACCAATACGTTTGTCGTTCAAACGTGAAAGTTTCGACAAAAAGCCCTTCCTCGGATATTTCGCTTTTCGTGTTCGATTGCAACACCACGTCGCAAAACTTATCCGTTACGCCGTCGTTGTACTCGAATAAAAACGCCGACGTGCCGCACTCCGCCAAGAATTGCAAAAGCCCCTTATAATTTGCGTAGCCGTTCGTGCCGTCCGCATTGAAGTATATCTTCAACGTGATAGGCTCGAAAGACGGCGTAACGTTGACAAGGTGCTTGCCTTTTTCGCTTTCCTTGTAGGACAATGAAAAGGCATTGCCAAGCCCCGACGGCTCCGCCGCGAGCGCGGAGGTGCCGTTCAAATCAAATGATTTTGACTTGTCGTATGTATGCAAAATAAATTTCCGCATTTACATCGCCTCCGCAAGTTTTACGTTTATTTCCCGCACGAGCGCGTCAACGTCCACCTCCTCGGCGTAGTTCTGTATCGTAACCGTTACGTTTTGCGTCGTGTTGTTGGTACTGTAATCGTTGTTTATGATGTCGCCCGACGTTCCGCCCGCGCCGATGTCGTCGTATATCGTGCCGCCGCCCGTTGTCGTTCCGCCGTCGGGCGTTACGGGCGGGGTCGTGTCGATAATCGCGTTTACATCGTTCATATCGTCGATCGCGGTTGTATCAATGCGCAACTTGACCTCCGCAATGCGGTCGATGTGTACACCGAGCCAACCGAGCGCACCGTTTACACCGTCGATAAGTCCGTTTATAATTCCGATAACAAAATTAACCGCGTCCTCGATTGCGCCGACAACGATGTTGATTATGCTTACCACGCCCGAAAAAATCTTTGATACGATGTTCCCGAACGTTTGAAAGAGCGGCGCAAGCCAACCAAGCAATTGCCCTATGACCTGTAAAGGCACTTGTAACGCCGACAATGCGACTTGTAACGGAATAAGCGCGACCTCGATTAACGGTTGCAACAATTGAAAAATCAAATTGAGCATATCGAAAAACGGCGATAATGCGTCAACAACCATATTTACGACGAGGGCGAGGATATTCCCGACCAACTGTATGATCGGCGACAATAGCCCGATAAGCGTATTAAGCGTGTTCATTATCACGTCGAGGACGGGTTGCAACGCTGTACCCAAAAGCCCGACGAGATTGTTTATGCTTTCGCGGAAAGCCTCACATTGCGTATAAAGCACAAGCAAAATTGCCGCAACTGCCGCAATTATCAAAATGATCGGGTGTGCCGCAAGCGCGGTCAATCCCGCTTGAAGTTGCGGTATTGCCTGTATCAATCCCCCGACGGTCGTTACCAATTTGCCAATGCCGAGTGTAAGCGGCGCAAGCGCGGCAACAACCAAAAGTGCCTTCGCGGCAAATTCCTGTTGTTCCAACGTAAGCGAATTAAACCACTCCGCAAGGGCTTGCAAGCGCGGCACGAGCGAGTTGTTGATTACGTTTGCGAGGGACTGTAAAAGCGGTTGCAACGACGCTCCGATCTGCAAACCGACGTATTGCAACGACTGTTTTAACAAATTGATCGTGTCGTCAAGCGTGGCAAGTGCGGATACTTGCTCGTTAGTAAGACTGCTCATACCCGCAAACTCTTCCTTAAACTTTTCGATTTCCTCCGTCCCCGCGTTAAGATACGGCAACATTTGGTTTGCGATTTTATCGCCGAAAATTTCGTTTGCGTATGCCGCTTGCAATGTCTTATCTTCCATACCCGCGAGCGCGTTCATTACGCCGTCGAACATTTCCTCGTAGGAGTCAAACTGCGACATTTCAAGCCCAAGCGCGGAAAGAGCCTCGGTCGCCGCGCTTGTCTTGCCCGACGAAAGATCGAGCATTGCCGCGCGCGTTCGTATCAATGCTTTGTTAAACACTTCGACATCAACGCCGAGTTGCGACGCGACGTATTGCCATTCTTGTATAGTTTCCGCGGATACGCCAAAACGGTTTGACAAGTCGTCAATTTCCGCGCCCGTCGCCGCCGTGCTTACACCGAGCGCGCCGAGTCCCGTTATTGCGCCCGCCGCCGCGGCGGAAAACGGCGTTAAGGCGCGCCCCGCCGTCGATATTGCGTTACCGACCTCGGATATGTTTTTTGCGATAGCGTCAAACTTGATCTTGTTGATTTTGTCGAGTTGCTCTTCAAGTTGTTTTGCGCGTAATTCCGTTTGCGCCAACTCGGTTTGCAATTTTTTATACGCCGTCGTGTCCGCGTTACCGCTTTGCTCCAAAAATGCCAAACGCGCGCGCAAGGTTTCCGCGGCTTTTGCGGTTTCGTCAATCGCCTGTTGGGCTACCTTTTGCGCGCGCTCGAAAGTGGCACTATCAAATTTGAGTTCCAAACTCTTTTGGAGTGCGTTCAATTCGGATTGCGACGACTTTGCCTCGGAGCGCAATTCACGCATTTGCTTGTTAAACGTGGTCGCGTCCGCGGATATTTCAACCGTTAAGCCGCGTATGTTGTCCGCCATATTGTCCGCCTCCTTTTAAGAATTTGACCGCCTCCGCTTGCGATATATCGCGCACTTCGACGTTTCGTTTTTTGTTCTTGTCCGCCGCCTTGCGCTTTAATGCCGCTTTAATATTCGCAATATCAAGAGCGTAAAGCAATATGCAAAGGTCGGTAAAATGCGTGTTTCGGATAAAACAATCTTGTATTTTATGCTCGACGCACTTTTGCATTAACGTTATGTATCGCGGCACAATCAAGTCGTTTTTGCGGTTGCGCGATTTTCTCGGATTGATTTTGTCGTACAACCGCAAAAGTTCTTGACTGTGCGCTATGAGTTTTTTGCCGTACCCGTACTACCGTTCAAAACAACCTCGAAAACAAACTTGATCTTTTCGATAAGTTCGTTAAGATATTCGCCGTCGGCAAGGTCGAAAAGTTGACAAAACGATTTGAAATCGGGTATATCGCTCCCTTCCATAAAGCAATAAAGGGCTTTAAGGTTGGAAAGGATATACGCCTTGTTTTCAATCGTACCCGCCGCCTTCATTCGTTCGATGTACGCAAAAAGCGTTTCGTTTTTGGCGTTGTGCGGGAAGTTCTGCTCCCACCGTTCCTCGGCAAACAACGACGTGTCGATTGCCACGTTGATGTTTTTCTTGTTTACGGCGAGTTTGCCTTCCGTGTCAATCTGCTTTTCGACGACGGGCAACGTTGTCTTTATCATAGCCCGCCTCCCTTATTCCGCCGCGGGCATTTCGGGCAACACAACCTCGTCGCCGAACGTCGCAAAACCTTCGTCGGCGGGCGTTACGGTCATTTGCCAAACGATCACGTCCTGCCCCGTCTTTTCGTCCTTGTAAACCGTCCCGTCGGAATTTTTGAGCGGTACGCCCGCAATTTCAAGCGCGGTTTCAAACGACGACTCGTTGATGTCGTCCGTCGTTTGGTCGAACGACTCGGAAGGGCGCGTCGGCGACGTTACGCCGTAGAGCCACGTTTTGGCGATAGGCATACCGCCTTCCTCGTCAATGCCGCACGTTTCAAAATAGATCGCGTGCGACACGAGGCGTTGCTGTTTGATGTCCGCAAGTCCTTTTGCCGTCTTGATCTTACGCCCCATTGCGATCTCGTAATCGTTGCTTACGTTGTTCGTCCCCATTGTCCCCGTCTTGCCGCGCTCGTTGACAATCGAGCAAATACGGCGACCGTCGCCGTAAATGACTTTGGTTGCGGAGTCGGGTTCTAACGCCATTGAGATCGCCGTGCCGTATGCAACGGGGGTTGCGTAGCCGCCCTCGCCGTCTGGCAAAGCGTACTTGATGTTTTGCACGTTAAAACGGACAAGTGTTTTTTTATCCATTATTGTTTACCTCCATTGTCGAGTGTTTTTTTGATTGCCGCAAAGATTTGCGGCTCTGTGCTATCAAAGCAACGGCGGATAAAGCCGTAATGCGGGCTTTTTTCGCTGTACTCCAACACATTTGAAAGCGGCACGCCTTCCCGCGCCTCGCCCTTCGATCCGTCTTTCGTCTTGCGATGTACAACGCCTTTTGTAACGCGTGTATTGCCAACGTATCGGCGGTCTTTGTACTTCGTCTTGATTTTCCAAGAGCGCGCCATTTCGCCCGTGTCGATCGGCGTTGCGCTTTCAACTGCCGACTTGAACACTTCCGCGCCCGCTTGCAACGCCTCTTGCCGCGTATCAAACATTGCGCTTTGGTATTCCGTCAATATCTGCTCTAACGCGTCGGGCAATTCTTCGAGCGAAAAACGGCTCGTTGTAATCTTATCCGCCACGTTTCACCGCCTCCACATACAAAAACTCGACGTTTATGCCGCGATACGGATTGTCGATGTCGTAAATATCGCTCTCACCGTTCGCAACGCAAAAATGTTTGTCGGACTTAAACTCCGCGATAATCCGCTTTATGCGGTTTTCCGCGTCCGCAAACCGCGCGTCGGTCTTTTCGTATGCGTAATAATAATTTACATCGACGTAATAGCGGACAATTTGCGCGCGCCCGTCGCCGTGCGCCCCGCCCTTGCTTGATACGACACGGTAAACAACATACTCGTCTTGATTGACTTTCACGGTCGAGCCGCTGATTTTATCAACCTCAACGCGGCGGATATGGTGCGATAAAATACCGTAAGGCAAAAGCACTTTATCCAATTTTGCTTGTACCGTCTGCCGTACACCCATTACCGCACCTCGTACTTCTTGACTTGAAATTCAAGCATTTTGTTTTGCTCAATGTAGTTGTCCGCCGCGGACGCAAGCCCGAACGTGTGCGCGTCGTCCGCTATGCCGTGCAAGTAAATACGCACGTCCGACGTTATGAGCGCGTCATACACGCGCTTTACATACGGCATACGCACACGGGCGGGACGGATAACGCCGTCGGACTGCTGTTGTATCGCTGTTGCCCCGTATGAGCCGAGCCATTCGCAATAAAAGCAATCCGTCATTATCGGCGCGCCGTTCTCGTCCGTCCCGATCTGTGCTTGTATAGGTTTCCACGACGTAGTTGCGCCTTTCCCTGCCTCGTATTCCGTGCATTGTACGGCAAACTTTATGAGCGTCCGTTTGCGTTTTACGCGTTGATCTGCCATACGCTACCTCCGCAATTGCGAGATAAGCGCAACGATCATACCGTCTTTTTTAATAAGTTTTTCGTCGTCGCCCTTGTCCCGATAGTCCGCCCAAATGGATTTGACGGCATAGGCGCGTTGCGTTGTCAATCTTTCGTTTGGCACGCCGCTTTCGAGCATAAATTCCGCCGCCTCGTCGATGTAACCTTGTACTTCTTGTTTTTTGTGCGGGTCGCTGTCAAGATAGCCCAATTTGAAAAGTATTTTATCAACCTCTTGCATTGATAACCTCCGATCGTTTACCGATTATGTATCGCCACTTCGGCGACCCGCACGCAAAACTTGTTTTAGCCCTGTTCTTCCGTTCCCTGCGAGCCGCCGCCCGTGCTGCTTGCCGCCGCCTTCTGCACGCTTGCAAAGCCGTTCCACATCGCGGGCGAGCCGCCGACAAAGCCGACGACCTTAAACGCGATCACGCCTTCCTTAAACTTGTAGTCGGTGGACTTTTCGACGTCGAGCGCGGTGAAGTATGCGAGTTCATAGCCCTTCAGTTTGCCGTAAAGCATATAGGGCTTGCCCGCCTCCACGTTGCCGAACGCCGCAAGACGGCTCGTGCATACGAACGGAATACCGTTGATAGTACCCGAATTTCCGCGCACGACGATCTCGTATGCGCGCTTTTTGTCCGACCCCTTGACCTTTGCAAACTCTTTGAGCGTGAGTTTGTTAAGGATAAGGGTTGCGTCGCCCTCGACCTCTTCGTCGCCGCCGTAGTCGAAAACAATGTTGTCGAGCGTGTTTTCGTCGATCGTGGCGATCGTCTTGCGCTGTTTCGCCTCGATCACCTTTTCGGGCGCGTTCGTAATGCCGACGAGTTCGCCCGTGCCGCTACCGTTGACGATCTGCGAAATGAGTTTCTTGCGCCACGCGCCGACGACTGCCACGTCCACCTCTGCCATATAGTTAGCGGAGGGGAGTTTTTCGACCTCTTCGTTGACCTCGGCATACGCAACGATTTTTACTTTGTTGATGTCGGCGTAATCGAAGGTAGGCTCGGCGGACGTTGCGGGGGCTTTCCCCTCTTCGGTGATTACACCCTCGCCGTAAGCCTTGACGAACGGCTTTTTGTAACTTTCCGCGCCCGCGCCTTCGAGGTGTACGACGTTGACGAGCGTGTCAAGCGTTCCGACCTGTTCAAACGCGGGGTTGAGCGTTCCGCTCGTAGCCGTGCCGAGGGCGGTACTGCCCGACGCAACGGCGGCGCGCATTTCGATAGCAACCTTTTCACCGTTTTTGAGTGCCTTCGCGCGCTTTTCGATTTCTTCCTTTTCCGCGGCGCGCTTTTCGTCGGTCTGTGCCTTGCCCTGATCGTAAATCACGCCGCCCTTGTTGGGAAGTCTTGCGGCGCGTGCGTCTGCCTCTTCCGCCGCCTTTCTTTCTTCTTCGGCGCGCTTGTCGCTGTCGTCCTTTTTGAGTTGTTCGATCGTGAAATTGATCTTGTCAACCTCGGAGCGGATTTCCGCAAAGCGTTCCGCCGTGGTTTCGGGTTTCTGCAATTCCGCCAAGAGGGCGGCGCGCTTTTCCAAAAGTTCTTTGATGTTCATAACTGCTTTTGCTCCTCCAAAAATAAAAATTTTTCGATTTCAAGCCGTAAAGCCGCTTGCGCTTTTTGCCGCTCCTCTTTTTCGTTATCCAACGCGGCGGCGCGGGCGTTATCCAACGCCCTTTTTTCGTTATCCAACGCGCTCGCCGAGCGGGCATATATCGAGGTTTGCGGGTATGCACCGTCATTGACTGCGGATACCTCGAAAACCCTTGATATTTTTGTAATGCGCCTTGTCGGCATTTCACTTTCAAGGTCGCTCCACTCTGCGCCCGATACGACGATACCGAACGCAAAAGACATATCCTCGATGTCGCCGCGCGTAACCGCCGAGCATAGTTCGCGGGCGGTCGCGTTGTTTTCGATGTCGAGGGTTGTTTTGATGTGCATACCGACGTTATCGACGGAAATATCCATTGTCGAACGCTTGCCGCGTCTGTGGCGCGCAAGCGGTATCATTCCGTCGTCGTGGTTTACCATAAATTTGATGTCGGACAAGTCCGCGCCGTCGAGCGCGTGCGTGTCGATTACCTCGTAAAAGTAATCGCCGATCGCGGTGCGCTGTTCAAAGACAATCGGGCAACCTTCGATTATGCCTTTGAGCGGGTCAACCGTCGCACCCTGCCCTTCGCCCGCGCGCCGAAAGATTGTTGCGGGCGCGGTGATTTGTTCGATATACTTTTCGAGCATTATTCCTCCTCCTTCTTTGCCGCGGCGGGCTTTTTGCCCTGCGCAAGCGACGATATTTGATATTGATTTGCAATCGACACGTCAATGTAGTTGAGGGATACGCGGGTCGGCTGTCCGTCGGGTTCGTATCCGAGCAATTCGCGCCGTTCGTCGCGGGACAAAAGCGCGTCGTCTTTTGTCATTTCCGCGATTTCCTGCCGCCTGCTGAAGGATAACGATTGCACCAATTTGTCGTAATACTTGATCGTATGCCCGTATGCGAGTTGTCGCGGCGTGAAAAGTACGATCTTCATTGCCTCGGCAATTTCGATAAGCAACCCTTCCACCGCCGTTTGGTAAAACGCCGTGTACTCGTCGTCCGTGTATTTTCCGAGGTAGATCGGCAAGGATACGCCGAACGGCGACAATATCTCGTCGCGCAAATACGCCAAGATATTTTGCGGTATGTCCGTCGCGCTGATGTTGAGCGGGGTAAAATCGCTTTCGTAGTCCGTTGCAACAATGCCGTACTTTGAGTTGAAAAGGTGGTTTTCAAACTCCTCGCGGGTCAATTCCTTTTTGTCCGCGTCCGCAACGGTTTTCATTGTCAAAATGCCTTTAAGCGATAGCGACGCTTGCAACGTTTTCGGGATTGCCTCTTTGATAACGTGCATTGTCTGTAAGTTGCCGAGGAGTTCCTTGTATTCCCCGCCGCCGCTTACACCGCCGCCCAAATATGCGTTTTGACCGTAGCCGAGGCGGATATGGATTACATCGTCGTAAGGCAAGTCGAACGTAACGCCGTTGTTTGACAATTCAATGCGCATTTCGCCCGCGTCCGAATAGTACAACTTAACGTTGGCGGTTTCGATCGGGTAAAACCCGCGCGTTACGCGCTTGACGTACTGCACGCCGTTTACTGTGATCGGCACCTCGTCGTACTGCCAATAAATAAAGCAATTTCGGTTTACGAGCGTAAGCCACGCAACCTTGTACAAAAAGTCTTTTATGCCGCAAAGCGAGTTTACGCGCGCCGACAACACCGTGTTAATGCTGTCGTCCTGCACCTCGATACGGTGCGGGTTTTGCCTTTCGATTACGGACTTTAAGTTGCACTTCGACACCTCCTCCGCGACGCGGTGTATCGCCGTTTTTACAATGTCGCTAACGTGTATGTTATTGCCGAACGAGGTAAACACGACATTATTTGCGTTGAAAAGCCGACGGCTGTATGCGCTCGCCTTATCCCAACCGAGCAAACCTTGTATCGCGTTTTTAAGTGTTGACAAGCCTTTTACCTCCTTTTGGCAAAATAAAAAAGTGAGCCGATATTTCCGACAAGGCGCAATGCCTCTCGGTAGAATATCGACCCACTTGTTTTTGATCTTAAATCAAAAATGGGGTACTCGCCGCAACGCGGCGGATAGTACACACATATTCAATTTTACCTTCATTATACCCACTTCGTAATACGAAGTCAATACCTTGCGCCGATAAATCGAAAAATTTTTACTTTTCGTCGGTTTTCGGGTCGCGTTTTATGGTAAAAGTGTACTCACGGTGGCAAAGCGGGCAAAAATATGTAACGTTTATCACGCCGACGCGCGCGTCGTACTTTCCGAGCAATTTGTTGTGTATCGGGCAACGCACCTCGCGTTGGTATTGCTTGTTTTGTCGTTTCCGTTCGTCCATAATCACGCTCCGATTTTTGAAAGAAATGCGCTTTTACATTCGCGCAATGCCGCGTATGCAATCACTTTCGACATCGTGCCGTCGATCTTGTTGCCGATGTACCCGCTTATTTTTTCGGGCATTACAAAGCCCTTGTTGTCGTGTTTGACTGCCGTATTGCGGAAGTTCCAAGCGCATATTTCGTTGCGGTTGTAATTGATGTGCCGCGCCCGCAAATCTTCCTCGACCGTCCGCGTCGGCGTGTTTAACCCCTCGTATGTCATTTTGATTTTCGTTAAAACATTTTCGCCAAACCGCTGTTTTACAATCTTCGCAAACTCTTTCGCGTGCCACTCGTCATAACCTACACGGTACGGGCGGATTTTGTACATTTGGTAAATTTCCCAAATGTACTCGGCAACAACGTTGTCGTCGATCACATTGCCTTTGACGATACGGCATAGCCCTTCCGCCGCCCATTGCTTGTAGTCTTTCTTTTCCGTGTTCGTCGGGCTGTCGGTCGCTTGACCGTCGCCCGCCTTGACTTCGGTTACAAAGTACATCGTGTAAAGATATTTCACGGGGTCGGCGGGGCGCATAAACAAAAACGTGCAAGCGCAAAGATCGTTTGTTTCCGCGAGGTCAACTCCCACAATGCACCAACACCCCGCGAAATCGGCAATATCAAACGTGCCGTCGCACTCGATAATGTCCGCCTCGCGTAGCCACGCCCGCGAGGAAAGTTGCTTGATGTTAAACTCTTTCGCAAGCGTAAAGGCGCGTTGCGCGCCGTTGTTGCGTGCCTCTTCGACAAGATCGCGCAACTCGGATATTTTCTTGACAACGCCCAACATCGGGTTTGATTTCGCCCAACTGCGCTCGTCGTTCCATACTTCCGCCTCGCTGTCCTGCGTATAAAGCCACACAAGCCAACGGGGGCGGTCGAGTTCCCCTTTTAAGACGCGGCGCGCCTCGTGTAATCGTTCGTCAAGGTAGCCGTCCCGAACGATACCCTCCGTCGTGATTTCAAAATAAAGCGGCTCATCCTGCGTCGTCAACGACGAACGGAGCGGCATTACCGTTGAGCGGTCTTTCATTTCGTGTACTTCGTCTACGATTACGATTTTTAAGTTGCGACCCTCTTTTGCCCCCGACTTTGCGGACATCTTTTTGATCGCGCCCTTGTTCTGCGAGGAAAATTTGCCCGTCTTTTTTCGCTGTTTCGGATTGCCGAAAAATATGCCCTTGATATTCTTTCGCGTAACACGCGACATCGCCCGCGACTCTTCGCGGAAGTTGTTTATGCAATCGAATATCAAACCCGCTTGCTCGTAGTCGTTGGAGGCGCACATCACCTTTTGCCCCGCCTCACCGCAAAACCACTCGGCGAGCGTCAATGCCGCCGTGAAAGGCGTTTTGCCGTTCTTTCGGGCGATAAGGAGCAACACCTCCTTAAACCGCCGCACCCAACGCCCGCCGCCGAGCAATTCGTCGTCAAAGACGTAAAACCCGAATATCGCCTCCGCCACCGCTTTTTGGTTGAGTGTCAAGATAAACGGCTTGCCCGCAAACGGGCTTTCAAAGTGCTTGATCTCCCGTTCGATAAAATCAATCCGTTTGTGTGCGCCTTCGAGTTCAAAGCGGTAAATGTCGCCGTGATAAACGATGTCTTGTATAAGGCTTTCGAGTTCGGTTTTTAATTCCCGCCCGATCACGATGTCGCCCGCGCGGCAAGCCTTATAATACTCGATTAAGTAACTATGCCGTCCGCCGACGGTATCGTTTAACACCTGCCACCCCGAAATAGGCACAATATCGGGGTTTACCAAGAGCCACTCGGCGGCGTTATTCGTAGTCGTCAAGCCCGCCCTCGTCGTCGGGGGCGAGCGTCCCCAACATCTCTTTGTTTAACTTCTGCATTGCCGAGGTATATTGTGCCATATACTTTACGCGCGCTTTTCCCGCCGCCGTTTCGCGCTGTACATACGGGTTTTGTGGGTTGTAAATAATCGTCGGCAAGTCCTTTATCGACTCCAACACCGCGAACGTTTCCGCGACCTTGCGTATAAGCGAGTCGTTGATTTTCAACTTGATGTCGTCAACGCCCGCCGCCCGATAAAGCCCGACGAGGCGCGCATATTCCGCGTCCGCGATGTTTTGCCGTTTCTGTTTTGTATTTCCTGTCATTGCCGCCTCCTATTTTTGTTTTGCAAACTTTTTGAGAAAAAAGTCAAAACTTCGGTGTGTATGCAAACGACTTGCGGCGTGGAGTCTTTTTGCCTTTTGAAAAATTTTTCAAGGACGGGGGGAGTAAAATTATTCGCGGTATCGTTCCCAATACGCATTTATCCACCCGATCATTGCGTCGCGCACGCTTGATTGCGTGATGTCTTGATACGCGCGCTTAATACACTCCTCCTTCGACGTGTCGATGTGTACAAGTTCCGCGCCGTAGTCCTGCACAAACATATCGCGGTCAATCCTATCGGGATATGTGCCGATAATGTACGCGTCCTGCCACTTGCGGCGAGGTGTCGCCGTCCGCACCTCGTCAAGCAAATAATCGCGCACATTGAAAGCGACGCGCTTTGTTGCGTCGGGCTTATCGTATAGCCCGCAAATACATATCGCCCGATGTATCTTGTCGAGATCAACAATCAAGTCGTTGCGCGTTGCAATGCTGTTTACATACATTGTTTTGCCCGCGCACGGCGAGCCATAGACAAGGTAAACGTGCTTTGCGCCGACCGCATAACCAAATCGTTTATGCGCGGCGTTATGGCAATCGTGGCACAACACCTCGATGTTGTCGGGATTGAGCGTAACGTTCACATCGTCGATATTATCGAGCGTCAATTCCACTTTGTGGTGTGGGCGCAATTCGGATATATCGAACACGCCGCCGCATTTGGCGCATACACCGCCGCTCTTTATCTTGCAAGCCTGCGCCAAGTCCAAGTAATCTTTGCGGCAATAAAACGCGTGTATCGGGTCGAGCGGCATTATATTCCCTCCGTACTGTCGGGCGGCAACTTGCCTTGTTCCGCAAGTTCCAACGCCTTTTTACGCAACGCCACGATCTGCGGGTCGCGGGCGAAGTCGTCCGTAAAACGGTTGATAAGTAAAAATTGTATCATTCCCGCGTCGGGTTTTGCATAACGCGTATATCGCTTTGTTTTCGTGCCGATAACAACGCCGCTTTTCGACACGATCTCCTCCGTGGTTTCCTCGGTGTATTCGTAGCCCATTGCCACTTTGTAAGCGTTGTTTATGAGTTCCGTCTTAAATTCTTGCTTTGCCTTACAAAGTGTTTCGGCGAGTTCGGGGTTTTCCTTCTTGTATTTCGCCCACGACGTTTTACCCACGCCGTAATATTCGCAAAGTTGTCCTTCGGTTACACCGCAACGAGCATACCGCGCAATATCCGCCAAATAAGGTTTTACCTTATTTGCGTACTCGGACGGGCAACCCCGCTTTTTTTCGCCGCCTTCAGAAGTGCCGCCGCCCGCGTCGGTTTTACGCGGGTTTTTCGGCTTTTTATTTTCCGCGTCCTTTGACGCGTCGTTTTTTGACTGTTTCGGCATTATTTTCCCTCCCCTGTATCAAGCAATAATTTCGTGATAATCAATATCGGCGTAAAGGCGAGCGCGACGATAAGCGGCACGCAACAACCTATCCACGAAAGGGCGGTTGCGGCGCACAATTTGCAAATTATAAAGATCGCCGAAAGCGGCACACACACGACGCATACCACGAGCGCAATAATGTACAAAAGCCCGATAATCCTTGTCATTTTCGTTTACCTCCCGTAAATCGCTTGATACTCAATACGACCCACCCGTCGGCAAGCCCCGTAAAGTCGCGCAAAATGTACGTTATTTTGCCCGTGAGCCGCCGCCCTGTATATTTCCCGTCTTTCCATTCACGCATAATCAACAAATCGCCCACGGCGTAATTTCGGTCGTCGTAGCGCAATTCCCACGGCTTTATGCCGACGCGCGCCGCCTCGAAATATTCGGGCAAGCATTTGACTTCGATTATCTTTGCCATTGCCCGCCTCCGTACACAAACAGTTTTTCGACGCGATCGCGCTTTGCGCGGTTGTTGAGGTGCGTTTTTACGCTCCGCTCCCACACGCAAGTAAAATCGGACGGCGCGGCGTATTCGCTGATAACGACGATATGCCCTTCCGCGGCGCGTTCTCTGCACCATTGCCAAAATGCGGCGGTGTCGAAATGTTTTGCGTATCCTACACCTTCCGCATAAGGCGGGTCGCAATAAATAAGCACTTTTTCGCGCGTCGGAAAGCACATTTGCCGATAGTCGCAACACCCGACCAATATGGCGTGCAAGTTTGGCAACTGTCTTTTGAAATTTGCCTTGCTTTCCTCGAAATAGTTGCGCGTCGTTCCGTTCTTTGTCTTTGCGATCGCGCCGTAACACCCGCCGTACACGCGCGCGTTATAGGACGCAAACAAAAGCACCGCCGCCCGATACCAACCCGCATATTTTTCGGGCTTGTCCCGCACGTCGTAATATTCCTCGCGCGTCGGTGTCGTCAAACCGTCTAAAAGCGCGGGGTTTTCGCGGCAAGTTTCGACGAGTTCACAAACAAGCGGGTCAATATCGTTTCCGAGGCGGTTTTCGCACTCGATCTTGTCGATTATGTTAAACCCGCCCACGAACGGCTCGACGTACTGCTTTATGCCGTACTCGTTTATGTACCCTTGCAAGATCGGCACGATGTCCGCCGCAATTTTCGCTTTACTCCCGATGTATTTCACGCTTTGCTTTGCCTCCCGTTTCTTTCTGCTTTGCCATTTTGGCGTATATGTACGCGCCCGTAACGTACTCGCTTGTTTTGTGGGTAAACGCCGTAAGGCGATACCCCTTGTACATCTGCTCAAACACCCCGTGCGGGTCGCTGTCGCCCCTTACAAGCCGATTTACCCGCCGCCGCGTAAACTTGTAGTCGGCTATCGTGATTTGCGGCTTTTGCAAGTTTTTCGACGTTTTATACCGCTTTGTGCCGCGAGGGTCTTTCATACAATACCGCACCATACCCTCGTACCCGCTTTCGTCCGCTTGCAAGCGGCGCGTCTGTTTGCGCGCTCCTCCTTTCCATAACCGCTCGGCGAGGTCGCGGTCGGGGAAGTTTGTTACGATGTGGTGATGTACACGCTTTTTGCCTTTCTTTTCGTCGTCCTCAAATTCCGTCCAAAAAACGTATTTGAGCGGGGGAAAACCGAGCCGTTTGCCGTGGTATCTTAACCGACGAAGGAAATTTGCAAATGTCTTTTCCGCCTCCGCAACGGATTTCGGCAATTTGCTCGTTTCGTATGTGAACGTGCCCCAAATGTCCTCGTCTGTGAAGTTGGTATTTACAAGCCGCACAATATTCTTGACGGCGTTTTTGTAGTTAAGGCGTTTTTGCGCCTCGCGGGTCGTCTTTTGCTTGCGCGCACGTTCTGTCGATCGCGCCGTGTCCCACACGGGATATATTTCACACTCCAATACGTTACCGCTCTTGATTGTCTTTGTCCGATAATGCACGATGTGGCAATCTTCAAGGGCTTGCAAGCGCGCCTCCCGCTCTTCCTCGATCGCAAATATCTCGTCGTAATCGTACATTGTCGGGTCAATTGTGTGCTTTGCCATTGTATGCCTCCTATTTTTGCGCAAAATAAAAGACAAAGTACGCAAGGGGTCTTGCCCCTTGCAACCCCGCAAGGCTCAAGAATATAACACACCGACGCGCCGTGCGCCGCTTGTCTATCCCTTCCAACGGGGCGCGCCTCTCGTTCGGGTGGCGTTTTGCGTTTATCCGTCGCATTGCCTTTGACCGTAGCACTTACGGCAAGCGGGCAAGTCAAGCCCTTTGCTTACGCAAAAATTTTCTTGCGAAAATTCGAGGGGCGTTGACTTTGCTTGCCGACGCGCTTTTACACGGTCAAGGCGACGGAATAAAACACAAAACTTTAAGCACCCGATCTTTTACCTTCGTCGTCAAGATAATACTTCATTACGAGGACGTAAAAGCACCGTTGTACCCTGCAAAAGTTTTGACAATCCACCTCCGATATGCTATAATACATATAGGTTTGGTTGATGTTTTTTCGTCAACTGCGGGCTATCGTCAAGTGCCAATTGCGATAGCCCTTTTACTTTGCCTTTTTATATGTAGTTTTACTCTTTGCCGCCCTGCGGCGCGTCTGCGCCGTCGGCGGCGTTTTCTTTTGCCACGATTGCCGATAACTTTGCGTCGAGTTCTTCGACAAGTCGGCGGACGCAATCGGTCTTGCTCAAATATCCCAACTTGCGCAACGCATTTTTTGAAAAAACGCGCTCCGCGAGATCGCGCGGAATTTCGACCGTAAGGTTGTAAAAATCGTTGCTTGCCCGACGGCGGCGCGTCCTTTCGGTGGCGGTTGCAACCGCCTTTCCCGCCGTCTGTTCGGGCGGTACGAGTTGTATTTCCCTCACGTCGTACACATCAAGCACATTGCAACCGAGCGATTTACAAATGCTTGCAAGCGCGGGCGGAGTGGGTAAACATATATCGTTGACGATCTTACTTAAAAGCGATTTGTCAATGCGAGGGTCTGTGCAACGCACTTTATCCAACACCTCTTTTTGCATTATGCCTTTGTCGAACATTATTTTTTTGTACTTCGACATCGCGTTACCTCCTTATGCCCGCCACGCGGGCGGGCGATTTGTGATTGCGAGATTAAACACAAAAGCCGAAGGACACGCCGTAGGTGTTGTTCGCGCCGTTGCTGCCGACACTGCCCGTCGAGCTGATACACCGAAAGTTGGTACTACCGCTGACGTACGGCGAGCGCAACCACCAACTGGAGGCAGAGCCGCCGCGACGCTTTACTCGGTTTGCCGCGTCCTTGAAATATTCGTATTGCTCTCCCTCGCCGTCTGCCGTGTATGTACTGTCGCCGCAAACCTCGGCTTGTGAAAACAAAAACAACTTGTCGTCGGTTGATGTTACATCGTCCGAGCCGCCGCCCGTTCCCGTCAACTTGACAACGGGCTTGATCTCGTCCCGCAATTCGGCGGGCAAGAGGGAAAGAAAACGCGGCATATAGACATTGCGCATTTTCGACTTTTTCCACCCGCCCGCGTTTCCGAAGTCCTCGTTCATTTCGTACTCGCCGTCGAGTAAATCCTTTAAGCCGAACGTGATACCCGCCGTCTTATCCGCCGCCCGTCCGTTTTCCGATAAAATATCGTGATTAAATCCGAGTATAACCGCCTTCACGCGTTCGCCCGTATAAAGCACGATGTCCTTTGTATCGCCGATCTTAAAATGTCTTTGCGCCTCGCCCGTGGCGGCAATTTCGGCGATTTCCCGCCACGTCATATTTTCGATGTTCTTGCGACGCGTCGCAATGCCGTATTGCTCCTCGAAAAGCGCGTCAATATCCTCGCGCAATTCGTCATACCCTGCACGAACGGCGGAAGGAGCCGCCTCCGCGTGGTTTGCTATGATCGCCGCAACCTCGTCGTATATGTTTTCCGCAACGCTTTCGGCGTTGATCTTCTTGCGCTTGCTTGTCATTGAAATAAACCTCCGTATTGTAATGATTGACGGCGGATTTGCCTTGTCGTCAATATACTCGTCCGCCGATATTTTGCGGGTGTCCCCGCCGTACTGCCCGACCCTTTCGGGCGCGTTTTCGTTGATGTAATCGAAAGTCAACCCCTGCCGTTTACACCATTCGACCGCATTTTCGAGATGTACCCCGACGCGGCACGTCCATAAAATAATGATGTCGCCCGCCGCCTTGCGCTCTTTCACATATTCGATCACGGGCGTTATAGGCGCGCCGATGTCGGGATACTTGCGCTCGCATAGCGTTCCGTCAAAATCAACGGCAATAATTTTCGCCATATCACACCTCGATTTTGCCGCCGTCCGAGTATGCGTACCCGATAATGATTACGCCCTTGTTATTGAGCGAGAAGGATATTTTAAGGCGCGCCCAATTGATTGTTGCCTTGCCGATCGCGCCGTCAAGGACTGCAACGCCGCACCTCAACAAAAGATCGTGCGTGCCTTCGTCGAGGGTTACGTTGTGGGTTTCGCAATAACTCATAAGGTCGTCAAGACGTTGACGAAGGCGGGCGATGTTTTCCTTGCGCCGCTCGATCTTTTCCATTTCGTCTTGATACTGCCGCGCCTCGTAACAATCGCAATGCAACGTTGCCGCCTCGTTCGCCGTTTCTTGACTGTCGTAATCCGCGTCGGGGAGCGTCTGCTTGCCGCAAAAACGGCACGTCGGGAAAAATACCGCCTTGCCGCCCGCCGCGGAGGCGGGCGGTTCGTCGATGTAATAATGATCGTCGTCAACGTACCCGTTGTACATCTTCATATCGTTACTCATTGTTTGCGCCTCCTTGTTTGTTTTTGTTTTCAATTTCAATCACGGTCATAATGCAATAGTTTGCCATATCAAGCAATGTGTCCGTGATACTTTCCGATTTTACGCGTTGCTGATCGGGCGGCAATTTTGCGAGGTTTTTAACCCGATTAAACTTGTCCGCAATGCGGGTAATTGCCGATATAATACCGAGGTCGGCGAACGTATCGCCGAACGAGTTGCCGTAATCCGCATTTTTCTTTTGGTATGTATCGGTCAATTGCTCGCATAATTGTTTGTGTCTTTCGATGTTTGCCATATCCGCCGCCTCACTCTGCTTTTTCCTGCTTTTTCTGTTCTTCTAATTTGCGGGTGGCGCAATAAATAAAGTCCTCCGCCGTTTCAATCGCTTTGAAATGCGCCTCGTAACGCCGCTTTGCCTCTTTGTACATTCTTTCGATGTACTTATCGTCGGCGTGTAAATTCGCAATGCGACGCTCCGCAACGCGGATACATTCTTGCAAATCGCCTGTATAGACGTATCCCGCCTTGCTTTTCCTAAAACTATTTTTTGCCCGCGACATCGCCCGCCTCCTTGTTAAAAAGCCCCGCGTCCTCTGCCATTCGGCAAATATCTTGCCAAGACAAAATGAAGGCGCGTTTTCCGAGGCGCACCATCGGCGCGCCGTTCATTGTGGTTGCCACCTCGAATTGTGTACCGTCGGACGCTGTACCGTCGCCGACGTGCATACAAAGGAAGTAGCCCTCTTCGATCTTTCCGTACTGCGGTTTGGTTTGGTTGGTTTTTTCTTCCATTTTCTGCCTCCGATTTTTATTTATCCGACGGACGCATTACCACCACCATTGAGGGGAAAGGTGCGCCCGCCTTGCTTTCGTTGAAATGTAAGCGACCACGGACAAACCGTATTTCGTGCCGCTTGTATATGTACTCGTGAAAATACTTTGTGTCGGTGCGGGCGGGTATCAACATTACAACGAGCGTACCCCCCCCCGCAAGCGTTTCATTGTGGGCTTTTTCGACCCACTTGCCGATGTCCCGCCCGTAAGGCGGATTGCAATATACCCTCTCCCCGTGCCAACTTTGCGCCAATCCGTCAACCGCTTTCGTGAAATATCGGGCGCATTTTGCGTTTTGCGGGGTCGCGCACGGGTCAAGCGTGAAGTCAAATTCCTTGTTTAATTCGTCGAAAAACGCTTGCGGGGTCGCCCACTCTGCCGTGTTGCTTGAAAACATTGCCTCGTTAATCATTGTGCCGCGTCCTTCTGTGCTTGTCCGCGTTCGGGCACGTCGCAAAATGCGATACATACCCGATACCGTCCACAATCGGAACAAGAGCCGAGCCGCCGCCCTTTATGATGTTTCCACGCACAACCTCGCCGTCCTTTGTTACGATAAGAGCCGACCCGCGGTAATTCTTTTGATACTCGACTTGTTCCTCGTTGCAAGGCATTGACCGCCCGTTTTGCGTCTTTATCCACACAATTTTTGCGCCGCAACTTTTACACGTTGTAACCTTCATTTTTGCGCCTCCTTATAGTAAATCAAATATGGATAGTTGCGACCGAACGGCGGCGAGCCACCTATTGCCCGCCTCGTAATATTCGTCGTCTATCTCAAACCCGATATAATCCCGTTGTAGCCGATACGCCGCAACCGCTGTCGAGCCGCTCCCCGCGAACGGGTCAAGCACCAAATCGCCGCGGCGCGTGTGTTGGTTGATAATGCGCGACAATAGATCGGTCGGCTTTTGGTTTTGGTGTATCTGCTCTTTTCCCGTTACGCGGGCAAATTTCCAAATGTCCTCGTAACGCGGCATATCGGGGTTAAACTTTGCGCGCCCCTTGTTGGCGTATATGATAAACTCGTACCGTTTGCCGTACTGTGCCTCCAAGTCGCCCGCCGTGTGATTGCCTTTGTCCCAAACAATGATGTTTTTGACGGTAAACCGCTTTTCGATCTGTTGTTTGAAAAAATCCACCTTATCACTCCCGCAAAACATATAAAGCGGGGTGTCGTCTTTCATTACATCGTATAATAGCGGTATAACGTCAATTATCAATTGTGGGTTGTTGTCGTTCTGTATGGTCTTACAAAACTTATGCTCTTTGTCCTGCCGTCGGTTGGTTGCGTATTCGATAAGGTACGGCGGGTCGGTGATAACGCAATCAACGCATACCCCCCCCCGTGCCATTTCCCATAATCCGTCGCGGCAATCCATTTTGTATATATGGTTACGCTCAATCATTGCCGCTGCCCTCCAAGAAATCAAATATTGATGTTTGTTTGCTTTCCGCAACAAACTTATTTTCCCGCTCGGCGAGCGTCATTCCTTTGCCAATAGTACACCTCGATACTTTTTCCAATTCGCGCAACTCGCGCCATAGTTCGGGGTGATGTTTCCATATATGCCGCAAACTTTCAACACTCTGTTTTACGCAAAACCAACAACCGCCGCGTTTCAATCCCGTTTTATATAGCGGACTAATAAGCCCGTACTCTTCGCAAGTTGCAAACGCTTGATCTTCGGTCGTTTTTGTTTCATATAAAATTGAACGCTTAACGCGCCTTTGCGTGGATTTTTCCAACAATCGCACATATCGACGCGGCTCGTCGTATGCTATGCCGATATACTCGGTAATGTCGTCGTTTACGCTGTTTAGATACTTGTTAATTACCTCGACTTTTAGACGACTGTTACACCACGCGCCGATAACGAACGGAAAGCCGTAAATTTCGCCCTTATGTTTTCCGCCGTCCTTAACTCGAAAAAAGTAATCTTTGAAAGTATATTGCGCCGTCAAATGCCGCACTTGTACGCCAAACTCTCGCCGCAAAATTTCCTCCGCCGTCGGTATCCATTCCGCCATTTCGGGCATTTCTCCCGATACATCGCGCGTATAGCGTATGTCGCAATAAATTACATCGTCGAGCGGTAATCCGAGGCGTTTTATCAAAATAATTTGCGCGAGGCTGTCTTTTCCGAACGATAATGACGCAATGTATTTCATAATCCTTTTATAGTGTCAAGCGTTAAGGCGATCAACGAGTCCGCCATTACACACCGCTCGCGCGTGTACCCGCTGTTGTGGGTAATGGTTACAATCTCCTCGCCTGTTTCGGGGTCGCGCCAATATTTTGCATTTGCAACTCTAATATCCGCCGCCCGCAAAAGCGGCGAAAGGTACTCGGCAACAAACCTTGCTTTACGCGCGCTTTCTTCGTCCGCAATGTTGCCCGCCACCTCTTCTCGTTCGGTAGTTCCGTAAAGCGCCAACAACGCGGTTTCGCGCGCCGTCAACGGAAGTCCGAGCGTCTGTTTTGCCTTGATTTTCTTTAATATTGTGTCGGTTTGGTTGATAGTGTTCATTTCGTTACTCCTTGTTTTCGGTTTCTTTGGTGGCGTATTCCCTAATCGCGATACGCACGATGTCGCTTAACGTCAACTCTTTTTCTTTCGCCGCGGCAACGAGTTTCGCGTGCGTTTCCTTCGGGATATAAACGCCAATGCAAATTGTTTCCTTCCCGATCTTGCCGCGTCCGTTACTGTTACGCATACGCAATACCTCCTTTGAAAAATAAAAATAGGCTTGTCCGTTAAGACAAGCCTTCAAGCGTAAAAAATAGGTTTGCCTTCAACTGACAAACCTATTGTAAATTAACACTTTTAAGATAAATAACAACATAAACCGTCAGGAAAAAACCGGATTTGTTTTCCCGTACGGCCGCATACGGCGGTTTGTTCCGCGGCGAAGGGACGCGCTCAGTCGGGATAGCAGCGCGGCATTCTTCTCTTGTGCGCCGTCCTCTCTTCCATCCCCGCAATGCGGCGGCGCATACTTTCGGACAGTTCCCCGCCCCTGACGTATGCTGCGATGTCGGAATACGTCACACCGAGTTCCGCCTCGTCCGTCTGCCCCTGATAGAGCCCGGCGGACGGCGCTTTCTCTATGATGTGCGCGGGCGCGCCGAGATAGCGCAGAATCTCGTATATCTCCGGCACGGTGAGGTCGGCTATGGGATTGAAATCGTACGCTCCGTCCCCCCATTTTGTGAAATAACCGACGGTGGCTTCGCAAAGATTGCCCGTGCCCGCGACGAGGTAACCTCTGGACTGCGCAAGCGCGTAAAGCGCGGTCATCCTGAGACGCGGATTTATGTTGATGAGTGCGCTCCTTACCGCTCCGTCGGGCGCGCCGACGGGTTCGAGACCCGCACCCAACGCGGCGACCATACTCTCTTTCACCGCCGTGAGGTCGACTTCCGTCTGTTCTATGCCGAACGCCTTCCCCGCCGCCAGCGCGTCCTCGCGGTCGCTGCCGTAATTGGAAGAGGACTGGCACGGCATAATGACACCGAGCACGTTTTCGGTCGCCATACGGCAGAGCGCGCCCGTCAACGTGCAGTCCTTGCCGCCGCTGTTGCCGTAAACGATGCCGCGGGCACCCGTTTCTTCGAGTATGCCCTTTATCCACGCCACTCTTTTTGCCACGGTTTCCTTTATGTCCATAAAGCCCCTCCTGCGAGCCCTTAAATCAATATAACGGAATTATATTCCGTCCGTGTACGTTTATCAAGCGTATCGTACGAAAATGGGGCTTGAATTTATAATCCGCGTGCGCTATAATGACCTTAATCCGAAAATTACTCGAAAAAGGAGAATTATTATGAGAAAAGCATTTATATGCCCCACCAAGTACGTGCAGGGCGAAGACGAACTGCTCAATCTGGGCTACTTTGTCAAGACCTTCGGCAAGAAAGCGCTGCTTATCGCGCATAAGGACGACGTCGCGCGCGTCCAGGCGAAGCTCGACGCCACCGCCGCTCAGTACAAGGTGGAATTCGTTCCCGCGAATTTCTCCGGCGAATGCTCCCGCGAGGAAGTCGCCAGACTGCAAAAACTCGCGAAGGAAAACAAGTGTGCCTGCACCATCGGTCTCGGCGGCGGCAAAGCCATCGACACCGCAAAGTGCGTCGCGCAGGGCGAAGCGCTCATCATCTGCCCCACCATCGCGGCGACCGACGCTCCCACGTCCCACTCCGCGGTGCTCTACACTCCCGACGGCGCATTCGACGACTACGCTTACTTCAAACAGAGCCCCAGCGTCATACTGATTGACACCACCGTCATCGCGAACGCTCCCGTCCGCTTCCTCGTGTCCGGTATGGGCGACGCTCTCTCCACTTACTTCGAAGCGAGAGCAAACGTGCAGTCCTTCTGCGACGTCAACGCGGGTCTTCCCTGCGGCGCAAACCGCGCGAAAGGCACTCTGCTCGCCAGAGGTACGAAAGCGGCGTTCGCGCTCGCGACGCTGTGCTACGAGACTCTGCTCGCGGACGGCTACAAGGCTAAACTCGCCTGCGAAAGCAACGTCGTCACCCCCGCACTCGAAAACATCATCGAGACCAACATCCTGCTCTCCGGTCTCGGCTTCGAATCCGGCGGTCTTGCGGCGGCGCACGCCATCCACGACGGTCTGACCGTGCTCGAAGAAACGCACAAGTACTATCACGGCGAAAAGGTCGCGTTCGGCACCCTCTGCCAGCTCGTGCTCGAAAACGCTTCCGACGAGGAAATCAACACCGTCATCGGCTTCTGCCTCGAAGTCGGTCTGCCCGTCTGCCTGGAAGACATCGGCGTGCACGACATCGGCGACAGAATCAAGGAAGTCGCGGCGAAAGCCTGCATCCCCGACGAATCCATTCACTTTATGCCCTTCCCCGTCAACGAGGATATGGTCGCGGCGGCGATACTTGCCGCGGACAAGCTCGGACGCGAAGCAAAGGGTTGCTGCTGCTGTGACTGACGCGGCGGCGACAGCGGAATAAACTTTACGGGCGGAAACGGGAGTGTCCTTCGCGTTTCCGCTCTTTGAATTCCACGGAAAGGAGATTGCAATGAAAAAGATAATCAACACTCCCGAAACAGTCGTCTACGATATGTGCCACGGCCTTGCCAAGGCCCATCCCGAACTCGAATTCGTGGAGAAGTACAAGATAGTCAAAAAGAAAGAAATCAACCCCGACAAAGTTTCCCTCATCTCGGGCGGCGGCTCCGGTCACGAACCCGCGCACGCGGGCTTCGTCGGCAAAGGTATGCTGGACTGCGCGGTCTGCGGCGACGTGTTTGCCTCCCCTTCGCAGATTCAGGTCTACAACGCCATCAAGGAATGCGCCACGGACAAGGGCGTGCTCCTCATCATCAAGAACTATTCCGGCGACTGTATGAACTTCAACAACGCGGCGGAGCTTGCCAAAGACGAGGACGGCATCAAAGTGGACGCCGTGTACGTCAACGACGACATCGCGGTGAAGGACTCCCTCTACACCGTCGGCAGACGCGGCGTCGCGGGCACGGTGTTCGTGCACAAAATCGCGGGTGCCGCGGCGGAACAGGGCAAATCCCTCGAAGAAGTCAAGGCGGTCGCGAACAAGGTCATCGACAACGTGCGTTCGTTCGGCTTTGCGCTCACCAGCTGCACTCCCCCCGCGAAAGGCACGCCCATCTTCGACATCGGCAATGACGAAATCGAGTTCGGCGTGGGCATTCACGGCGAGCCCGGCAGAAAGACCGAAAAGCTCCAAACGGCAGATGAACTTGCAAAACGTATCGTTAAAGACCTGCTTGAAGACGTCGGCGCGAAATCCGGCGACGAAATGGCTGTGCTCATCAACGGCTTCGGGGCGACCCCGCTTATGGAACTTTACGTCCTCAACAATTCCGTTTCGAACGAACTGGAAAAGGCGGGCATTTCCATCCACAAGACGCTGGTCGGCAACTTTATGACCTCCATCGATATGGCGGGTGCGTCCGTCACCGTGCTCAAACTCGACGCCGAACTCAAAGCCCTGCTCGACTGCCCCGTGTCCACGCCCGCACTCAGCTGGGGCGGCTCTATGGACGCACAGGCGGAAGCGGCGGTGGAAGCTATGCACGCCATAGCCAAAGCGCTCGGTTACACTCCTGCGGAGCACGCCGCGGCATCTTCCGCCAAAGCGGAAAAGAAGGCCGCCAAGGCAGCAAAAAAGGCCGCGGTCTATGAGGTCAAAGGCAAACCCGTCGTCGGCAAGACCATCAACACCGCCGCATTCGTGCAGATAGTGGACAAGATGGCGGACGTCATCATCGAAAACGAAGTCCCCTTCTGCGACGCGGACAAAATGGGTGACGGCGACTTCGGAATGAGCATTGCCAAAGGCTTCCGCCAGCTCAAAAAGGAATGGGCGACGCGCGACAAATCCGACATCGGCGCATTCTTAAAGAGTTGCAGCGAAATAATAATGGAATACTGCGGCGGCGCAAGCGGTCCCATCTGGGGCAGCGCGTTCCGTTACGCGGGCAAAGCGGCGGAAGGCAAGGACGAAATCACTCTTGCCGACCTTGCCGACATCTTCCAGGCTGCAAACAAAGGCGTTTACGAAACGGGCAAGAAATCCTTCGGCAAGGGCGCCGTCGTGGGTGACAAGACCCTCGTCGACGCGCTCAAACCCTGCGCGGACGCACTCGAACAGGCGGCAAAAGACGGCAAATCTCTCCTCGAAGGCATAGACCTCGGCGCGAAAGCGGCGGTCGCCGGCGCGGAAAACACGAAGACCGTCGTCGCCAAGCTCGGCAGAGCGGGCACGGTCGGCGAAAAGTCCATAGGCTATCCCGACGCGGGCGCGTACGGTCTCGGCGTCATCTTCACGGAGCTTTCCGAGTACATCTCCAAGATGTAAACGCATCAAAACAACAGAACAAAAAGCGGAGCGGACGCTCCGCTTTTTTTCTTCCCCTTTGCTCTGCCCCGTCCGAATACGCGGATTGACCGAATAGCGTGTGAACGACGGACGAGTTGTGATGGAGCGACAGTTTTGCGGCAGAGCGAAAAACGAGGAGCGAATGAACCTCTTGCATTTTCGCGACGCGTAAAGGAGCCGCAAGGTGTATATGCGAACAGCTCCCCGAAAACTCGGAGAGCTGTTGCGAGATTCGCCTTGCAAAACGGCGGCGCGAGCCGCACCCGCGGAGTGAAAATGAGTGAGTGAGCGATAGTTTTGCAGCGAAGCGAAAAACGAGGAGCGAACGAACGTCTTGCATTTTTGCGACGCGTAAAGGAGCCGCAAGGTGCATATGCAAACAGCTCTCCGAAAACTCGGAGAGCTGTTGCGAAGTCCGCCTTGCGGCGACGCTGGTGCGGCCACCGAGACTTGAACTCGGACGGTGTTATCCATACGCCCCTCAAACGTACGCGTCTGCCAGTTCCGCCATGGCCGCACAGTGAAAACAGTATATTGCTTCCGCGCGTTTTTGTCAACGGATTTGGAGGCGAAATATCAAGAAAATTGCGGAGGGAATATGATGTGGTATGAAAACCGACCCTGCCCGCTTCAACACGCTTGCGGCAGTTGCCGCGGAGGTTCTATGCAAGGACAGAACGGCGGAAGAGATATCGGAGCTTATCCGTTTTCTCAACCTGCTCTGCACCCTTGCGAAAACCTATCTCTGACTTTTCCGCCGCTTCGGCGCAAGGCAAAGCGGAAGCGGCGCTTTGCCCACGCCTTTTGTACTCAATTCAGTTTCCAGCTCAGGCTTTCCGCCTGCAGCCGTTTCATCTCGGCATATTCTCCGCCCTTTGCTTCGAGTTCTGCCGGCGAACCGCACTCCGCGACTTTTCCGTCCTTTATGAGCACCAGCTTGTCCGCACCCGCAACGGTGCGCATACGGTGCGCTATAATCAGCACGGTTTTCCCTTTGACAAGCCCGGAAATCGCGCTTTGCACAAGAGTTTCGTTTTCGACGTCGAGCGACGCGGTCGCCTCGTCGAGCAGGACTATGGGCGCGTCTTTGAGCAAGGCGCGCGCAATCGAAATCCGCTGGCGTTCGCCGCCCGAAAGCATACTGCCGTTTTCGCCTATGACGGTATCGTATCCCTGCGGCAGAGCGCGCACGAATTCGTCGCATTGCGCCGCCTTTGCCGCGGCAAGCACTTCCTCGTCGGTGGCGTCCTTTTTTCCTATGCGGATATTCTCTTTGACCGTGTTGTTGAACAGAGTGACGTCCTGAAACACTATCGAATAATCGCGCATAAGGGTTTCGGGGTCTGTCTCCGCAATGTTTTCTCCGCCGACCTCTATCCTGCCGCCGTCTATGTCCCAAAAACGCGCCGCAAGTTTGGCGATTGTGGATTTTCCGCCTCCCGACGGTCCTATGAGCGCCGTTATCTCCCCCTGTTTTGCCGTAAACGACACGCCGTCCAACACTCTTTCGCCTTCGTTGTAAGAAAAGACGACGTCCGTGAACTTCACGTCGTATCCCTTGGGAGAAAATTCCGTCTTCCCCGTCTGCACGGGCGTGTTCTCTATCTCCTGCATACGCGCGATATTGACGCGACAGGAAATGATTGCGGCGAGATTTTGCAGTGCGCCCGACATCGGGTCGTACATGCGCGACACCACCAGAAGATACATAAAGAATGTGAGCACATCCAGGCTCCCGTCCGCAAGCAGCACCGCGCCCGCAAGTGCGGTCGTCGCTATGCCGAATTTGAGAAGCAGCTGCGCGCTGACGACAAACAACGCCGTCATAAGTTCCGTGCCTATCTGCCTCTTTTCGTGGCGGTCTATCTTCGCTTTAAGTCCTTCGAGATAGCGGAATTCCGCATTTGCGGCTTTGAGGTCGCGCGCGGTTTCCAGACACTCCTGAATTCCGTCCGCGCACGCGAGCGCCGCCTCCACCTGCCTGCGTTTGAACGCCTGCTGCACCTTTCCCGAACACGCGACTATCACTATCGCAACGGGCAGCACCCACATCGAAGCGAGCGCCATACGCCAATCGAACGCAAAGAGCGCGACGGCAATCACGCAGGCGGAAGCTATCGACCCCGCAAGTTCGGGATAAAAGTGGGAAAACGCCTGTTCGATGAACATACAGTCCCCCATTATCGTAGTCGTCAGGTCGCTGACGTCGCGTTTTCCGAAGAAACTCAACGGCAGTTTGCGCATTCTTTCCGCAAGCGTCAGGCGGCGCACCGCACTCTCGCGGTAAGTGGAAAGATAATTGCAGTTGTACTGCCAGAAGTTGATGATATACATCACCGCAAACACGGCAAGCGTGCCGAAACCGTAGAACCAGTAATTGTAGTCCGTGTTTTCGTTCATCACATCGGCGACAAACGAAAACAACAGTCCGACGGGCAGCATTTTGGCGAGATTTGCAAGCGTGCACGCAAAACACGCAAGCAGATAATCTTTCGCGCCCCTTTCGGAAAGGGCGTAGCGTTTCATTATTCTTTTCAGCATATTACGCCTCCCTTGCAATCTTCCACTCCACGGAAGTGAGATACTCGCGCCACATCTTCGCATACTCCCCTCCGCGTCCGACAAGGTCGGAATGTCTGCCGTGCTCGGCAATCCGTCCTTTTTTCAGCACGAAAATCTCGTCGGCGTCCACAACGGTGGACAATCTGTGGGCAATCATCACCACCGTTTTGCCGCGCGTGAGCCGTTCGAACGCCAACTGCACCTTGTGTTCGTTTTCGGGGTCGGCAAATGCCGTCGCTTCGTCCAGAACTATGACGGGCGCGTCTTTGAGTATCGCGCGGGCGATTGCAATCCTCTGCTGCTCTCCTCCCGAAAGATATGTGCCCTTGCTGCCTATGACCGTCCCGACACCTTCGGGAAGTTTTGCGATTATGTCTTCGCATTGCGCCGCTTTCAGCGCGCGCAATACTTCTTCGTCGGACGCGTCGGGACGCGAAAGACGCACGTTTTCGGCAATCGTGGTTTTGAGCAGTCTGTTGTCCTGAAACACATATGCCACGCTGTCCGCCAGCGTTTTCTTGTCTATGTCCCTGACGTTTACGCCGCCGAAAAATATCTCCCCCTGCGTCGCGTCCCAGAAGCGTGCGATGAGTCCCGCAACCGTAGTCTTTCCTCCGCCGCTCTCGCCCACGAATGCCACGCGGCTGCCGCCGTCGATAATGAAAGATACGCCGTCCACCGCGTCGGTTTCCGCGGAAGGATAGCGGAAATGCACGTCGCGGAATTCGATACCGTTGCCGGACGGACGGCAGGGTTTTTCGGGTTCGGCAAGCGGCTGCATATCCAGCACGGAATTTATGCGGTTCATTGCGTCGTTCACCACCATCTTGTTTTCGCTCGAATACATTATTCTGTTGAGCATAACGGCAAGCAGCGGAGAAAAGATGATGTAGAACAGCAAATCCGAGAAAAACGCGGGGTCGACGGGGTCGCTTCCCACTATTATCAGCGCCGCGCCGAGCAAAAAGGCGAACGCACTGTCAATGAACAGCGTAAAAAACATCATCGGCTGCCGCAGTTGTTTGGTGTAAGCCACGGTCCAGACGTTGTAGCGCTCTATCGAATTTTTGAGGCGTGCAAAAGAATAAACCGTCTGCCCGAATGTCTTGACGACGGGCACTCCCCTCACATATTCCACCGCCTCGTTGTTCATATCGGCAAGCGCGTCGTTATACTGTTTCATTTTCTCGGCAAGCCCGCCGCCAATCATCCGCGTGTAAAGTATTACAAACGCAACCACCGACGGCACAAGGCACGCAAGCCCCAGCCGCCAGTCGAATACGAACATCATCACCACCATTGCAAGCGGCGTGACGTAAGACCCTGTCATATCCGGAAGATTGTGCGCCAGATAAGTTTCCGTCGCGGCGCTCGACTCGTCGATTATCTTGCGTATTTTCCCGCTGCCCACCGCGTCGAACGCGCCCGCGGGCAGAGTCACGACGTGTTCCAGCGTCCGCTTCTTTATGTTGGACGCCACCCTGAACGCCGCGATATGCGAACACATCAGCCCGCACACATACACCAGCACCGAAAGGGCCGCAAACAGCACCGCCATCCATCCGTAACGTCCGATTTCCGTCGCCGCGGCGAAATCCGGCGCGACCGCCGTCACGTCGCGTATTATGAACCATATGTACACGAACGGCATAAGTGCGAGCACCGCGCTTATACCCGAAAAAACGAGGGACGCGGCGGTGAGATACCTGAATTTGCCCGCGTAATCGTAAAGTCCGGGATGTTTCCCGACGTCTTTCCGTTTCATAAAAAACACCTCCGATTGCATTATAGGAGGCGTTTTAAAATTTCGGAAACCGATTGTCACACCCGCGAAGCCGTGTTTATACTCCAATCGGACAAAGTTTTGTTTTTGCGGTATTCGCGCGGCGAAACTCCGGAAAATTCCTTGAACGCGGCGGAGAATTTCGCGGCGTTTCTGTACCCCGCTCCGCGCGCCACGTCCGCAATCTTGTCTTCCGTGCCAACAAGTCTGCACGCCGCCACCTGCATACGGCATTCGTGCAGATAACGGCATACAGGCATACCGAAAACAGACTTAAAGTGGCTTTTGAGCGAAGTTGCGCTCAACCCGAACATCTCAGAAAGTTTTCTGACGGTCAGACTGCGGTCAAGATTGCGCCACATATATTCCTCGACTGTGCGGATTAGTCCGACCGTTTCCGCGGGGACGGACACGGGCTTGACGGGACGGCGGAACTCTTCCTGCCGCGCAAGAAAAAGCAGAAGTTCCAGCGTTTTGAGCCTGAAATATCCGCGGCTGGCGGCAGGGTCCATACGGTAAAGTTCGCCGAGGATGTGGTCCGCCTCTTCCGTCGCCCGCACGAAATAAATGCCGCCGTTTTGCTTCGCCGTCATCGCAAGCGCGTTCACGTCTATGCCGAACGCGCCGAATGCCGCGGCGAGCTCGTCGTCGCGGACGTCTTCCATCATTATAGTCAGCCCGTGATAGTGCCTGAGGGGAAACGACGTGGCGGCGATGTCCGAGTATGCGATGTAATGCACGCATACGTCCCCGGGGCCGAGATATCCGTGGCTGCCGTCGCCCAGCGTACATTCGAAACGCCCCTCCCTGCAATGCTCTATCGTGAGCATAGGAAACGCGTCCGAATCCTCGCTGAAACGCGCCATATGTATGTCGTCGAACATAATGTAAAGGCTGTCGAAAAGGCGGTGCGCCGTCACCGTGCCTTTGCCCGTGGAGTTGGAAAGTCTGTAAACTGTCGCCTCTCCGCATTGCTCCGCGGTCACGTAGTCATCATCGGAATATCTTCGCTTCCTGTAAATCTCCATACCACGATTATAACCTCGGCGCGCGGGGGCGCAAACGGGTTGCCGCGACTAACTTGTCCGCGGCGCCGACACCTGCCGCGGGAAAAGTCAAAAAGAAAAGAGCGCAATGCGCTCTTGTCTGTCTTTGTCATCGGTCAAGTGCCGTGCGTTCACTCTTCAATCAGTTTGCGTTTGCGGTCGGCAATCGTGTTCAGCCCCTCTTTTATCGTCTTTTCCGCGCTGTCGAGAATGTTGAACGCCAGCGAACGCGCCTGATAGTCCATCTTGCGGTAGTTTTCTTCCGCTTCCGCACGCATAGCCTCCGCCGCTTCCGACGCCTTGCGCAGCACTTCCGTCTCCGACATCAGGGCGCGTGCGTTTTCTTCCGCAGCGTCCATTGTCTTGTTTGCGTACGCTTCCGCCTTTGCGAGGATGTCGTCGCGTTCCTTTTTAATCTGCTCCGCCTCTTTGAGCACAATGGGATAGCTCGCGCGGAAACGGGTGACGAGGTCGAGCATAACCTGACGGTTGAGCACGATGTCCGTAGTGCTGAAAGTCGCGCGTTTGGCTTTCAGTATCTCGCTTTCGATTTCGTTGATGAGCATATCGATGGTTTCCATAATTCCGCTGCGTTTACACGCTCCCCTTTTTGTGTTTCATAATCTCTTCCGCCACGATTATAGCACGTTCGGGCAGGGAATGGAAGTCCCCCTTTTTCAGTTCCTCACGCGCAAGGGTGGAAGACAGTCCGCTGTATACTCCGGGCGTGACGAATACGGTGTCGTAGCCGTGTCCGCGGTTGAACTCCGCCATTGCGTTCTCGTACGCTTCGTCGCTCTCGCCGCGCAGCCCTCTGACCAGCGCGCTCGCACCCGTCTGCCGCGCGACGTCAACCGCATAATCTTCCGAAAACAATGTTCTTACGTTCTTTTTACCGCTTAAAGCCGCGTTTATGATGTCAAGCCTTTCTTCGGGCGTGAACATACATTCCTTTTCGGGGTTGACCAACACGGCGACGACTACCTCGTCAAAGAGCCTCAAAGCCTCGTCGACGACCGCCTCGTGTCCTTTGGTGAACGGGTCGAAAGTGCCCGTCACAAGCCCGATTTTTTTGAGGCGTATAAACTCTGCGGTCACCGACCCCATCACCTTCGTCCGCACCGCTATGTCGCCGCGGGAGGGAGTGTAAGGAAGCTCCGCGGAGTGCTCGTAAACGATTACCCCGCTCGGTTCCAGCCTGCCGCAGTCGAGAATGCCGTCCACGGCGAGCTCGCCCAGTCCGCTCTTGTAAGGCGGGTCGACAAACACTATGTCGAACTTGCTCTCCCCCGAACGCAGCACGCCCATAAAATCCGACGTCACCACGCGGAACCTGCCCTCTATTCCTTTGAGATTGCTTTTCGTGAGCGCCGCGCTCGCTGAATTTTTATCCACGAAGACGACTTCCGCCGCTCCGCGGGAAAGACACTCTATTCCCAGCGCGCCGCTGCCGCAGAAAAGGTCGAGCACGCGCGCTCCGGGGACTTCCCATTGCAGGATGTTGAACACGGTTTCCTTTATCCTGTCCGTGGTGGGACGCACGCTGTCGTCGCTCGGCGAAATGAGCTTTCTGCCTCTGTATTTTCCGCTTATTATTCTCACTCTTCGCCTCCGAATTCGTTTCTGACGGCCACGTTTTCCGACGTGACGATTTCCTTTTCCGTCACGATGATGTCCAACGGGATGTCGTGCGGCTCGGTGACGAGCCCGTGCACCCTGCGACAGGAGAAGGCGATGCCCACCTTTACGCAATCGGGAAACCGCGCCAGAAATCTGTCGTAATAACCCTTCCCGTGTCCCACGCGTTTCAATCCGTCAAATGCCACAACGGGGACGACCGCCAGGTCGCACCTGTCGGCAATCCTGCCTCCGCGCGGTTCGAGTATTCCCCATTTGTTCTTTCCGAAATCGGTGTAGGGAGTTATGCGCACGGCGTCCATATCGTCGCCTCGCACGCGCGGGACGGAAACCTCCCTCTCCATTGCAAGAAAAAGTCCGATGACGGCTTCAGTATCGGGTTCGCCCGCCGCGGACATAAACACGAAAGGTTTGCGGCAGTTTCTGAAAACGTCGAGCGAAGTCAGCGCGTCCGTTATCGCGTCAGACGCCCATTCCCTTTCCGCGTCGCTCATCCGAGCCGCCGCGGCATTCGCTTGCTGCCGTGCTTCCTTTTTCGTCAACGTACTTCCTCTCCACCCTGCCGTGCCAGCAGGTCATAACTTCGTAATCGCTCGTTCCGCGTGCGGCGGCGACATAAGAGGCACTCAGAGCGCCGCCCAGCAAAACGGCTTCGTCGCCCGTACGCGCCTCCGTCCCGCCCGCGTCGACGGCGAACATATCCATACACACGCTTCCGACGACGGGACAAATCTTTCCGTTTATCACCACGGGCGAGGGACTCTCCCTGTACACGCCGTCGAAATATCCGCCGAACACAACGGCGAGCGACGTGTCCCGCGCCAGCCTGAAATGTCCGTAACCGACGCATTCTCCCGCTTTCGCTTCCCGCACGGCAATGACGCGGCTTGTGACCGACATAGCTCCGTCGTATGCCGCGTGGCCTATGCGCACCATATCGTACGCCGCGCCCGCCATACCCAAAGACGACGAGGACGCGATGTGTGCGGTGACATCGGGAAAACGCGCCTTGGAAACCTTTGCCGCCTTGCCGAACTCGGCAAGCTGTCCCGCGTCCGGCTCACGGAAATGGGAGTAAACTCCCTCGGGGCTTATTCCGCGTTCGTACAGGAACTCCGCAACCGCACCCGCATCCGATGACGGAAAACCCAGGCGGTGCATTCCCGTGTCGAATTTCAGGTGAAACGCGGGGCGCGCCTCACGCGGCATATCCGCGACCGCGCGCAGAGTTTCGGGGTCCGCCACCGCAACGGTGAGCCCGTACCGCGCCGCGGCGGCAAGTTCGCAAGGACGGCATACTGCGACCAAAACCGGCGTTGAAATGCCGTTTTTGCGCAGTTCAACCCCCTCTTCCGGCGTGGCGACGCCGAAACGGTCGGCAGTCCCTTCCAAAGCGCGCGCGACTGCGGTCATCCCATGTCCGTATGCGTCCGCCTTGACCATAACGAGCACGCGCACGCGTGTTTTACGGCGCACCGCCTCCACGTTGCGGCGGATGACGCCGAGGTCGACTTCCGAAAGCAGGTTCACTTTCCCCTCCGATACCCAACATTCTATGCGGGTGCGGAAGGGAAATTGCCCTTTTATCCGAGCAGTTTCTGAGCGCGCTCCGCGTCGTCCGTCTTGAACAGAATGAGCGCTTTACCGCCCGCGCGGGAATAGGAATAGACATATTCCAGATTGACCCCCTCGCGGCTGAGCAGACCGAGCGTCGCGGTCAGCGAACCGGGTTTGTCGGGCACTTCGATGCCGACGAGGTCTCCCCTTGCGGTGGTGAACCCCGCGGCGGAAAGCGCTTCCACCGCCTTGTCGTTATTGTCCGTGATGAGGCGGACAATGCCGAAATCTCTGGTGTCGGCGATGTTCAGGCTCTCCACGTTGACGTTTGCTTCGGACAGCGCTTGCAGCAGCGCGTGCAGTCTGCCCTTTCTGTTTTCCAAAAATACTGCGACCTGATTTACGAGCATAATTTCCTCCTTGTCCGTCAAATCTTACGCTTGTCGATGATGCGCACCGTCTTGCCCGTGGAAAGAGGCAGACTGTCGGGCGACACGAGCGTTATCTTCGCGCCGACGCCGAGATTGCCCATCATATCGTGTTCTATCCTGCGGCGCACTTCCTCCACGGACTTGACCTCGTCCGTAAAGACGTGAGGCGCCATCTCCACCTGAATTTCCATCGTGTCGAGGTTGTTCACGCGGTCGACGACAATCTGATAATGCGAGCCTACGATTTCCTTTATCTGCATAAGGACGGACTCAATCTGGGACGGGAACACGTTCACGCCGCGGATTATCAGCATATCGTCCGTTCTGCCGCTGACGCGCTTCATACGCGCGAGCGTCCTGCCGCATTCGCACTTGTCGTGCCACAGCGCGCTGATGTCGCGCGTGCGGTAGCGGATGAGCGGCATACCCTGTTTGTTGAGCGTGGTGAACACGAGCTCGCCCGTCGTGCCGTCGGGCACCTGTTTCAGCGTCGCGGGGTCGACTATTTCGGGATAGAAGTAGTCCTCCATAACGTGCAGACCGCACGCGTGAGGACAGCTCATCGCGACGCCGGGTCCGCTGATTTCGCTGAGACCGTAAATGTCGTAGGCGGTGATGTTCAGTTTGCGCTCGATTTCCTTTTTCATATCCTCGGACCAAGGCTCTGCGCCGAATATGCCGACGCGCAGCTTGAATTCGTTGATGTCAAGCCCCGCCTTTTCAATCTCCTCGCCTATGACCATAGCGTAAGAGGGCGTGCAGGCGAGCGCGGTGGCGCCGAAGTCTTTGAGCAGCGTTATCTGCCGCATTGTGTTGCCCGCCGATGCGGGGACGGTCATCGAGCCGAGCTTTTCGGAGCCGTAATGCAAGCCGAGCCCTCCCGTAAACAGACCGTAACCGTAGGAAACGTGCACGATGTCGTTTTTGTCGCACCCTGCCATAACCAGAGCGCGCGCCGCACACTCCGCCCAGTCGTCAATGTCGCGGTTGGTGAGTCCGACGACGGTCAGTTTGCCCGTCGTGCCGCTGGACGCGTGCACCCTCGAAATCTCGCTCTTGGGCAGCGCAAAGCACCCGAAAGGATAATTCGCGCGCAGGTCCGCCTTGGTGGTGAAAGGCAGTTTCTCTATGTCTTCCAGACCTTTGATGTCCTCGGGTTTCAGCCCTATCGCGTCCATCTTCGCGCGGTAATAGGGCGCGCCTTCGTACATACGTCTGACGACGTCCACCAGCCGTGCGGACTGCAATGCGGTCATTTCGTCACGGGACATAGTCTCCATCTTCTCGTTGAAATATCTCATCTGTTTCCTCCTGATAAGGCTGCCCGTCAGGCATTGTATCCGCACTCCAATGCGCGGCGGTTGATTTCGTAAAGTTTGGGTTTGACGGCGGATTTGAGCGCGGCGTCCATTTTCGCGAACGGCACGCCGAGATGCGCGGCAAGCGCGCCGAGCATAACCACGTTGACGGAGCGCAGCTCCCCTATCTCTTCCGCGACGGCGAGCGCGTCCACGGCGATGACTTTGCCCGCACGGGCTTTCAGTTTGTCAAGAATGTCGTCGGGATACTTGCGCGCGCCCGTGATTACGGGCATAGGCAGTATGCGCTGGGTGTTGACGACCACTGTGCCGCCCGGTTTCAGAAAATCTATGTACCTGAGCGCTTCCAGCTCCTCGAACGCAAGCACCACGTCCGCGTCGCCGACGCCGACAATCGGGCTCAGCACCTCGGGCGCTATCTTGACGTGCGTCACGACGCTTCCGCCGCGCTGGGACATCCCGTGCACTTCGGAAAGTTTGCAGTCGCTCCCCTCTATCTCGGCAAGCGCGCCCAGCACTCTGGACGCAAGCAGCGTTCCCTGTCCGCCGACACCGACTATGAGTATGTTCGCTTTCATCTTACACCCTCCTTTATTGCGCCGAAGCGGCAGACCTTTTCACACAGCCCGCAGCCCACGCACAGCGAAGCGTTTATCCTCGCCGAACCGTCTTCCTGCTTCTCGATGGCGGGACATCCGAGACGGAAACACATCCCGCACTTGCGGCAGTCCTCCACCTTGCAGGCGGGCGGATAGTTGCGGTTGAGCAGCGCGCAGGGGCGCTTTGCCACGATGACGGACACGCCGTCGCGCGCGACTTCCTCTTTCACCGCCTTTTCCACTTCCGTCAGGTCATAGCTGTCCACCACTCTCACGCTGTCGCACCCCACGGTCTTGCAGAGCGCGACTATGTCGAGAATTTTGGCGGGTTCCTGTTTCAGCGTAAGCCCCGTCGCGGGGTGCTGCTGATGCCCCGTCATACCCGTCGTGGAATTGTCGAGAATGATGAGCGTGATGTTGCTCTTGTTGTACACGGCATTGATGAGTCCCGTTATGCCGCTGTGAATGAACGTGCTGTCGCCGATGACCGCAACCGTGTGTGCGGACTGTTCGCGCCCTCTCGCCTTTTCAAAGCCGTGCGCAATGCCCACGCTCGCGCCCATACACAGAACGGTGTCCACCGCCGCGAGCGGAGGCTGTGCTCCTAGGGTGTAGCAGCCTATGTCCGCGGACACGGTGAGTTTGAGTTTGTTGAGGATATAGAACACTCCGCGGTGGGGACATCCCGCACACATCACGGGAGGACGCACGGGAAGGTCGGATTTTTCCGCATTCGTTTTCACACCGAGCAGCTTCTCGCGGATAATCGCGACGGAAAGCTCGCCCTGTTTGGAGAACAGATTTTTGCCTTCGCACTTCACCCCGTGGGCTTTGAGCTGGTTCTCGATGAAAGGTTCCAGCTCCTCGACCACGACGAGCCTGTCCACCTTCTCCGAAAACGCGCGCGCCTTTTCAATCGCGAGAGGATAAACCATACCCAATTTGAGCACGGACGCATCGGGCAGCGCTTCGCGCACGTATTCGTACACCACGCCGCTGCAAACGACGCCGAGCGCCTTGTCCCTCATCTCCTCGCGGTTGATGTCGAAACCGTTGACGTCCGCCGCGAGTCTGTCTTCGCGCGCTTCCACCGCAACGTGTCTGCCTATTGCGGAAGAAGGCATCATCGTATATTTGCTCACGTCCTTGACATAGGGACGGAGTGGCACTTCTTCCCTCTCCTCCTCTTCCACGAAACTCTGCGAATGCGCAAGCCTCGTGGTGGTGCGGACAAACACGGGAGTGTCGTATTTTTCGGACAAAGCGAAGGCGAGCTTCGTGAATTCCTTTGCCTCGGCGCTGTCCGAAGGTTCGAGCATCGGGATGTGCGCGCTGCGGGCGTAAAATCTGGTGTCCTGCTCGTTCTGGGAGCTGTGCATTCCGGGGTCGTCCGCCGCGAGAATGACCAGCCCGCCGTTCACGCCCGTATAAGCCGCGGTGAACATCGGGTCCGCCGCGACGTTGACGCCGACGTGCTTCATACACACCATACTGCGTGCGCCGGCGTAAGACGCGCCCGCCGCCACTTCGAAGGCGACTTTCTCGTTGGGCGCCCATTCGGCGTACACTTCGTCATAGCGCGCTATGCACTCGCTGACTTCGGTGGAAGGCGTGCCGGGATATGCGGACACCACTCTCACTCCCGCCTCGTACGCGCCGCGCGCGATTGCTTCGTTTCCAAGCATCAGTTTTTTCATATATCCGTCCTTACGTTTGTTGCGTATTTTCTCGTATGTCTGCGCCGCGTTCGGCAGAACACGGCTTTTAGCTTTCATATTTGGCGGCTTAACCCTTTAATGCGTCACCTGCACTTCGACAAGGCTTTCCTCTCCGCAGTATTTTTCGCGGAGTTTCGGCTTTTCAATCTTGCCCGTGGGATTGCGCGGCACTTTGTCGAAAATTATCTTGCGCGGCCTCTTATAGCGCGGAAGCGCTGCGCAGAACGCGTTGATGTCGTCAGCCGTCGTGTCGGCGTATTCGGGTTTCAGCTCGACTATCGCCGCCGCGATTTCGCCCAGCCGCGCGTCGGGCAGCCCTATGACCGCGACGTCCCTCACCGCGTTGCAGGAGCGGATAAAATCCTCAATCTGCACGGGATAAAGGTTTTCGCCGCCCGTGATGATGACGTCCTTCTTCCTGTCCACCAGATAGATGAACCCTTCCTCGTCCTCGCGCGCCATATCCCCCGTGAACAGCCAGCCGTCAGCAAGCACCGCGGCGGTTGCCTTCTCGTCGCGGTAATAGCACACCATAACGCCGTCGCCCTTCACCGCGAGTTCGCCGACTTCGCCCTGCTCCACGTCGCGGTGCGCGTCGTCGACTATGCGCGTCTGCCAGCCGTATCCCGCCTTGCCTATCGCGCCCACTTTGCGGATGTTCTCCACTCCGAGGTGCACGCATCCGGGACCTATGCTCTCGCTCAGCCCGTAATTCGTGTCGTAATCGTGCCCCGGAAACACTTTCTTCCACCTCTGTATGAGGGAGGGCGGCACGGGCTGTGCGCCGATATGCATAAGTCTCCACCGCGAAAGGTCGTAATCGGCGAGGTTTATCTCCCCGCTGTCTATCGCGTCGAGTATGTCCTGCGCCCACGGCACGAGCAGCCAGACTATGGACACCTTTTCCTCGGACACGGTCTGCATTATCCATCTGGGGCATACGCCTTTGAGCAGTACGGCGCGGCTGCCCGACAAGAGACTGCCGAACCAATGCATCTTAGCCCCCGTGTGATAGAGCGGCGGCATACACAAGAAGACGTCGTCGTGCGTCTGCGAGTGATGATGCTGTTCCGTCACGGCGGCGCGCATCAGCGCCTTGTGGCGGTGGAGTATCGCCTTAGGGAAACCCGTCGTGCCGCTGGAAAAATATATCGCCGCCAAATCTTCGTCGTTCAACGTGACGTCGGGTTTTTCGGCGGAAATACTGCCGATGAGGTCGTCGTAACTCTCCGCAAACGTCGGGCACTCTTCGCCCACGAAAAGCATACCTTCAATCTTTTTGAGCTCGCCGAAGACGGCTTCCACGCGCCCGATGAACTCTTTGCCGAACACCAGCACGCTGACGTCCGCAAGGTCAAGGCAATATTTTATCTCTTCCGCCGTATAGCGGTAGTTGAGAGGCACCGCAAGCCCGCCCGCTTTCAGGATGCCGAAATAAATGGGCAGCCATTCGAGGCAGTTCATAAGCAGAATGCCGACCTTCTCTCCCCTGCGCAGTCCGCGCGCAAGCAGCAGATTGGCAAACCTGTTCGCCAAATCGTCGAACTGTTTCCAAGTCATTTCGCGGCGGTGTTCCTCGTGCGGAGTGACCTCCACCAGCGCGTAATCCTTCCAGGTGAGCTGATGTTTTTCTTTGAGCTCGGGGTTTATTTCGACGAGGCACGTTTCATCCCCGTAAAGGTCCGCGTTCCTCTCCAAAAACTGTGTTATAGGCATAATTTTCCCTTTATTCTCTGTCGTATTTGTAATAATTTATCAGACATCCGTCCAGCACAATGCGCTTTTCGGTGTCGGTGAGCGCGTCCATTTTCAGGGTGAGGGGCCGTGCCGTTTTGCCGCGCACAAGCCACGCCGCAATCACGCTTTCGCCGCTTTCCACCGCCCCACGCACATCGGGAATGACGACGATGTCGCCCACCTCGAACTGCGTGTCGTCGTTGAGCAGCGGCAGCATACCCCAGTTGATGAGGTTGCTGCGGTAACGCTTCGTGGCGTACTCCCTCGCAATATTCGCGCTGCCGCCGAGGAAACGCTGACAGCTTGCCGCCTGCTCTCTCGCGCTGCCGTCGCCCGGCTTGACCGCGAAAATCGCGCTGCCCGTCGTAAGGCCGCCCTTCACTCCGCACATCTCCGCCGCCGCCAGAATGTCGGCGTTGTCGCCGTCGCGCACCTCTTTGGAGCGTCCGACGTATGCCGGGTCCTTGCGGCTCAGCGCAAACTCCGCAAGACGCAGAGGATTGCTGCGGTAAGAGGACGTTTCGCCCGACGGAATGAGTTCGTCCGTCGTGGTGACGGGGTCGTTGATGACGCTGCAAAGTTTGACGGCAAGGTTATCCTTCAAAGGCTCGCTTGCGGGGATGTCCGTGATGTTGGGGCCGTAGACGAGTTCCGCGTCGGGGTCGGCCTTGCCGAAGCCGTTGTACACCCTCGACCCGTACACGGAAGGCACGTATTCGAAAGGCGCGATGCTCTCGTCGAAATCGATGCCGAGAGCGGACGTAAGCACGCCGCCGTTCGCCGCTGTGGCGGCGATTGAACGCGCGTCCATAAGCGCGACGGAAGCAATCTGCCCTTCCGCGGGCTTGGAGCCCTCTCTCCTCTCGAAATTGCGCGTGGTGTGACGAATGGAAAAACCGTTGTTGCAGGGCACGTCGCCCGCGCCGAAACAAGGTCCGCAGAAACAGGGTTTCATCACCGCGCCGCTCTCTATGAGGCTTGCGACGTAACCGTTCCTGACCAGCGCGAGGTTTGCGGGCTGGGAGCCGGGATAGACGGTGAGGTTGAACGCGCCGTCGCCCACGCGCTTGCCCGAGAGAATGTTCGCCGCCGTGGCGATGTTGTCGTACGTTCCGCCCGCGCAGCCTGCGATGACTCCCTGCGAGACGAGGATTTTCCCGTCCCTGATTTTGTCGGTGAGGCGGAACTGCCCCGGTTTCAGCCCGAGCAGTTTGCACCCGTTTTCTTCCGTGCGGGCAAGTATCTCGTAGGGATTGGCGATGAGGGAGGCAAGAGTGACGACATTGGACGGATGGAAAGGCAGCGCAATCATAGGCTCGACTTTGTCGAGGTCTATGACCACCGCTCTGTCGTAAAGCGCGCCGTTTTCGGGAGCTACGGCACGGTATTCCCCCTCCCTGCCGTATGCGGCGAGATAGTCGCGCACCTTTTCGTCCGTGCGCCACACGGAAGAAAGGCAGGTGCTCTCCGTCGTCATCACGTCTATTCCGTTGCGGTATTCGACGGGCAGAGCGTCTATGCCCTCGCCCACGAATTCGAGCACGGCATTTTTGACGAACCCGCTTGCGAAAGTCGCCCCGATGAGCGCGAGCGCAACGTCCTGCGGACCTACGCCCTTGCGGACTCTGCCTTTGAGCTCGACCGCCACGACCTTGGGATAGGCGATGTCGTATGTACGTCCGAGCAGCTGCTTGACAAGCTCCGGACCGCCCTCACCCACCGCCATAGTGCCGAGCGCGCCGTAACGGGTGTGGCTGTCGCTGCCGAGTATCATTTTGCCGGGCGCGGCAAACATCTCGCGCATATAGCTGTGGATGACCGCCGCGTTTGCGGGGACGTAAATGCCGCCGTACTTCTTTGCCGCTGAAAGCCCGAAGACGTGGTCGTCCTCGTTTATGGTTCCGCCGACGGCGCACAGGCTGTTGTGGCAGTTGGTGAGCACATACGGCACGGGGAAAACTTTCAGCCCGCTCGCCCTTGCCGACTGGATTATGCCGACATATGTGATGTCGTGGGACGCCATAGCGTCGAAGCGCAGCCGCAGCGCGCCGTCTTCGCCGGACGTGTTGTGCGCGTCGAGCACCGAATGCGCAATGGTCTTTTTGTAAGACGCGTCCGCGCACTCCGCCGCGGGAACGAGAGTCCCGTTCAGATAACACATTTTTTCATCGAAAAGTCGAACCATAGAATACCTCATTAAGAAAAATTATATTATACGCGCGCGCATTAGTCAAACGAAAATCCGCCGCACCCCGCCGCCCGCACCGCAAAAAAAGAAATTCCCGCAAAACCGCACAAAAAACGTCCCGAAAAACGGGACGTGCAAGACGGAGCGCGCAACGCTTTCTGGGCGCAACGCTTGTTTTTGCGCTTATTCTTTTCACTGCGCTTATTCCGTCCGTGCGCGCATCGCGCGCATTATGCGGGTCAGGACACGCGGGTGCACGCGAAGCGCGCGGGGCGCTCAGAGAGGGAGCGTAAGGTAAGTGAACGTGTATTCACCGCACGGATGAGTCGCGACGGCGGTAAATCCGAGTGCTTTCAGATTGTTGAGCGAGGGCGCGTTGTCGAACTGCACCACCGCGCAAAGCACGCAGGGAGCAAGTTCTTTTCTCGCATACGCTATCACTTCGCGGCAAAGGGTTGCGGAGACTCCCATCCCGCGGTATTTCGCGGCGGTCATAATTCCGCTGAATTCGTAATACGGCACTCCGTCCGCGTCGCCGCATTTTTCCGCAAGAGCTTTTCCGTACTCCGCGTCCCTGTCGGCGGCGCAGGTGGCGATGAGCTCTCCCTCGCGGAAAGCGCCGAACATTGTGCCGTGCGTGAGCACTCCGTGCAGCTCTTCGGGGGTATAATTGAGGAAGAAAAGCTTGTTTTTCAGCCCCTCTCTCTCCCTTTCGAGGAAGGACATCACGGCGTCGTAATCGGAGTCGTCCAGCACGCGCACGTCGAAACGGCTGCGCGGCATTCTGACCCTTTCGACGTCCTTGGAAAACATTCTGCCCGTGCGCTCGGCATAACAGTCGGCATAATTTTCGGCGGGTTTGAGCACGAACTTTTCCAGCAAAAATTCGGGATAATAGCTGAGCTTGGACTTGCGCAGTCCTTCCAGCCCCATATCTTCCTGACGGTTGATATACCTGCACCCCGTGAAATTCCGCGCCGCAAACTCGTGCGCGAGATAACTGTACACTCCCTCGTACGCGACGTCCGCCTTTTCGTACATCTCGATTGCCGTGCCCGTAGGAGTGATTTCGCCGATGGCGATGCCCGCCATTTTCCCGTCGACGCGCAGAATGTCGCACACCAACTCCCCGCGCAGCGCCGCCCGTATCCAGCCCTTGACAATCGCACTCTCTTTCGCCGCGCTCTGCTCAGCGCTTCCGTCGAATTCGCGCGCCGCAAGCCAAGCCCTCTCGAACTCGATTATGTCGGGAATGTCCGCCTCCGTCAGCCTTGACATTTCGGAAGAATAGTTTTTGGTGAACTTCGCAATATGGTTGCGCTTTGCGTGATAACGCTTGCCCGACAGCGCGACGAAATCTTCCGTCTTGTAGATGTATTCCGCCCAGTCGCGGTGTGTGTAAATGTAATATCCGCCGTACGTTTCGGACACGAACTTCTCCGTGCAGAACGCAAAGCTCGCCCCGTCGGGCAGCGCGGCGACGGCTTCCTCCGCCGTTATGCCGCTTCCGACGCGGATGAGCGGCGGCCAGTAATAAAGCGCGCCGTCCATATGTGCGCGCAAATAAAGCACGTCGCCCGCGTCAAAATATTCCCCGCGGTCGAACCATTGTATGTATGCGTAATAGGAATAATCGCTGCCCACGTAATCCGACCCTTTCAGATAGTCCGCGAGCAAAGTTTTCAGTTCTTCCCCGAAAGGACGGAAATCTCCGTCCGACACTTTTTTTGTTGCAAAATCCATAAATAAACTCAAAGTTCCGTCATTTCATCCGTTTTCCGCAGCGTCGGAAAGCGGAACGGAATTCATTTTTTTCTGCCCTTCTTTTCGGGCGGGGTGAAAGTTTCCGCCACCGCAAAAGCGCACCTGCGTTCCAGCTCCGGAAGCATTGCGCGCGCGTCCTTTTCGGTAAGGTTAAGACGCGTCACCGTTTCCGCCCCTTCCCCGTCCTTGCGCCACGCAACGAATATCTCGTACGTCACCGCGTTGACGGATATGCGGTGGATGTCGTTGTATGCGACCTCGTCGCCGAAAACGCCGAGCAGCGCGTAAAGACCGTCGTCGCGCAGTTTGTAACGGCTGTTGAAAAGCAGAAGCAGCGCAAAAACGTCAATGAGAGCGGCGGCGGCAAGCGACACAGCGGCGACGGTTACGTTCGCGGTCGCAAAAGCCGCATTCACGCCCGAAATCATCACCGCGTCCAGCACGATTATCGCCGCGCCGGCAAGCGCGACCACGGCGATTATCAAGGTCTTGACCCATCCGAAAAACATTCTGAAACTCATTCCGTTTCTCCTTGCGGGAGCGTCCCTCCCCGACGTCGTGCGTACATCTTCCCGCCGCGGCGGGCTGCGTCAGCGCTCTTCCCCGTCGCCGTCGGAAAGCTGGTTTTCGGCGCGGTAGCCGAATTCCACCGTGTCCACTACGTTTGCGGCATCCGTGTAGAAACTCAGCCCGTTCATCTTGTAGTATCCCACGAGTTCGATGGTTCTGAAAAGGAAATAGTTGAGCGAAGGCACGACTATCACCGTGAGCCCGAACGTGGGCAGCGCAAGCCCCGCCATCAGCGCGTATGCGGCAAAGAAAGTGATGACGAACGCTTTCATCAGCCCTTTGAGATTGAGCTTTACCGCACGCAGACTGCGTCCGAACGAGGTGTACATACTTTCGTCGTGCACAAACAGCAGTCTGGGAAGCCATCCCGCGAACAGACAGGAGCGCAGCGACACCACGATTATGCCTATGATAATCATTATCGGGAAAGCGAACACGCCTATCCCTTCGAGCAGCCCCCAAAGCAGCAGACCGCCGAGAACTATGAGGGCGACGTCAATGGGCACGGACACGGAAATCCTCGCGAGCGCGAAGCGCAGCGAATGTTTGAAATTGAGCGCCATCGACGACGCAAGCCCCATCCGCATATTGGACGACATAAGCTGATTGACGGAATATGCGGTCGGATAATAGCTGCACGACATCAGGAACGAATAAAGCGCATAGAGGAAAATCGCGGCGATGATGAGCGCGGCGAGCAAGCCGCCCTCCGCGGCTATTGCGGAAAACACGTTCACCAGGTCGGACGCCGCCCCCTCGGCGAACGCGCGTATGCTGACGCCGCCGTCAATGAAAGCGCTTATCTCCGCCGTGAACGCGTCGAAGGACGCCGCAACGGCGGCCTTTGTGCCCAGCGCGTCGAAAATCGGCACCAGCACCGCCGCGCCGAAGCAGGCGGTGACAATCATCGAAATCAGCACCCAGCCGAAAATCTTCAACACGTATCCCATGTTGGAGAACAGCAGCGAAAGAGCGTATTTGAATTCCATATTTCCTCACAACCGAGGGTCAGTATGCGCAAAACGCACGCATTAACCCTCTTTTTTGCCTTCGCGCAGTTTTTTGAAATCCTTGCGCGATATCTTTTTGGACCATATGTCCGTCTTTTGCAGGTCCATCCTTTCCGTGCCCGTCACGTCGTAAAACTGAACATACATCAGCGTGACGTAATACGGTATGCCGACGGCAAGGCTGAGTCCGTCGAGAATGACGCGCGCGACCGTGCTGTCCGTAATACCGCCCACGATGAGCATCACCGCGGCAAACGGCAGCACCGCGACAAGCAGGGTGAGCGCGGAGGAGGACACTCTGCCCGACATCTGCCGCCAGCCCATCCTGAACGCGTCGCGCGTCCTAAGCCCCGTGTGCAGCATAAACGGCGGCCAGAGAAGTATCGCGCACGCGATGAACAGAAGCAGCGCTCCGACGGCAAGCAGGGATATCAGCGCGAAAACCAGCCACGCCGGCCCCGCGCCGAACACCTGCGCCCAGACGTAATAAAGCAGCGTGAGCAGCAGGTCGCACAGCTCGAATATCACCCCCGCGGTCAGTCCGAATTTCGCCGCGGTCAGGATGTTGTAGTTGATGCGCGTCTTCGCGCGGCGGAAAGAGATGGTGAACTCCCCTATCCGCATATGCCTGTCCACTATGCCGAACAAGAGCGCCAGCACGAAGAAACAGAGCACCAGCCCGATTATCCCCACCCAGAAGAAATCGTAGGGCAAAAAGTGCATCTGCTCGTACAGCGCGGCGAAGCCCTCCGTGTTCACGGTTTCGAACTCCAACAGCATATAAAGCCCCGCCGAAGGCGAAAACAACAGCGCGGTGAGCAAAGACGGCACCACCGCGAGCAGCACCATCTGCGCACCTTTGTCGAAGAAATACGCCAGCGTGGCTTTAAGACACTTCATATCACTCCAAAATGTGCAGTTTCTCTTTGAGTTTCCCGCACTTTTCGACGGCAGCCGCGAGTTTTTCGCGCTCTCCGTCGACGAGTTTCTGCGGAGCTTTGGCGACAAAGCCCTTGTTGGCGAGCAACGCGTTCAGACGCGCAATCTCGCCCTCCGCCTTTGCTATCTCCTTTTGCAGACGTTCCCTTTCCTTGTCGGCGTCCACTATGTCGCCGAGAGGAATGAGCACTTCCGCCGCCGCGGTGACGATTGCGGTGGTCTTCTCCGTCACCTCGCTTCTGTCGGCGACGAACACGACCTCGCCTATGCCCGCGAGTTTTTCCATATATCCCGCCGCGGAACGCATAAATTTCTCGTCCGCCGCAATGACGTACGCCTTGACCTTTTTGGACACGGGCACGTTCATTTCCGCGCGCATATTGCGTATGGCGACGATGGTTTCGCGCAAGGCTTCGAAGTTCTTCTCTTCCTTGCGGAACACCGTCTTTTTATTGTATGCGGGCCACTCCGACACCATAAGCACGCTGCCCTTGGGCGCATACTTGGAGTATATCTCTTCCGTAATGAACGGAATGAACGGGTGCAGGAGTTTGAGTATCTGCGTCAGCACGTGCGTGAGCATCGCGGCGGCGTGGGAATGCGCCTTTTTGTCGCCGCTGTACAGCATCGGCTTGGACATTTCGATGTACCAGTCGCAGAACTCCGACCACGTGAAATCGTACAGTTTCGCCGCGGCAAGCCCTATCTCGTATTTGTTGAGGTTGATGGTCACCTCTTTTATGACGTCGTTGAGGCGCGTGAGTATCCACTTGTCCGCACCGTTGAGGCGGGTCGGGAAGGAGAGGTCGTCCTCGTCCGTCACGTTCATTATGACGAAGCGGCTCGCGTTCCACAGTTTGTTGATGAAGTTGCGGCAGCTTTCAATCTTCCCTTCCGTAAAGCGCGTGTCGCTGCCGGGGGCAATGCCCGTCGCGAGAGAGAAGCGCAGCGCGTCCGCGCCGTAGCGGTCGATTATCTCCAACGGGTCTATGCCGTTGCCGAGACTCTTGGACATCTTCCTGCCCTCGGCGTCGCGCACTATGCCGTGAATGAGCACTTCCGAGAACGGAGGTTCGTTCATCATCTCTATGCCGCTGAATATCATCCTCGCCACCCAGAAGAAAATGATGTCGTAGGCGGTGACGAGCACGCTCGTCGGATAGAAATACGAAAGGTTCTTGTTCTTGCGCGGATATCCCAGCGTGCTGAACGGCCAGAGCGCGGAAGAGAACCATGTGTCCAGAACGTCCTCGTCCTGACGCATATGCCCGCCGCACTTGGGGCAGCGTTCGGGCGCGGTCTTCGACACCACGGTTTCGCCGCAGTCGTCGCAGTAATACGCGGGTATGCGGTGTCCCCACCACAGCTGACGGGAAATGCACCAGTCCTTTATGTTCTCCATCCAGTTGAAGTAGGTCTTTTCGAACCTCTTGGGGATGAACTCCACTTTCTTGCTGCGCACCGCTTTGATTGCGGGCTCCGCAAGCGGCTTCATCTTCACGAACCACTGTTTGGACACGATTGCTTCCACGGTTTCGCCGCAGCGGTAGCATTCGCCGACGTTGTGGGCATAAGGCTCAATCTTTTCGAGATAGCCCTGCTCTTTCAGGTCCTCGACGACGGCCTTTCTGCATTCCAGCCTGTCCATACCGCGGTACTTGCCCGCGTTTTCGTTCATCCTGCCCTCGTCGTCAATGACGCGGATGACGGGCAAATCGTGCCTGAGCCCCAGCTCGAAGTCGTTCGGGTCGTGGGCGGGAGTTATCTTCACCGCGCCCGTGCCGAAGCCTATCTCGACATAGTCGTCCGCAACGACGGGGATGACCCTGTCCGTGAGCGGCAGACGGAGCATACGCCCGACATACTTCGCCATCTTTTCGTCCTTGGGATTGACCGCGACCGCCGTGTCGCCCAGCATCGTTTCGGGGCGCGTGGTCGCAATGGTGATGTAGCCGTCGCCGTCGGCGAAAGGATAGCGGTAATACCACAGATTGGACTGCTGCTCCCTGTACTCCACTTCCGCGTCGGAAAGCGCGGTCTTGCAGTGGGGGCACCAGTTGATTATGCGGTCGCCGCGGTAAATGAGCCCCTTCTTATAGTAGCGCACGAACACGTCCGCGACTGCCGCGGAGAGGTTTTTGTCCATCGTGAACGCTTCTTTGGACCAGTCGCAGGAAGTGCCCAGTCTTTTGAGCTGCTCCACAATCCTGCCGCCGTACTTTTCCTTCCACGCCCACGCGCGCTCCAAAAAGCCTTCCCTGCCGACGTCGGCTTTCGTCAGCCCTTCTTCCTTCTTCATCTGCTCCACAATCTTGACCTCGGTCGCGATGGAAGCGTGGTCGGTGCCGGGAAGCCACAGCGCTTCGTATCCGCTCATACGCTTGAATCGTATGATGATGTCCTGCACCGTCTGGTTGAGTGCGTGCCCCATATGCAGCTGCCCCGTGATGTTGGGAGGGGGCATCATTATGGTGAAAGGCTCTTTTTCGTCGTTGGGGTGAGCCTCGAAATATTTCCCCTTCATCCAGAAGTCGTAAATCCTCTTCTCAAACGAAGGGTCGTAAGTTTTGTCCATTTTGTCCATTCGTCAGTCCTCTTTGTCCGATATATTCTTCCCTGCGGCTTCCACGGTGTAGCTCACCGCCGCGCCGTTATCTTTCTCGGTGCCGGGCAGCGGATTGTTGCTGCTGTCCGTGGTCTTCACGCTGTCGGAAGTGACGCGCGCCATCTCGCCGCTGTTTATCTTGCGTATCTGCCTGATGATGTCGATGAGATAGTTCACCGCCGCCGCATAGCTCATACAAAGCCCCCACGCGAGGATGCCCCAGTCCGCAAACGCGACGTACTGATGGAAGAACGCGAGTATGACGCCGACGGAAACCGTGAACGACGCCACTTTCCCCAGCCAGTTTGCCTGCACCTTCGCGCCCTTCTTCATCACGAGAGGAGCGATGCAGACCATAAGCAGCTCCTTGAATATGATGAGGATGACGAATGCGTAATGCACATACCAGCCGCCGCTCGCCGCCATCGTTTCCGCGCCGAGCACGCTCAGACCGTCCGTAAGTTCGCCCAGAGGGGTAAGCCCCGTGCAGAGCGAAAGACAGAACAGCACGGAAATGTGCATCAGCTTGTCCGCAAACGGGTCGAGCGCCATACCTATGCCCGACGTCATATTGAAACGTCTCGCTATCCAGCCGTCCACGAGGTCGCTGCCAGCGGCGACCACAAACACGCCGAGCGCAACGTAAAGCAGGACGGGGTCGGCATTCACGCCCGCAAACGCCATAAGCAGGATGTAAGCGGGAATGCAGAGAATGCGGAAATAGGTGATGATGTTGGGAATCGTCCAAAGCTCTTTCTTGTCGATTTGCGCCATACCTTTGTACGCCATATTTTCGACCGCCTTATAAAATTTGTTCGTTAATTATACCACGCCCGCGCGCAGATGTAAACCGTTTTACGGGCGGGACGGCGCACTGCGGCGCAACATTTTGTCCCTCCGCACTCCGCAAAAGAAAATCCGCCCCCGAAGGGACGGAAAAGTTTTCTTTGTCACAGCGGAGTTTAGGCAAGGAGGAAATCGCCGAGTTCGGACGGAGAGGAAAACAGATAATCCGCGCCGTGCGCGGTCAGCTCCTCTTCGCTGCCGTATCCCCACAGCACGCCCGCGCTGTCCATTCCCGCAAGTTTCGCACCGTCGATGTCGTAAAGCCTGTCCCCGACCATCAGCGCGCCGTCCGAGCTCTTCATTCCGAGGTTTTCCGTGACGTAGCGTATGACTTCGATTTTGCTGTCCCGCGAGCTGTCGCTCTCCGCGCCGCCGATGAAGGCAAAATGCCGCGAAAGCCCAAGCGCGTCCAGCATCATAACGGTGAATTTCAGCGGCTTTGACGTGGCGACGGCAAGCCTTATCCCCGCTCCGTTCAGCCTCGAAAACAGCTCTTCCATTCCGGGATAAACCGTGCAGTCGCGCCAGCCCTCAATCTCGTAATCCGCGCGGTAAATCCTTATCATCTCCTCGATGAGGGCGGCATCCTGCACGCCGAGTATTTCGCGCATAGACACCCTGAACGGCGGACCCACCATTGCGTCCAGCTGTTCCTGCGTATAGGGCACGCCCTTCGCGTCCAGCGCACGGCGGATACATTTCAGTATGCCGGGTTTGCTGTCCGTTATCGTGCCGTCGAGGTCGAAGAATACCGTATCGTAGCGCATATCAGAGCGTGTGGGCGATGAAATCTGTCCTGTCTTCGTCAGTAAGCGCGATGACGGGGATGTCGAGGATGGTCTTTGCGCCGCGCATTCCCTGCGCGTACAGCTTGCAGTTGGCTTTCGCATACGCCATCAGCACGCTCGCCGTGAAATCGGGATTGCTGTCGAGAGCAAGCGAAAACTCCACGCGCTGACGCTGTCCGTTCACTTCGCCGCTCCTGAGCACGAACCCGCCGTGAGGCATTTTGCCATGGTCGCGGTCGAATTCCTCCGCAGTTATGAAATGCACCACCGTGTCGTACTCGTCGAAATAGTTGGGCATAGTGACGATTTCGCGTTCGATTTCCGCCTTGTCCGCGCCGTCCGCCGCGACGACGAAACACTCGCGCAGATGCTTGTCGCGGGTCGTGAGCGCCGCACCCTCTCCCCTTCTCGCCGCATCCAGCGCGGCCTGTTTGGGAACGGTGTACTGTATGCCCTTCACCACTCCGTCAATCTTGCGCACCGCTTCGCTGTGCCCCTGCGACACGCCCTTGCCCCAGAAAGTCTGGGTGTTGCCGTCCGCCAGCACGCCGCCGAACAACGCGCGCATAAGCGAAAACAGACCGGGGTCCCAGCCTATGCCGATGAAAGAAAGATGTCCGTTTTCTCGGGTTATCTTCTCCATGTCCGTGACATAAGCGCGCATTTTGGCGTGAGTGTCGAAGCTGTCGACGGTATTGAAATATTTCGCCGCCGTCTTCCCGAGGTCCACGAGGTCGTTGGCGGAACCCGTGCAGAGAGCGAGCACGTCGATTTTCCCTTTGAAATCGGCAAGCTCGGACTGACGGTAAAAAGGCGTCCCGAAAGGAGAAGTCATTGCCGCGGGGTCCCTGCGCGTGAAAATGCCCGCCAGTTCGAAATCGGCGCTCTGCGCCGCAATTTTTTCGCAAGCTCTGCCGAGATTGCCGTATCCCACGATACCGATTCTGTACATATATTCCTCCGAAAATTTTATTACGTGCACGATTTTACATCAATATACTCCCAAAAGCAAGCAAATGCGCGGTCCGCCCGCGGGCGCAAACCAAAATCCGCGGCGGCGCATAGCTTGTAATGTGTTATAAAAAGCGCGCCTGTGGCAATGCTTTTGAGGTATGGAAATGGTCAAACGCGGCGAAATATACTATGCTGACCTCAGTCCCGTGGTGGGAAGCGAACAGGGCGGAGTGCGCCCCGTACTCGTCGTGCAGAACAACGTCGGCAACCGTTACAGCCCGACCGTCATCGCCGCCGCGATAACATCGCAGCTGGACAAAGCGAAGCTCCCCACCCACATTGCCGTGCCTGCGGAAGTGTGCGGACTGCCGCGCAATTCCGTCGTGCTTCTGGAACAGATACGCACGATAGACAAAAAACGTCTGGGTGAAAAGATAGGCGAGCTGCCTTCGGGTATGATGGTGCGCGTCAACGAAGCGCTTCTGGTGTCCCTCGGTTTTTTCGAAACCTGACCCCGCCCCCGCTCTCCGACCCGCATTTCCTGCCGCCGCTATCCGCCGCACCGCCTGCATCGGCGCATCATCCGAAAACACGTCCGCACGCCGCATCACCGGATGCCCTGAACTGCCGCGCGGGGGAAAATCCCGAAACGGAAGAATCGTCAAAAAAACAAAAAACGCACTTTAACGTGCGTTTTCGCATTTTTCAAACCGCGTTTCTGTCAAAGGCGCATAACTCCCTGCAACTCGTCGAACACGAGAGGCAGACAAGACATAATGTCGTCGGGAAGGTGCGCAAGCGCGTTCACGCGGCTGAACTCGGCGCTGCGTCCGAGCGCATACGCCCCCGTGCGCGCCGCAAGAAGCGCGGGCACGTCCCACGCAAGCAGCCCGCCGATTATCCCCGCCAGCACGTCGCCGCTGCCGCCCTTGGACAGTCTGGAATTGCCCGTGCGGTTCACATACACTTCCCTGCCGTCGCTGATATAACTCTCGTGCCCCTTTATGATGAGCACGCAGTCGTGCTCGGCGGCGAAAGCGCGGCATATCTCCGCCGTGTCTGCGCCCACTTCTTCCGCGGTCATTCCCGTCATCGCGCAGAATTCGCCGACGTGCGGCGTGAGCACCGCCCTGCCGAGAAAACCGCCGATATTCCCCGCACATTTCAATCCGTCGGCGTCGAGCACGAATTTAACGTCCGTTTCTTTCAGCAGGAAGCGCACCCAGCTTTCCGCGTCGCCGCCGCCCATTCCCATACCTATCGCAAAGGAAGTGGCTTTGCGCGCAAGCTCATTCGCCGAGGCGCGGTCGAACATTATGCCGCCGTCCTTGGAAGGAAGCGGAAACACCGCGGAATAACGCACAACGGGATAGAGAGCCTGCGCCAGAAAATCGGGGACCGCAAGCACGGTTGTCCCCGCTCCCGCACGCATAGCCGCCTCTCCGAGCAGAGCGAGAACCTCCGCCGCGCTTTCCGCGGCGAACCTCGGCGCACCGACGAAATTCGCGCTGCCGCCCACGACCACGCACCTGCCGAAACTGCCCTTGTTCCCTTCCGCCGTACGGAAAGGCAAAGTGAATTGCAGACTCGCGAGGTCATTGTTCAAAACATCGGTTTTATTGCTCATATCGGACTTTATTATGTGTTTTTGATGCTTAAACTGCCGTTTTTGCACATTTTCCGCAAGGATTCGTATCGTATCGCCCCGCTTACGCCACCGCGACTGCCTGACGTTTTTCCGCTTTGCGGTGCTACGCGGTGCGGAGAAGACGCCTGCGGCAGCGTTGACGGTCAGTCTGACGTTATGTCGCCGAATTCACCGAAAAGCTCGTCCGCCACGGCGTTGAGAGCGCTGTCTATCATATCGCGCTCGAAACCTTTTCTGTAAAGAAACGCGCCCACCTTTTGCAGGTCCTTTTTTTCAGTTATGCGCTTGGCGCGCGCATACTTCCGTGCGGTTTCCAGTGCTTTTTCCCTCTCTTCCTCGTCGGAAAGCGCGTCGGCAATGCCGTTGCGGGCAAGTTCGGGCGAAATGCCCTTTTCGGAAACGAGCTTGTATTCCAGCTGTTTTCTGCCCGATTTCGCCCCGTAATATTCCACGAAATCCTCAACGTACTTTGCGTCGTCGATATATCCGTATCCCTTTGCGCGCGCGATGGCTTCTTCCGTTTCCGCCTTGTGATACCCCTTTTTGTAAAGCCTGTCACGCACTTCCTTTTCCGAGCGCGGAGATACGGCAAGATATTTCACGGCGGCGTCGAATGCGCTCACCTTGTTTTTCGTCTTTTCCTTATCCGTTTCCGCCATACTCCGCTCTCCCGTACGCCCGCACCGACGTTTTTCCGCGTTTAGTCGCCGCACGTCGTTCCGCATTTTAACTTCACAGCACGCGCCGCGCAGTCCGACGGCACACGCAGGTTATCGCGCGTTTCCGCGCGGTGCCGAACGGGCGTAAACCCCGTTCGCAGTCGCACCGCAAAATACCGCACAATAGCAAAAACGGCAGTTTAACCGCCGTTTTTGCAATGTTCATATCCTTATTTGACTCTGTACACCCAACCGAATTCGTCGGGATACCGCTCGGTCTGGATGCCCGTGATACGGTCGTACAGCCAGCCCGTAATCTTGCCCATCTTGCCGTCGTTGATGTTCATAGTGAGGTCACCGTACGTTATGGTGCCGACGGGAGAAATGACCGCCGCGGTGCCCGTGCCGAACGCTTCGTCCAGCTTGCCCGCGTGATACGCTTCCACCACTTCGGCGATGGGAACGTGGCGCTCTTCGACTTTGTATCCGTACTTGCGCAGCACCTGCAACGCGCTGTCACGGGTTATGCCGCGGAGAATGGAGCCGTCCAGCATAGGCGTGACGACCGTACCGTCGATGACGAACATCATATTCATAGAGCCCACTTCTTCGACGTATTTCTTCTCTGCACCGTCCAGCCAGAGCACCTGGTCATAGCCCTTTTCCTTTGCGCGCTCGCCCGCGAGCAGACTGCACGCGTAGTTGCCCATACACTTCGCTTCGCCCGTGCCGCCCTTGGACGCGCGGGTGAGTTCGGTCTCGACGATGAGCTTGGTGGGTTCGAGCCCGTTCTCGTAATAGCTTCCGACGGGGGAAAGAATAATGGTGAAGATGAATTTCTTGGAAGGATGCACGCCGAGGAAGGCTTCCGACCCGAACATAAAGGGACGGATGTAAAGGGATGTGCCGGGCGCGGTGGGTATCCACTCCTCTTCGAGTTTTACGAGCTCGCAAAGCGCTTCGAGGACGACGTCGACGTCGACTTTCGCCATACAAAGTCTTTCCGCGCTTCTGTTCATACGGACGAAGTTGTCGCGGGGACGGAACATTGTTATCTCGCCCTGCGCGTTCTTGTACGCCTTCAAGCCTTCGAAGATGCCCTGACCGTAATGCAGGGAGCAGCAGGCGGGATTGATGCGGAAATCGTCATAAGGAACGATTTCGGGTTCGCTCCAACCGCCCTTGGCGACGTCGTACTCCATCACAAGCATATGGTCGGTAAAATATTTGCCGAAACCGAGCTTGGTGAAGTCGGGCTTTTGCTTCCTTTCTTTGACCATAGTGATTTTCATAGTTATCTCCTCGCGCCGAAGCGCCTGAATGAATTCTGCCTTTTATTATACACCCTTTGCGCGCCCGTGCACGGATATTGCACACGATTTTCCGCCAAAGCCGCGATTTTGCGCATATTACACGTTTCGTGTCCGATTATACGCTCCGACGCAGCTGCCGCCCGCTCTTGCCGAGCAATCATCGGGAGCAAATTACACTATTCGTGTTTTTGGTGTTTTCGCTCCCTTTCGGTCGAAACACGCTCCGTGTTTTCGAAATATACCGACCCCGCAGAAGCCGCAATTTCCGCCCGCAAGCGCCGCACCCGACGCTTTCTTCGCCGCAGCGGCTTCGCCCCGCGAAGGCCGTCACAGAGGCTTGTAGACGCACCCTGCGATTTCCGCTTTCACGCGTCCCGTGCTTCTTGCCTCTATGAGGTCGAGCATCTCTTCCGCACGGTCCGTCTCCGCATACCACACGGCGTCGACGTCCTCACCGTACTCGACCGTGCCGCGCAATGCGCCCGCGCGCGCAAGTGCGTTATCCACTGCCGTATAGTCCGAATAGCCGCAACAGAACTTTATCACGGCACACTCCGTCATCTTGCGGACGCCCGCTTTCGCAATCACTTCCGCAACGCCGTCCGTATATGCCGCCACGAGTCCGCCCGCACCGAGCTTTATTCCGCCGAAATAGCGCGTGACCACGACGGCGGCTTTCACTATGCCTTGCTTTTTCAGCACTTCCAGCATAGGCTGTCCCGCCGTGCCTCCGGGCTCTCCGTCATCGGAAAAACGGGCTTCGTTGCCGCGCTCGTCCGCTATATAGGCATAGCAGTTATGGGTCGCGTCGGGATATTTCTTCCTGACCGCCCGCACAAAAGCGTCCGCTTCCTCGCCGTCCTCGACGTGCGCGAGCGTGGCGATGAACTTGGAACGCTTTATCTCGACGGCGTTTTCCGTGACGCCGTCCACCGTCAGGTAAAACTTACTCAACGGTCACCTTGTAGAAGTTCTTCTTGCCCTTTTGCAGCACGAACCCGTTCGCGAGCTGGCTGTCCGTGAGAGTCGCCGCAATGTCGGTGATTTTCACGCCGTCGACGGTGATGCCGCCGCCCTGTATCAACCTCTTCGCCTCGCCTTTGGACGGCACTTTCGCGACTGCGACCAGCACCTCCGCAATCTGGTTCATCCCCTTAGTAATGACTGCGGAAGGCATATTCTCGCTGTCGCCCGAAAAGGCCGCTTTCGCCTTGGCGAGCGCGTCGTCTGCGTCCTCCTTGCCGTGCACCATCATAGTGAGCTCGTATGCAAGCCTCTCCTTTGCCGCGTTCATACGTTCGTCGTTGTAGCGCGTGAGCTCCGCGATTTCGTCAAGCGGCAGGAATGTCAGGAAGCGGAAAACCTTTTCCACGTCCGCGTCGGGGATATTGCGCCAATACTGGAAAAAGTCGTACGGAGAGGTTTTGTTGCGGTCGAGCCAGACCGCTCCCTTCGCCGTTTTGCCCATCTTGATGCCTTCGGACGTGGTGAGCAGTCCGAAAGTGATGGCAAACGCGTCCTTTCCTTCCTTTCTGCGTATCAGGTCCGCCCCCGCGAGGATGTTGGACCACTGGTCGTCGCCGCCGCATTGCAGCACACAGCCGTATTTGCGGTTGAGCACGAGGAAGTCGTAGGACTGCATAAGCATATAGTTGAATTCGAGGAAGGTCAGCCCCTTTTCCATACGCGCCTTGTAGCATTCCGCCGTCAGCATCTTGTTGACGGAGAAGCACGAGCCTATCTCGCGCAGGAAATCGATGTAGTTGAGGTCAAGCAGCCAGTCCGCGTTGTCCACGATGATTGCGCCGTCCTTGTCGTCGAAACGGATGAAGCGTGCCATCTGCTTTTTGAAGCAGTCGACATTGTGCTGAATGGTTTCGCGGGTCATCATACTTCTGAGGTCGGTACGCCCGGACGGGTCGCCTATCATAGCCGTGCCGCCGCCGATGAGAATGATGGGACGGTGTCCCGCTTCCTGCAAGCGCTTTGCGACAATCAGCTGCACAAAATGTCCGACGTGCAGGCTGTCCGCCGTGGGGTCGAAGCCGATATAAAAACATTGCGGACCGCTGTCCAGCAATTTTTTAAGGTCTTCTTCGAAAACGGTCTGTTTGACAAGACCGCGCGCTCTGAGTTCGTCGATGATGTTCATCTTGGACATAATTCACCTTTTATGCGTGTTTGATGTAAATCTTTCGGAAATTATAACACCATTCGCGCGCGCGGGCAACAAATAAGACGCAAATCGGCCGATTTAGCCGCATTCCGACGTATGCGCGCGCCGCTCAGTCTCTGCGCAGCCTCTTTTTCATCCAGACGTGCTGGCAATCCTCTTCGAAATCCTCCTCTCCGAAGGCGGTATATCCCTGCTTTTCGTAAAAGGAACGCACCCGCGTCTGCGCGTGAATGAGAATAAAATCCGCTTCGTTTTTCAGCATATCTTCCGCATACGCAATGAGCCGAGCCCCGATATGCCGTCCGCGGCATTCCTTTACGACGGCTATTCTTCCCAGCACGAACGAAGCGGTGTCCGCCTTGCGGTAAAATCGGCAGGTGGCAACGGGTTTTCCGCAATCAAACGCCACCAAATGCACGGAAAGACCGTCCGCGGCGTCGAACTCCTCTTTGAAGCCCTGTTCCTCCACGAACACCTTTTCCCTGATGTCTTTCGCCTCCTGCGGAAGGCTGTCGTAACGCTTGATTTCCATTTCGCTTCCCGTCCTGCGTTTTACCACATTTTAGCCGCCGCGACGTGCCCAAGTCAAGCCCGCAAGACATAAAACGACAGTCGCTTCGCCGCTTGACTGCCGCAAGACGGATTTGCGGTCAATCCCGAAATAGTTTTGCAAAAGCCGACCGCAAGCAGGCGAAATTAAACCAAAAGGCACACCCTGCGGTGTGCCTTGATGTTCGGTGCTTTGCACCTCACTCGGTTTGGTTGCTTTGTGCTATTTTGTCAGCGCTTCCTGCACTGCCACCGCACAAGCAACCGAAATTAAACCAAAAGGCACACCCTGCGGTGTGCCTTGATGTTCGGTGCTTTGC
>ENA-UOIW01000015-UOIW01000015.1-human-gut-metagenome-genome-assembly--contig:-P58-NODE-15-length-177449-cov-27.657914_pt1 | contig 177449 bp, 149 predicted proteins | sample MGYA00242334_ERZ723881 | MGnify/ENA metagenome assembly ERZ723881 | reverse complement strand
AGGCACTCCGAGAGGGAGAATGCATTGGAGGTGAAGTTTAGCGGACAGCAATATTCCGGAATATACATGTTTGCCGCAGCCTGGCTGATAGGCGGAGGCACGATGTGGGCACAGACTGATTATACAGGACGTGCCGCTGTGGAGCGCTCGGTAGAAAAAGTGGGCGGGGATGTAAAAGTACAGCTGGAGATTGCGCTTGATAGCCTCGATATGCATGCCCAACATGCTTTGGTGCTTACCCCTGTATTACAGGCAAAGGATGGGAAGACTGAAAAGTCCTTGGCACCGGTCGTAGTAAACGGACGTATCCGTCAGAAAGCTTACGAGCGCAAGACAGCCTTGGGCTATGCCGATGAAACCGAAACACCATACGCTGTAGTCCGCCGTAAGAACGGGACCTCACAAGAGGTGGCTTATGAAGTAGCTGTGCCCTACGAGAAATGGATGCGCGGAGCCAACCTGTTGTTGCGTGAAGAGGCTACGGGCTGTGCTGCTTGTTCGCTGAACGAATACGAACGTCCGTTGGGAGTTATTTTGCCGTGGAGAGAAATAGCAGAACCTGTCTATCAGGTGGCTTTCGTAGAACCGCGTGCCGAAGAGGTGAAACGCCGCGACGAGCAATGCGAACTGCACTTGAACTACCGGGTAGGCAAGAGCGAGATTGTGCTTTCGTTGGGCAACAACCGGGCTGAGGTACAGAAGCTGAGCGATATGGTCGACCGGGTTAAGCAGAACAATGATTTTACCATTACAGGTTTCCGCATCAAGGGATATGCCTCGCCCGAAGGAACTTACAAAAGCAATATGTCGCTTTCCGAACGCCGGGCAAAGTCGTTGGCGGATTATTTCCGCCGTACCGACGGATGGGATGCCAAGCTGTTTACTGTCGAGTGGGGAGGAGAAGACTGGGAAGGTTTGCGTAAAGCCGTCGAGGCTTCGTCGCTCGACACGAAAGACCAAGTGCTGGCAGTCATCCGTGAGGAAGAAAATCCTGATGCACGTGATGCCAAACTGCGTGCCATCGATGGAGGAAAGACTTACAGCACCCTGCTGAAAGATTTTTATCCCCCGTTGCGCCGAAGCTTCTGCGTAGTCGACTTTACCGTACGTCCTTATACGCTGGAAGAAGCCAAGCGCATCATCAACGAGAATCCCCGTTTGCTGAGCCTGAAAGAAATGTATGGCGTAGCCGTCAGCTATCCCGAAGGCAGCGCAGAGCGTAACGAAGCTTTCCTGACAGCCCAGCGCCTGTATCCGCAAGATGGCGATGCTGCAACCAATGCGGCAAAAGTACTCTTGGCGCAAGGCAAGACAGCCGAAGCCAAAACAGTCTTGAGCCAAGCTACTCAGACCGCCAGCGTATGCAATGCTTTGGGTATTGTCTATGCCAAAGAGAAAGATTACAATCAGGCAGAAAGCTATTTTGCCAAAGCAGCATCATTGGGCAATGTAGAGGCTCAGCATAATGCCGATGCACTGAAGAAGTATATCAATGAGTTTAATGAGAATAATTACTAATTTAATAAAATGTGTGTGAGTATGAAACTTAACAAGTATTTTATGATGGCGGCAATGGGGCTGGGTCTCGTTGCGTGCAGTGACAACCTGGACGATGGTCAGGGTGTAAATGGCAATACCTCGCAAGAGGGGACTACGTATGTTGCATTTTCTTTGGATTTCAAAGGTGCTGGTTCTAGAGCTGAAACAACAGAAGCTGATACAGAAGAGGAAAGCAATATCACTACGGCGTATGTAATAGTTGCTAGAGAAGGTCGCATTACTGAATTTATAAGCAATACGACAAGCGGAACTGAAGAAGGAAGCGATGGTAGTAAATATGTAGCAGACGAAAACGGTGGTAAATATTTGTTGAAGGTGCCGGCAGGTATGAATGATTTTTATGCGGTTGTAAATCCGAATGAAGCGCCTACGGTAGGTGGAACTATTGAAAACTATTTCAATACGGCTGTATCCTTATCGCTTGCGGATGTTGTTACTGATAATAAGTTTATGATGGCAAGTGAAGCGGTGTTGACGAGAAATGTATTGGATAATGTTACAGAAGAACAAGCTCTTGATGAAGGAGCTAATAATTTTGAAATTACTGTAGAACGTGTATCTGCAAAGGTTACAGTAACTTGTGATGATCCTTCGTTTACAAATGAGGATGGGAGTGTTATTGAAGGTAAACTTGTTAAGGATGCTACAACATTTAAGTTGAAAAATATTCCTAGTATGGCGTATAGAATGAGACAGGCTTCTGTTACTGAAATAGAAAGTGATGATCTTAACTATTCTACTGTTTATTCAGATCCCAATAGTACCTTGACTGATAAAACTGAAATTCCTGTATATTTCCCTGCAACCTCAGGTGAACAATCACAATGGACTCATGCAACTGCGGCATATTGTCTTGAGAATTTACATACAACTTATTATCAACATAACACTACTTATATTAATTTGAAGACTGCTTTTATACCTGCTGTGGTCGTTAATTGTGATAGTGAAACAGGAGAGACAAAAGATAATCCAAATGCAGATGGAACATCAGCTGAAAGTTTTTATGTAGTTGAGCAAGGTGACTTGTATGGAAATTATATCTTGGCTGATGACTTGGCGGCTTATAGAAAAACTAACGGTGATGATGCTCTTCCCGCAGGTGTTGATAAGATTTCTGAATTGTATGAAAATGGCGTTTGCTACTTTAATAATATCTGGGTAGGTCAAGAAAAGTTGGGCTCATCTGATACTGCTCCTATTAACAGAAATACGTGGTATAACTTGGCGATTACAGGCATAGTTCTTCCTGGGGATAATGAAGAAAAAAATCCAAACCCGAATCCAGACCCAGGTGAAGAGCTTCCTTTGGAACCTGAGACAAATGTAGTTATTGAAGTGATAGTACCAGATTGGAAATTTGTAACAAACGGATTGGTATTGGGTGAATAATCATTCCTCCACGCTATTGGAAATACATCAGTTAATGCTTTAGAAGTTTAGCTGAAGAAGACTATTAGCATAACAAACCTTGCAGGAGGGGAATGCCTGATAAAGGCAAACCCTCCTGCAAGAAAAAAACAAACAACCTTAAGGCATTTAAAAACCTAGTCACCTAGTTACCTCATTAAGTCAACTTAAAAAGAAAGAAACATGAACAAAACACATCATCTGTTGATCCCATTGTTCGGACTGCTGCTTGCAGTGGGATGCCTTTCCGGATGCATCAAGGAGGACATGTCCGATTGCCCGCCTCCCTTTACTCCCGAGCCGGAACCTGAACCCGAACCGACTACGGGCACATTGAAACTTGCCCTGACTTACTTTATGCACAATACACAGGAGAACGGCGAGTATGTTGACCTCTTCAGCCAACAGGTACGCAAAGTAGATGTGTTTGTGTTCGACCAGGCAGGACAGTTCGTACAGCAGATTACCGAAGAAGCAGCACCCCGCTTCGGTGAAAACTATACGAAAGAACTCGAATTGCCTGCTGGCGATTATCAGTTTGTAGTGTGGGGCAACCACTACGAAGACGAAACCATGCACAACTGCCAGACAACGGATGTCAACCTGGACGATGGGCGCATGGCGCTGCTTCCGCTTGTATCCCGAAGCGTAGGCATCTCGATGCTGACCGACTCGTTGTTTCATGGCATGACTGCACAGCCTGTTACGGTAGTGAACGGCGAAGACCAGACTATTCCTATCGACTTGATGAAGAACCGCAACGATGTGCGCCTGGTGGTGCGCTGGCGTGAAGAAGGACATACCGAATATTGCACGCACACCGAACACGCTCAAAGCATTACGGCAGAGATAACCGACAATAACGGTACGTACGATTTCCGCAACAACGTGACCGACAAGCAAGACATCACTTACCAGCCCGGCCGCTTTGCCGAATGGTACGACCCAGCCTTTCATGGCGACGCGCGTCCGTATCCTACCGAGCAAGAACACGTCTACGTAGCCGACTTCTCCGAGCTTCGCCTGATGCTCGACAACAAAGATGCGCAGCTCATTATCCGCCAAGGAGACCAGATAGTGTACCAGCGCGGCTTGATGGACTTGATTACTCGCATCGAGAAATACCGCACGCAGGAAGCTCTCGACCGTGAAGACCGTTACCTGATAGAGCTGGAGTTCCCTTGCAAGCATGAGTCGGAAGAGCCTGACCCTGATCCAGATCCAGACCCAGACCCTGATCCGGAACCTGAACCAGAGCCTGACCCTGACCCAGAACCTACACCCGACCCCGAGCCTGAAGAGCCGTGGACGGCAATAACCATCACCATAAACGGTTGGAACTTGGTAGACCGACCTGTTGAACTATAAACGAAGAAACGTATGAAAGAGAAACGATATATACATCGCTGGATGCTTGCCCCCGTCCTTGCCTGCCTCCTGCTGGCAACGGCAAGCTGCAGCAAAGATGCAACAGAAACAGAAGCCGTTCCTTCCCCAGGCGGCACCTACCTGACTATTGTTACGAGGGGGATAAATACAACAGAATCTTCGGAGTATGAGGATTATGTAGGTTCGCTTCGGGTGATTGCGTTCAAAGGAGAGGAGTTGGCTTTGAATACATTGCTTAGTGCCGACGAGATACCTGATACAGAGGGTACTGTGGATGAGGTAATACTTGAGAATACTGATAAGCTGAAAGTAGGAAACGGCGGCGGTGCATATACCTTTTATTTCATAGCAAATGAGGAAGGGCATGTTACAGATAAAGATATTGCATTGGATGTTGCATTTAACAATATCACAGAAACTGACTTGAAAAACATGCGAGTGAAATTTACTCAAGAGGAAACAGGTATACCTAAGGATAAAAAGATGTTGATGAGTGTGAAGCAGACGGTTTATATCACCGAAGGACAAAATCAAACAATAGAAATCGAATTGGTTCGTGCGTTAGCCAAGGCGCAACTGGTGATACAATCTGAAGAAGAGATTACAGCTGCTGATATAAATGTTTCTTTGCCGGCTGATCAAATACCAAATAGCTATTATTTGATACAGAGGGAACCGATTGAAGAAAGTTCTTCATTCTTAACATCAGGGAAAACTTTAGAATCAACAGGGGATAATCCTTTTGATGCAACCGCAGTTTCAAGTGAAAATAAATATGTAAGCCAAGTAGTTTATTTACCCGAGCGTGCAGCAGCGGATGAGAATAATGCGTTAAAATACAGCATAACGATTGATGGAGATAATAATTCTTATTCCGCTCCCATCGCCGAGGAAAAAAAAGAAGATAATGCAATCGATTATAATATAAAAAGGAATTACGCCTATACCACGATTGGAACGTATGACCCGGCAATAGGTGTTACATTAGATAAATTAACTTATACTGTTCAGTTGTGGGGAACAGGTGGAGGAAGTCATATCTTTAAATAATATCGGAGGAAAGCAAGATGAAGATATTACGTGCTATATATACATTGTGTGCAGCCACCCTGTTGTTGGGCAGTTGCCAAGACGAGGAAATGATAAAGCAAAGTAGTGTGCAGGAAGGCATCCCCGTCACCATCGATTTGACTTTCTCTGCAGCCATACCCGAGCAAGAGGAAGTAGGAACACGTGCCGTGACCGATCCCGAGTATCGGGTAAACGACCTCTATGTGCTGATATTTAATGCAAATACGAAGGCGTTGAAAGGGGATGTGTTGTTTTATGATAATAGTGCTTTAACAACAAACGGCAATAACCAAGTGGAAAGTGGTGGTACTTTGAAGGGTACATTAAGCGGCATAAAAACCACTACAGGCAAATCGGTGATTTATGCGATTGCAAATGCGAAGAATCCTCCTTCGGAGTATACTACAAAATCGGGTGAAAGCACACTCGAGGATCGAATAAATGATGTGCAGTCAATTTCAGACTTGGAAGCAATAACCGCAGAATTAAGTGATCCGAATAGTAGTAATGCTTTATTCCGTATTACGGATACACACTATTTGATGTCAGGTTTTTTACCGTGTACTATTGGTACAGATGGGATTGAGGAGGATAGCAAGGATATTCCTCTTTACCGTACCGACTCGAAGATAACGTTTAATATTCAAGCAGGAGCAGGTTCCAAATGCACAAGTTTCACGTTGTTGTCATATCAAGTGTGTAAAGTAGCTTCGAAGACATCGCTTGTCCCTCTTGAAGATAAAAATTATGATACAGGAAAAGAAGATTCTAAAGATTATTGGAATACGGAAGCAGGAATCCAGCCGGAAGCCACCAATACCATCACGTTTTATGTTCCGGAAAATATCAAAGCTGCAAAATCGACAGACAGCAATGTGACTTCTTATGCAGATCGAGAGAAATGGGAAAGTACGGGTGACAATGCGGGTGCTTCTGTATCTACAAGAACATTTACATACGCTCCTGATAACGGCACTTATGTAGTATTGCATGGGCTGTTCGAAGGAGAAGCAAATACGAATAATTATCATCCGGAAGATGGAACTTTTAAAGAGGAAGATGTTGAAGCACGTGCAACTGTCGATTACATCATTCATTTGGGAAATTGGACAAAAGATGAATTCAGCACTTTTTCTAATAAACGTAATGTAGAATATACTTATACGATTACAGTAAATGGTGTAGATGACATTGTTGTAGAAGTTGAGTCTACGGCCAACACAGAAAAAGAACCTGGTGCAGAGGGGGATGTGTTTTTTCAAAACGGTAAGTTCTTTAATGTGGATTGTCACAATGTAGCATTACTTATGGAGTTTACCAAACAAGAAATTGATAATGTAGGAGAGTCGGATAACTATTTTCAAGCAGTGATTAATTCACCTTTTGGTTCGAAAGATAAGGACTGGTTGTTGTTTGTTTTAAATGATAAAGATAAGGATGGTAATTACAAACGTGAATTGTATCAGTACCCAGGAGATCCGGGAAAAATTGAAAATTCAGAATCTACGTATTTGACATTAGATGAGTTGATGACCGCATTAAAAAGTATTCGTGATGCGCATAAACAAAATAAAGTGAGCGAGTATGAGGATCAAAGTGGTAATTTAGTTGTGACTTGCTTTGTAAAAGAATATGTATATGATGATTATAATAGTTATTTAGGTTTAGGAAATGACTTATCGAGAAATTGGGGAGAATACACTAATCTGTCTAATCGTGAAGCCTATATATTTGGTGCTATAAACTATAGTCCTGATGAAAATAGCTCTACCATCCATACCAAATACGTCATTTCGCAACGCTCTATCCAGACAATGGATGAATATGAAGGCTATGGAGATAAGGGAGGTATAGGTCTTGGTATAGAGACTTATAATGAAACAGGAGAGATACCGATGGGAACTCCATCTGTAAGACCAGAAGATACTTCTACCGGGCATGATAATATGATAGCCATGTTAGGGTCAAGAAGTGGTGATAATGGTAGTTCTCCTGGCACAAATATAGAGAATGTTGCAATGTGGGGATACATTTATAATGAGGATGATGAATTGCAATATCAAATCCCGGATAAGTATAAGTATGCGGCATACGCTTGCTTGCTACGCAACCGTGATGAAAATGGAGATGGAAGTATTGAAGGTGATGAAATCAAATGGTATCTTCCGGCACTCGACCAATATACCGCTTTTTATGTAGGAATGGATGCTTTGTCTAATGACAGTAAATTATATTCCCCTAATGTTACCGAGTATACTCGAGAGAATTTGCGCCACTATTTTACCGGTACATGGTCTGGTGATGATCCTTATATTATTTGGGCTGAAGAAGGCTTAAGTACGCAGATATTTGGTTCTGAAACAAATGACCGTTATCCGGATGATAAACGAGTGGGGAATTATTTGACAGGGCAAGTGCGTGACTACCGTTGTATCCGTAATCTGGGAACAGATGATAAAGATCGTACGCCTTTTTATTCGTTGAATGGTAATATTATTACTATCAATCATCAAAAGGCAGGTGTATTTAGGAGTAGAGTGGTAAACAGCAGTTTGGATGAGCATGACCAAGAAGATATCGCTAATCGTGTGTATCGAAAGTTTCAGGTAGCTAAAGAATATATAGATCGGGATGGTGATGATGATCCGTTGGAAGAAGATATGGGGGAAAAAACAATGGAAAATAAAGATGATAGTCCTGATAATAGCGACAAAGATGATTGGTATAGTGGAGATGAAGTAGAAGGTTATGATCCGTGCCGTACTTATACCGAAGATGGTAACGGTAGTGATAAAGGTACTTGGAGATTACCTAATCAACGGGAATTATTAATTATGATGACAGCTAGGATTTTTAAGGAGAATGATTTTGCTTATGTAATAGATAAAGATGATAAAAACAAATCTGATAGTGAAATCGCTGATATGTATGATATACCATGGGATAAAGTAAGCTTGGTTAAAGGAGAAGAGAAAGGGAAGTCCGAAATGCCAAGAAAAAAGCATGTATATAAGGTTTTTAGTTCCACAACTTTTAAATTTAAGAATACGATAGTGCCGTGGGGTAATAGTTCTCAAAAGAAATGGCGTTATTATATGCAGGCTAATGGAAATGATGATGACGGGGTAACCGGATTTATTATGCAGTTGCAAGCTTTGGATTTATCCAACGATGGAAGTCCTAATTTTTTAGATTCAGATAAATACCCATCTTATGGCTTTATCCGTTGTGTTCGTGATGTAGAATAACAGACGAAATATCTTTATCAAAACCGTGGAAAAGCGTTTCCACAATCTATTACAATTAGTAATCTAAAGAGTCCGGTTCGCAGGGATGCGCGCCGGACTCGCTTTATTTTCTCCATAATGACGTGTCATTGCAAAGCCGAACAACACCTGACTTCCTCACTTTTTAGCCTGTAAAAATTTAATGCAGATACTCGGATGCAAAGAATTTTCTTTTGTTTTTTGGTTTGAAGGAAACCGGGCATGCGTTCCAAATGCTTCCTGGTCTACGAGGCTTATAAAGAACTGCACCGCCGCGCACGCTTGCTGCCGGTTCCTGTCTAGATTGGGGAGGCATTGCTGAAGTCTGGAAACCGCCATTCAAGCCGATTGCTTCCCCGATGCATCTAACTGCGTTTGCTGGAAGATTAATAATCTTACAGCCGGAAGATTAATAATCTTCAAGCGATAAGATTATTAATCTTATCTGAAACGAAGCTATTTGCTCTGTTGTAGGCAGTAGGATGTGTAGGCGTTTTTTTAAAGTTGCAAAGACAATATCATTCGGTAACAGTCAAACTACCAGACGGAATCTCCCGCCATAAATCCAACGTTCGAAATCTGTTTTGTTCTTACGTCGGTTCGGCAGTCCTTATATGGGTAGGGTTATAACTCTTTTATCTTTTCGATGGAAAGTCCGGTGATTTTGGCGATGGTTTCTATCGGAATGCCTTCCGCTTTCATGCCTCGGGCGTTTTGGATAGTCGCTTCTTCTTTTCCTTGTTCTTTCCCAATTTCAATTCCTTGCTTCTTTCCTTGTTCTTTTCCGATTTCAATTCCTTGTTCTTTTCCAATTTCAATTCCTTGTTCTTTTCCGATTTCAATTCCTTGTTCTTTTCCGATTTCAATTCCTTGCTTCTTTCCTTGTTCTTTTCCGATTTCAATCCCTCGTTTCTTTCCTTCTTCGAGCGCCCATGCTTCCGTGACCAGGTTGTCTCGGTACACTTTGATGCTTTCATCGTATTTTACGCGGTCCTCTTTCGATAGGGAGGCGATGTCGACTATCTCTTCCAGTTTCTGGAATACCGCTTTGCGTGCCTTGAAAGGCAGTCTGTGTAATGTTTCCATATTCTTCAGTACATAAATCCAACGTTCGAAATCTGTTTTGCATTCGTCTTCTTCCTTTTGGAAAGCCGGAAGCTGCAGGAACACATACCGCATCTTGTCGGTAAATATTTCGTGCGTATCCCGGTTGGCAAGCACGATATCGGTGCGTAGCTGTCCGTGCAGTTCGTCCAGCGAAAAGTTCATGAAGAAGACTCCGTAGACGGCTTTCAGGTTGAAAAGCCATTTGGAACCTTTCTCTCCTTGCCTTACGATGGCACGCGAGAGGTAGAACAATGCCCGTTCGCGGAAGTTCTTGTGGCTTCGGTTTTGCATCTCTACGATGAATTGCTCGCCGTGCTTGTCGGTGCAATAGATGTCGTAGATGCTGTTGCGGTCTTCTATGGTTTCGCCCAACACCTCTTTGTCGAGGAAATGTATGTCTGTAATGTGCTTTTCGCCCGCCAAGAGGCTGTTCAGGAAATCAATCAGCAAGTCTTTGTTGATTTCCTGTCCGAAGATGCGCTTGAAGCCTACATCGGTAAAAGGGTTGATAAATCTGGGCATGGCATATCTGTTTTTAGGTCTCTTGCAAAAGTAATATTTTCGGATGGAAAAAACAAGCCGGGAGCGTGTTCTTGACGTACGGACATAAAAAAAGGAGTACCGCTGTACTCCAACCTTTTGTTAACCTTAAATCTAATACTATGAAAAACACATTGCAAAGGTAGTGACTTTTGATGAATCTGCAAATAAAGAAGAGAAAAAACGCTGTTTTATAACATTGTTTAAGAAATATGCTTCTGTAAAAGGCTTTTATTACTATTCATTTTAACTATCTTTGTCGCATACGATATAAACAAAGAAACAATTATGGCTTTTGATGCGACAAAAAAAGAATGGAGCGAACTCTATACATTTTTCCGTTTGCTGGCAGACGGACAGGTATATGCCGGTACGCCGGATGCGAAACGGAATGAAGCAATATGCTTGCCTGTAGCCATGGTGCAGCGGGAAGAACACGACGGAACACGCCGCTACCTTATCGGGAAGAACGAAATCAGGATATGGGGAGAGAAAATAGACAAACGCATTCCGAGGGAAGACTTCGGGACGGTAGCGGAACTGGTCTTGCAGGCAATGCGCGAGAGCGAAGGAGACAATGTGACTTCGCCCGATGGAGTAGAAGAGTTTCTGGACGAGGTCGCCATTTACGACCTGGAAGCCAAGACAGACGACCGGACCGACTTCAAGGTAGCTTTTTATCGGGAAGACGCGCCGCTGACAGGCTTTTGCGTACGTTCACGCCTGGGGGCATTGTATCCCTTGCTCGACGGAGGACGTGCCGCTAACTTCAAGTTCGAGCAGACCGGCATCAAGTTTCCTGTGCCTACGGTGAATAAAATCAACGGATTCGGTGAAGAGGAGGATGTGCTGGGACGTATGCTGATGATTGAGCGGTTGGGCGGAATCCTGAAGTATAATGATGTGGCAGATAAGGTTTTCCGCAGCAACCTGTCGATGATAGACCTTCATGCAGGTCGTATGCTGGGCGAGATGACCCGCCTGATGTGGCTGGAGGGAAAGACCAAGGTGACCGACCTGACCGAAGTGCTCAAGCAGTTGAATCCGCTGAAGATAAAGGACGAACTGATTAACAAGCACGGCTTTTACGAATATAAGATAAAGGAGTTCTTGCTTGCCATCGCCACCGGGATGCGCCCGGCAAAGATTTACAACGGCATTGACTCCGCTATCGACGGTTGCCTGTTCGTGACAGGAAGCGGCGAGGTGCTTTGCTACCAGCGTGCTTACAGACAGGTATTTGCCGATTTCCTTTTCCAGAACACACGTCTGGAAAAAGGATCGACCGCTAAAGACAAGTATGGCTATCTGGAGCGCGAGAACGGTGTGTATTATTTCAAGCTGAACTTAAAGGTAGGATTGACAAAACGATAAAAACATACGACTATGGAACAACAAGGGAAAATGATTATTTACCAGGTCTTCACCCGTTTGTTTGGAAACAGGGGTTTACGGAACAAAATAAACGGAACCTTGGCAGAAAACGGGTGTGGTAAGATGGATGATTTTACCAATGAGGCCTTGCACGAGATTAAAAAACTGGGAGCTACACATATCTGGTATACGGGTATTATTGCCCATGCTTCGCAGACCGACTATTCGGCATACGGCATTCCGCGCAATCACCCGGCTATCGTGAAAGGTAAGGCTGGTTCGCCTTATGCCATCCGCGATTATTATGATGTCGACCCCGATTTGGCTGTCCATGTAGACCGCCGCATGGAAGAATTCGAAGCGTTGGTACAGCGCTCGCATGCCAATGGGTTGAAGGTAATCATCGACTTCGTGCCCAATCACGTGGCACGCCAATACCATTCCATTGCCAAGCCCGAAGGGGTGAAAGACTTGGGTGAGGACGACGATACCTCTAAAGCGTTTGCGCCGGACAATAATTTCTATTACATTCCCGGTGCACAGTTGGGTGGTGAAATCGATTTATATGATTCCGAAATGGGAATGTACGAAGAAGTGCCTGCCAAAGCTACAGGCAACAACCGTTTTGACGCTTATCCCAACCGTACGGACTGGTATGAGACGGTAAAGTTGAACTACGGTGTAGATTACGTAGGCAATACAGGCAATCATTTCGACCCTGAGCCTGATACCTGGCGCAAGATGTTGGATATCCTCTTGTTCTGGGCTGGCAAAGGCATTGACGGTTTCCGGTGCGATATGGCAGAAATGGTTCCCTGCGAGTTTTGGGGATGGGTAATTCCTCAAGTAAAGGCGAATTATCCTCAACTTATTTTTATTGCTGAGGTTTATAATCCAAATGAATACCGCAACTACATTCACAAAGGACATTTTGATTATCTGTACGACAAGGTCGGTCTGTACGACACCTTGCGTGCCTTGGTTTGCGGTTATACTTCGGCAACTGCCATTACCGGTTGCTGGCAAAGTGTGAGCGACATCCAGCCGCACATGCTGAATTTCTTGGAGAATCATGACGAGCAGCGCCTTGCGTCGGATTTCTTTGCCGGCGATGCGCGCAAAGGATTCCCGGCATTATTGGTTTCTGCCTGTATGAATACCAATCCGATGATGATTTACTTCGGTCAGGAGCTGGGCGAGGAAGGCATGGACTCGGAAGGCTTTAGCGGACGGGACGGACGTACCACCATCTTCGATTATTGGAGTATAGCCAGTATCCGGCGTTGGAGCAATCACGGCCGCTACAACCTGCATCTGCTCAACAGCAAGGAAAAGGAAATCCGTCATTTCTATCAGCACGTATTGAACCTGTGTAATACCGAAGCGGCTCTCTCGAAAGGAAGTTTCTTCGACCTGATGTATGTCAATCAGGGGGGCTGGCTGATGAACGAACACCGCCAGTATGCGTTCTTGCGCAAATATGGCAAAGAGGTTATCTTGGTGGTAGCCAATTTTGAAAGCATACCGGTACATATCGGTGTGAACATTCCGCAACATGCGTTCGACTTTTTGCATTTGTCCGCGTTTACCCGCTGTAACGTCACTGATTTGCTGACAGGTAAGGAAGAGGTGATTTCATGGATGCCCGACAAGCCAGTTGCACTTGATGTTCCGGCGCTGGGCGGAAAGATGCTGAAGCTCTGCTTCTGATTTAGTTGACAAGGTATCAGTTGACAAGTTGACGAGGCTTTGTAACTAGAAGTTAAGGAGTTAAAGAAGTTATCACTTCGCTTCGCTCCATTAGGAGTTAAAGCCAATAGTTCTGCTGATGTATTCAGAACCTAGTACCTAGTTCCTAGTCACCTAAGATAAAAAGCCTTGTCAACTTGTCAACTGATGCCTTGTCAACTTAAAGATTACGCGATTCCGTGTGCGTTGGCTTCCTTGTTGATTTTCTTGATGAGGCCTTGCAGTACGGCACCCGGTCCGCATTCGATGAATTCTGTTGCGCCGTCGGCTATCATGTTTTGTACGGTTTGGGTCCAGCGTACCGATGCGGTGAGCTGAGCTACCAAGTTCGCTTTGATTTCGGCAGGGTCGGTATGCGGCTTGGCGTCTACATTTTGGTAAACCGGACATTTCGGTGTGTGGAATTCGGTAGCGTTGATAGCTGCTTCCAGTTCAACTTTAGCCGGATTCATCAGCGGAGAGTGGAACGCGCCGCCTACCTTCAGCGGAAGGGCACGTTTGGCTCCGGCTGCTTTCATCAGTTCGCATGCCTTGGCAATGCCTTCCATGGAGCCGGATATTACGATTTGACCGGGGCAGTTATAATTGGCGGCTACACATACTTCGCCTTCCTGGCTTACCTGTGCACAGATTTCTTCTACTTTTTCATCGGGCAAAGCGATGATGGCAGCCATGGTAGAGGGCTGCATTTCGCAGGCTTTCTGCATAGCCATGGCGCGGGCATAGACCAGCTTCAGTCCGTCTTCGAACGACAAGGCTCCGGCAGCTACCAGTGCCGAGAACTCGCCCAACGAGTGTCCGGCTGTCATTTCCGGCTTGAACTCATCGCCCAGGCAGAGTGCTGAAATTACCGAGTGAAGGAATACGGCAGGCTGGGTCACCTTGGTCTGACGCAGGTCTTCGTCGGTGCCGTTGAACATGATATCCGTGATGCGATAGCCTAAAATCTCGTTCGCTTTTTCGAATAAATCTTTTGCCAGGGGAGAGTTTTCGTAGAGGTCTTTGCCCATGCCTACGAATTGCGCTCCCTGACCGGGAAATACAAATGCTTTCATATCAGTTGTTTTTAAGTTAATGTTTGTGGACAAAGGTACGAATTATTTTGAAAGAATTAAGAACAATGAAATGAAGAATGAAGAATTAAGAATGAAGAATTATGTCTTAATCCTGAAATATTCTTCATTCTTAATTTCGTTCACCTTCATCGGTACGGGCGCGAAAAAGTGATTCAGCGGGCCGTGTCCTTCACCGATGTGCACGTCTTTGCCCGAAAGAATGCCTTGGTAGACGTAGGTCTTGGCTTTGCGTACGGCTTCTTCCAGCGGTTCGCCTAACACCAGGTAGGTAGCAATGGCAGACGAGAGGGTACATCCGGTGCCGTGTGTGTTCCGGCTTTCTAGTTTTTTCGAGCTGAAACGGTAAGGCTGCGGATGCCCTTGGATGCAGAGCACGTCGCACATGTCTTCGTCTTGCAGGTGTCCGCCTTTTATCAGTACGGCTTTGCTTCCGAAGCGAAGCAGTTCTTCGGCAGCTTGTTCCATTTCGTTGATAGTCGTAATGTGTTTTCCGGTCAGCGCCTCTGCTTCGTGCAGGTTGGGAGTAATCAGGGTGGCGAGCGGCATCAGGAGTGAAGTTAGTGCCGTGATGGCATCGTCTTCCATCAGCTTACATCCGCTGGTCGATATCATGACCGGATCGAGTATTATATAATAAGGTGTATATCGGCGCAGGCATCCGGCAATGGCTTTGATAATTTCCGCATCATTTATCATGCCGATTTTTACGGCGCTGGGGCGTATGTCGGTCATCACCGCTTCGATTTGTCCCTTTACGTAAGCGGGTGGTATGGGATGGATGCCTGTTACGCCACAGGTGTTTTGTACCGTGATGGCGGTGATGGCACTTGCCGCATAGGCTCCTAATGCCGATATGGTTTTTATGTCTGCCTGGATGCCGGCACCTCCGCTACAGTCTGATCCGGCAATGGCGAGTATGCATGGATATTGTTTCATTTCTTTTTGGTTGATTTGTTGGTGATTCGCAAAGGTAGGAATTTCCCAGAAACTTTACTCTTTTAACTGGATGAAATGCGGGTGCTTGTTAGAAAATAGAATTTCTTCACCTTTGTGTTTCTGTGTTTTATGCAATTGCTTTTAGTCCTTTTGATACGATGGAGACACCTTTCAGGCAAGCTGTCTGCCTTTTCGTTGATGGTACGATAAATACTTGTTTTTATATCGTAGAATGTATGAAAACTATTTCGCTGAGAAATAATGTTTTATAACATAATAAATAATTGCTTATTTCGAGTACAACGTATGTAAAAACTATCTATATTTGCAGTGTTCAAAGAAAAACACTTATGGAAAAGCTAACCGGAGATAATCAGATAATAGATGTACACGTATCAGTCGATTGCGTGGTTATCGGTTTTGACGGAGAGCAGTTTCGGGTGCTTTTGGTGAGACAGATTGGGAAACAGGCAGAAGGTGAATATAATGATTTGAAATTGCCTGGAAGCCTGATTTATGCTGATGAAGATTTGGACGATGCGGCAAAGCGGGTGCTGACGGAGCTGACGGGGTTGAAAAATATCCGGATGAGCCAGTTTAAGGCTTACGGTTCAAAAGACCGTACTGCAGACCCGCGGGATGTGTTGTGGCTGGAACATTTCCATCGGATAACCCAAAATAAAGTAGGACGGATTGTGACCATTGCTTATTTGTCGTTATTGAAAATCGACCGGAGGAGCAAGAACCTTTCTTCTACCTACGATGCTTGTTGGATGCCGGTATCGGAAGTGGAGGAGCTGGCATTTGACCATTTGCGGATTTTCAAGGATGCATTGGTCTTTATCCGCCATTATGTAGAAAGTGTACCGTCGGTCATGTTCGACCTGTTGCCCCGTAAATTTACGGCAGCTCAGCTTCGGACACTTTATCAGCTGGTTTATGGTAAAGAGTTTGATGTACGCAACTTCCATAAGAAAATAGCACAGATGCCTTATGTGGTGCCGTTGGAAGAAAAAGAAAAAGGCGTAGCCCACCGGGCGGCACGCTATTATCGGTTTGATAGGAAAATATATAATAAGTATAAATAATAAAAATATTACAGTACTATGTATTTGTTAGGGTATGATATAGGTAGTTCTTCGGTGAAGGCCAGTTTGGTAAATGCCGAGACAGGAAAGTGTGTAGCTTCAGCTTTCTATCCCAAGACTGAGGCTGAGATTATAGCCGTTCATCCGGGTTGGGCTGAACAGAAGCCGGAAATGTGGTGGGCTAACTTGAAGTTGGCTACAGCTGCCATCATGCATGAGAGTGGTGTAAGGAAAGATGACATTGCCGCTATCGGAATCTCTTATCAGATGCATGGTCTGGTATGCGTAGACAAGCAGCAGCGGGTGCTTCGTCCTGCCATTATCTGGTGTGACTCTCGTGCAGTCCCATACGGTGAAAAGGCTTTCCAGACATTGGGCGAAGAAAAATGTCTGTCTCATCTGCTTAACTCTCCGGGTAATTTTACAGCTTCTAAATTGGCATGGGTAAAAGAAAACGAGCCTGAAGTATTCAGCCAGATTTACAAGATTATGCTTCCGGGCGACTACATCGCTATGAAACTGACAGGGGAAATCTGCACAACGGTTTCCGGTCTTTCAGAAGGTATGTTCTGGGATTTCCAGACCAATGACGTCGCTCAGTTCTTGCTGGACTATTATGGTATCGACCGTTCGTTGATAGCCGATATTCGTCCTACTTTCTCTGAACAGGGAAGAGTGACAGCCATCGCTGCTGCCGAACTGGGATTGAAAGAAGGTACTCCGGTGACTTACCGTGCGGGTGACCAGCCTAACAATGCGCTCTCGCTGAATGTGTTCAATCCGGGTGAAATCGCTTCTACTGCTGGTACATCGGGCGTGGTATATGGTGTGAATGGTGCTGTCAATTACGACCCGAAATCACGTGTCAACACTTTTGCTCATGTGAATCATGCTACAGATCAGACCCGTTTGGGCGTATTGCTCTGCATCAATGGTACAGGTATCCTGAATTCATGGGTGAAACGTACGGTAGTGCCTGAGGGTGTTTCGTATGCCGAGATGAACGATTTGGCTGCTCAAGCTCCTATTGGTTCAGGCGGTATCAGCATTCTCCCGTTTGGAAACGGTGCAGAACGTATGCTGCAGAATAAAGAAACAGGTTGTTCTATCCACGGCATCAACTTCAACCTTCATACGCGTAACCATATCATCCGTGCAGCACAAGAAGGCATTGTCTTCTCGTTCAAGTATGGCATCGATATTATGAAAGGTATGGGTATGGATGTGCAGAAGATTCATGCCGGACACGCCAACATGTTCCTTAGCCCGATATTCCGCGATACCTTGGCAGGTGTGACCGGTGCTGTTATCGAACTGTATGATACCGACGGCTCGGTAGGTGCAGCCAAAGGTGCAGGTATGGGTGCCGGTATTTATAAAGACAATAATGAGGCGTTTGCCACTTTGGACAAATTGGCAGTTATCGAACCGGATGTAGCCCATCAGGCAGCTTATGAAGAAGCATACCAACGCTGGGTAGCTTGTCTGGAAAAAATCGTAAAATAAATAGTAAACTAATAATTCATTAACTTTTAAACAAAAAAACTATGGCAACAAAAGAGTATTTTCCTGGAATCGGTAAAATCAAATTCGAAGGTGTAGAAAGCAAGAACCCGTTGGCTTTCCGTTATTATGACCCTGAAAGAGTGGTAATGGGAAAGAAAATGAAAGACTGGTTGAAATTCTCTATGGCATGGTGGCACACACTTTGCGCTGAAGGTGGTGACCAGTTCGGCGGTGGTACAAAGAAATTCCCTTGGAAAGGAAATCCAGATAAAGTACAGGCTGCTAAAGATAAAGCTGATGCCGGATTTGAAATCATGCAGAAAATCGGCATCGAATATTATTGCTTCCATGATGTAGACCTTTGCGATGAGGCTGATACCATCGAAGAATATGAAGCAAACTTGAAAGAAGTAGTTGCTTACCTGAAGAAAAAACAAGAAGAAACAGGCATCAAGTTGTTGTGGGGTACAGCCAACGTATTCGGTCATGCACGTTATATGAACGGTGCGGCTACCAATCCGGATTTCGACGTTGTAGCCCGTGCAGCTGTTCAAATCAAGAATGCTATCGACGCTACTATCGAACTTGGAGGTACCAACTATGTATTCTGGGGCGGACGTGAAGGTTACATGTCATTGCTGAATACTGACCAGAAACGTGAAAAAGAACATCTGGCACAGATGTTGACTATTGCCCGTGACTATGCACGTGCTAAAGGATTTACCGGTACTTTCCTGGTAGAACCGAAACCGATGGAACCGACCAAACATCAGTATGATGTAGATACGGAAACTGTAATCGGCTTCTTGAAAGCTCATAATCTGGACAAAGACTTCAAGGTAAACATCGAAGTGAACCACGCTACTTTGGCTGGCCATACATTCGAACACGAATTGTGTGTAGCTGTTGATAACGGCATGTTGGGTTCTATCGACGCTAACCGCGGTGATTATCAGAACGGCTGGGATACTGACCAGTTCCCGATTGACAATTACGAACTGACTCAGGCTATGATGCAGATTATCCGTAACGGTGGTTTGGGCAATGGCGGTACAAACTTCGACGCTAAGACTCGTCGTAACTCTACCGACCTGGAAGATATCTTTATCGCTCATATTGCCGGTATGGATGTGATGGCACGTGCTTTGCTGAGTGCAGCCAAACTGTTGGAAGAATCTCCGTATAAGAAGATGTTGGCAGACCGCTACGCTTCATTCGATGCTGGTAAAGGCAAGGAATTCGAAGAAGGCAAGCTGACTTTGGAAGACGTTGTAGCATACGCTAAGACAGTGGGCGAACCGAAACAAACCAGCGGTAAGCAAGAACTGTACGAAGCTATTGTGAATATGTACTGCTAATTGAATGAGGAATGAAGAACGAAGAATGAAGAATATTTTTGGATTAAGGAATAATTCTTCATTCTTAATTCTTCATTCTTCATTTTTTTGTTCTTCATTCTTCATTTTTTTGTTCTTCATTCTTCATTTTTTTGTTCTTCATTTTTAATTCTTAATTCTTAATTCTTTATCTTACTATGGATTACTCAGAGAAAGGAAGTAAGACTTATCTTTTCACCATTGTGCTTGTAGCCGTATTGGGAGGGCTTCTTTTCGGATATGATACAGCCGTCATATCGGGAGCGGAAAAAGGGTTGCAAGCATTTTTTTTGGGAGCAGAAGATTTTGTCTACACAGATGCTTGGCATGGTTTCACCTGTGCCAGCGCACTTATAGGCTGTATTATCGGTAGTGCCGTTTCGGGCTATTTGGCTTCGAACTGGGGGCGTAAGAAATCGTTGATTTTTGCCGGTATCATGTTCTTTATTTCTGCATTAGGCTCGATGGTGCCTGAATTCTTGTTTTTCGAACACGGAGTGCCCACTTTTTCCTTGCTTATCGCTTTCAATATTTATCGTGTCATCGGCGGTGTAGGTGTAGGACTTGCTTCTGCCATCTGTCCGATGTATATCGCTGAAGTGGCTCCGTCGAATATCCGTGGTACATTGGTGTCGTGGAACCAGTTTGCTATTATTTTCGGTCAGCTGGTGGTATATATGGTCAATTTCTTTATTTTGGGCGACCATACCAATCCGATTATCGAATCAATCGGGCAAGGTGTCAATGCGGTAGCTCCGGGAAGCGACCCGTGGACTATTACTACCGGATGGCGTTACATGTTCGGTAGCGAAGCTGTTCCTGCCGGTCTGTTTGCTTTGTTGATTTGTTTTGTTCCCGAAACTCCGCGTTATCTGGTTATGGCAGGACAGGATAGCAAGGCACTTGCCGTGCTTTGCAAAATCAACGGAAAGACTGAAGGCAGCAATATCTTGAATGAAATCAAGAATACCATTACTGAAAAGACAGAAAAGGTATTTACTTACGGTGTTCTGGTCATTTTTGTGGGTATCATGCTCAGTGTGTTCCAGCAGGCTGTAGGTATCAATGCGGTGCTTTATTATGCTCCGCGTATATTTGATGATATGGGTATGGCAAATCCGATGATGCAGACTATCATCATGGGTGTAGTCAATATCCTGTTTACATTGATTGCTATTTTTACAGTAGAGAAATGGGGACGTAAGCCTTTGCTTATTACCGGGTCAATCGGGATGGCGATAGGTGCTTTGGGCGTAGCTTTTACGTTTGGTCGTGCCGGACTCGAACTGGTCACCATGCTCAGCATCATGGTTTACAGTGCTTCGTTTATGATGTCGTGGGGACCTATCTGCTGGGTATTGATTTCCGAAATATTCCCCAATACCATCCGTGGTACAGCCGTTGCCATAGCTGTTGCTTTCCAATGGATATTCAACTGGATTGTCAGTGCTTCGTTTGTACCGATGTTTAATATGCAGACCAGTGGTGACCCCGATTTCGGTCATTGGTTCACGTATGGCTTGTATGGAGTGATTTGTATACTTGCCGCATTGTTTGTATGGCGGTTGGTTCCGGAAACTAAAGGGAAGACATTGGAAGATATGAGTAACCTTTGGAAAAGGAGAGCATAAAAGACCGACTCTGAAACGGGTCTGTTTATCGGGCAGGAGAATAGAGCCTTTTCGGGGCATATTCTCCTGTTCTTGTTTATTGGGCATTCTTTTGTTGGCTTGTTTTGTGATAAGCGATAATTTACTTTGACATTTACGAATGTAAGTTTTTGCAAGAGGGAAACTTAATAAATTATGTTTGATAGCATTTTACTGCATTCGGACTGGATAAAATAATGTTTAATATGGTTGGGTTGTAATAAAAATGCATATATTTGTATGCAAGATTAAATACTAACTTGAATATGAATCCGAATAATAATCATGTTGTTATCATGGCAGGAGGAGTAGGCAGTCGGTTTTGGCCGATGAGCACTACTGAATTTCCTAAGCAATTTATTGATGTATTGGGTTGTGGTAAAACGTTGCTTCAGCTTACGGTCGACCGTTTCCGTAATGTATGCTTGCCAGGAAATATGTGGATTGTCACTTCGGCTGCTTATGCCGATTTGGTAAAAGAGCAGTTGCCTGATATTGGTTCTGACCAAATCTTGTTGGAGCCTTGTCGCCGGAGTACAGCTCCTTGTATCGCTTATGTAAGTTGGAAAATCAAGGCGAAGAATCCGAAGGCAAACATTGTCGTTACTCCGAGTGACCATATCGTAATGGATATGCGCGAATTTGAACGGGTGATTAATTCGGCTTTAAAGTTTACGGCAGATTCGGATGCCATTGTTACGTTAGGTATGCAGGCTACACGTCCGGAAACAGGATATGGATATATTGAAGGTGACCTTACAATGGCATGCCCTTCCAATAAGGAAATCTATCGGGTAGATGCTTTCAAGGAGAAGCCCGACCTGGAGACTGCCAAGCGCTATCTGCAACGGAAGAATTATTTTTGGAATGCCGGCATATTCATTTGGAATGTAAGCACGATAGTCAACGCGTTCCGTGTGTACCAGCCCGCTATGTCTAAGATATTCGAAGGGCTCTTGCCCGTTTACTATACCGCTCAGGAGCAAGAGAAGATAGACGAACTTTTCCCGACTTGCGAAAATATTTCCATCGACTATGCCATCATGGAGAAAGCCGAAGAGATTTATGTATTCCCGGCTTCTTTCGGCTGGAGCGATTTGGGGACTTGGGGCTCATTGCATGACAACCTGCATAAAGATGCCCATAACAATGTATGTATCGGCGAGAATATCCATCTGCATGAAAGCCGTAATTGCATTGTGCATACGACGCAAGAAAAGAAAGTGGTGGTGCAAGGGCTCGACGGCTATATCGTGGCAGAACAGAATGACCGCCTGCTTATCTGCCGCCTGAGCGAAGAACAACGCATCAAGGAATTTGCAGCGGAGTAGGAGGAAATGAAGAATGAAGAATTAAGAATGAAGAATATTTTGGGATTAGGGAATAATTCTTCATTCTTAATTCTTCATTCTTCATTTATTTAAGTTCTTTCAGTGCCGCTTCGTAGTTAGGTTCTTGAGTGATTTCAGGAACGAGTTCGGTATATACCACTTTACCTTCGGGATTGATGATGACTACGGCACGTGCCAGCAATCCGCATAATACGCCATCGGTCATTAACACACCGTATTTCTCTCCAAAGTCGGAAGTATAGCGATAGTCTGACAAGGGGATGACATTTTCGATGCCTTCGGCAGTACAGAAACGTCCTTGAGCAAAAGGCAGGTCTTTCGAGATGGCCAATACGACCGTATTTCCCATCTGAGCTGCCAGTTGGTTGAACTTACGTACAGAAGCGGCGCATACACCGGTATCCATGCTGGGGAAGATGTTGAGCAAGGCATATTTTCCTTTGACGTCTGCCAAGGTGAAGTTGCTTAAATCTCCTTTGACCAATGAAAACTCGGGAGCTTGTGCTCCTACTTGCACAAATTCGCCTGCCAGTGTGACAGGGCTTCCTTGAAATGCTGTTTTTGCCATAATCGTTTTTGTTTATCAATTAAATTTCTAATTTACAAAGTGAAGGCAGGTAAAGAGTTGCCCTCTGCCGTCAGTTTGTTTTCTCGTTGCTGTAAAGATAACAAAAAAGTTTGGATTATTGTTTACCTCAGACCGGTTATTCATCTTCTGTTTTGCATTCGTGAAAATGCATTTCGTGTTCGGCTTTCTCTTTCGTGAAGGCGAAGTAAGTGCACACGGCTTGTGTGCATATTTCGCCGGCTTCGTTTGTCAGTGTGGCGTCGATGATGACAATGTTCCGCCGTTGCTCACGGATAGAGGCGCGCAGGGTGAGCAGTCGGTCGGTTGTGTGTACCGGTTTCAGGTAGCGGGTTTCCATCTTCGAGGTGACTCCTGCCGTTTGCAGCTTGCGCATGACTACCCAGCCGCATACCTCATCGAGCAATACCGCCTGAATGCCTCCATGCAGTGTGTTCAGCCATCCTTGGTATTTACCGTCCGGTTTCCAATAGCTCACTATATCGTCTCCGTCTTCGTAAAATTCCATTTTCAGTCCCGAAGGATTCTGCGGGGCACAGCCGAAACAGTTGTATCCTTCTACATCTTTCCAGGGGTTGACGATTTTCTTCATACGTGCATATTGTTTAACATTCGTAGTCGGTGCAGGCACGGTCTTGCTTGTAGTCTTTCAGCAAGCCCGACGCGGCCAGATGGTCGGGATGTACCGAATAGGCCTTTACGTCTTCCAAGGTGTCAAATTCACTCTCCAAACACATGTCCCATTTCTCTTCAGGGTTCATGTTCAGTCCCACATAGATGTGGCGGATGGTCGGTATGCGGGCAGGCAACGCTTCGATTGCCGATTTGAAGCGGTTCATAACGTCTGCTTTTTCTGCTTGTGTCAGTTCTTCTTTCAGTTTGAATAAAACGATGTGTTTAACCATGATGCAATTTATTTTATGTAAGTATTTACCTTTATGTTATATTCTCGTCTTGTTTTGAGGGCTTATCCGCTTACAAAAGTAATAAACATTCTTCAGATGCCCAACAGCCGGGGAAATGTCTGGTTAAAATAGTTTAAATATCAGTACGGTAACCGTTTCATATCCAACAATAGTTTCATGCAGGTAACTATCTGACCGTTTCGTGCCTTCTTGAATATTCCGCCGGCTTGCATTATCTTTGTTGTATCGAAGTAAATAAGTGTTTAACAATCAAAAGAATGACAACGATGAAAGAAATGAAAAAAGTGGCAGAAGCAGCAAACTTCTGTGCAGCCAGTGTAGGTAAGCTGAGCGATTTGGGCGAATATGTATTGGCTATGGGACCTGAAATAAAGATTCCCGGTAAAGTATTTGGAGGAGCGTTTGTAGGAGCTACCGGAGGTGAATTTTCTTTCCAGTCTTTCCAGCCGGGAACGGAAACCGGTTTCCTTCATACCCACAAGAATCATGAAGAATTGTATTTCTTCTTGAGCGGTAAAGGAGAGTTCCAGGTCGACGGTCAGGTCTTTCCGGTAGAAGAAGGCAGTGTAGTGCGTGTAGCTCCGGCGGGAAAACGTTCTGTCCGCAATAACGGTACCGAACCGCTGGTTATGTTGTGCGTACAGTATAAGGCAGATACCTTTACCGCCGCAGATGCTCAGGATGGCAATCTGATGAACGAGCCGGTGGTATGGTAAGAAGATAGTTTCGGCAGGCATGCAGCTGGATGCATACGCCTATGCATCCAGCTGCGTATGGCGATGCACATAAGTGCGTATGGCGATGCACATAAGTGCGTATGGCGATGCACATAGGTGCGTATGGCGATGCACATAAGTGCGTATGGCGATGCACATAAGTGCGTATGGCGATGCACATAGGTGCATTTTTCAGGTAAGTCTGTATAAAATGCAATCCCGGTTTCCGCTCAGATGAAAGTCTGGGCTTTTTTTATTATATTTGTGCCCATAACCATCTAATAACGTTGTGTGTATGATTATTATCGGTATAGCCGGAGGTACGGGCTCCGGAAAAACAACCGTCGTAAAGAGCATTGTCGATAGCCTTCCGGCAGGCAAAGTGGCTTTGTTGCCTTTGGATTCGTATTATAAAGACAGCAGTCACGTGCCGGTAGAGAAGCGTCAGGACATTAATTTCGACCATCCCGATGCATTCGATTGGGATCTGTTGTCCAGCCAGGTGGAAATGCTCCGGCAAGGGAAACCTATCGAGCAGCCGGTTTATTCTTTTCTGACCTGTACGCGCCAGCCGGAAACCATCCTTGTCCAGCCGTGTGAAGTGGTCATTATCGAAGGGATTCTAGCCCTGAGCGACAAGCGTCTGCGCGACCTGATGGACTTGCGGGTGTTTGTAGATGCCGATTCTGACGAGCGTCTGATAAGGGTTATCCAGCGGGATGTAATCGAGCGCGGACGTACGGCAGAGGCGGTGATGGAGCGTTATGTCAAGGTCTTGAAACCGATGCATCAGGAGTTTATCGAACCTGCCAAGCAATATGCCGACCTGATTATTCCACAAGGCGGGCATAACAAGAAGGGCATTGAGATACTGAAGATGTATATCGAAAAAATCATCGGGCGATGAAACCGCTTGCCTATTGGAGTGGGGTATGCATCGCTGTATGCCTGTTGTTGGTTTCTTGCCATAACAGGCGGATGGTGGATGGTGAAGCGAATATCGATTTGCCGGATATCAGGGAGCGGGGTGAGTTGGTGGTGCTTACTGCCAACAGTTCCACTTCGTACTTCAATTACCGGGGCGAACCGATGGGATTCCAATACGAACTGGCACAGCAATTCGTTCAGTCGTTGGGGCTGAAGATGAAGTTGAAGGTGGTCAACGATATGGCACAGATGGTGCAATGCTTGCTGAAGGGCGAAGGAGACCTGATAGCCTATAATCTGGATATTACCCCGGCGTGGAAGGACAGCCTGATTTATTGCGGCGAAGAGAATATTACCCACCAGGTTATCGTGCAGCGCCGTGGCAGGGAAGCGATAGACGATGTGACCCAATTGATAGACAAGGATGTCTATGTGGTTCCGGGCAATTATCAGGAACGTCTGGTGCATCTGAATGAAGAGTTGGGAGGTGGCATCCGTATCCATACGGTAAATACGGACAGCCTGTCAGCGGAGGATTTGATAACCCAAGTATCGGAAGGGGTAATCGACTATACCGTGGCGACGAACGAGATAGCGCGGATTAACCGTACTTATTATCCTAATCTGGATATCAGCTTGGTTATCAGTTTCGACCAGCGTGCCTCGTGGGCGGTACGCAAGACTTCGCCTCTGCTTGCCGAAGCGGCAGACAAGTGGCATAAGGAAAACATCAATTCGCCGGAGTTTAAGGCAAGCGCACGCAGGTATTTCGAGTTGAACAAGCAGCCGGTTCACGGCTCTATCCTTTCGGTGAAGGAAGGCAAGATATCACATTACGATGATTTGTTCCGTAAGTATGCCAAGGAGATTGGGTGGGACTGGCGTCTGCTGGCAGCCTTGGTCTATACGGAATCGAACTTCAATCCGAATGTTGTCTCGTGGGCAGGAGCCCGTGGACTGATGCAGTTGATGCCCGTTACGGCACGTGCGATGGGAATCCCCAAAGGCAAAGAGCAAGATCCCGAAGAGAGCATCAAGGGAGGAGTGAAATACATTGCCCAGTTGCAGAACCTGTTCAAGAAGGTGACTGATAAGGACGAGCAGGCGAAGTTCATATTGGCTGCTTACAATGCCGGGGCAGGTCATGTCACCGACGCCATGGCGTTGGCAAAGAAGTACGGGCGCGACCCATACCGCTGGGAACACCATGTCGACCATTACATTTTACTGAAGAGCAACGAGGAATATTATCAGGACCCGGTTTGTAAGAACGGTTATTTTCGTGGAACAGAGACTTATAATTTTGTACGTGATGTCTTGAGCCGTGCCGATATGTATAAGGAGAAAATCAAGCGATGACCTGAAAAAAGAGAGGCACGAATCATGCAGTGCATAAATCCGTGCCTCTTTGCTAATTATGAAAACATTAGATAAAAATCGCTTATTTCTTTTCGGGGTTGTAACGTGCGTTCAGTCCTTCTACAATCTCGTCGGTGATATTGAAAGCCGGGTCGGCATACAGCAGGTTGTCGAAACCGGTATTGCTGATAATCAGGCTGTATCCTTTGTCTTTGTTGTAGATTTTCAGGAACGAGTTGATTGAATCGCGCAGTTGCAGGCTGTTCTTCTGGTTTTCCATCTGCAGTTCGTTGGTCAGCTTTTCCTGTAATTGCTGCAGGTCGCGTTGCTTCTGGCTGATGCGCAGGTTTTCCTGTTCTGCACGTTCGCGGCTGGCAAAACCGTTGTTTTCCAGCTTGCGTTGGAACTCACGCATGTCGTTGTCCAGGTCTTTTGCCTTTTCATTCAGGGTGGTGCGGATGTTCTCTTCTTTCTGAATCATCAGTTCGTTCAGGTCGTTCCAGAATTTGTATTTGGTCAGCAATGAGTCTATTTCGACGTATGCTATTTTCATACTTCCCGGTACAGTGGCTGTGATTTGTGCCGAATTGCCATTGTCTGCTTTCTTGTCGGTACATTGCGTAAACATCAGCGCAAGAGCCAATGCCATAAATCCATTCAGGATATACTTCATTTTTTTCATCATGTTTTTTTAGTATCTTAGTTATTAATTGTTTTCCTGTTCCGCTTCCTTCGGTTTCCGTTCGGCTATGGCGTGCGGATTCCTTTGCCTTGCTTCGTAGTCTTGCGACTGGGCACATCCGATTCCTTTCTGCCGTAAGGCTTTATTGCCACTGACATGGGTATTAGGAAACTTTCCGTTCTTTTTAAAGAGTATCTTTACCGAGAATAGTGCCATGCTGATAGCAACTATTAACACTGTAATAAGGATAGTCTTAAGCATTTCTATTAATTTTGTGCTGCAAATATATACTTTTTGTATGCTACTTCCGTGATTTCGCGATAGAAAAAAGCGGACGAAAGTGCAATTTAACTTATATTTTAACTTATTTTTGCTGATATAGAAAGGATAAAGAGTCGATTATGGAGAAAAAAGATTTGAAACCTGCCGTAGTTTTCCATTATTTTGAAGAAGTATGCCAGGTACCCCGTCCTTCGAAGAAGGAAGAGAAAATCAGAGCCTATCTGTTGGATTTTGCCCGGAAGCATCATTTGTCTGCCAAGACCGACGAAGCAGGAAACGTGTTGATAGAGAAACCGGCTTCTCCCGGTAAAGAAAACCTGAAGACTGTTGTGCTTCAATCGCACATGGATATGGTGTGTGAAAAGAATAAAGATACCCAGCATAATTTTGATACCGACCCGATAGAAACCTATGTGGACGGTGAATGGCTGCGGGCAAAAGGCACTACGCTGGGAGCTGATAACGGCATCGGTATAGCCACCGAGCTGGCTGTCTTGGCTTCGGACGATATAGCGCACGGTCCTATCCAGTGCCTGTTTACCGTCGATGAGGAAACTGGTTTGACGGGAGCTTTTGCACTGAAAGAAGGATTTATGAAGGGAGACATCCTGATTAACCTCGATTCGGAAGACGAAGGCGAACTGTTTATCGGCTGTGCGGGAGGTGCCGGCACTACCGCCGTATTCCATTGTACGATGCAGGCAGCTCCGGAAGGATACTTCTTTTTCCGTGTTGCTGTGAAGGGGTTGACCGGCGGACACTCGGGAGATGATATCAACAAGAACCGCGCGAATGCCAACAAATTGCTGAACCGTTACCTGGTGCAACTGATGCAGAAGTACGATTTGCGCCTGTGCGAAATAGACGGAGGCAACCTGCACAATGCCATTCCGCGTGAAGCGCATGCCGTGTGTGCCGTCCCGATGGCAAACAAGGAAGCGGTGCGGGTAGACCTGAATGTGTATTTGTCGGAAATAGAAGGCGAATATGCCGTGACCGAGCCGAACCTGCAAATGGAACTGGAATCGGAATCGCCCCGTGCCGAAGTGATGAATATGGAAGAGATGAAACGTTTCCTGCTTTCGCTCTACGCGGTGCACAACGGTGTGTATGCCATGAGCCAGGATATTCCGGGACTGGTGGAAACTTCTTCCAATCTGGCTTCCGTCAAGCAGGGAGAGGGACAAATCACGGTTGTGACCAGCCAGCGCAGTTCCATTCTTTCATCGCGTAAAGATATGTCGATGATGGTTCGTGCCGCTTTCCTGTTGGGAGGGGCTGCCGTATCAACAGGCGACGGTTATCCGGGATGGAAACCGAATCCGGCTTCCGAAATCCTGCACATTGCCGTAGAAAGCTATAAACGGCTGTTCGGTACCGAGCCGAAGGTGAAAGCCATTCACGCCGGACTGGAATGCGGCTTGTTCTTGGAAAAATATCCTTCGCTGGACATGGTTTCGTTCGGACCTACTTTGCGCGGTGTACATTCGCCCGACGAACGTATGCTGATTCCTACAGTAGATAAGTTCTGGCGTCACTTGCTGGATGTGTTGGCGCATATCCCCGAAAAGGCGTGAAAACACTTTTCCGATATCTGATAGCAGGGGTTGTCGGGTGCGGGCTTTGGTTGGAAGCCGATGCCCGGCAACCCTTTCGCGTGATGCACTACAATGTAGAGAATTTCTTCGATTGCCGCGATGATTCCTTGAAACAAGACGAAGAGTTCCTGCCGCACTCTGTTCGCGGCTGGAGTTGGAAACGGTATCGGGAGAAGGTGAACAAGATAGCCAAGGTCGTATTGGCTGCTTCCGGCGAGCAGGTACCCGACTTGGTAGGGTTGTGTGAGGTGGAAAATGCCTATTGCCTGGACGGGCTGACGAAATATTCGCCGTTGCGTGATGCCGCCTACCGCTATGTAATGACCGATTCGCCCGATGAGCGTGGCATCGATGTCGCCTTGCTTTATCAGCCTGCCACGTTCCGTCTTATCGGCAAACAATGTATCCGTATTCCTTCTTCACGTATCGGAAGAAAACCTACCCGCGATGTGTTGCACGTGAGCGGACGTGTCGTTACTGGCGATACGCTTGATGTCTTTGTCTGTCATTTCCCTTCCCGTTCGGGAGGAGCACGTTATAGCGAACCGCACCGTTTATTGGTGGCAAGTGTCCTGCGGCATACGGTCGATTCCCTCTTTGCCGTTCGCCGGAATCCCTACCTTATTATAATGGGCGACTTCAATGATGAGCCTTCTTGCCGTTCCTTGGCCGAAGTGTTGGGAGCGATGCCTGCAGGTGGAAATGAAGTATCCGTTACAGGTCTGTACAACCTGATGGCAGGGAAAACCGAAGGAACCTACCGGTATCGGGGAGAATGGGGGATGCTCGACCAGTTCATCGTCGGAGGCAAGCTGCTTTTACCTTCTTCTTCCCTTTATACCGATTCGTCGAAAGCCGGCAGACTGGCGTTTCCTTTCCTGCTCGAAGAAGACGAGCAATATGGCGGCATGACACCGTTCCGCACTTATAAGGGAATGCGTTATCACGGCGGATACAGCGACCATCTGCCTGTCTGCCTGGATATCGGAATCAGATATCCATTCCCATGATATAGTCATTCATGTAATAGCCGTTTCCGATAGGGAAGTCGCCTTCGCGCACTTTCTTCATGCCCATGTGTTCGTAGAAACCCAAGGCGGGGTTGTCGCGGTTCACGTTCAGTTCCATGCGGCACGGACCGGGATGCAATTCCTTGATGCCCTTGATGGCTTGCTGGAACAGGAGCTTGCCCAGGTGGCTTTTCTGGTAATACGGGATTACATAGATTTTCTGCAGGTGGTACAAGTCTTCACCTTCGGGCTGGATGGAGACATAACCTGCTGCCTCACATTCTTCATAAGCGATGTAATAAATGTGCCCTTCTTCCGTCATCTGTTTTTTCAGGTTTTCGGGCGAATACATCCAGTCCATCATGTAGTCAATTTGTTCCGGTGTCAGTATCTGCTTGTAGGTGGCCGGAAATACTTCCCATGCCAGTTTGTTGAGCAAGGGAATGTCTTCGAGTGTAGCTTTTCTGATAGTAAACATTGTTTTTCAGGTTTTTTCCCACAAAGTTATCTCTTTTTTCGGTTTGCTCGCCTGCTTATGTGGCTTATATTGTTAAAATAGCTCAAATAATAGTACTATGCAATACAAGGTATTTATATAATACATATATTTGTGCCATACAAAGAAGTAAGGAGGAATAACTAATGAATGTAGACAACGTTAAATCTCAAATGCGGAAGGGAATGCTGGAATATTGCATCCTGCTGTTGCTTCACCGTGAGCCTTCGTATGCTTCCAATATCATTCAGAGCCTGAAAGAAGCGAAACTGATAGTGGTAGAAGGAACACTTTATCCGCTGCTTACACGCTTGAAGAACGATAACCTGCTTTCCTACGAATGGGTGGAATCTACGCAGGGACCGCCACGCAAGTATTATCGGCTCACGCAAGAGGGAGAAGAGTTCCTGAAGGGATTGGAAACTGCCTGGGACGAATTGTCCGATACGGTAAATCATTTACGAACTAAACTTATAACCTGTAATAACGATGAAAAAGACACTAACTGTTAATTTAGGCGGAACCGTTTATCATATAGACGAGGACGCATACATTTTGCTCGACAATTACCTGAACAATCTCCGGTATCATTTCCGCAAGGAGGCGGGAGCCGAAGAGATTGTGCGCGATATGGAGACCCGCATCTCCGAGTTGTTTAACGAATATCTTGCCGAAGGGATTCAGGTCATTACGATTCAGCAGGTAGAGGCGGTGATTGCCCGTATGGGAAAACCGGAAGAGCTGAATACGGATGAGGAAGGCGAGACAACAGAAAAGAAACCCGAAGAACCTGTTTACGGACCGCGCCGCCGCTTGTTCCGCAATCCGGACGACCGTGTGTTGGGTGGTGTGGTATCAGGCTTTTCCGCTTATTTCGGTTGGGACCCTACGCCGGTACGTATTCTTTTGCTGGTGGTTGGTTTTGTCTCTATTATGATGTTTGGCGAGTTTTTGTCGGGAATGATTATGGCTTATATTATCTGCTGGATTGTTATCCCGACGGCACGCACGGCTACCGAGAAGCTCCAGATGCGGGGTGAACCTATCAACATGGAGAATATCGGACGGACGGTGACCGACGGTTTCGAACGTGAAAACGAGAAGGAACGTACTGCCGAGCCTCGTTCCTTGCTGGCACGTTTTTGCGATGCTATTGTGCGGATAGCGGGCTTTATCATCAAGTTGGTACTGGTGTTGTTTGCCATCTGTTGCATACCGGCCTTGCTTGTCGGACTGGTTGTCGCCTTTGCCTTGCTGATGGCTGCCACGGGTCTGTTGGCAAGTACGCCTGCATTGCTGTATTATGCTTTGCCCGAGGTGGACTGGAGCATGCTCGCCACAAGTCCTGCCCCCGTTATCGGGCTTTCAGTTTGTGCCTTGCTGGTGGTGGGCATCCCCATTGTCGGTCTGCTACAGGTCATTCTGCAAAGCTTTAAGGTATGGCGTCCGATGGCTACCGGCGTCAAGGTGACATTGATTCTGTTGTGGATTATAGCGGTTGCGGTAGGCTCGTTCTTCCTGTTTCAGCTTCCCTTTGTGATTCATCACATCGTAGACTGGGCTTGACTTTTGTTTTAATTTGTTTCCATATAAATATGCCGGGGTGTCTTTCTCTCTTCACTTCCGGCATATTGCTTTTTAAAAGAAGATATACTTGCTTTGCCAATGCAGATGATAGGATACATCTGCAAGCATTATATGATAAATGGCGAAGTATTATATAAGGGAAGGCAAAGTCTTATATAATAAATGGCCAACTATTATATAAGACTTTGGCAAGTATCCTATCTGTGCCCTGTCTTATTCTTTTTGAGTGTCGGAAAGAGGCTGGAAAGTATGCCGTTCCATTTCCTTTCCGTTGCAGCGGATGATGACTTCGTAGGCAGGATTTTCATCTTGTGGTTCGAAGGACGGAACAAGTTCCAGTTCGGTTTCTTCGTAAGGCTTCAGGCTGGCTATTTTCTCTTGTGCCATTGTCTTGCCGTTCAGCCGGATTTCCACTTCGGCAGGCAGGGAGGCGGAAAGCCCGAAGTTTTCTACTTTCACTTTCAGTGTCCGTAGCTCCCGGTCGTATTGCGGGCAGCGTGCAGAGAGTAGGGCAGGCGTGTAGTCAACGTAGGGCAGGCGGGCATAGCCGAACAACAGCTCGCCTTTCGTAGTACGTCCGATAAGTTTGGGCGCGAACTCGTCGGGAGTGATGCCGCTTCCTTTTCCGTTGAAGGTCACTATCAGGTCGTTGCCTTCCGTATGAGTCTTTATCGGTTTGCATCCGCGTCCGAAGTTGACCTCGGTGTACGAGCCGAAACGAAGAGAGGTGACATCGATGTCGGTTTGGGGATTGAAGCCCGCTTCAGCCTTTATCCGTACCTGGATGCGACGGGTAGAAGCCGTGATGGGGTCGGTATTGAGCACGGAGAGCAACAGCCCTTTGTTAAGCGGGATGCAGATGTTCTTCGACGAATGTCGGTCGCCCGGAAGGTCCTCCCACTTGATGGTGTCGATTACGGCAAAGTTCATCTGGACGGCACGTCCCCATTGGTCTTGGAAAACTTTAGGGCGTTCGTACTTGAACCAGTGCTCCGTTTCGCCGTCCGGGTGAAATGAAACGCCGGGCACATAGGCTTCGCCCTGCTCCGTCACCCAGTGGATGCCGTCTTTCGAGCGTTGGTAAAAGGCGATGCGTCCCAGCCAGTCGTTTACGATTAAGTGGTATTGCAGGCTGTCTTTCCATACTACCGGGTCCTCGAACCTACCTTCTACTGCCGGATAAACCCGTTCTCCTGTCAGTTGTTTATAGGATGACAAGCCGTCCCGGCTGACCCATACGCCTCCGCCACGGCATACCATCAGGTAAGAACCATCGGGACGCCGCGCAAAGGTAAGATTTGAAAGTCCTTCGATGATTTTCCGGTCGCGCTGGTCGAAATCGAATTTCTGGTAATACCACACCGGGCTGTTCTCGTTGGGAGCGATGTAATACCCATCGATGACATATACCACGACGCGTCCGTCTTTCAGTCGGAACGCTTCCGGGTTATGCCCTTTGCCGATGGAGTTCTGTACGTAGTAGGGTCCCGAAAGCCGGTCGCTTGTAGCGTGGAAGACGGTCGAGTTGGACCAGAACATGTGTCCTCTGGGTGATTTTTCCGGCCATCCGCATACATACAGGTGGTAAGTCCCGTCGTCGGTCTGCAGGATGTTTCCTCCCCAGAAGGAGACATCGGGCAGTTCGATGCCGTTGTCTATATAGCGGTTTTGCACACTGTCGGTGCCCCATACGTTTTGTCCTTTCTTTCCTTCGGGCATAGGCAGGAAGCGGTCCATGAACCGTGCTCCAGGAACAAGTTGTTGCCATTCGGCAGGACGTTGGCGTTCTACGATTTGTGCATTCGTCGAGGAGCACAGCACAAGGGCTGACAACCCGAGGAACAGTTTCTTGGCAATGTTTTTCTTCATAAGCAATTTTCGGTTTTTAGATAAAATATAAGGAGGATGTGTCATAAGCAATCAAATACAGAGACCTATTTTGACACTCTCCACACAAAGGTAAGGTTTTCTTCGAAATTTATGGAAAGAATGATGCGGATTGTTGGGAGAAAAGGTTTCAGGCGCTTGTGCTTTTAATTAAGAATAGGGAAAAGGATTATATGATAAAAAGAAAAAAGTTATATTTACTGTAATTCTAAAGAAATTTCCTTACCTTTGCAACATACATTTGAGTAATAGCGGTTGCCGATGTATATTTTGTGGATTTTATAAACCAGCGTTTGCTTGTATTCCATAAGTTCAGAAACTTGGCCGTAGAAGAACTAAAAACAGGGATCGAGTGAATACGTCTGCGTATGCATATACGTGGACGTTTCCTTGTCTGTTTTTAGTGGGTGAGGCCAAGTACCCTGAACTTATGATAAGGAGCGTTCACGTTTTCTTTTTTAGGTACTTGGCCGTATTCTATTTCCCTAAACATGAAACGCTTGCCTTGCAGGAGATTGCAAATGCAAAAATGTTTTGTGTTATGGAAAAAGATTCAAAAGTTTCCAGACAAGCGAGTTTGGATGTATTGAAATGCTTTGCAGCATTCTTAGTTGTCGACATTCATGCCGGATTTCCTGGAAAGCCGGGAAGCTATATTACAGCTATAGCGCGGATAGCCGTTCCATTATTTTTTATGATAACAGGATATTTTTATCCTATAATGGTGTCGAAAGGTCGAATAAAAAATTATGTGCGGAAATTAATTCAATTAACACTGATAGCCAGTCTTTTTTTCTTGTCAATCATTATAGTCAGAGGCTTGCTGAAAGGCACATTTTTGGAACAGATGGATATTTTATTCAATATAAAATCTCTTCTGAAATGGGGACTGCTTAATAATTGTCCTTTAGGAGGACATTTATGGTATTTTTACGCCATACTTTATGTACTTGTTTTAATGGGTTTGGCTGATTGTTTAAATTTACGATCGTGGCTATATAGGTTCATACCTTTATTACTTATAATCAATTATCTTCTCAGTTTTGGTTCTCATATAACCCTTTATCGTAATTTTTTGTTTACAGGACTTCCTTATGTGTTGTTAGGGAGTTTTCTTCAGGAAAAGAGTTCTATTATCAATCATCGATTTCCTTCTGATAAGCAAGTAGTTTATGGCTTGATAATCTGCGGATTTTTGTTGGGTGTGGAGATGATTGTATACAAATTTACAGGCTTGCAACAGCCGCGTGACCATTATCTGTTCACTTTCCCCCTTGTTGTTGGATTATTTGTTCTTGCTTTACGTAATCCTTCATTTAGGGCAGGAAGTAAGTTTGCTTGTATAGGGAAGCGTTATTCACCTTATATTTATATGTTTCATCCTTTTATCATTATGTGTCTTGCTCATTTTCCTTTGTTTTCTAATTGGATTATTTACTGTATTTTTCGACCTGTGATAATATTTCTGTTTACTTTAGTTTGTGTTTATGCAGGCTGTAAATTGGTGGAATGGTATAAAACAAATGTTTGTAAGTAGTCCGATTTGTTAAATTAAATGTCATTATTTTGTGGCATTTCATTTCGTGTTTTTGCGGTTGCATAGGTTGAGCATGATTTATACGATGAAGAAGAGGTGTGTTCGGATTGACTTCTTCGATTGATTAAAGTAGTGTTCATGGATATATTGTTTTATTTTGTTGGGAAAATAGACTATTATTGTTATTTTTGCGTGAAAATACGGAGAATTTCCCTGTGATAATATGGAGAATCATTATGAAAAAGTTAGATATATACCCGGCAAAACCATTTGTTAAATGGGTTGGAGGGAAAACCCAACTTCTTGACGATATAAAAAAAACTTTGCCTCATGATTTATCATTGAGGAAAGGGATGACTTATGTCGAACCATTTGTGGGAGGGGGAGCAGTTTTGTTTTGGATTTTGCAGGAATATCCTAATATAACAAGAGCTGTGATTAATGATATCAATGCAGAGTTAATTTGTACATATCGTGTAATAAAGTCAGATGTCGAAAAGTTGATTGCTGAATTGACGCGAATTCAATCAGAGTATCTTGTGCTTGATGATATCGCTAGGAAAGATTATTTTCTGTCTCAACGAGAGCGTTTTAATGAAAGGAAGATTTCAGATGTAGAACTGGCAGCATTGTTCATTTTCCTAAATCGTACTTGTTTCAATGGGTTGTATCGTGTAAATTCTAAAGGAAAGTTTAATGTTCCACACGGGAGATATACGAATCCTAAAATATGTGATGAAGAAACATTAATGGCGGATTCTGTCATTTTGCAGCGGGTTGAAATTCTTTGTGGCGATTTTGCACAGACCGGTAAATATGCAGGCGATAATGTTTTGTATTATTTTGACCCACCGTATCGTCCTCTGACAGAAACTTCAGCGTTTACTTCTTATGCAAAAGACGGTTTTGATGATGAAGATCAGATACGGCTTCGTGATTTTTGTGAACAGATTGCAAGATATAAATCTTTGTTTGTAGCGAGCAACTCTGATCCCCAAAATGTGGATAATAGAGATAACTTCTTTGATCATCTTTACAAGAGATTTTCCATTAAACGAGTCTCTGCTTCGAGGATGATAAATTCAAAGGGAAATGGTCGGGGTGCTATCTCCGAAATCATGATTTCGAATGTTGCTAATGCTTATTGATATGAGAGATTTTAATACTTGGCTTGCCGGTTTTAGACCTTCCATTGCTGATTACAAATATTATATTGATTTCGATAAGGTTTTCAATAATGTGGAAGCTATTAAAATTCCACTCAATATCTTGAATTCGCTTATTGGGTCCAAGAATATAGAGGATGAATTTAGAAATATTTTGGAACAATATCCTGAAACATTAAGGTGTATTCCCATTCTTTTGGCTAAGCGTGAACTTGATATTATGGCTATGGATGAAGAAGGTCAGATTGATTTTCATTTTGATAAACCCAATTGCACAAATGAGGAATATGCTAAATTCATGCGTAAAACTGGTTTGTTTGATTTGATGGAGAATCATATAGTCAACAATCTTGTTGATTATGTAACAGGTATAGAAACAGGGCTTGATTCTAATGGGCGTAAGAATCGGGGAGGTCATTTGATGGAAAATCTTGTAGAAAGTTTTCTTTGCAAAGCAGGACTTGTGAAAGGTGATTCGTATTTCAAGGAAATGTATATTCATGAAATAGAGGATAAATGGGGCATTGACTTATCTTCTATCTCAAATGATGGCGGGGCTGAAAAGAGGTTTGATTTTGTTGTAAAAGGAGAGAATACTGTTTATGGAATAGAAACAAACTTTTATGCTAGCAGTGGCTCCAAACTGAACGAAACAGCCCGTAGTTATAAAACAATTACTTTAGAGACCAAAGATTTGGAATATTTTAAGTTTGTTTGGTTCACCGATGGGTGTGGTTGGCGCAGTGCAAAAAATAATCTGAAAGAAACCTTTGATGTTTTGGAGCATTTATACAATATTGCAGATCTTGAAAACGGCGTTATTTCTCAAAAACTAAAATGAGTAAGCACTATGGCTAATCAAAACATTTCAATGATAAGTAATGGGCAGAAACCTCTATGCGAGATCCCCATTAATGGTAGCTATATTCTAGGAATATACAAAGGAACACTGTCTGATTTTGACATTTTGTTGAGGTATCGTCAGAAAGAGGGAGAAAAATGGAGTAGAATCCGTACTCCTAAGCATATTCATTGGGCAGTAGATATGTTAATTAAACATTACAGCGAACCACATGAAACAGATTTGTTGCTGGATAGTTTACTCAAACAATGGGAACAAACCGTTCCCTTGGAATCAAAAGATGACCAAGAACATTTGTTATCTCCTGAGAAATTGTTGGCTGATGTTAATGAGGAAGCTAAGAAATATAACAAGTTGGCTGGCAAAGGTGAGTATAGTGTGAAATTTTTGATATTAATCGCAAAGCTATTGATGGTTCAAGAAAAGACAAATAGGCGTGACGCTTATATGTTTAAGAAACTCTTGGAAAAGCTAAAAGAACATAAGAATATTTTTGAAATCGTATCAACAGCAACATTTCATTGATGTTAATTCCATATTACAAATCGGATGATAGGGGATTTACCCTTTTGAAAGGAGATTGTATCGAACTATTGAATTCGTTTGACTTCAAGTTTGATATGATTTTTGCGGATCCTCCTTACCATCTTTCAAATGGAGGAATTAGTGTTCAAAGTGGTAAAATGGTTTCTGTCAATAAAGGCGATTGGGACAAGTCCAAAGGATATGAAGAGGATTATCAGTTTGATAAATCTTGGATTGCCGCCTGTCGGAATAAGCTGAAAAGTAATGGAACTATCTGGATAAGCGGTACATATCATAATATTTTCTCAGTAGCTCGATGCCTGACAGAATTGGGCTTCAAGATATTGAATTGTATCACTTGGGAGAAAACAAATCCACCACCAAATCTTTCGTGCAAATATTTCACTCATTCTGCTGAATATATTCTTTGGGCTCGTAAAGAACTCAAAGTGCCCCATTTTTTCAATTATAAGTTAATGAAAAAGATAAATGGAGGTACTCAGATGCATGATGTTTGGCGATTACCTGCAATTGCACGATGGGAAAAATCTTGCGGTAAGCATCCTACTCAAAAACCATTGTGCGTTCTGTCGCGAATCATTCAGGCCTCAACTCTTTCTAAAGCATGGATTTTAGATCCGTTTACAGGTAGTAGTACAACCGGTATTGCAGCAAGCCTCTTAGGGCGCCGTTTTCTTGGAATAGATCAAAATGAGGAGTTTCTAGAACTGAGCAAAGCACGTCGCGAGGAAATCAATGATATTTCCAAGAGGAATTTATATTTGAGTAAACTTCAAAAACAGTCAACTTTGTTTGAGGAAAAAGAGATTGATTCCCTTAAAGAGCCATGTGTGTATTATGGGCAGGATTTACCTTTTTAAAAAGTGATTGGTAAGAAGGATACGAGAGAGGATATTTTTTTGAGAGATTATTCTCTCTCGTATAAGCCGGAAGCATTTCGGATTTTTTTCGTTGTGCGTTTTTGTGGCATTTCATTTCGTGTTTTTGCGGTTGCATAGGTTGAGCATGATTTATATGATGAAGAAGAGGTGTGTTCGGATTGACTCTCTCGATCGGTTAAAGTAGCGTTCATATTGGTCTAACGTTCGACGGAAACAGAGGAAAATAGGCATAAAATGATGTTCCTAAAGCAAATTTGTGCTATATTTGTCCGATACTAATAAAAGTTTATCGTATGACTAAGAAAATATTGTTGCTGGGTTCCGGCGAGTTAGGTAAGGAATTTGTGATTGCTGCCCAACGTTTGGGGCAGTACATCATTGCTTGTGATTCGTATGCAGGGGCTCCTGCCATGCAGGTGGCAGACGCTTGCGAAGTGTTCAATATGCTGGACGGCGATGCGCTCGACCGTGTGGTAGAGAAATATCATCCCGACATCATTGTGCCTGAAATCGAAGCTATCCGTACGGAGCGGTTGTATCACTTGGAGAAAGAAGGCATTCAGGTAGTGCCCAGTGCACGTGCCGTCAACTTTACCATGAACCGTAAAGCTATCCGTGATTTGGCTGCCAAGGAGCTGGGACTGAAAACGGCAAAATATTTCTATGCCAAATCATTCGAGGAACTGAAGGAAGCTGCCGAACAGATTGGCTTCCCCTGTGTGATTAAGCCGTTGATGTCTTCGTCGGGCAAAGGCCAGTCGGTGGCTAAGGGACCGGAAGACTTGGAACATGCCTGGCACTATGGTTGCGAGGGAAGCCGTGGCGATATCAAAGAGTTGATTATCGAAGAGTTTATTCAGTTTGATAGTGAAATCACCCTGTTGACGGTAACACAAAAGAACGGTCCTACTTTGTTCTGTCCGCCTATCGGCCATGTGCAGAAGGGCGGTGATTACCGTGAGAGTTTCCAGCCTGCCCATATTGCTCCCGAGCATCTTGCCGAAGCGCAACGGATGGCGGCCAAGGTGACCGAAGCCTTGACAGGCTATGGCATTTGGGGAGTTGAGTTCTTCTTGAGCCACGAGAACGGTGTTTATTTCTCCGAATTGTCTCCGCGTCCGCACGATACAGGTATGGTGACGTTGGCAAACACGCAGAACCTGAATGAGTTTGAATTGCACTTGTATGCCGTGTTAGGCTTGCCTATTCCGGGCATTACGCAAGAGCATATCGGTGCCAGTGCCGTTATTCTTTCGCCCATAGCCAGCAAGGAAGCTCCGCGTTACAGAGGCGAGGAATTGGTTTGCTCGCAACCGAATACCTACTTACGTATCTTTGGCAAGCCGTTTACAAAGTTGAACCGCCGCATGGGTGTAGTGGTTTGCTACGATAAGGTAGACGGAGACCTCGATGCTTTGCGCGACAAGTGTAAGGCGTTGGCAGCGAAAGTGGAAGTTTATTAAAGTTTTTGAGAAGGTGTCGTGATGTAAGAAATCGAACACAGAGGCACAAAGACACAGAGTTTTTTTATCTGATTATCAAATTAGATTTTCTGTGTCTCGGTGTCTCTGTGTTCAAAAAACAAATCATATACTCTAAAAAACAATGGAGGCCGGTGCATCACGCATCAGCCTCCATTTTCATTCACAATAGAATGACAAGTAAAAACAAATGATGCTATATTTGAGCATAGCTATGTATGCCACCTAAGATGAAATTGACGCCAAAATAAGTTGTCAGCACACTGAGGAAAGCGATGACAGTAAACCAATGGAAAAACATCGGTCGGCGGAATGCGGGGAGCGATGCAGGGTGCAAGGCTGCTGTATATATTAATAAGGTAATGAGTGCCCATGTCTCTTTCGGATCCCATCCCCAATAGCGTCCCCATGATACGTTTGCCCATACAGCTCCGATGAAGATGCCGAGTGCCAGGCAGAACACAGCCGGATAAAGGATAAGCCGGCTGACGATTTGCAGGCGGACGACCGCATCGTAATAATCGGTGTGGGTATAGCGTAGCACAAGTGCCATTATTCCATTCAGCATGACAAAGGCGGTAAGCGCATAGGCAATCATAATGGTTACTACGTGCAGGCTCAGCAGGGGAGATGCCAGCACAGGCATCAGTCGGGTGATGGGCGGATTGGCTTCGCCCAGCATGGCTACCAGCAATGCCAGTCCGCACAGCATATAGCCGAAAGCGATTACGGCTTCAAACTTGCGGTGGAAGAGGAAAGTGAGCAGGGTAGCGCAAAACGCCATACACTGCATGGTTTCGTACCCGTTGGATAGCGGAAGATGTCCGCTGACCAATCCGCGCAGGCTGATGAGTGCCAGCAGATAGACCGAAACAATGCCTAACAGCATCAGCAGGAGCGCATTCAGTCGGGTCTTGCGGCATACGGGACGGCTCATCCGCCGGCAATAGAAGATGAACGACAGAATGCCTACGGTGAGACAACCCATAGCCAACGGTTTCGTATAGCCTAAGCGGTTGTATAGTCTTTCTGCCTTGAAATGTGTGTCGTCGGGCAGCACTTCGCCGGCGGTCTTTTGCTGGTATTTCCGTATCTTGCCGGTCAGTTCGATGACGGCAGCATCGTTTTTCTTCATAATCTGTTCACTCAGCAATCCCAGGTTTTTGCGGACAAATAACCATTGGTCATCTGGCAAATCCTGCGGCAGGTCGTCTACGGGAGCGAACCAGCTTATCTTGTTATGTTCGGTACGGCACGGATATATTTTCAGGATGCTTCCTGTGGCAGTCATGCTAATCAGGTTGAATTTCTCGTTGGCTTCGTTCAGCTCGCGCTTGAACTGGGCATGAGTCGTCTTTTCATCCTCTTTCAGTTTGTATCCTTCGGTTCCGAAGAAATCGTTCAGGCAGGCATATTGCCGGTCGATGCCCAACCGTTGTTGTATCGCTTTGCTTTTGATGCGGATAATCGGTTCGGTTTTCCAGTCATCGTAAAAGAAGAACCAGCCTGTGAACACTTGTTCGGCAGTCAGTCCTTTATAGCTCGGTTTGCCGTAGAGCTTTACGGTGAAGTCTTTCGCTAGCGTCTGTAGAGGGCAGATGCGGTCGTGGTAATAAATGTAAAGGTTTCCTATTTCGGAAGCCGTTTCACGTGATAGGTGTTTGGGTTGTCCGGAAGCCATGCAGGCTGCGGATGAAAATAAAACTATGCCTAACAGCATGGCAGCTTTGCGTTGTAGAGCCGGATGCCGGAGGAGTTTGCGGAACATGCTGTCTTTCTGAAAGAAGAAGCCCAGTATGGAAAGCAGCAGCAAAGCGTATCCCGTATAGGTTATCCCGATGCCCCACGGGTCGTAGGATACGGCAAGGGTGGTTCCTTTTCCGTCTTTGTCGTATGCCGACTGATAAAAACGGTAATGACGGTAAGTGAATATCCGGTTCATCGATACCTCGCCCTCGGTTTGCGTTCCGTTGTCGGTGATTAAAAGTTGGCTGGTAAAGTCCATCGGGGCGAAGCTTCCTTTGTAGTAGTCGATATGGAAATCGTGTAATTGTATGTGGAAAGGAAGCGGTTCTTCATCCTGACCGGATGTGGTGAAAGCCGAAGAGGGAGATTCATCCATGCGCAGGTGAATGATGCCTTGTTTGCCGCTGAGGCGGGTGGTAAGCGCTCCGGCTAAAATAACCAGAAACGAAAGATGCAACAGGAAGGGAAAGAAATTCCGTTGCAGTTTCCGGCTGATGAGATAGACAGAAGCGCATATTGCCATGACAGCCCATATTGCCGTAAAGAGCGGCGAGCCATAGATAGCTGCCCATGCAGTCTCGGTTCCTTGAAGTTTTTCCAAGACAGTGGCAATCATCATCATGACGATGAGCAGTGCTGCGCTTCCGAAAGCGATGCGTTTAATCAGTTTCATTTGTTTGATGTCTTCTGTTAGTTGACAAGTTGACGAGGTTTCAGATACATATAGACTATACTATTCAAAAACCTTGTTACCTTGTCAACTTGTCAACTTGTTACCTAGTTACCTATATCAAATAGAGTCGATGAATTTTACGATAGCGTCACGGTCTTCCTTTGAAAGTTTACGGAAGGCTTCGATTTGTTCGTAAGCGTCACTCTCTGTGCTGGTTCCGTGCCACATGATGGCTTCCAGTGTGGTGCGTGCACGGCAGTCGTGCAGACGGTCGGCATATTCAGCTCCGGTGCAACGTTGGTGCAAGCCGCGTCCCCAAAGCGGAGTGGTGCGGCACCATCCTGTACGGATATCGTTTTGCATGTGTAGCTTGTGTTGTATCATGTCGGTATAGGGCCAAATCTTCTGGTGCGGATAACGGGGCAACTGGTTTGCCTTGTCTCCTGTGAAGAAGCGTGCCGGGTCGCGTATCTCGTCATCGCCTGTAGTCCAGCTCGGCTTGTGGCAATACGTACAGTTCAGTTGTTCGAAGAGTTCTTTTCCGTGGAGCACTTCTTCATCGTCTACATTGCGTGCGGCGGGCACGGCTAATCCACGATGCCATACCATGAGGTCGATGTAGTCTTGGTCGGACACTTCTACGTCCAGTTCTTTCGAAGTCAGGTAGTTGTAGATGTTTTGTTGCTCGTCATACGTACCGTCTTCGTTTTGGATGTGCCAGTCGGGATGATTCTTTTCCGGGTCGGCTTGCTCGATGTAAGCACGGAATCCGGCTTGCACATCGGGGTCTTTCGAAGAATACTTGGCGTAGGTGCCTGCTGCGTCTAAGTAATGGAAGCGGCGGTCGCTACGTGTAGCATTGGTGATGTTCCAGAAAGCGTTGGCTCCAGCGGCGTCTTGCAACGGACCGCGGCTCAAGGCGTATGTATATCGGTAGGGATATTTCGTTCCGTCTCCGCCTTGTGCGGTATTGGCATATTGTCCGGTCCAGTCTCCGTTGGCGAAGATGTTGGGGTTTAATCCGTTTTTCAAGAATCCGTCTTTTTCCTGTTTCGTGTATTCGGCTTTCAGGTCTTCGTCGCTGATGGCATCCAGCAGACCTGTTCCGTAGATACCGATGGTCGATTCCAGACGCACCTCATAGTTGCCTGTCTCATAGCCTTTGTTGGCTACGTAGATAGCACTTTTCGGTATGGTCACTTCGGGATAGCGGAGCTGGTAGGTCTCGCCGTCATCGAATTTATTGCCGTGCTGGTCGGTATATTCGTGCCAGGTCAGCATGACTTGGCTTTCGTCCAACGGAGCTTTGAAAGGCGATACCGCATGGCCTTGCGGCATACCGGAAAGCCATGAAACGTAGGCGTTGGTTGTCGGGTCATATACCACCAGCAGGTAACCGTTGCCGATGTTGTTGGTCTGGAATGCACCGTCGGGCTGGCTTTGTCCGTGTCCGTAGCCCGGATGGCAATGCTGGCAAGAGGTACGGATGTATACCGGACCCAGACCGTGGCGCATGCCCGAGAAGTTTGAGGTATAGGGTTTCTCAAAAAATTGTTCTCCACGATTGAAGCTGGCTGTCATGTCCGCGTCGGCATCCACTACGGGAGTGGGGTCTTCAAAAGCGGTAGAAGACGAGTTGAACGTAGTGCCCAGTTCGCCTCCTGTATAATACCATTCGGGAAGTTCCGACGGTTCCGGACTCGGAGTCGGATTGTCAGTTTTCACTTCATCATCGCTACAAGCCGTTATCATGCCTACCGACAGGAGCGCCGCTAAATAATAATGTTTCTTCATAATCAAAAGTAATATAAGTTAGTAATGTTCGTAACGTTTAAAAAGACACAGGCATTCTTCCGAAGACGAACGCCCATGTCTCTGTATTGGGTGCAGATGGATTAGTGGTTAGCCTGTAACAAAGCTTTCACTTCATCGAAGATGTCATTCATCACGTTGCAGGCATCGATGGCATCTTGATTGATGGTATCATATTCCGAAGCACCGCAGGTATAGGCAAACGGTTCGCCCATTAACGAAATCTTGTCGTAAGAGTCTTGGATGGCAGCTTTTACACGGTTGTCCAAGTCAGCATCGAGGGTAGCGATGTAACTGCTCAAGGTAGAAGTAGCTACCTGGATGGTTCCGTCTACCGAAGGCGAGCCTTGGTATGCGTTACGGATACTGATGATGTTGCCCAAGAAGTCGCGGATGGAGTTCAGGCTATAGGGAGACTCGATGTAGTTCGGGTCGTATTCCATACCACCTGAAGGAAGACCTTTACCGGTAGGATTACCGATTTTGATGTTGCCTACTTCGTTGGCGATGTTCTGGATACCGGCTGTGATGATGTCGTACATTACATCCAGGTAGTTCACGTATTCACTTCCGGCATTACCTGCGTTTTTGATACGTTCGCCGAAGTTGATGCCTTTATCCAATTCTGTATCGGTCAGGATTTGTTGTTTTTCGGCTGTTACATTCTCTGTACCTGCCCAGCATGCTTCCAACAGGATACACTGGTTGCGCAGGTCGGCTGCCAGACCTACCAGGTAATTCAGCTCTTCGGTGGTGTAGTTCAGGTTATGGGCTACGCTTTCCGAATTGGCAGTAGCATTGCCCGATGCATTGGTGTTGGTCAGTTCGAACAACAGGTATTCGATGGCGTGGAATCCCTGCAAGGCATATCCCAAGTAGTTACCTACGTATACGCCTTCATCGTCCATTTGTGCCATCTGTGCCGGATTGCTCAGCAGGGCATCCATACCGGTCTTGTCGAGTGGCCATGAGTCGATATGCGGGTCAATGTAATAGTCGCCGGCAGGACCGAACAGCCATGCCTCGCTCTTTTCCCAGTAGTCACGTGCGGTTTTCCAAGCTTCGCCGGCAGCTTCCACATCGGCTGTCGTTAAGCTTCCGTCAGCTTTCTTGGTACGGATGTCGATGCACAGGCTATGCAGCTGGATAGCGGCGTCTGCCATACCTTTGTAAGTTGGGATGACTGTTTTGTCTGTATAGTCAGCAATCACTTCCTTCAAGGCTTGTTCCTGTGCGGAGAGTGTTGTCGTTGTACCTCCTTCTCCTTCTGTGTTTACAGGTTCGTCGTCATCGCTACAAGCGGTAGTGTTCATGCCTATCATGGCAGCCAGTGCCACATAGAGCGGGAATTTTAAATACTTTTTCATTGTCTTACTTTTTTGGTTTGTATTTATATTGTTTGTCTTTTTTTACAAGTTGAAGAAGCCCGAGTAAGCCACACCCAATGAAACGGCAGGTTCATTGTTGAATTTGCTTTTAAGGATGCCCAGTGAGTATTCGCCTTTCAGCACAATCTCTTTCATCGGATAATAGTTTACACCGAAGGCGATGCGCTGGCGGCCGTATTCTTCGTAGTCGGTCACGGCATCTTCGGTCTTATACATGGAGTCGTAATATTCATACCGGCCGAAAAGGTAGAACTTGCGTCCTTTTTCCTGTTGCTTCTTGCCAAGCCAGCCGAAGAGGTCGTAACCGACTTCTATACCCGTAGAGATAGCCGAAGTAGCTACGGGGCGTTTCTTGGCAGGTGAGTCGTTGGAGAAACCTTGGTTGTAGCGGGTTATCAACGCGGCGTCCGACAGGTGTCCGTAGTCGAAGTTTCCGCGTGCCACCCAGTTGTGGTCATTGTAATGGAAGTCGAAGGCTCCGATTAACACAGTTCCTTTTACCTTATCATAAGTGGCGTTGGTCGCTTTTTTCAGTGTGTTGCTGAACGTATTGCCTGCATAGCCGCTTACGGAAAGACGGAGTCCTTTTACTGAGTAGTTGTCTACACGGGCAGCTCCTGCCATGGCATTGGCTATCTTGAATTCGTAAGGACTTCCGGCACCTCCCTTTATCCATTCCTTGTCATTGAAGCGGTCGGAGTCGAGTCCGGGTAATAACATGGCTTCGTAACGCCAGTCGCCGGCTTGTCCCCAAATGCTTAATCCGGTTTCATGCCACGTACAAGGCATGATAGTATTCTCGCCTTCGGGACGATATACGCCGAAGAACTCGGTCGGAAGGTGATGTGCGTTGGTGGCGCCTACCGGGATAACCATGTGTCCTAATTTGATGTTGAATTCCGGGCAGAATGTTTTCTGAATCCAGAATTGTTCGAGGGCTACTTCGCCTCCGCGTTCTATTTCGCTTTCGTATTCACCTCCTTCGTGTTCTTCTATTTCAACGGCACTTTCGGTACCTCCGTGTTCGAATTCGATTTCCATTCCCATCGACCAGCCTTTACCGAAGTCATAACCCAACATCAATACAACATGAGGCAGGTCGAAACGTCCGTGCCGGTCATCTTTGTAATCTTGGGGACTGTCATAGCGCAGGTAATTGTCGCTGTAAAAGTTCCGGCTATATACGGCTTCACCGTATCCGCCGATGGTGAAGCGAGATTTCTTGCTTTCTTTCTTGGCTGCTTTTTGTGAGCTGCCCAACGTGATTTCGGCATTGTCTTTACTTGTCTGCTCTGTTTCGTTTACCGCGAATGCATGTGGAGCAAGCATCGCCAGACAGAGTGAGAATAGGAGTTTCTTGGTTTTCATTTGTTTTTTCCTTTTGTTGATTTTTAACTACCGCAAAGGTATGGAGCTTGGTTTGGAGCGGCAATACCTACTTTTAGGTAAAAAAAGATGTTAAATACCTAAATGTAGGTAGGGCAATGCGTATTTTTGCAGGAAATATGATAAAAGTGTAAAAAAGAATGGAAGAATACAGACTCGACGGACTGACCGTAAAGGAGCATTTGCTCCGGTTGGCTGAACAAGGGAATAAGGCGTTTACCCAAAGCCTGAATCCGGGAGTGGAACATGTGCTGGGTATCCGTATTCCCGACTTGCGGAAACTGGCTGCGCGTATTGCCCGGGATGACTGGGAAGCTTATCTCGACTCGGCAGATACTTATTATATGGAAGAGAGGATGCTGTATGGGATGGTATTGGGCTGTATCCGTCCCGATGCTGACATTGATGTGTATCTGCACCGGGTGACCGGTTTTGTATGGAACATCAATAGCTGGTCGGTGTGCGACACCTTCAAGTTCGGAGGAGGCAAACGTTTCATCGAGGCAAACAAGGAACGTCTGTGGGGCTATCTGAAATCATGGATGCATGCCGAAGGGGAATATGAAATCCGTTTCGGCGTGGTGATGGCGATGCAGCTTTTCATTGACGAAGAGCACCTGGACGAATTGTTCGGCTTGTTCGATGCCATCCGTCACGAAGGCTATTATGTGAAGATGGCGGTGGCATGGGCTTTATCGGTCTGCTTCGTCAAGTTCCCCAGGCAGACGATGGCGTATTTGAAGCGGAATGAACTGGATGATTTTACCTATAACAAAGCCTTGCAGAAAATCATCGAATCCTATCGGGTAGATGCCGCGACGAAGGAAGTGATACGGGGAATGAAGCGGAAATAGTACTTGAGATTTTCCCCTTTCTTTTACTGGTATCCCGATAGAATTTGGAAATATTGTGTGATTGAAGCGAAAAAAACGATTTTCATAAATGGCATTCGAGTAAAAACATTATCTTTGTATATAACTATATAAATAATAAAGTAGAGTAATTGGATTTTGATGAAGGGGATTATGGAAAGGACTGTATTTAATAAAGCACAGCTGGAGATGCTTGACATTATGGCAAACATCCGTACAGATGAAGAACTGAAAGCGCTGAAACATGTCATTTCGGAATTTTATGCCAAGCGCGCTGACGAAGAAATGGAAAAATTGTGGCAGTCAGGACAGTGGAATGAACAAACATTGAAAGATTTGAGTAATACCCATTATCGGACACCTTATAATCAATGATGTGACTTGTGCTATTGTGCGAAGTCCGTTTACACGTTTTTTTACGCCTCATTTTCATTTTCATCTTATAGAAAAGGATCCGGACGACAATAAGTTTGTGGATTGTGCTATTACGGCAGGAGCAGACTATATTGTCAGCGAAGATAGTCATTTTCGGGTCTTAGAGCAAATTCCTTTTCCCAAAGTCTGTGTCATTCGTTTGCAACAGTTTTTAGAAGAAATCAGCAACAGCCCTCACTCGTGATGATAAGGGCTGTTGTTGAGGATACTCATTGCACGGTAAAGCTGCTCTACGAAGATGAGGCGTATCATCTGGTGCGAGAAAGTCATTTTCGATAACGAAATCTTTTCTTGTGCGGCCCGGTAGACGGCGGGAGAGAAGCCGTACGGGCCTCCGATGATAAAGACCAGTCGTTTCGCAGTATGCATCTTCCGCTCTATCCATGCGGCGAATTCTATTGAGCGGAATTCTTTGCCATGTTCGTCAAGCAATACGGGAACATCGCCCGGCTGGAGGGCTTTCAGAATCAGTTCGCCTTCTTTTTCTTTCTGTTGGCTGGCGCTGAGGTTCTTGGTGTTCTTCAGTTCGGGAATCACCTCGATGTCGAACGGGATGTAGTGTTTTACCCGTTCCGTGTAATCATTGATGGCGGTAATATAGTGTTTCTCTACCGTTTTGCCTACGACCAATAGCGTAAATTTCATTTTCTTTAATGGGGTTTTAAGTTTTCTTTTTGCAAAGGTATGAATAAATCCGTACCTTTGCTTCGATTTTTAATGAGCATTTAAAAAACAGAAACAGATATGGATGAAAAAATCGTGAAAGATTTGATTGACCGGCTTATCGACTTGTCGTTTGCCGAAGATATAGGGGATGGCGACCATACCACTTTGTCGTGTATCCCGGCCGATGCGATGGGAAAATCGAAATTGCTGATTAAGGAAGAAGGCATCCTGGCAGGCATCGAAGTGGCGAAAGAAGTGTTCCGCCGGTTCGACCCGACCTTGCAGGTGGAAGTGTTCATCAATGACGGTGCCCATGTGAAGCCGGGCGATGTGCCGATGGTGGTGTCGGGCAAGGTGCAGTCGCTTCTGCAGACCGAACGCCTGATGCTGAACATCATGCAGCGTATGAGCGGCATCGCTACCATGACTCATAAATATGTAGAGCGGCTGGAAGGGACAAAGACCCGTGTGCTGGATACACGCAAGACTACGCCGGGCATGCGTGTACTCGAAAAGATGGCGGTAAAGATTGGTGGGGGAGTGAACCACCGTATCGGTCTTTTCGATATGATTCTGCTGAAGGACAATCATGTGGATTTTGCCGGCGGCATTGACAAGGCCATTACCCGCGCCAAGGAATATTGCAAGGAAAAAGGCAAGGACCTGAAGATAGAAATCGAGGTACGCAACTTCGACGAGCTGCAACAGGTACTCGATTTGGGTGGCGTAGACCGCATCATGCTGGATAACTTTACGCCTGAAAACACACGTAAGGCGGTAGAGATGGTAGGCGGACGCTACGAGCTGGAATCTTCGGGCGGCATTACCTTCGATACGCTTCGTGATTATGCCGAATGTGGAGTCGATTTCATTTCGGTAGGTGCGTTGACCCACTCGGTGAAAGGGCTCGACATGAGCTTTAAGGCTTGCTGAACATAGCCGGTAAGGCGGCGTATAAACGCGCTGTACTTTTTTAGAAGAGAACCAAATAAAAATGAAGAGCATATAGCATCTGTGTAGCGGGAACATGCCCGGCACACAGACTGTGTGCTCTTTTTTATGTCTTAATATTAAAATAAGGAAAGGGAAAACAGAATGAAAACAAGAAATGCGATGAAATGGGTATGGATGTTTGTCTTGTGTGTCGGCTTTTGCAATACCGGCAAGGCACAAGACTGGAAATCGATTCTATCCGGTGTGGTAAGCGCTGTGACAGATGGGAAAAGCGGCGACTTGACTTCGTGGTCGATAGAAGGCACCTGGAACTATACCGGACCGGACTGTAAGTTTACCAGCGATAACCTGCTGGCAAAAGCAGGAGGCGAGGTGGCTTCGAAGAAAATAGAAGAGCAGATGACCGGCATATTGGAAAAGCTGGGCTTTACGGAAGGTTGCTCGTACACGTTTAATTCGGACGGCACGTACAGTTCCACCATCAAGGGGAAAACCACTTCGGGCACTTATACCTACGATAGCGGAACACAGGAACTGCAGCTGAAAACGAAATTGGGATTGAAGTTCAATGCCGTTGTATCGCAAAATGTATTGGCGCCCAAGAAAATGAGCCTGCTCTTTAAGGCAGACAAGGTCATGTCGCTGATGCAGACAATAGGCAGTGCTTTGGGCAGCTCTTCTTCCAATTCGATACTGAGCACCGCCAATTCCCTGCTGGACGAATACGACGGTCTGCAATTGGGTTTTGCTTTGGAGAAACAATAACCAAGGTGCATGCCGGATAATTCCGTTTCAATCGGAAGAAGGCTGGCGTGAGGGGGATAGATACCTGCGTTTGCTGGAAGATTAATAATCTTGCAGCTATAAGATTAATAATCTTACGCGTGGAAGATTATTAATCTTCCAGGCGATGCAGGTATTATTCCCTTTTTCTTTATTAAGAACAGATTCTTTTTGGAGATTGATTGAAAGTCTGTAGAAGTTCGTTTTTTAGGTGTTTCCGTGTGCGTTATCTCGGTAAAAGAAAGAATAGGGACAACACGATGAAAGGCGTGAAAGCAGATTTTGGTAATAAAAAAACAGGCAACACAATGCGGTCTTGTGCGCTCGTGTTGCCTGTTTGAGTGAGAGAGAAAGCTTATTTTTTCTTTTTATCGGGCTTCAGCAGATGGCGGTGAAACTTCATTTCGGCACGCTGGATGTCGTAAATCTTTTTGGCAGAAAGGAATTTCTTGTATTTACGTACGTATTCCAAATCCAGTTGGTCGACGGTGATACGGGTCTGGATAACCGATTCGATGATGCGTGCGTATTCCTCTTCGCTCAAGTTGGGCTGTTTCCCTTTTCTTATCTCCTGCCATGCTTCACGGTTGCGGGCGCTTTTCTTGTCTTGCAGCTCGAAATAGAGGGGGAAGAATTCTTTGGCTTCTTCTTTAGTCAGTTGGGCGTTTTCGGTAATGAACGCTTCTTGTTGTGCACGGAACTCTTCTTTGCTCAATTTGTTTTTTTGTGCTTGTGTATAAGTGCAGAAGCAGGTGAAAAGAACCAGCATGGAAAATAGTTTCTTCATTGAAGTCGGTGTTTTTTAGTTATAAATGCCGGCGTCGGCATCCGTTAAATATTGGTATAGTTCATAATCGTCCATCATCGTTTGGTCTACAATCGACTCGATATATTCGTCGGGCATATCGGAAAGGTTGTTCAAGTCTTCTGCCGACTGGGTGGAGCTTACGAAAGCCCGGATAGTAAGCATCAAGCCTACGAACATGGCAGCCATGTAAACCCATGGCTTTACACGGTCCCAAAGCTTGATTTCGGGAGGTGTTTTCACTTCCTTTTCGGGGAGATTAGCCATCAGGTCTTCGGCAAAACGGTCGAAATACCCTTCGGGTACAGTGAACGGATTCTGTTTCCCGTATTTCTTTTGCAGTTCAAAATCGTTCTTTTTCATTGCTTTATCCTCCTTCCTTTGTCTATTAGATTGATATTTCGGTACAAGGTTTAATCGTTTTGGCTTAAAAATTCTTCTATTTTTTTCACGGCATGGTGATAAGAGGCTTTCAGGGCTCCGACGCTGGTCCCTAAAATTTCGGACATGTCTTCGTATTTCATTTCCTGGAAGTATTTCAGGTTGAATACGATGCGTTGTTTTTCGGGTAAAGTCTGGATAGCTTTTTCGAAAAGCAGTTGGGTATGGTCTCCGTCGAAGTAAGGGTCGCTCTCCAGTTTGGCAAGTGCTGCCGATTCGGCTTCGTCCAGCGAAAGCTGGTTTAACGCGCGCTGCTTGTTCAGGAAATTAAGCGATTCGTTTAAAGCGATGCGGTAAAGCCATGTCGAGAGGCGTGCTTCTCCCCGGAAATATTCCAGGTTGCTCCATGCCTTGATGAATGTATTTTGCAACAGGTCGTTTGCATCGTCGTGCGAGAGCACCATGCGTCTGATTTGCCAGTACAGTTGTTCGCTATAGTGCTTGACTACTTTGCCGAAGGCTTCCCGTTGCAATTGGGGGTCTTGTAGCTGGGCGATGATCTCTTCCTCGATATAGTTGTTCATAATCGGTGTCCTTGTATACGTATGTTAGATAAAATGAAGTGCCAACGTTTAAAAGGGATAAGTTTTTTTAACTCGTCAGATGCTTAGTTGCAGGTTTTCATATGCCAGTGTTGTGGCAGGGAATACCTCTTTTGCTTCTTGCAGCAATTGGTTTTCGTCTTCGTAACGTGCCGAGAAATGTCCGATGAGCAAGCGTTTTACTTGGGCGTCGCGGGCTATCCGGGCTGCCTGTTGTGCTGTAGAATGGTAAGTCTGTTTGGCACGTGCTTGGTCTGAATTGGCAAAAGTGGCTTCGTGGAAAAGCAGGTCGGCTCCCTGTATCTGATCAATAATAGACGGGTAATAGGCTGTATCCGAGCAATAAGCATACGTGCGTGGTGGGTCGGAAGGGGTAGTCAGCCATTGGTTAGGGATGGTTTTCCCTTCTTCGGTAACGAAGTCTTCGCCTTCTTTGATACGGTTAATCATCCAAAGAGGGATGTGGTAGAAGTCTATCATGTCGCGTCGGATATGGTTGGGAGTCGGTTTCTCGCGGAACAGGAAGCCACAAGTAGGCATGCGGTGACGTAGCGGAATGGTTTCTACCGATACCGAACGGTCATCGTATATGACGGTTTGCGCTTTGGGGTCGAAGGGATGGAATTTGACTTCGTAGCTCATACCTTTACAGAAATAATCGATTTGTGCTTGAAGCAGGTTTACCAGGTCGGGGTGGCTATAGATGTGCAGGTCGGCGGTGCGTTCCAGCATGCCGAAGGTGGAAATCAGCCCGATTAGTCCGAAGCAATGGTCTCCGTGCAAGTGTGAAATAAAGATGTGGTTCAGCCGGCTGAACTTTAGCCGAGAGCGGCGCAATTGCACTTGTGTGCCTTCGCCACAATCTATCATGAAGAGCTTTTCGCGGACGTTGACCACCTGTGAGGTGGCTTGATGCCGCATGGTAGGCAGAGCCGAACCACATCCCAAGATATTGAGTTCGAATTTTTCCATAACAAAAACCCTTTTAAATGAAGAATGAAGAATGATGAATGAAGAAATTTGTTGGCGTTTCCTTTTTTGAAACGCGGATTAGCGCGGATTTACGCAGATTTTTAAATTCTTCATTCATCATTCTTATTCTTCATTTATTTCGTTCTTCATTTATTTGTATTTCTGTAAAAGTCCGTCTGCCACTTCGTCGCCCAGCTCTTTGGCTTTTTGCAGATTGGCGATGCCTTGGTCTTTTTCATTGTGTTTAATCTGTGCATAGCCTAACATGCGGTAGGCAGGAGCATTTTCGGAGTCCATCGTGACGGCTTGACTTAGGGTCTTGATGGCTTCTTCCACTTGGTTGACACGCAGGTGTATGCTTCCTTTTTCTATCCAGTAGGCTACGTTGTTAGGGTCCAGTTCCACTGCTTTGTTGATGTCGTTAATGGCTTGTTGGTACATCTTGCAGTTCAGTTCGGCTTGCGAACGGATAAGGTGGAACTCTGCCGAAGTCTGTCCCAGCATGGCATCATAAAAGTCATTATAGTCTGTTACGGCACCGCGATAGTCTTCCATTTCCGATTTAATGCGGGCACGCTCGTACAGATAAGGAGCAGCGTCTTTCCCGTAAGGTTTGGGGTAGAAGGCAACGGCGCTGTCCATCAGGGCAATGATTTCTTTTTTGTCACTTCCTTCTACCAGCTCTTTGGCTTTGGCTGCAGAATAATAGGTAGCTGCAGAAGCCAGCTTGGTCTTGTTTACCGTGCTATAGGCTGTATAAGCTTCCGCAAATTTCTGCATGGCGAAATAAATATCTCCCTGGAGTTGGTAATAGATAGCCTCCGGGGCAATAGCCAGTGCTTCGTTTATCTGATTTAAAGCGAAATCGAAAGTCCAGTCGGCGTATGGTTTCTTGTCCCCCAAATTCAGTTGGTACGAATAAATCAGTTTGGCGATGTTATAGTGGGCTTCGTCTTTCTTCTCTGCTACGTCAATCATTTTTTTCAGGTCTTCGGCAGCCAGGGCATAATGGGCATCGTCTCCCTGGTTGATGTAATACGTGGCACGCCGTTCGTACCCTTCCATGTTGTTGGGATATTTGGCAAGAAAGTCGTTGAGCAGTCCGAGATATTCCTTGGCATCATATACACTGGATGCCATATACAAGTAAACCAAGGCTTGCGATTCGTCTTCGGGCAATCCCTTTTTGATTCCGATGGAGTTAAGAGCAAGGTCGTTGACCGAAAGCGCATTGATGCTCAGGTCGGTCAGGTAGCGTATGCCTATGGCGTAGCTTTCTTTGCTTTCGGGGTCACTGTTTTTCTGAATCATCCCGACTACCTGTCCTTCGGCATTCATGATGGGGCAGCTCACGGTTTTGTCTGTGGTCTGCATAGTGAGGGTATAATAATATTGCTGGTCGCCGATGGTATCTACCTTGGCTACGGTTCCCAGCTGGCCTTGCGGAGATTTTTGGGTAGAATAGGGGACTAAGTACACGGTTTGTCCGATGGCTGAAGGTCTCGGGGCAGGTTGCAGGGCTTCTGCCTTCTTGTCAAATTCGGTTTTGAACTTGACTACATCATACATGTCATTGGCTCCCATCATGTATTTCACCGGCAATTCTTTTCCGTCGGCGGTGACGATTACCGCACGTTCGGCGCCCTTAAAGAGGGCATAGTCGGAAACGCCTGTGCCTTCGGTGTCGATGTAGAATCCGTTTCCGGTACTCAGAATCTGGTTGTCCTTGGTGTACGTGATAATAGAGAATACCGCTTTTCTGGCTTTGTCTGCCCATTTAGGCAATTCTTCTGCCATCAGGACCGATAAAGGCATTGCGAATGCGAATAAAATAGCTATTGTCTTTTTCATCATATTTTTAAACAAAGTAAAAGGTTATTGTTGTCCGTTGTCGGTAAAGCCGCGTTGTTCGATAGCTTTGTAAATAAGGATACCTGCGGCGACGGATACGTTCAGCGATTCGATGTATCCGAAGAGTGGAATCTTTATCCATTCGTCGCACAATGCCAGGTTGTCGTAAGAGACTCCCTTGTCTTCGGCACCCATAATGATGCAGGTAGGCGAATGGAAATCGGCTTTTGTATAGTCGTAATCTCCTTTTTCGGTGGCTGCTACAATCTTGAATCCGCTGTCTTTCAGGAAACGGATGGTTTGGGTAAGATTGTTCTCGCGGCATACCGGAAGCGAAAGCAAGGCTCCCGCTGAAGTCTTTATGGCATCGGCATTGACACTGACGCTGTTTTTATTGGGGATGATGACCGCATCTACACCGGCACATTCGCACGTGCGGGCTATGGCTCCGAAGTTGCGTACATCGGTCACCCCGTCCAGCATGATGAATAAAGGGTTCTTGCCTTGCTCGAAGAGGTAAGGCACCAGGTCTTCTGTGCGCTGGTAGGTAACGGGCGAAATGAATGCCACTACTCCCTGGTGGTTTTTGCGCGTAATCCGGTCGATACGTTCTACCGGTACACGCTGCACTGGGATGAATGTCTGCTTCAGTACGGCAAACAGTTCCTTGGCTACTTCACTTTGGATATCTTTTTTAATCAGTACTTTATCAATTTCCGTCCCTGCCTGTATGGCTTCGATAACAGCTCTTACGCCGAATATCATTTCGTTCTTTTCTATCATAAAATTCTGTTTGTTTTGTTCGTTATTGGTTTTCGAGCAAGGCACGCGCGTTGTTCAGCGCCGCTTCGGTCAGCACGCTTCCGCTCAGCATATTGGCTATTTCGTTTATCCGCTCTTCCGGAGAAAGCTGGCGGATGTAGCTGCTTGTGCCCGCTTCTGTATCTTTCTTGTACACTTTATAGTGCGTAGTGCCCCGTGCGGCTATCTGGGGCAGATGGGTAATGCTGATGACCTGCCGGTTCTGGCGTCCCATGTCGCGCATAATCAATGCCATCTTTTCGGCTATCGAGCCGGATACTCCCGTATCTATTTCGTCGAAGATGATGGTAGGCAACTTTACCGCTCCGGCTATCATGGCTTTCAGCGAAAGCATGACGCGGGCTATCTCTCCGCCCGAGGCAACGGATGCTACGTTTTGCAACGTGCCGTTCTTGTTGGCAGAGAAGAGGAAAGTCACGCTGTCCAGCCCGTTGATGTCAGGCTCTTTGCGTAAAGCCAGTTCCACGGCAAAGCGCACGTTGGGCATTCCCAGCGGTATCAGGAGTTTTTTCATTTGCTCTTCGATGTGCCGTGCCGATTTCAGGCGAAGCTGTGTCAGTTCACGGGCTTGCTCCAACACCTTATTATATATAGTCTCTTTCTCTTGGTTCAGTTCGGCTATCCGGTCGTCGAACGAAGCGATGGCGTTTAGTTGCCGGCGGTAATTCTCTGCCAGTTCCAGCAGTTCGTCGATGGTGTCTGCCCGATGTTTTTGTTGCAGGTTGTAAATCAGGTTCAGCCGTTCGTTCACCTGCTCCAGACGTTCGGGATTGAATTCGGTCTCTTCTTCAGCGATGGAAAGGTCGTGGGCGATATCTTTCAGCTCGATGTAGCAGCTTTGCAGACGTTCCACCCATTCCGAAGCCGAAGGATATACATTCGAAATGTTTTGCAACGTTTGCCGGCACTCTTTGGCGAGGGGGAGGATACCGTTCATTTCTGCACCGTCTATCAGTTGTCCTGCCTTGTACAGTCCGGCTTTGATGTCTTCGGCGTGGGTTAGTTTCTCGGCTTCCTGTTCCAGGCTGGTTTGTTCGCCTGCCTGCAGGTTGGCTTCTTCCAGTTGGTCCAGTTGGAAGCGGAGGTAGTCTTCGTCTTGCCGGCTCTTTTCCGCTTGTTCTGTTATTGTGTCCAGTTCCTTGCATACCTCTTTGTAGTGCCGGTAGGTCTGCTTGTAGGTTGCCAGTTGCTTGTCGTCCTGTGCCAAGATATCCAGAATGTTCAGTTGGAATCCTTCTTTGTTGAGCAACAGATTCTGGTGCTGGCTATGGATGTCTATCAGCTTTTCGCCCAGTGCCCGCATTTGGTTGAGCGAGGCAGGCGTGTCGTTGATGAAGGCACGGCTTTTTCCGTTGGCAGACACTTCCCTCCGCAGCAGACATTCTTCGGGGTCGTATTCCAGGTCAAGTTCATTGAAGAAGTCTTCCAGCCCATAAGTGGCGATGCGGAATCGGGCTTCTACGATGCACTTCGAAGCTCCGTTCTTGATGGCTTTTACATCGGCACGTTGTCCCAGCAACAAACCGATAGCTCCCAATATAATCGATTTCCCGGCACCGGTCTCACCGGTTATGACCGAAAAGCCCGGCATGAAATCAATGTCCAGCTTGTCGATTAAAGCATAATTCTGTATGTGGATGGATTGTAGCATACGTTTGTTTTCTGGTTATCGGTGATTGTTTATTGTTTTGACTTAAAGGATAGCGCTCAGCTTGTCGATGATATCGGAAGCCACTTCCTGTTTGCTTTTAAGCGGGTAGGGAGTAGCGCCCGAAGCATCTAGAATGGTAATCTTGTTCGTGTCGCATCGGAATCCGGCACCTTTGTCATTCAAAGAGTTCAATACTATAAAATCGAAGTTCTTCCGTTCCCGTTTAGCCTGGGCGTGTGCCAGCTCGTCGCAAGTTTCCAAAGCGAATCCTATCAGGCGCTGGTGAGGTTGTTTCATCTTGCCCAAAGCGGCGGCGATGTCTTGCGTCGGTTTCAGGCGGATAATCAGGTCTTCACCTTCACGCTTGATTTTATCGGGTGCTATGCTTTCGGGAGTGAAGTCGGCTACGGCTGCGCATAAGATGCCTGCGTCCGCCTTCGGATAGATCCGGACAGCTTCTAGGTACATCTGTTCCGCGCTTTCTACATCGATACGCCGGATGGCAGGGTAATGTGTCTGCCGGTTTACTGGTCCGCTGATAAGCGTAACTTCTGCACCTCTTTCGGCACAAACTTCCGCCAGTGCATACCCCATTTTCCCTGATGAGTAATTGCCGATAAAGCGTACCGGGTCTATTTTCTCATACGTAGGGCCGGCGGTAATCAGGATGTGTTTGCCTTTCAGGTCTTCCGCTTGAGCGAAGAAGGCTTCCAGCACTTCCACTATCTTTTCCGGTTCTTCCATCCGTCCTTTCCCTACAAGGTGGCTTGCCAGTTCGCCCGAAGCCGGTTCGATGATGTGGTTGCCATACGATCGGAGAATCTCCAAGTTGTGTTGGGTAGAAGGATGGGCAAACATGTCCAGGTCCATTGCCGGGGCGATGAATACCGGAGCCTTCATCGACAGGTAGGTGGTGACCAACATATTGTCGGCTATGCCGTGTGCCATCTTGCCGATGGTAGAGGCGGTAGCAGGGGCGATAAGCATGGCGTCTGCCCATAGCCCGAGGTCGACATGGCTGTGCCACGTCCCGTCACGCTGTGCGAAAAACTCGCTGATGACCGGCTTGCTTGTCAGTGCCGAGAGCGTAATCGGGGTAATAAACTCTTTTCCTGCCGGTGTGATGACAATCTGCACTTCAGCTCCCTTCTTAATAAGTGCACGTGTCAGTACCGCCGCTTTGTAGGCGGCGATGCTTCCCGTGATGCCCAATACGATTTTCTTACCTTTCATATTTTAAAGTTGACGAGGTACCAGGTGACTAGTTGACCAGGTCTTAATTACAGATCCAAGCCGGCTTGCCTTTACCTCGATTACTTGAATCTTATTTCGTTAATCCGCTTTCGCGTAATTTGATTTTTGTCAATACATTCTTGGTGTTCAGCGTAAAGTCGCCGTTCATCATCCAGCCGAAATAGCCGGTGTCCCTTTTCAGCACTTCAGCTACGGGCATACCTTTGTATTTCCCGAAGTTGAACACTTCTACACCGTTGTCGTCGTACACGATGCGTCCTGCAAAGTCTACGTTCTTGCTATAAGTGGAATATTCGGAAAGAAATGCTATGTCGTTTTGCAACACGTCCGGATAGCGGTCCAGTTGGGCTTTCAGTACTTCGTAAGTTGCCCGTGTGTCGGCTTCGGCGGTATGGGCATCTTCCAGATTCTTGCCGCAATAGAACTTGTAGGCAGCCGACAGGGTGCGTTGTTCCAGTTTGTGGTAAATTACCTGCACGTCGATAAACTTGCGCCGGCTCAGGTCGATGTCGATGCCGGCACGCAGGAATTCTTCTACCAGTACAGGCACATCGAAGCGGTTCGAGTTGAATCCGGCAATGTCGGCTCCTTCGAAAGAGCGTGCCAGCTCTTTTGCCACCTGCTTGAAGGTAGGGCAGTCCGCCACATCCTCATCGTGTATGCCGTGTACGGCGGTCGATGCTTCGGGTATGTGCATTTCCGGATTGATACGCATTGTTTTGCTTTCTTCATTCCCGTTAGGATATACCTTCAGGTAACATATTTCTACAATGCGGTCGCTATTGATATTGGTTCCGGTTGTTTCCAGGTCGAAGAAAACAATCGGGTTTTTCAGGTTCAGTTTCATTCTTTGTTCTTATTGGTTAATCGTTCAGCATCATTGGCATCAGCAGCATCAGCAGGTCTTCATTCTCTTCTTGTTCTTCGGGCACGATGACTCCCGCACGCGACGGGTCGGCAAGTTCTACGACTACATTGGTCGAAGGGATATTGTTCAAGATGTCAATCAGGAAAGACGATTTGAAACCGATGCTCATGGTGTTCCCTTCGTACTGGCATATCAAGGTCTCTTCTGCCGAAGTGGAGAAGTCGATGTCTTGTGCCGAAATCTTTACTTCATTGTTCGAGAAGTTGAGCTTGATAAGGCTGCTTGCCTGCGATGAGAATACGGATACACGGCGCAACGCACTGATGAGCGACGTGCGGTCGATGATGGCTTTGTGCGGGTTGTTTTGCGGAATGACCGAGTTATAGTTGGGATAACGTCCTTCTATCAGGCGGCATACCATCTGGTAGTTTTCCAGGGTGAACATCGCGTTGCGATCGTCAAAACCGATGCGCACGTCTCCCTGTTCTTTGGGCAACAGGTTTTTCAGCAGGTTGGCAGGTTTCTTAGGCAGGATAAACGCCGCTTTTTCCGAGCCGTGTGCGGCGTATGTCTTGTTGCGCACCAGCTTGTGTCCGTCTGAAGCCACCAGGGTGATGTCTTCGGGAGTGATGTCGAAATAGATACCGTTCATTACCGGGCGCAGTTCGTCATCGGCTGTGGCGAAGATGCAACGGTTTACGCCGTCCATCAATGTGTTGGCAGGGATGGTCAGTTCTACAGCATTGGTTCCCAGGTCTTGCGGTTTGGGATATTCATCGGCGTTTTGTCCCATCAGGCTGTACTTGCCGTTTTGGTACTGTACGGTGATTTCCAAGTTTTCCGGATTTATCTGGAACGAAAGCGGTTGCTCGGGAATTTCTTTCAGCGCTTCCAGCAGGGTGCGCGAAGATACGGCAAAGCGTCCGTCTCCGTCAAACTCGTTCATTTCAATCGAAGTGGAAAGCGTTGTTTCGTTGTCCGAAGCGGTCATCGATAATGTCCCGTCGTGCATTTCGAGCAAGAAACAATCCAGTATAGGCAATGAGTTTTTCGAATTGATTACACGGCTGATAGCCTGTAAATGGCTGAATAGGTTGGTGCTTGAAACTATAAATTTCATATTCGTTTGTTATAATAAATTGTTTTTCTGATTGAAAGCAAGAACCGAAAGACACCGGCATATCGTTTTTTAGACTTGAAAGACGAGGTGTTTAAGGGTCGTTGCATTCAATCTTTATTCTATGATACACATTTTGTTTTAACAGCCAAAGATACGAAAAGATTGTGGACGCATCGCAAAAAGAAGTGAAAAAATTAGTTTACTTCTGTAGAAAAACGTATTTTCGTACCCAAATTAAAAAAGTATACAGATTATGGAATTAGCAGGAAGAGTGATTGCCGTTCTCGAACCGAAGAGCGGTACATCAAGAAACGGTAATGAATGGATGGTGCAGGAATATGTCATCGAGACACACGACCAATACCCTCGCCGTATGTGTTTCGACGTATTTGGCGCTGATAAGATACAGCAGTTTGCTATCAAGGTGGGTGAAGAACTGAACGTGTCGTTCGATATTGATGCCCGTGAATGGCAAGGACGTTGGTTCAACAGTATTCGTGCATGGAAGGTAGAACGTGTCGGTCAGGCTCAACCGGCTGCGCCCGAAGCTCCGTTCCCGCCCATCAATGCAGCTCCTGCAGCCCCGGTAGATTTCTCTGCCGGTGACGAAAAGGATGACCTGCCTTTCTAAATGATTTTTTTACCACAGATTACACAGATTTTTTTTCAATGAATTACACGAATTAGATAAATGAAAATTACCCGTTATTAACTATTAATTTTTAATTGTTAATTTAGTAAATCTGTGTAATCTGTGGTGAAAGAAAACATCAACTCAGAGGAAGTCTGCCGGGAAAGCCAATAGCTGGTATGCCAAGGCTTTAGCCATGCGGTAGTGTCCGTTGGCGTTCGGGTGAAGGCGGTCAGTCTCTGCATTGTGGAAGTAGGGAGCGTGTTCGTCCAGCAAAGGATACAGCCCGCAGATGCTGTTCAGGTCGATGACCGGCACTGCCCATACATTGGCTGCTTCTTTTACAGCCTTTACATATTCGTCTATATAAAGCCCCAATTTGTTTGGAAAAGACTCTTCCGGCTGGATGTTGGCGTTGCTGAATTGCGCTTGTGCCCGGTGGATGGGAGTCAACAGGATGATTTGCTTGGTGGGGAAATTCTTTTTCAGATACAGCATTGCTTCGTTGATTCTTCCACGGAAAGTATGATTGTTTAGGTCGGCGGTGCGTTTCTTCCGCACTTCTTTTCCTCCGCCTTTCACGGTAGTTTCCTCGTAGCTGTAAGTGTACCATTCGCCCAAGGGGATGCCTGCATTATAATCATTCGTGCCGCAGAATACGATGATGGCGTCCACATCGTCTCCTGTTTCAGCTTTCAAGCGTTCGGCTTGTTTCAGGATACCGTTCCATTGGTTGCCGTTGATGCCGTACACCAGTGGGTCCAGTCCCAGCATTTCAGCCAGGTATTGCCAATAGTTTTTCGTTGTTCCCACGTGTTTCTTATCGGTGATGGAGTCTCCCAGAAAAGCCACTTTCTTTCCTTCCCATTGGCTTTCTTTGATGCAGACCGAAGCCTGTGGCTCTGTGTCTTGTGCTCCTACGGCGGCAGGGCAAGGCATAACTTGAGAGGCGAGCAGTAAGGTCGCCCACGTATAAGCGGCGTAGGTTAATTTATTCATGACTGCTATTGCTTAAAAGATTGGTTTAGACAAAAATAAAAATAAAATAGATATCCGCAAAGCGTTTTCTTGGCGAAGTATTGTAATAAATGCGTCTACCTATATTTCAGTACAAGACGGTTGCAGTTGAGGTTTTATAAATTCTTATGTCCTGCATTTATTTTACTACGTGTGACAGCATCAAGAAAAACGTACTTATATGTATAGGCTATGTAACATAGTTTCATCGGCAATCGGATATAGGTTCGTTACCCATCGGATATAGGTTGATGTACGGCGTATGTGTATTCGTATGGGTCATGTAGTAGGGAAACTTGTTTTTTGTGTCATCTTATTATTCTCTGGCTTGCATGGCTTGTTGGCACACCTCGTCGATGCCCCGCAATACGTTTTCGGCATGGGTGCGCGCTTCTTCGCTCCACGCGGTGTCTTCGCGGTGAGCTTCCAGCCATTGCAACGAGGGGAGGACATGGCGGGCTTCTATCATCGTAAAGGTGGGCAGCATCTTGTGGGCGACTTCGCCCAACTGGTGCACGGTGCCGTCTTGCAGGATTTGCCCGATGCGGTCACGGTTTTTCCGGGTCTCGGCAAGGAAGGTGTCCATAATCTGACGGGCAGCTTCGGGGTCGTCTTCCGAAAAGGCGGTCAGGGGACTGAAGTTGAACCGGTTGTCCGAAGCCTGGGGGGCGGATGCTGCCATGCTTTCTTCGGCATCGGAAACGGCGGGGGCGATATGCAGCGTTTCCTGGCATACTTTCAGCAGTTCGTGCTGGTTGAAGGGTTTGTAAAGGCATCCGGCAAAGCCTTGTGCGCGGAAGTCGGATTCACTCATATCGCTGCGGGCGGTAATGGCGATAACGGGGACGGAGACCGCTTGCGGGGTATCCAGGCGGCGGATGGCTTTCAGCAGGTCGAATCCGTTCATGGCAGGCATCTGTATGTCGGTAAAGACGAGGTGGGCAGGCTCGTCGCAAAGCAGGCGGAAGAGCTCTTCGGGCTGGTGGCAACAGCGGATGACGGGTCTTTGGGCGACAGGCAGGCTGGCAGACAGGTTGTGGAGCATCGCTTCGGTCAGGCTGAGCTGGATGCGGTCGTCGTCGATAAGCAGGATGTGGGGTTGCTTGCCGGCGGGCAGTTCTATGGGGCGATGCTCGGGTTGTGCAGACTTGCCTTGCGGCAAGGGAATAGACACGCTGAAGGTGCTGCCTTTTCCGGGAGTGCTCTGGATGCGGATTTCGCCTTTCAGCAGTTCGATGAGCTTCTTGGTGATGGACAGGCCCAGTCCGAACCCTTCCTGCCCTTGTGCGCTGCGCAGGCGGGTAAATTCCTGGAACACACGTGCCTGCTCTTGCGGAGTCATTCCGCATCCGCTGTCCGATACGCTGAAACGGAATTGTCCCCGGATATAATAGGCATTGAGCGTGATGGTTCCTTCCTCGGTGAATTTCAGGGCATTGGATAGCAGGTTCTCGGCTATCTGACGGATGCGGAAAGGGTCGCCTTCCAGGGTGAGTCCGTCGGGCAATTGTATGTCGGATGCCAGACGGAGATGTTTCTTCTCGGCGATGGGGAGGAAGCTGGTATAGATGGTGGCAAACAGTTCGTGTGGATTGAAGGTGACGGGATGGAGGTCCATCTTGCCGGCTTCGAGGCGGTGGTAATCGAGCAGGGAGGTGACCAGATCGAGCAAATGGCGTGCCGAACTTTGCATGTTGCGGAGGTAGAACTGCTGGCGCTGGTCGCTGACCAGGCGGAGAAGCAGGTCGATGTATCCGATGATGGAACCTGCCGGTGCCTTGATGTCGTGGGTGATGGTGAGCATCAGCTTTTCGCGTGCCACGAGGAGGTTTTCGGCGTATTGTTTCGATTTCTCCAATTCGTGGCGGTAGTGGTTGCTCCGGGTGATGTCGCGCCAGATGATGATGAAGAATACCAGCACCAGCAGTACGGCAAGTACGGCAATAGCGCCCATTGTCCAGGCGGCTTGCCGGCGGATTTCCTGTTCGTGCTGGAATTTGCGTCCGATGGCTGCCTGTTCGTCGGTCTCGATGGTTTCGAGCAGTTGGTTGACGCGCTGGCTGAGTTGTCCGCCTGCTATGCGGAGCTGGTTGATGCGCTGGTCGAGGGCACGCTGTTGTTCCTGGCGGCTTTGGTACACCTTGTGCTGGATGGAGGTGAGCATGTTGGCAATGGTGTCTGCAGGATTGTATGCCTCGTCGATGGTGTCGGTGTATTCTTCCTGCACGAGGTTGTCTACCTGGGTCGAGTCGGGTTTGCCGGGAGCGAAGAGGTCGGCAAGGCGGCGGAAGAACTTCTTGGGCTTATGATGGATGGTGTACGTGTTGTGGTGGGTGACGACACGCCGTTGCACGTGGGTGCTGTTCAGGATGGAGTCTTGTTGCAGGATGAGGCTGTCTATCTGTTGGCGGTAAAGTTCGTCGGTAGGGCTTTCGCGGATGACTTCCAGCACGCGCAGCATGTTCCGCTCTTTCTGTTGCAGCAGAAGCCGGACTGTGTCGAGGCGGGCTTGCTGGAGGGTGTCGGTCAGTTGTTGCTGGAGCGAGTCGACGAGCGCGCCTGTTTCTTTCATCGCTCTTTTGTATCGCGGATATTCGTCCAGCCTTCCCGCGCGGAGTGTCTGCCCGATGATTTCGGCATCGTACAAATGGACGATAATCTGGTGGGTGGTCTTGCGCCGGCTGCTGATGGCCTCCTCGATACCGGTGGGGGCGGTGAGCAGGCTCATCTGGCGGTAGATGTAGCCGATGGCGCCGAAGAGCAAGGCTATCAGCAGGATATATCCGAATGCGATTTTGGTGGAAGTGGAGAACATCAGGATCAATTAATAATTAACAGTTAATAATTAATAATTATAAAAAGAGCATGCACTGGTAATACTATCTAATACCTTGTCGCCTTGTCAACTTGTCACCTTCTCTGAATACTTTTGTCTTATACCGGAAGCGGAGGTAATACATGATGCCTGCGCTGGTCAGTCCGAAGGGGAATGCCATCCAGATGCCGGTGATGCCCCAGCCGAGGGTGAAACCGAACAGGTATCCCAGCGGCAGGGAAATGATGAAATAGGCGATGAAGGAGAAGAACATCATGGGGCGCACGTCGGCTATCCCGCGCAGGGCATTGGCAAAGTTGATTTGCAGCCCGTCGCCGAACTGGTAAAGCAGGAAGGGGATGATGACGAGGGGAATCATCTGGCTTACGGCGGCATCGTCGGTAAACCAGCTTCCGATGTGGTTGCGAAGCAGGTAAATGGGTACGGAGGTGCAGACAATCATCACCAGGATGATGTGGAACCCTGTATTGGCGGTGCGGCGGATGTTGCCGAAGTCGTGCTGCCCCAAGAAGTTGCTGATGCGCACCGATACGGCGGCTCCCATTCCGTAGTACATCATGAAGCAGATTTGCGATACGGCTATCATCACCTGGTAGGTAGCCAGCTCGGTGCTTCCCAGCCAGCCCACCATGATGGCACTGAGGCTGAACGAAGCGGTCTCCATGCCCATCTGTGCGGCGATAGGCCAGCCCAGCCGGTTGAGCAGGGCGAAGTCGGTACGGTTGATCCTGCCCTGCAAGAAGCCTTTGCGGAAATCGCGGTAACGGTCGGTGAAAAAGAAAATCACGAGGTAGGCAGCTACCATCAGGATACGCGAGATGAGGGTGGAAAGCCCGGCGCCGGTCAGTCCCAGTTCGGGCATCCCCAGCTTGCCGTAGATAAGGATATAGTTGCCGATGATGTTGAGTAGGTTTCCGCCCAGCAAAATCCACATGGATACTTTGGTATCGGTAATGCCGTCGGAGAATTGCTTAAAGGCATTGAACCACAACACGAAGGGTAGCGATACGAGCAGCACCATCAGGTAAGGGCGCATGTAGGGAATCAGTTCGGCGGGTTGACCCATCCGGTGGAGGTTGAAATAAAGTGCCAGCATCAGTCCGCATACCAGTGCTGCCAGTACCGTATTGGCTGCCAGGCTGTTCTTCAGCGTTTGTCCCGTCTCGAAGATTTTCTTTTCGCCGAAAAGGCGTCCTACTACGGGAGTGAGCCCGTAAGCGAATCCGGTGCTGAAGATGATAACCAGATTAATCATGTTGTTGACAAAGCTGGCAGCAGCCAGTTCGGTAGAACTATGGTGTCCCACCATGATGGTATCGGCAAAACCCAGTACGATAACACCTATCTGTCCGATGACGATAGGCAGGCCGAGGGCAAGCAGGGCGCGGTAGTGCGAGGTCATTTCTTTTAGTAGTTATAGGAGTTAAAGAAGTTAAAGGAGTTATAGTAGAGTAGTTAAGCCGATTACCTGGTTGTCAACAAACATAAACAAAAGTATTGGCTTAACTCCTTAATTACTTAACTCCTTTATAATAAAGGACACTGCAATTTTCGGGTACAAACGTTTTTCGGGCGGAGTCTTGTATCCGGGCGGCGGTGACGGCACGGTATTTCTCCACTTCCGTGTTGATGTATTCCGCCTTGCCTATCAGCTCGTAGAAAGCGAGGTTGGTGGCTACGTTCAGGTAATTCAGGTTATTGAATATCTGTTCGCTTTCGTAGCGGTTTTTCACTTTCTCCAGTTCCGCTTCGGTCACGGGAACGGTTTTCAGTTTCTCCAGTTCTTCCCATACGGCCTGTTCGGCTTCTTCGAGCGTGACTCCTGCCGCCGGTTTGCCGGTGACGTGAAGCAAGCCCTCGTCGAGGCTTCCTGATATGTAGGCATCGATGGAGGCGAAAAGTTTCTTCCCTTGCACCAGTGTCTGGATGAAGCGTGAAGAGCGTCCGTTCGATAAAAGGTCGGTAATCATGTCGAACACGTAGTATTCGGGATGGAAACGGTCGCAGATGTGGAAAGCCATGTAGAGCGCGTCGAGGGGCACTTTACGCTCCACGGTGCGCCGGCGGATAGCGGTCTGCGGCTTTTCGGCTGGCAGGTTTCGCTCCGGTATCTCGCGTGCCGGGATAGGACCGAACCATTTCTCGGCCAGGCGTACCGTGTCCTCGAACGAGATATGTCCCGTAAGGGAGAGAATAGCGTTGTTTGGCGCATAGAAGCGGTAGAAGAAGGCTTTCACTTCTTCGAGCGTGGCATTGGCGATGTGGCTGATTTCCTTTCCGATGGTGGGCCAGCGGTAAGGATGGTGCTGGTATGCCATGTCGCGCAACAAGTGTGAGGCATCGCCGTATGGCTGGTTCAGGTTGCGTTGCTTGAACTCTTCGATGACCACCTGGCGTTGCACCTCCAGGCTTTGCGGACTGAAGTCGAGCCCCAGCATGCGGTCGCTTTCCAGCCAGAAGCCGGTCTCCACGTTCTGATAGGGGAGGGTGATGTAATAGTTGGTGATATCGTTGTTGGTCCACGCGTTGTTCTCGCCTCCGGCGTTTTGTACGGGTGTGTCGTAGTCGGGTATGTTGACCGAGCCTCCGAACATCAGGTGCTCGAACAGGTGGGCGAATCCGGTATGGTCGGGGTCTTCGTCGCGTGCGCCCACATCGTAAAGGATGTTGAGCGCCACCATCTGCGTCGACCGGTTCTCGTTGTGCACGATGCGCAGCCCATTATCCAGCCTGTAATGGTTTACCTTTATCATATTGAAATGAAGAATGAAGAATTATGAATGAAGACTTCGTCGTTTTAATTATTAATTGTTCATTATTACTTGTTTACGATGCTGGCTTTCAGGATGCGTACATTTTCCAGCGGGCGGTCTGCCTTGTTGGTCTTCACGGCTTCGATGCGCGAAACGGCATCCATGCCTTCCACCACTTCGCCGAATACGGTATAGTCGCCGTCCAGGTGTGGTGCTCCTCCTTCGCCCATATAGACTTTGATTTGTTCGGGAGTGAACTTGCGTATGCCTTCCTGGCGTTGTTGTTCTTTGGCTTGTGCCTCGAGGGTATCTTGCAGGGCAAGCAGTCCTGCCATGTCATTGGCTTTCCGCATCTTGTAGATTTCTTTCATGTGCTTGCGTGCCAGATTCTGGAAGATGGTGTCGAGCCGTGCCTGGTTCATGTTCTGTTGCATGGCAATCAGCTGGTCTTCGTTGAACACGCGTCCCGTCACGATGTAGAACTGGCATCCCGAAGAGGCACGTTCGGGGTTGATATTGTCCGGCTGGCGTGCGGCAGCCAGTGCTCCCCGCTTGTGGTAGAGTGTGGGAACCAGTTCGGCGGGGATGGTGTATCCCACGTCTCCACTTCCCAGCTTGGCGGTGTCGCTGGCATTTTTGCTTTCGGGGTCGCCTGCCTGTATCATGAAATCCTTGATGACGCGGTGGAAGAGTGTGCCGTCATAAGTCCCTTCTTCCACCAGCTTGATGAAGTTGTCGCGGTGTTTCGGGGTTTCGTTGTATAGTTTTACGGTAATGTCGCCCATAGTTGTTTCCAGGCGCACCAATGTTTCGTTTGTCATAGAATTGTTTTTTTTATGATTGCCCGTGCAGGCGGTGCAGCAGCAGGCTATCAGGGTTAATAAAATGATTGCTTTTCTCATAATCGGGGCGTTTTGCTTGCAAAGGTACGAAAAGAGGGTGAGTTTCGGGCAGGCTTGACGATTTTTATTTGCCGAAACCTTTATACAGGTTTGCCGTATTTTATTTCGTGTTTCAGCATTTCGTAATTGTATTTTGCGCTTTGGTAATACAAGCCGGTTTCTAAATCCATTATCTTTTCATATACTTGTGAATTGTATACCAATTCCAGGGCTTGAGAAATAGACAATTTATATTCTTCGACTGCCATGAGGGCAAGTTGCTCTATTTGTGAATCAATAAGGAAACGTATTTCGTTTGTCATAATTTCTGTAATTTTGAGATTGATAATTCTGTTCCGAAAAAGTATTGCCGATTCAGTTTCCGGTAGGTCAGTTCTTCCACCAGTGTTTCCAACGTAATAAGGTGTCGGATATAACGTTCCAGTTGAAAAGCTACTCCATCATCGGCTATGGGTCCGATTACAATATCGTATTTTTGTTGAGCTGCTCCTTTCCGGTTGTCCAAAATGAATAAAGCCCATTCTTTACTCGGTTTGTCGAACAGCTTGACTTGCAGAGCAGGGTCTTTTAATAACCGTTCATCGAAAGCGTATGCTGTAATGCAAGGTTCTCCTTCTCCTGCAATGCGTGTCCGGCGGATAGCCATTTGCCGGGCTTGTTCTTCAATATCGGTCAGATAGAATCCTTTCCCGAAATCTTTGTATGGGTTGCATTTGTCTAAATGTATGGTTTTGATTTTTACGTTTGACCCGTGGTATAGTGTAATCATCCTAATCCTCCTCCATTTCGTTTACAGATAATGGAAAGGTCATTGACGGCATCTTCCAGTGATAATTGATGTTCGGCTTCATAGCATTCGTCTAAGAAAGAGATACCTTTAAATCGGTTAAGGTAGGCGAAAGCTTGTTTAGCCGTCAGGTGATAGCGGTCGGCAAAAGCGTTGATGCAGTATATCATATAGGTGATACGGTTTTGCAGTTGTTCGTTCATTGCTTCTCCTTTCTTTTTCTGATTCCTTAGGAGGCAAAGATAATTATTTCTATGGAAACTTTTGCCGTAGTACAGGAATTTGTTGATAAAAAAGCCCCGGCACTCCAAATATATATCAAGCTGGAATGCCGGGGCAGATTATTTCAGTCAGACTGCCTTATTCGGTCAGGCTCAGGATTTGAGCTTCTTGCTGAGGCACGTAATCGTTCTGGAAGAAACGGCTTGCGCGGAGCAGGTGACGCCAGATGCTTACCAACTCTTGCGTTTCCTGCAGGATGTTCAGGTAAACCATGGCGGCTTTCAAGCTTGTGTTGTCGGTTTCTTGTAGGCGGTTCATCTGTGCCTTGCGCAGAGCCGAAATCTTGTTCTTCAGCGCGTCGCCTTTCACCAGAATTTCATCGGCATCGGCATAATTGTTGTTTTCGATATCCGCCCGTGTGCTTTCCATCAGCTTGCACAGCTCTTCACGGATGGGCAGGAAGTCGGCGATGCTTTCCTTCGAAATGGGGTTGAAGTTATTGTCCACGTGTTCTTTACACGGTTCGCAGATACGCTTCAAGCAGTACAGCATCTGTTCGCAACTGTTGCTTCCGAGGTGGAACCACGTGTTCTTTTCGATAGCGATAGGGATAGGGATACGGCGCAAGCCGAGGATTTCCTTGCGGCGGCGTTTTTTCAGCATCTTGCGTTTTTCTTCTGCCGAGTTCAAGCCTTTCTTCAAGCTCTTCAGGTCTTCATTGATGAATCCGTCGGTCACTTGCACATAGGTCTTTTCGGTATAGGTGATATATTCGGATAAGGTTTCTCTTACATGCTGGCGGAGCAGGGTAAGGATTTCGGCTTTGTCTTTGGTCGACATCATGCGCTTGAATATATCGTCTTGTTTTTCGGCTTTCTGCTTTTCGCTGAACTTGATGTTGCTTCTTACCAAGAGGAATACTGCCACGCAGATGAAAATGAACATGCCTACGAAGCTGGTGTAATACATCACGATGGTGACCAGTGCGCAGATGGTGAATGCCACGAATGCCGTGATAAACCATCCGCCGATGACGGAGAACATACCCGTGATGCGGTAAACGGCGCTTTCACGTCCCCAGGCACGGTCGGCAAGTGAAGAACCCATCGCCACGATGAATGTAACGTAAGTGGTAGACAAAGGCAATTTCATCGTAGTACCGATGATAATCAGCAGGCCGGAAAGTACCAGGTTGACCGAAGCACGTACCATATCGAATGCAGCTCCGTTTGCCAGAATCGCTTCGTCCTTGTTGAAGCGGCTGTCTATCCATTTGCGGACATTGGCAGGGATGATTTTTACCAGGAACTCGTTGGTAGCCGTAGCGCGGCGCACGATGGTGCGGGCTATGGCGGAAGAGCCGAACATTTCATCGCCTTCTTCCTGGCGCGAAAGGTCGACCGAAGTCTTGATGACGTTTTGTGCCTTTTTCGATGTGGCGAGTGCATATACCATCACTATGCCCGATAAGAAAAGGAATATCATCGGAGTCTTGGCAGACGACATCAATGAAGTCATCATGTAATCGTGGATGCCTGTGCCGTTTGCGTTTGCTACATAATCCATATAAGAAGAATATCCGGCAAGGGGCACACCGATGAAGTTCACCAGGTCGTTGCCTGCAAAAGCCAGTGCCAGCGAGAAGGTTCCCAGCAAGACAATGATGCGGAACACATTTACCTTGCACCAGTGGAGTATTTGCATAAGTAAGGTAAAGAAGACGAAGCATCCCAGAACCAGCATGGTGTTGTGAGCATCAATCCATGTCAATGTGTCGGGAGAAATATAAGGAGAACTTTTCAAGCCTTGAATCAAGATAAAGTAGGCGAGTGCCGTAGTGGAGATTCCGCCGAAGATGCCGATGGTCCACGAGAGGTTTTTCTTATAATTGAAACTGAAAATGAGTCGGGATATGTATTGGACCACTGTACCGGCGATGAACGCGATGGCTACGGAAAGGAAGATGGCCATAATTACCGAAAACGCTTTCTCGGTGTTCATCATGTCTCCCAGCGAATACATTCCCGTTTCGTCACCTACGATTTTCAGTATCGCCAGGATGAAGGTACCTCCTAACAGCTCGAATACCATGGATACCGTGGTGGAAGTAGGTAGCCCCAGTGTGTTGAATACATCGAGCAGCACCACATCGGTCACCATCACCGCCAGCAGGATACACATGATTTCGTAAAAGCTGAAATTGGAAGGCTGGAAGATGCCGTGACGGGCGATATCCATCATGCCATTACTCATAATGGCTCCTAAGAAGACTCCTGCGGCTGCAACGATAATGATTGTGCGGAACTTGGCGACTTTAGCGCCTACAGCCGAGTTCATAAAGTTCACGGCGTCGTTACTGACACCCACCAGCAAGTCGAACACTGCCAGCATAAAGAGGAATATGACAATTCCCAGATAAACAGTTTCCATATTGTTGTTTGCTAATTTTTCGGGTACAAAAATAAGTAAAATCCCCTTAATACATATTACAAAAATGTTACAAAATAAAAGAAAGATAATTTCATGCCTCATTACTATGTTTATAAACAGATATTTCGTAACTTTGTCCCCAAATACAATCGAACGTTAACTTTTAAAGTTATATTAGAGTATGTCAGAAGTAAAAAAGATTAAAAGAGCATTGGTATCCGTTTACCACAAAGACGGTCTGGACGAGATTATCCGCCTGTTGGCGAATGATGGTGTGGAATTTCTTTCAACCGGTGGTACGCGCCACTTCATAGAGAGTCTGGGTTATAAATGTGAGGCTGTAGAAGACGTGACGGGCTATCCTTCTATTTTGGGCGGTCGTGTGAAAACGTTGCATCCGAAAGTGTTCGGCGGTATCTTGTGCCGTCGTAGTCTGGAAGAAGACCAGAAGCAGGTAGCGCAATACGAAATCCCGGAAATCGACTTGGTAATTGTTGACTTATATCCTTTCGAAGATACAGTAGCCTCGGGTGCCGGCGAACAGGATATTATCGAAAAGATTGATATAGGCGGCATTTCTTTGATTCGTGCAGCTGCCAAGAACTTCAATGATGTGGTTATCGTGGCAAGCAAGGCGCAATATGCTACCTTGTTGGATATCCTGAAAAAGAACGGTGCGGAAACTACCCGTGAAGAACGCCGCCAGCTGGCTTGTGAAGCGTTTGGCGTATCCTCTTCTTATGATACTGCCATCCACAACTGGTTTGCAGGCAAATAATCGGGGGCGGTTCCGGCTTTTGAGTTATTCAACCTATCAAATATCTCGATTTTCAATTTTGATTTTAATTATGGGACTGTTCTCTTTTACTCAAGAAATAGCGATGGATTTGGGTACGGCGAATACCATTATCCTGAGCAATGATAAGATTGTAGTGGACGAACCGTCGGTAGTGGCGTTAGACCGCCGTACGGACAAGATGATTGCCGTAGGCGAACGCGCCAAGCTGATGTACGAGAAGGAAAACCCGAACATCCGTACCGTGCGTCCCTTGCGTGATGGCGTGATTGCCGACTTCAATGCATGCGAGCAGATGATGCGCGGACTGATTAAGAAGGTGAATCCGGGTCGCCGCTTGTTTACACCTTCTTTGCGTATGGTGATTGGTGTGCCTTCCGGCTCCACCGAAGTGGAATTGCGTGCCGTACGTGATAGTGCCGAACATGCCGGTGGACGTGATGTGTATCTCATTTTCGAGCCGATGGCTGCGGCTATTGGTATCGGGTTGGATGTGGAAGCTCCCGAAGGCAATATGATTGTAGACATAGGCGGAGGCTCGACCGAGATTGCCGTGATTTCATTGGGTGGTATCGTGTCGAACAATTCAATCCGTATTGCAGGCGATGATTTGACGGCAGACATTCAGGAATATATGAGCCGTCAGCACAATGTGAAGGTGAGCGAACGTATGGCAGAACGTATCAAGATACATGTAGGGGCAGCATTGACCGACTTGGGAGATGATGCTCCCGAAGATTATATCGTGCGTGGTCCGAACCGTATCACGGCATTGCCGATGGAAGTGCCTGTGTGCTACCAGGAAATAGCTCATTGCTTGGAAAAGAGCATTGCGAAGATAGAGACCGCTGTATTGAACGCGCTGGAGAACACTCCGCCCGAACTGTATGCCGATATCGTGAGCAACGGTATCTACTTGGCAGGTGGCGGCGCTTTGTTGCGCGGGCTCGACAAGCGTTTGACCGACAAAATCAATATCCCGTTCCATATTGCCGAAGACCCCTTGTTGAGTGTAGCGAAAGGTACGGGCATTGCGTTGAAGAATGTAGACCGCTTTTCGTTCCTGATGCGGTAACGGTATATGCGGAACCTGCTGAATTTTTTGTTGAAATATGATTACTGGCTGCTTTTCATTGTGTTGGAAGTGGTCAGTTTCGTCTTGTTGTTCCGTTTTAACAATTACCAGGGGAGTGTGTATTTCACTTCTGCCAATGGTGCTGTGGCTTGGGTAGACAAGATGGTGAATGGTGTGACCTCTTATTTCGGCTTGCGCGAGACTAACCGTGATTTGATGAGCCGTAACGTAGAGCTGGAATTGGAGGTGGAACGCTTAAGCCGTTCGCTGGAAGTCTATATGAAAGATAGCCTTGCCCTTGTCCAGATGCGCCAGAGTGCGCCGGATGCCTATTGGGTGACATCGGCACGGGTGGTGAACAATAGCTTGACGCGTAGCGACAATTACATCACCATCGATAAGGGTACTGCCGATAGCGTGTGTGCCGAGATGGGGGTGCTGAGCGGAAACAGTGTCGTAGGAGTGGTTTATCGCACCTCGCGGCATTATGCGTTGGTGCTTCCGGTACTTAATTCGAGAAGCAATATCAGTTGTAAGATACGGCGTACCGATTATTTCGGTGTGTTGAAATGGGACGGAGGTTCATCGCAATATGCTTGGTTGCAGGATATCCCGCGCCATGCCGAGTTCTCATTAGGTGATACGGTGGTGACCAGCGGGCATAGTGCCATTTTTCCCGAGGGAGTGCCCGTAGGAGTGGTGGACGACCGCAAGGATAGCCGCGATGGGCTTTCGTATTTGTTGAAGGTCCGCCTGTTTACCGATTTTGCCAGGGTGACAGATGTCAGTGTCATCCGTTATGACGGGCGTGCCGAACAGGCGGCATTGGAAGATAGTATTAAATAAGGTAAAAAGAGGGAGAGTGAGAGCTTATGATTCAGGCATTGCAGCGTGTTGTATGGTTCGTGGTGCTGGTGCTGGTTCAGACCCAGATTCTGAACCATGTGCATATTATGGGCTATGCCACGCCGATGGTGTATATCTATTATCTGTTGGTGCTCAACTCAGAAATTCCGCGTAAGACTATCTTGTTGCAGGCTTTTCTACTCGGATTGTGTGTAGATATCTTCAGCAATACTCCGGGAGTAAATGCAGGGGCTGCTACTTTGCTGGCTTTTATCCGGCGCCCTTTGTTGCAGATGCAGATGCTCCGTGAAACGACGGATGATTATAAGCCGGGCATACGCAGTATGGGCGTAGGTCCTTTTTTGCGTTATGTGTCGGGTGCGACACTGGTCTTTGTTGTGGCTGTACGGCTGATGGATGCGTTTAATTTTGCGCATGTTGGCGAATTGCTTCTCCGGATTGTGACCGATGCGGTTATAACCGTAGTTTGTATAATGTGTGTTGATGCAATGAGGAGGAAAAAGTAGTGGACCGGAATTATCTTTTGGCAAGGCGGAGATACGTGATAGGCGGCGTAGTGTTGGTGGTGGTCATTCTGTTCATTTTAAGGCTTTTCGTCCTGCAAATCATCAATGACGACTATAAGAAAAATGCCGAGAGCAATGCGTTGCTCCGCCGCATACAATATCCGAGCCGTGGCGTGATGTACGACCGTACGGGTAAATTGCTGGTTTACAATCAGCCTGCCTACGATATAACCATCATTATGAAAGAAATCACTCACCTCGATACCTTGGATTTATGCCGCACGCTGAAGGTTACGCCCGAATTTGTGCGTAAGCGTTTCCGTGATTTGAAGAACCGGCGGTTGAATCCGGGTTATTCGCCTTATACCCATCAGGTGTTCCTTACCCAGCTTTCGGCAGAAGATTGTGGAGTCTTTCAGGAAAAGATGTTCATGTTTCCGGGTTTTTATATCCAGCGTCGCACCATCCGTGAGTACACTTATCCGGCAGGCGCGCATATCCTGGGCGATATTTCCGAAGTTTCCAAGAGTGATATTGAAAAGGACGATTATTACGTTTCGGGCGATTTCATCGGAAGTTTGGGGGTAGAGCGTTCGTACGAGAAACAACTGAGGGGCGAGAAAGGAGTGGAAATTCTGTTGCGTGATGCTCATGGGCGCATACAGGGGAATTATATGGACGGGAAATTTGATAAGGCTCCTGTTCCGGGCAAGAACCTGACCTTGAGCCTTGATATCGAACTTCAGATGTTGGGCGAACGTTTGCTGGAAGGGAAAATCGGGAGTATTGTGGCAATCGAGCCTTCTACGGGTGAAGTGTTGTGTCTGGTTTCTTCGCCTACGTATGATCCGAGCCTGATGATTGGACGTGAGCGGGGAAAGAATCACCTGAAGATGGCGCGTGACCCGTGGAAACCTTTGCTGAACCGTGCCATTATGGGGACGTATCCGCCCGGGTCGACTTTCAAAACTACCCAAGCCTTGACTTTCCTGCAAGAAGGAATCATCAATACCAGCACGATGTATCCTTGTGTAAAAGGATTTTCGTTTCGTGGGCTTCATGTAGGTTGCCATGCCCATCCTTCTCCCTTGACTTTGGTTCCGGCAATAGCCACTTCCTGCAACGGTTTTTTTTGCTGGGGACTGTATCACATGATTGGGGCTAAGCAGAAATACGGGTCGGTGCAGAAGGCGATGAACACTTGGCGCGATTATATGGTTTCGATGGGATTCGGTTATAAACTGGGCATTGACTTGCCGGGCGAGAAGCGCGGGATGATACCTAATGCCCAGTTCTATGATAAGGCATATCGGGGTTCGTGGAACGGATTGACCATTATCAGTATATCCATCGGTCAGGGAGAGGTTACCGCAACTCCGCTTCAGATAGCCAACTTGGGGGCTACAATAGCCAACCGTGGTTATTTCATTACGCCGCATGTGGTGAAACAGGTAGAAGGCGAGCAGCTCGATTCGTTGTATCGGGAGCGCAGGTATACGAAGGTGTCCGAAACACACTACGAAGAGGTGGTGCAAGGCATGCGTTCCGCCGTCTTGGGCGGTACGTGCCGGATGGCGAACCTGCCTGATATCGAGGTATGCGGCAAGACCGGTACGGCGCAAAACCACGGGAAAGACCACTCGGCGTTTATGGGCTTTGCTCCGATGAATAATCCGAAGATTGCCATTGCCGTATATGTGGAGAATGGCGGATGGGGGGCTACATACGGTGTGCCCATCGGCAGGTTGATGATAGAAAAATACCTTACCGGAAAGCTGACAGAGGCAGATGAAGCCTTGGCTTCCGATATCCAGCACAGAAGAATAGATTATGGCTTACAGGAAAGATAGTTTGTGGAAATCGGTAGACTGGTGGACCATTGCGCTCTACCTGGTTCTTGTGACGTGTGGCTGGTTCAGCGTATGCGGGGCAAGTTATGACTATGGTGACCCGAATTTCTTTGATTTGACCACCCGTGCAGGTAAGCAATTGATGTGGATTGGGTGTTCGCTGGTTTTGGGTTTTGTCTTGCTGATGATAGAAGACCGGCTGTATGATACGTATGCTTATCTGATTTACGGGATTCTCTTGCTCTTGCTTTTCGGAACGATTTTCAATCCGCATGAGATAAAAGGTTCCCGTTCATGGATTGTATTGGGACCGGTCAGCCTTCAGCCAGCCGAGTTTGCCAAGTTTGCCACGGCGCTTGCCTTGGCTAAGTTTATGGGTGAATATACGTTTTCTATCGACCGCTGGAAGGATATGGTGGTAGCATTGGCGATTATCTTGGTGCCGATGGTGCTCATTGTGTGCCAGAAGGAGACGGGGTCGGCATTGGTTTACCTGGCTTTCTTTCTGGTGTTGTATCGTGAGGGAATGACAGGCTCGATTTTGTTTGCCGGTGTATGTGCCGTGATTTATTTCATTGTGGGCATCCGTTTTGGTGGAGATATGATGGAAGATGAGCTGACTTCGTGGGGCGAGTTTTCCGTCATGGCGCTGATTGTAGCCTTTTCTGCATTGCTGGTCAGCTCTTATTGCAAAGGGAGCCGCAAGCAGGTGACGTATATACTTTCTTTCGGTCTGGGCATCACGTTATTGAGTATCTTGTTTTCGATTTATGTCATTCCGTTCAATGTGGTTTATGTGCAACGCTTCGTATGCGGAGCCTTGTGTCTGTATTTGTTGTATTTAGGTTTGCACGAACGTGTCCGCAACTATTTCTATATCCTTCTGTTTACCATTGGGTCGGTCGGCTTCTTCTTTTCTACCGAATATGTGTTCAACAATGTGCTTGAGGCGCACCAGCAGATTCGTATCAAAGTGTTGCTAGGTATGGAGGACGACCCTACGGGGGCTGGCTATAATGTGAACCAAAGCAAGATTGCTATCGGCTCGGGAGGATTTCTGGGTAAAGGTTTTCTGAACGGGACACAGACAAAGCTGAAGTATGTGCCCGAGCAGGATACCGATTTCATCTTTTGTACAGTAGGCGAGGAACAGGGTTTTGTAGGTTCGGTGACGGTTATCCTGCTGTTTGCTTCGTTTATCTGGCGGTTGATTCATTTGGCAGAGCGGCAAAGTACGAGGTTCGGGCGTGTGTATGGATATAGTGTGCTGAGTATTTTTTTCTTCCACCTTTTTGTCAATGTCGGGATGGTGTTGGGGCTGACGCCGGTCATCGGCATTCCGTTGCCTTTTTTCAGCTATGGAGGGTCTTCGCTTTGGGGATTTACTATTCTCTTATTTGTCTTTTTGCGCATAGATGCCGCCCGTGAGCGATAAGCGGATGCCTGCGTCGGTAATGCCTCTCAAGCAGGAATCTTTCATAATCTGTACCAGTTGGAACAGGGTGTCGGCAGGAAGCAGGGTAAGTTTTCCGGCATAAGTGCTGTATTGATAGGTGTTTCCGGCATTTCCTTTACCTAGCCATTCGCCTTCCGGCGAAGCCAGTTCCAGATGAAAGGTGTCGGGCGCAAGCGAGTCCAGCGGATGGAGCAATGCCACCCAGATGTCGCGATAAGGATACATTTCTGTATGGCGCAAACCGATTTCCAGCTCATACTGATGTCCGCTCAGGGTGTCAGGAATCAGGAATGTCAGTGTATCTGTCTGCTTCCATCCTTGCGAGGAGGATACGGCGTGATAGCGATGATATACCGTAGCATCGTTTCCGCATCCTGCCAGCAAGGAAAAGGCGAAAAGCAGGAAAATCAGTTGTAAGGGTTTCATTTCGTTTTTTACAGTAATCGGTTCTTTAAATTAGTTAAGATAAGAGGAAAGAGGATGTGTCAAAATGTTTTTGTTTTTTGAGTTATGACACACCCTCTCTTTCTTTTCTCGGAAAAGTTACATCTGCGGTTGTTGAGGCGGATTTCCGCCTTCGCCGTTGTTTTCTTTATTTTTCGGGCGGCGGTTGTTCCGGTTGCGGTTATTATTCCGTTCGCGTCTTCCTTCGTTATTGGCGTTTCTCCCCGCGTTGGCATTGGGAGCAGACGGATTATTATTCTCAGCCTTAGTCTCGGCTTTGGCTTGTGCAGTTACGGCAGGCAGTTTTTTCGATGCCTGCTTTACCGGACCGGTAGGAAGCTGCTTGTTGCCTTGAGCCGCTTGCGGTTCGTTATTGCCTTTGTTTTCCGGACGTTCACCTTTATTCTTCTGTTTTTTCCCGACAGGAGCAGCAGGTTTGTTTTCGTTTCCGTTCGGCTTGTTTCCGCCGTTTCCTTTCGGGGTATTTTCCGGTGCATTGTTTCCGTTCGCACGGTTTTCCGCGTTTTTCTTCTTTTTCTTGTTCTTGCCGTTCTTGCTCTTGTCAAAACGGGTTACGCTTTCCTGCTCCAGCAGGTCTTTCGGCTTGCTTGTTTCCGCGATACCGTCCGAAGCCAGTTTCTGGGGCTTTTCTCCCTGTTTGTTCATATTGATGATTTCGAATGCCCGTCGGGTAGTGATGGTCACCTCGTTGGCAAGGAAATTCTTGTCGGTCGAATACGTGATTTCTCCCTTCAGAATATCTGCCTTGAAATAATAATAGGTAGCGTCGGCTGTTTCCAGTGTAATTTCTTTGCTGGGCAGACGCTTTTGGCATTCCACGTAGGCATCTACTTCATAGTTGAGGCAGCATTTCAGCTTGGCGCATTGACCCGCAAGCTTTTGCGGATTGAGCGAAATGTCTTGATAGCGTGCGGCGCTGGTAGATACCGATACGAAGTTAGTCATCCAGGTCGCGCAGCATAGTTCCCGTCCGCAGGGACCGATACCTCCTATGCGTCCTGCTTCCTGGCGTGCTCCGATTTGTTTCATTTCGATGCGCACGCGGAACACTTCAGCCAACACCTTGATGAGTTGGCGGAAGTCTACACGCTCATCGGCAATGTAATAGAAAATGGCTTTGTTCCCGTCACCCTGATATTCCACATCACCTATTTTCATTTGCAGACCCAGTTTTAGGGCTATCTGGCGCGAGCGTATCATCGTATCATGTTCACGGCTTTTGGCTTCGCGGTATTTTTCCATGTCTACCGGTTTGGCTTTGCGGTAGATGCGGCGTATCTCGGCATCAGGCTTGATATTGGCTTTACGCATTTGGAGCGCCACCAGCCGGCCCGTAAGAGTTACCACACCGATGTCGTGTCCCGGACTGGCTTCTACGGCTACGATGTCTCCCTTTTCCAGTTTCAGGTGGTTGCTGTTCTTGTAATATCCTTTGCGGGTATTTTTGAATTGCACCTCCACCATGTCTTCCTGTTCGGCATTGCCGGGAATGTCCGCCAGCCAGTCGTAGGTATTCAGTTTGTTATCTTGTTTTCCGCAGCCCTTGCAACACAACGAGCCGCTTCCGTTCTTTAGTATAAATTTATTCATTTATCAGTTACCTATTATTATTTATATTGATTCATTCGTTATTTGTATCTCTGCAAGTCGGCGTTTCTTCATTGCGTTTTGTAGAGGTAAAATAACCGATGATTTATTTTTTCACTAACCATACAATAATTTTCAGCACGAAGTCGAAGAACACGATTTTCGGATTCGCATTTTGTTCGATGTGCCTTGCCGCTTCCTGCAGTTCGTTGAAAATGCCCGTTACGTTCCGTTCGTTGATGAAAGGGGCAAAGCGCACGGCAAACTGTTTTTCTTCGCGTGCCATATAGTTCATTTCCGGATGATGGAAATTGTAGATGAAGTTTTCCCGCAACATCTGTTCGCAATAATCCAGAAAATTCTTTTGCCTTTCGCGTCCCAATGCGGCTACTTGTTCGCTCCATGCCTTCAGTTCTTTCAACCGACGGGCGTATGCAAGGCGCATCAGCGAGGTGAAGAGTTCGAAAAACATGCGCCGTTCTTCGCCTAGCCGGATGTTGCCTACGGCAGTAATGACGCTTCCTTCCGATAGGTGAGCTATCTCTTGGCTGTCTTCGGCAGAAAGCATATAGCGCGAGGTGAGCATGTTGGCTATATCTTCTTCGGGCAGCGGCGGAAGGCGGAAACGTTGCATGCGGCTTACCAGGGTCGGCATCAGTGTGTCTGCAGCTTCGCTTACCATCAAGAAGACCGTATGGGCAGGCGGCTCTTCCAGCAGTTTCAGCAGTTTGTTGCCACATTCGGCGTTCATCTTCTCGGGCAGCCAGATAATCATGATTTTATATTTCCCGCGCGAAGGCTTGAGCGAGAGGGCACGCTGTATCTCGTCGCTCTCACTGACGAAAATCTGTGCCTGCTGGTTTTCTGTTCCGATCCTTGCCAGCCACATCGGCAGGTCAAAATAAGGGGTATCCAGCAACTGTTGGCGCCATTGGTCCAGGTAATCGGCAGACACCGTGTCGCGTCCGCTTTTCTTCTTGATTACCGGAAAGGCAAAATGCACATCCGGATGCGCCAGCTTGTTCATCATCAGGCAGGAAGGGCAGTGGCCGCAGGCATCGTCTGTGCCCGGATGGTCACAAGTCAGGTAGCGGGCAAAGGCAATGGCAAGCGGAAGCTTCCCACTTCCCGACGGACCGTAAAGCAACATGGCGTGGGGCACACGGGCTTCGTGTACCAGCGTCAGGAGGTGTTGCTTTGCCTCGTTTTGTCCGATGATGTCCTTCATATACATGGTTCAATAAATCGCTTTAGCTACACGACTCACGATGTTGGTTGCGCCTACCGTGTAGAAGTGAATGCTCGGCACGCCGTGTGCCATCAGTTCCCGGCATTGATTGATACACCATTCCACACCCAACTCGGCGGCTTCGGCGTCGGTGCGGCATTTCATGGCTTCGTTCACTAGCTCTTGCGGAAGGTCTACCTTGAATGTCTTCGGGATGACCGAGAGTTGCGAGAGCTTGCTGAAAGGCTTGATGCCCGGGATGATGGGCACGTCGATGCCTTCGGCACGAAGCCGGTCTACGAAAGCAAAATACTTCTTGTTGTCGTAGAAAAGCTGGGTTACGGCATATTGCGCGCCCGTTTCTATTTTCTTTTTCAGCCAGTAGATGTCTTGTTCCATATTGGGCGACTCTTCGTGCTTTTCAGGATAACATGCCACTCCGTATCCGAAAGGATGTACGGGTTCTTTGATGGGCGAGCCGTCGATAAAGATTCCCCGGTTGAAATCATTGATTTGTTGTTCCAGTTCGATGGCATGGGTATAGCCTCCCGGTTCGGGTGTAAAGACCGACTGGTGTTTAGCCTTGTCGCCCCGTAACACCAGCAGGTCGGTGATGCCTAAGAACTGGAGGTCGAGCAGCATGTATTCGATGTCTTCCCGTGTGAAACCGCTGCACAATACATGAGGCACTACCGGGATGCCGTATTTGTTCTGGATAGCAGCGGCTACAGCTACCGTTCCCGGACGGCGGCGCACCCGTTTCCGTTCGAACAGTCCGTTGCCCAGTTCGGTATAGACATATTCGCTCCGATGGGTTGTTATATTGATGTATTTCGGGTCGAACTCGCGCAGCAGGTCGATGGTTTCATATACCTTTTCGATGCCTGTCCCTTTCAGCGGAGGCAGAATCTCGAACGAGAACGCGGTCTTTTCCGAAGATTTGATAAGTTCGATTATTTTCATTCCTTTGTCTGTTGTTATACTACGTAACGACAAAAATAAGAAAATCTTGCATACGCACCATAGAATTTGCCAATTAAAAATGAATAGTTAACAATTAAGTTCCTGTTTAAGCGGGCTCTAAATTCATCCGTGTGGTGATAAAAGCCTTTACGTAGCAATCGAAGAGTTGTAATACCTTGAGTTAAGACAACAAATCCAGCACCTCGGCAGGAAGCATTGCGTTTCCGATATTTTCAGTCGGCTCATTTTTCAGGAATAGCATCGGAATGAGGGTATACTGCGCTGCGTTAGGAGTTAAAGCCAATAGTTCTGTTAATGGCATTCAAAACCTAGTTCCTAGTGCCTAGTCAACTAGTCACCTAAAACAAAAAATAGGTCGTGTCCGCAAGTTACCTAAGTGCGTTCACGGATTCACCTATATTATATATGGAAAGCAGACTTTTCGCCATCGTGGGTTGTCGTTAAAGAATCTTGTAATAATGTTAAATATTTGGCTTAAAATATTTAATCCTTTATATTTGCGAAGTATAACTATTAAAAAAGTAATGCTTACACAAGAAGAAGCTGAAAGAATATTATCTGTTCCTAAAGTCATTGTGGAAAACGGGAAAGTACTAAACTCTTATATCCTTGATTTTGCAAAGGCGTATGATTTCAGAATAAAGCTATCTTCGTCTGACAATATAAACAGGGATGCGGAGTTCTTATTAAGAATACGTGCCAGTGAGAAAATGAGAGTAAAAATATCTTTGCATACGCAAGATGAAAATACACACTTTTGTGTTTTTAGGCTTGACTTTAATGGTGCGTCACATAAAAACCCTGAAGTTATAAATGAATATGTACCGGATAAGTTTAAGCCTTTTGCCGGAATGATAATTAAAGGCAATCATGTTCATTATCATGTATATGACTATCCCTCCGGCGCATGGGCAATACCTATTGAGAAAGACTCTTTCCCCATAAAGGAACTTACAGAAGATAACTATTCCAACGAGTTGAAAAATATTCTTGATGCGATGTCTGAGGTAATACATCTTGAATCAAAAATAACGTTGACAAGCAGAATGATGTTAGATGGAATGGATTGACAATAAAATAAACGAATATTACCAATGGCTGAAAGACAATACAGCTATAAGGAAAGACAATGGCACCGGGTGGTTTGCCATTGATACACCTTTTACGGGATTGTTTAATGACAATATAGAGATATTTGTAAAGAAAATATCAGATACGGAAATCCTGTTGTCTGATGACGGTGAGACATTGGGTAATTTGTTGTTGTCAGGTGTAGATATTTCACGCTCGCCAAAGCGTAAAGCGTATTTGCAGAAGATAATAAACAATTATGGAGTCAGAAGAGAAAAAGATGAAATATTAATTACATCTAATGGCGCTGATTTCGCAAGAAAAAAACATGCGCTGATTTCAGCAATAATGAGCATATCTGACATGGATATGCTTTCCCATGAAAATATAACATCGGTATTTGCAGAAGATGTAATGGCGTTCGCTGATGAAAAGGGTATAACTTATACTCCTATGTTTATTGTCAGAGGGAAATCTGGTCTTGACTTTAATTTTGATTTTCAGATTGCGGGAAGAAGTACGGAACTTGTTATTAAGACATTTAACACATTAAGGCAAAATACTATCAGCAGCTATCTTTTTTGCCTTAATGATGTTAAAGATAATAGAGAACAGGTGACTGGCAAGAAATTTAAAAGTCTTACCGTAATAAATGATATTGGAGTTAAGCCTTCATCCAAATTAATTGATGCTTTAAAAACCTATGATACCAATATACTCTTATGGAGTGAAAAAGATATGGATAAGAATATTGATATATTTAATGCAGCATAAGCGACATTAAAATCTATTACTTTCAAGCGGACAATCCACATGTCAGGGTTGCCGCTTTTAATTTTTATTGATATGGACAAGGTAAACCAATAAAACGGTCAAGTCATTTTCATTTATAGCCTCATTTTTGCTTTCGTCTTCATTATAGCCTCACTCGAAGATGAAGAGTATGTCCTATTATTTAAGGGTTAATCGAATTGAATAACCGTTTTCTGATGAAGGCGCCTTCGTTGGCTTCCGAAGATGTCTTCATCACTTTACGAAGGCATCTTCATAGTTACCTAAGTGCGAAGGCAAATGCAGCTAGGTGCGATGGCAGTTGCAGCTAAGTGCAAAGGCAAACGCAGCTAAGTGCGTTCACGGATTTACCTATATACATGAAAACACATATATACATACGATGAATGCAGAAAAACTCGCACCATTTTATGTAAAGATATAAATTATACATTTAATTTTGTCCGGGCTTTCGATGAGAAGAAAAAGTTTGTCTGTTCTCTATTTTTTCTCTTGGTAGATTAGAAATATTACAATAGCAAGAAAAGCGAACTTAGACACTCGGGAACCTAACTTAGACACTTTAAGGGCTGACTCTGACTCTCTTTTTGATGATGCCTTCATGCTAGGTTTTTGGCATCTTGTCCACGTTTTATGTCCATTTATATACCTTTTTTCTCCCAATGTATCTTTATGCTTTTTTTATTGCATTCCGTTTTTCATGAAAGATTAATTAAAACTTTTGCTTTTCTTGTTTTGAATATGTTGTATAACATAAATGTACGGTTTCTGATAAAAAATGTAACATTCGGGCTGGTTGATGTAACATACGCAACAAGAAATGATGGATACGCGATAAGTATATTCAAACAAAAATCGTATATTTGTAATTCAAAAATAGGAAAAAATATCATTAATTTAAGTATGAAAAACGCAAATTCTCCCAAACAGTTTTCTTTCTTCACCGAGGATAGAAGAAGTCTATTAATATAAATAAGGTATGGATACATGGAGTGTTTATTATGATGACGGCTAAAGCGTTCCCGTTAAAATAAAAGCAACGCTAGGGTTAGAGAACTAATATTAACTTTAAACTAAGAATTAATGGAAAACCAAAAAAGAAACATTCGAAAGATTCCTTTCCTGTTTTTACTGATGCTGTTCAGTAGTTTGCCATTATGGGCACAGCAAGGGATACCCGTGCAAGGTGTGGTGCTTGACGGGAATGGAGAAACGGTCATTGGTGCGTCTATTGTTGTAAAGGGCAACAATTCGATAGGTACAATATCCGATTTGGACGGCAGATTCCAACTTACAGTACCTAATGCCAATACCGTATTAGTCATCTCATACATCGGTATGAAAACTAAAGAGGTAAAAGTAACTCCAAATAAGATTATGGCAGTCACATTGGAAGATGATTCTGAAATTTTGGATGAAGTCGTAGTCGTAGGTTACGGCCAGCAGAAAAAGGAATCCGTAGTGGGTGCCATCACCCAGACCAAAGGCGAAGTGCTGCAACGTGCCGGTGGTGTGTCTGATATCGGTGCAGCCTTGACCGGTAACCTGCCGGGTGTGGTTACCACAGCCAGCTCGGGTCTGCCGGGTGAAGAAGAGCCGCAGATTGTCATCCGTGGCTCCAGTTCGTGGAACAACAGTTCGCCGCTGGTATTGGTAGACGGTATCGAACGTCCGATGAGTTCGGTTGACATTAACTCCGTAGAATCTATTTCGGTATTGAAAGACGCATCGGCTACCGCCGTTTACGGTGTGAAAGGTGCGAACGGTGTTATCTTGATTACGACCAAACGCGGACAGGAAGGCAAGGCACAAATCGACGTGTCGGCACAAGCTACCATGAAAGTACCCTCGAAATTGCCGAACAAGCTCGATTCGTATGACGCTCTGATGATGCGCAACATCGCCGTAGAGCATGAATTGGCTGTCAGTCCTGCTTCTTGGGAGTTCATTACGCCGCAAGCGGAAATCAACAAATACCGCTACCGCACCAGCATTGCTGATATCGAACGTTACCCCAACATCGACTGGCAAGACGAATTGTTTAAAGATTACACGATGTCTTACAATGCCAGCCTAAGCGTAAGCGGCGGTACCAAATTTGTAAGATACTATGTGGGAGCGGACTTCCTACACGAAGGTGACCTGTTCGACGTAAAGGACAACGGACGCGGGTATAGTTCGGGATTCGGTTACAACCGTATCAACGTACGTAGCAACCTGGACTTTTCATTGACAAAAACCACCACTTTGAAAGTAAACATCGCCGGTTCAAATGGGGCGAAGAAAACTCCATGGGGTTATACCAATTCGTCTGACTGGGGTGTGGCACAATACTGGGCAGGTGCCTACAATACTCCGCCCGATGTGTTCATGCCGCAATATTCGGATGGTACATGGGGATACTATCCCGATAATACGAACATTTCAAACTCAGCCCGCAACTTGGCTACGGCTGGTACAATGAATACCACTACCACCCGCATCAATACCGACTTTACGTTGGAACAAGACTTGAGTTTTATTACCAAAGGTCTGCGTGCCCGTGCCATGGTGTCGTGGGACAATGTGTTTGTGGAAATCAATCGGGGTGTAAACGACTTATATAATGATCCTATTCAAAAATGGATTGATCCGGCTACAGGTGCTGTTTCTTATCGGACAGTAGAATACGATGGAAACGGTTTTGACCCACAAGATCCGATTATGTGGACGAACAGTGGCGGTGAAGTAGACAACAATGCTACCCAACGTAACATGAATTACCAAGTGCAGTTGGACTGGGCACGCGAATTTGGCGACCACAATGTAACTGCCATGGGATTGTTCAGCCGTCAGGAAACCGCTACCGGTAGCATCATCCCGAACCGCCGTGAAGACTGGGCGTTCCGCGGCACCTATAATTACGCCAACAAGTATTTCTTTGAATACAACGGCGCTTATAACGGTTCGGAGAAATTCTCTCCCGAATACCGTTTTGCCTTTTTCAATTCGGGCGCTATTGGCTGGATGATATCGGAAGAGAAATTTATGAACTTCTCGAAGAAATGGCTGGATATGCTGAAAATCCGTGCCTCGTATGGTGAAATCGGTGACGATAACGTAACCGACCGTTGGCTGTATTTAAGTACATGGGCAATGGGTGGAGGAACAAATGGTGCTACTCCGATGGCACTGAACCAAGCCATCAGCCCCTATACTTGGTATCGGGAAGCAACCGTAGGTAATCCGGATATCCACTGGGAAACGGTGAAGAAATTCAATCTCGGTATTGACTATTCATTCTTAAACGGCCTGTTTGCCGGTACGGTGGAAGTTTTCCGCGACAAGCGTACCGATATCATCGTTACCTCGGGCGACCGAGCTGTCCCCTTCTATTTCGGTATGGACGCTCCGGCAGCCAACCTGGGTGAAGTAAAAACCCGTGGTTATGAATTGGAACTGCGTGTCAACAAGGTTTTCGAAAACCAGATGCGCCTGTGGGGTAACTTCAATATGACTCATGCCGAAAATGAAATCATCCGGCGCGACGATCCGTTGTTGAAACCCGCTTACCAAAAACAAGCCGGTTACAGCATTGGTCAATCGCATGCACACATCGATGCCGGCTTTATGCAAAACTACGACCAGATTTACGGTAGCCCCCAGCATGATACCAACGAAAACCAGAAATTGCCGGGCGACTATTACATTGTTGACTTCAATGCCGACGGTGTGGTTGACGCACAAGACAGTGCACCTTATGGCTATTCCAGCACTCCGCAGAACACCTACAGTGCAACAGTCGGTTTCGAATGGAAGGGATTCAGTGCTTTCGTACAGTTCTATGGAGCGACTAACGTAACCCGTGATGTAACTTTGACTAGTTTCAGTGGTCAGTTAAACACCGTATACGATACCGGTACATGGTGGTCGAAAGACGAAAGTAACCCGGAAGTAACCGTCCCTCGTTTCGTAACCACGCCGAGTTACAATACCGGTACGCAAAACCTGTATGACGGTTCGTTTATCCGCTTGAAGAATGCAGAAATCGCCTATACATTCGATGGAGGCTGGGTACAAAAGTTAGGCATCCGCAACCTGAAGGTATTCCTCAATGGCAACAACCTGTGGGTATGGACCCGTATGCCGGACGACCGTGAATCGAACTTCTCGGGAGCCAGCAACCAAGGTGCTTATCCCACCATGAAACGTTTCAATTTAGGTATCAAGTTCACATTATAAAAACAGAGACGTATGAAACAACGATATAAAACCTTATTCTATAGCAGCCTGTTCACCTTGGCGTTGGGCGTCACTTCTTGCGAGGATTATTTGGACAAAGACCCGGACACCACTGTTGATGCGACTGCGGCTTTTCAAAACTTCTATAATTTTCAAGGTTTTGTGGAAGAAATTTACAACTGCATCCCTGATAAAACCAACTGCTATTGGACAACTTCCTTCAACTGGGGAGACGATGAAATCATGAACACCAATGCAGACTGGCACATGACTCATCAAGTGGATTTGGGTAACTTTTGGGCATGGCAAGCCGGGGGTATGGGAGAAGATGGCTGCTGGCTGGATGCCAACCGTGATTGCGACCCTACCTCAAACGACCGTATGAACCATCGCTTATGGCCGCACGCTTGGTATTGCATCCGTAAGTGCAACCTGGGTCTGGCAAACTTAGACCAAATGGTAGGTGCCACTCAAGAAGAACGCGACCTGATAGCCGGACAGTTGTATTTTTTCCGTGCTTGGTGGCACTTCGAATTAATGGAGTATTTGGGAGGACTTCCCTACATCGACCAAGTTCTGGAATCGGAAGGCCTAACCCTGCCTCGTTTAAGTTTCCAAGAAGCGGCAGACAAAGCGGCAGCAGACTTCCGCCAGGCAGCAAACTTGCTCCCGATTGACTGGGAAAGCACCACAGCCGGTTCACACACAGCCGGACAAAACGACTTGCGTATCAACAAAATCATGGCATTGGGCTATTTGGGCAAGACCTATTTATGGGCAGGCAGTCCGCTGATGGAATATGGTGCGCAAACGGGAGGTGCCATGACCTACAGCTATAACACCGACTATTGCCAGAAAGCAGCCGAAGCCTTCGGTGAACTGCTGAATTTGGTAGAAAGCGGTCAGACTCAATATGCGCTGGCACAATTTGAATACGATGACATCTACAATCATGAACGTTCTGCTACCGCTACCAGTTGCTTTAGCGACATTTTCTATACAACCGGACAAAACTGGGAACTTCCTGGGTCGGTAGAAGCCATCTTCCGTGGTCCGGCATTTGGCATCAACATTTCTCCGTATCAGGCTGCCAAGACTTACGGACCGAAAGGAGGAATCGTTCCTGATGACAACATCATCCATATGCCTACCGCCAATTACGTGAACCTGTATGGCATGGCAAACGGATATCCGTTGGATGACCCGCGCAGCGGTTTCGACCCGACCCATCCGTTCCGTGACCGTGATCCGCGTTTCTATCATGACATTGTATTTGATGGTTTTGAATATATCAACGCTTCAGTTGGTGCCGATATGGCACAGTACAAATACAGCCAACTATATACAGGTGGAAACGTACGAAACGATAATACAGGAAGCCGTACGGGTTATTTCATTCAAAAACTGTCGCCTCATACAGTCAACACCTATGACAAGATGATGGACTACAACCACAGTTTACAAATGTATGTTCCTTATATGCGCTTAGGAGACATTTACCTGATGTATGCCGAAGCTTGTGCCGCCATCAACGGTGCCACCGGGAAGGCAGGCAATTGTTCCCTGACAGCCGAAGACGCTATCAACCGGTTGCGCGACCGCGTCCACATGGATCATGTACCGGCAGACTTGACGAGCAACAAAGAAACTTTTATGGATGAAGTACGTCGTGAACGTGCCGTAGAATTGTCTTTCGAAGGTTTCCGCTTCTGCGACCTCCAACGGTGGCTGCTGCTGACCGAATATCCGTACAACGTCAAGACTTCACAAGAGTTCGATCGGGTGGAAAGCGATGAATGGTACACCGAAAACGACCCGAGAGATGCCGAAGTGCGTAACTGGCGTGAAGAAGTAATCTTGACCCGCAACTTCACATCGAAGCATTATTGGTTCCCGCTGAAAAACGATGATACTTACCTGTATGAAGGACTTAACCAGAATCCGGGTTGGTAATTGTGACTTGCAGCAAGATGTATAACATTAAACAAAAAAACAAATGAAAGTAAAAGATACACGATTCATTTTATTTGCGGCTGCCTTAGGGTTGCTTCCTGCTTACCAAAGTATTGGAGCACAGACAGCAGAAGCAAATGAGACTGACTCGCTTCAGACCACAGACCCGTCTGTACAAGTAGCGTTCCGCAAGGTGGCACAGGACGATTTGTTGGGAGGCGTTTCAGTAATTAACATGGAGCAAGTGAACGAAAAGAACTATGCCACGTATAGTCTGGATAACCTGCAAGGCTATGTCGGCGGTTGGAACGGCAACTCATTATGGGGCATGGACGGCGACAATGCCGGTTACTTGGTATTGGTAGACGGAGTACCTCGCGATGCCAATAACGTATTGCCGACCGAAATCGAACAGATAACCTTCCTGAAAAGCGCATCGGCTGTAGTGCTCTACGGAAGCCGGGCAGCGAAAGGCGTGATTTACATCACCACCAAACGTGGCAAATACCAAGAAAAATTGCAGATAGATGTACGTGCCAATACGGGATTTTATGTACCGAAAGGATATCCCAAGTATTTGGGTTCGGCAGAATACATGACCTTGTATAACGAGGCGCGTGCCAACGACGGACTGGATCCGCTATACAGTGCCGAGGATATCTACAACTACGGGTCGGGTACCAATCCGTACCGTTATCCGAGTTTGGACTATTATTCGTCGGATTACCTGAAGAAGACGTACAACCGCAGCGATGTGACCGCTGAATTTTCGGGCGGTAACAAACGGGCGCGTTTCTACTCCAACGTAGGTTATTACCGGCAGAATGACATTTTCAACTTCGGTGAAGCCGCCAAGAATTACACCAGCCGATTGAATATCCGCGGTAACGTAGACGTCACCATCAACGATGACATCAAGGCGTATGCCAATGCCAATGCTACGTTCTACGACATACGTTCGGGGCGTACCACTTACGAGACAGAAGAAGGAGAAACCTACGACTACTGGACGGAAGCAGCCAGCATGCGTCCCAACCGTTTCGCACCGCTGGTTCCGCTGAGTTACATTGACCCCAATGCCCTCTCCGCATTGGAACTGATGGGTGTAAACAGCAACATCTTCGACGGGATGTTCCTTGCTGGAAGCCAGATTGACCAACGCAATATCTTTGCCGACTACTATGCTGCCGGTTACAACAAATACACCAGCCGCCAGTTCCAGTTCGACACGGGTATTGACTTCGACCTGCATAGACTGTTGAAAGGACTTTCGTTCCACTTCCAGTTTGCGGTAGACTATGCCACCAGCTACAACACCTCGTTCAATAATACCTACCGCATCTATACCCCGACGTGGTCGGACTATAACGGCACAGGAGTCATTACCAGTTTAGGTTATGAAGGAACGGATGAAAAGACCGGTGTGCAAACCATCAGTGGCAGTACAGACAACCAGACTATCTCTATGTCTGCTCACTTTGACTACCACACCACCATCAACAAGGCGCACAACCTGTCTGCCATGCTGCTGGTGAACGGCTATCAACAGACCAATTCGACGGTTTACCACCGTACCAGCAATGCCAACTTAGGCATTCAGGTAGGCTACAACTATATGGGTAAGTATTATGCCGAGTTTAGCGGAGCTGCTGTACATTCAGCCAAACTGGCAGAAGGACACCGCAATGCTTTCTCGCCGGCACTGACCCTTGCCTGGAAACTGCATCAGGAAGATTTCTTGAAAAACTCTTCGGTAGTAGATGAATTGATGTTAGGCGTATCGGGAAGTATTTTGCACCAAGACATAGACTTGGCTAACTATTATATGTATGTAGGTAACTACAACCAATCCAATGGTGCTTGGTGGGGATGGCAAGAAACGACTAATTTGCATTCAACAAATTCATTACGTGGATCAAACGATGAATTAAGCTTTATCAAACGAAAAGAGTTGACAGTCAGTCTCCGTACTTCATTATGGAATCGGTTAATAACGGCAGATGCCAACTTCTTTGTTAATTCGACAGAAGGTCTGCCTGTTCAACCGAGTACCATTTTCCCAAGCTATTTCTCGACTTATTATCCTGAAGCTTCGTTTATTCCGTATGTAAACTTCAATAACAACAAGCGGGTCGGATTCGACTTTGCAGTAAATTTCAATAAGAAAGTAGGCGAAGCTGACCTCTCGTTAGGCGTAACCGGAACTTATTACAAGACAGAAGCTACCCAACGGGACGAAAATTACGCTTATGCATACCAGAACCGTACCGGTAAAGCTGTTGATGGTGTATGGGGACTGGAATGCGAAGGTTTTTTCCAGAATGAAGAGGATATAGCTAATTCGCCGACTCAGAATTTTGGTGGAACAGTACGTCCGGGTGACTTGAAGTACAAAGACCAGAACGGTGACGGTGTAATTGATACCAATGATGAAATTTACTTAGGACGTGGCGGCTGGTATGGCTCTCCGTTTACTTTGGGCATTAACTTCACTGCCAAATGGAAAAACTTTACCCTCTTTGCTTTGGGTACAGGCGGTTTCGGCGGTCATGCCTTTAAGAGCGATTCCTATTATTGGGTATATGGCGAAGGCAAGTATTCGGAAGTAGTCCGCGGACGCTGGACACCGGAAACAGCCGCAACGGCTACCTATCCGCGTCTGACTACCTTAGACGGAAACAAAAACTTCCGCAACTCTACGTTCTGGCTCTACAAGACCAACCGGTTCGACCTGGCGAAAGTACAACTGACTTACGACTTCCCGAAACGCCTGCTGCAAAAGACCTTTTTGAAAGAAGCGTCAATCTACGTAAGCGGTTCGAACCTGCTGACCATTGCTCCCGAACGTGAACTACTGGAAAGAAATATCGGCTCTGCCCCACAGACCCGTTTCTACAATTTAGGTGTTAAGGTTACTTTCTAATCCATAAACGAAACAAGAAGTATGAAACATATATTTAAACTTTTAGTCCTGCTCCCGTTGTTCGCCGCCGTAGCTTGCGATGACTTGCTCGAACCTGCCATCGAGAACAACCGGGATATCGATGCTATGGAAAATGATCCAAGCTATGCTCTTGGCGTATTAGGTAATGCATATATTTTATTACCATATAATACTTCGCCAACCAGTGATGTGGCAACAGACGATGCTGTATCGAATGATAACAGTAATACTTGGCGTGCCATGGCTACTGGGGCTTGGACTTCGCAAAATGACCCGACCTCGCAATGGAAAAGCTGTTTTAATGCCATTCAATACATTAATCTGTTTTTAGAACATTTAGATAATGTCACCTTTGCTCTTGATGAAAATATCCAAACTATGTTTATTGATCATTATCGAGGTGAGGCTTTAGGCTTACGGGCAATCTTTATGTATTACTTATTGCGTGCTCATGGTGGAATAAGTCCTGACGGAGTATTATTAGGTGTGCCAATCAAATTAGCTTCGGAAGGCATCGGATCCGATTTTAGCCAACCTCGTAACACCTATGCTGAATGTATGGAACAATTGTTACAAGATTGTGATGATGCTATTGAATTGCTTGCTTTAGACTATAAAGTACACACTGCAGATGAAATACCGTCTAAATATGCTAGCATGGGGGTCACAGTGTCTCATTATGATCGTGTAAACGGTGTGTTTATGGCTGGTCGTTTGAGTGGACGTATCATGGAAGCTGTTCGTGCGCAAGCAACTCTTATGGCGGCTAGTCCGGCTTTCAGTGATGGTTCGGGTATTACATGGGAAGAAGCAGCCAATAGTGCAGGTAAATTATTAAGTCGTATTGATGGACCTGCTGGTTTAGATGCGGATGGATTTACTTGGTATACCAATACATCTGAAATTGCAGGCTTAGGTAGTGGAGAAGTTCCGCCTGAAATACTTTGGAGAACCAGTTACAGTGATAGTAATACGCTGGAAGGAGATAATTTTCCGCCGAGCTTGTATGGTAATGGTCGTGTCAATCCTACGCAAAATTTGGTAGACGCTTTTCCGATGGCAAACGGCTATCCCATTGATAACAGCAACTCGGGGTATGATGCGAGCAATCCGTATGAGAACAGAGACCCGCGCTTGGCCACTTACATCATTACCAATGGAAGTACAGCGGGAAGCGCAACCATCACTACCGGGTCGTATGGAACAAACAACGATGCAATCAACCGGGAATCGGGACACTCTACTCGTACCGGTTACTACCTGCGCAAACATTTACGCTTCGATTGTAACCTGGATCCGAACTACAACACCCTACAGCGTCATTATACAGCCCGTATCCGCTATACGGAAATCTTCTTGGATTATGCGGAGGCTGCCAACGAAGCTTGGGGACCGAAAGGACAAGGCTCATTTGGATTTAGTGCTTACGATGTAATTAAAGCTCTCCGCAGCCGTGCCGGTGTAGGTACAGACAACGGTGACCCCTATCTGGAAGAATGTGCAAACAGCCAAGACCGGATGCGTGAACTGATCCGTAACGAGCGCCGTTTGGAACTTTGCTTTGAAAACATCCGCTTCTACGATTTGCGCCGTTGGAATGCCAACCTGACAGAAGCAGCTCAAGGAGTAAACATCACCCGGGCTGCCAATGGTACGCTGACTTATACACCGATCCAGGTGGAAGAAAGAAGCTACCAGTCGTACATGGTTTACGGCCCGATTCCATACAACGATGTATTGAACTTCGGCTTTGTACAGAATCAAGGATGGCAATAATAACGAACGTAATAAGACCGTAAAGAAGATTTCGGTTTGTTGAAAAACAAGCCTCAGCAGGTAAAGTCTCTTCACAGACTTTGCCTGTTAAGCCGGGAGAACCGGGTGAAGCTTCTTTATTTCTTTTTGCTTACAACCAACTATTAAAGATAAAAACAGAATCAATATGAGAAAAGCAAATTTATATTCTATACTGTTGGCAGGAATCACCGCAATGGGTATCACTTCGTGTGAAAACGGCGATGCGGAATTCCCGAACTATGATAACTCTGCCGTTTACTTTGCGCACCAGACTCCGGTACGCACCTTGGTAATGGGAGAAGATACGTATGACACCTCGCTCGACAACGCCCACAAATGCAAGATTTATGCGACCATGGGCGGGGCATACTCCGGAAGCGGGTCGACTGTCATTGATATTATGGTAGACGATGAGCTCTGCGACAACCTGTACTTTGCCGATGGCGTGACTCCCGTACGTCCGATGCCTGCAAATTATTATACGTTGTCGTCGGAACAGATTACGCTGAACGAGTTTGAAAACCTGATGGGAGCTGTAGAAGTGACTTTCAGTGATGCGTTTTTTGAAGACCCTGCTTCTATAGAAAACACTTATGTCATTCCCTTACGTATGGTTAATGTAGTGAATGCAGATTCTATTTTATCAGGTGTACCCAGAACTCCCAATGCAGCATGGACCAACTCGGCTATGTGGGATACGGCTCCGAAGAACTACGTACTGTATTGTGTGAAATACATCAATAAGTGGCACGCTACGTACTTACGCCGAGGCATCGACCAGATTACAGAAGGTGGCAACACCACAACCAACGTGCGCCATGAGTATTATATGGAAGATGACGAAGAATGCAATGTAACGACCCGTAACCTGCATACGGCTGTTTTCCCTGTATCAACAACCATAGGAGACGAAACCGTGACTTGTAACCTGTTGTTAACCTTCAACGACAACGACGAATGTACCATTACTTCAGGAACGGAAGGATTCACGGCAAGCGGAACGGGTAAATTTGTAGTAGACGGAGAAAAACAAAGTTGGGGTAACAAAGACCGCAATGCACTCTACCTGGATTATAACATTGACTTCGGAGCCAAGCAATACAACACGAAAGATACATTAGTCGTTCAAACCCGTGGCGTGGCTTACGAAGAGTTCTCTACAGTTTATGCAGAATAAGACGAGGAGATAAAGACTTGGTTGACAAGCGAACGTGATTCAAATCAAAGAGAATCTTGTAAACTTGTCAACTGACCAAACAATCACTTTAAACCGTAAAAATTATGAAACACTATACAAATAAATTATTGCTGGGAGCACTTGCTTTAGGCGCATTGTCGGCTTGTACAGATGACAGTATGTTGCCTTACGATGCAGGTTCAATGCCCGAGAGCTTTGCCCAGTATGAATATTTGAAAAATTACGATGTGCTGAAAAGCTACGTAAATCGTACGGAGAATCCCAATTTCAAACTGGGTATCGCCTTGGGAGCCACAGACTATATAAACGGAGATCAAGTGTACAGTCTGGCTTGTTCCAATTTCGATGAAATGACAGCTGGAAACGAAATGAAATATGCATCTGTTGTGGGCAATGACGGAACCATGAACTTTTCAACTGTAACCAGTTTTATAAATGCTGCACGTCAGGCAGGCATGACTATTTACGGTCATACATTGGCTTGGCATTCGCAACAGAACATGACTTACTTGAACGGTCTGATTGCTCCCATCGTAATTCCGGGTGAAGCTGGAAACGGGGGATATTGCATGGTGCTGAAAAACGCTACTGCTTCAGCAAATATCTGGGATGCACAGACTTGGTATCAGCTTCCGACTCCATTACAAAGCGGAACGACTTATACGCTAAGTTTTATGGCACGGGCTTCGGAAGCATATTCACCCGAAATCTATATGCAATGTTCAGACAATGGTCCGCAGGAATATCCCGGCGGCTTTGCCGTAGGTACCGAATGGCAGCAGTACAACATTTCGCTGACTCCAAGTGGTGCAACAGTAGATAAGATTGCTTTCAACTTCGGTACATCAGCTGTTAATATTTATATTGATGATATTACCTTAACAGCTTCCGGCTCTACTGAAAGCTTGATTCCGAACAGTGATTTTGAAAATGGAAGCATTGCTGGATGGACCGGATGGAATCCTGGACTGTATGAAAGTATTTCAGAAGACGGTGAAGGATATAGTACGGGAGGCGGTGAGCCTACTTATGAAGAAAGTGTCATCACTACGACTGATTTCGAAACTGGTATCGGAAGTTGGGGAGGATGGGGAGGCTCTGCTACCCGCGGACAATCGGCACAAGGAAATGGTTATGAAAGTGACTATTCATTTGAAATTGTCAATCCGGCAGCTTCTGCTAATGCATGGGATATTCAAGTAGCCTGGGACTTTACAGCACCATTGGTTCAGGGAGGCACTTACCGATTGAATATGATGATTAAAGGTAGTACAGACGGAAGTATCAGTGCAGGTCTGCAACGTAAATCAGACTATGCCGGAGCCGGTGATTTTCCTGCTATCTCTATTACAACTGATTGGACTGAATATACGGCAGAAATAACAGTTAGTGGTGGAGGAGCGGACTGTGCAGACCGTTTCTTGTTCAGCATTGGTACATACGCAGGTACTATTAATATTGATAACATCACTTTGTGTTACTTGAATCCGGAAGGTAGTGGTGAACAAACCATTGAAATGACCCCCGAAGAAAAGAAAGATACCCTGACATGGGCAATGGATAACTGGATTAGAGGCATGATGGAAGCTTGTGGTGGCTATGTCACCACTTGGGATGTTGCCAATGAAACTGTATCGGGAGCTGATGGTGATGGCGATGGTTATTACGATCTCCAGTCATCCACTAACGGTGATCCTTCTACCAATTTCTACTGGCCTGATTATTTAGGTGCAGAAGATTATCTGCCTATTGTGAGCCAGGCTGCTGTGAAGTATTTTGCTGAATACGGAGGAAATCCTGCTGATTTGAAGCTGTTCGTCAACGATTTCAATCTGGAATCGTGGTGGGATGGTAACCAAAAGCTGAAGAGTCTCATTCACTGGATTGAAGTATGGGAAGCAAACGGAGCCAAGATTGATGGTATCGGTACACAGATGCATGTCAGTTACATCTTGAATGAGGCAGACCAGAAAGCTCAGGAAGATGCCATTGTCAATATGTTCCAGTTGATGGCGGCTACAGGTAAGCTTATCAAGATTTCGGAGTTGGATATGGGTATCGTGGAAAGAGCGTTTGGCGAAGGTATTCCTACTGCAGAAGTCACCTTCGAACAGCAATTGAAGATGGCTGAATTCTACCAGTTTATTATCCAAAAGTATTTCGAGATTATTCCTGCTGCTCAACGTTACGGTATTACCCAATGGTGTGCAACCGATAGCCCGGCAGATTCAGGATGGAGAGGCGGTGAACCGGTTGGCTTATGGGATAGTAATTATAATCGCAAGCCTACTTACGGAGGTTTCGCCAATGGTTTGGCAGGCAGTGTTATAGCTTCTCCTGATTATTCTGTAACAACAGAATAATTATTCAATTCTTGGTTTCAAATATCCCCTTTCTGTTATGCCTATCATGGTATGCAGTGAGGGGATTTTTTTATGGTTATAAGTTCTTCTTCTTTTTTTTGCCTTTATTATCAGAGTACCGGTGTAAACAGATGGGCGAACCAGCCTACGAAGCGTTTCCACGGTTTACGGTCCTTGTAGACGTCTTTGGTCATTATGGTACTGTTTTTTTTGTCTTGGTTGAATATCTGTACCAATTGGTCGGTGATGGGCAGGTCGAACAGGAAAGCGTTGATTTCGTAATCGTAACGCAGGCTCCGGCTGTTCAGGTTGGTGCTGCCTACGGTACAGAAGCGGTCGTCTACCGTCATGACTTTCGAATGGTGGAAGCCGCCGTTGTAGATATAGATGCGCGCTCCTTTCTTGCGTAGTTTGTTGGCGAAATAGAATCCAGCATCAGGGGTAAACGAGATATCCGATTTGCCCGGTATCATGATTTCCACTTTTACGCCTCGTCCCAATGCCCGTTCGATGGCACGGCGGATACTTACTGTCGGTACGAAATAGGGATTGATAATCTGTACTTTATACTGCGCGGCATCGATGGCGGCAATATAGGCGTGGCGCATGGCTTCGGGATGGCTTTTCGGCACGCGCTGTACGATAGCCACTTGTCCGCCGGCATGTCGGGGAGGAGCATTGAGCGAGTCTTCTCCGTAAGGGAAATAAGTGTCTCCCTGGATGCTTTTTCCGGTTTCTTTCTCCCATGTATCGGTGAAAGCATGTTGCAGTTCATCTACTGCCGGTCCCTTGATGCATAGGTGCATGTCGCGCCAGGCACCTATCTTGGGCAGTCCGTTGATGTAATAGTCGGCAATGTTCATGCCGCCGGTATATCCTGTCTTCCCGTCGATGACGACGATTTTCTGATGGTCGCGGCTGGCGATGTGGTTAAAATAAGGGAAGGTAATCGGGTCGAACGTAACGATATCGATGCCTTCCTGTTGCAGTTTTATGAGGTGACGCTTCCGTAGCGGGCGGTTGTTCGACAGGTTGCCGAAGGCATCGAACATGGCACGCACTTCTACTCCTTCTTTTGCCTTTTGGGCAAGCAGGCGGAACAAGGCACCTGCTATCGAGTCGTTGCGGAAATTGAAGTATTCCAAGTGTACATGGTGGTGTGCTTTCCGGATTTCTTTAAAAAGATGGTCGAATTTCTCTCTTCCGCTTGGCAATAAGGTCAGCCGGTTGTTGTTGATTATTTTATATCCTTCGCCCTGCAGGTAGCGTGCGAATACCGAATCGGAAGGAAGCCATTCTTTGGTCTGTGCGTGGAGGTTGTTTCCGAAGAACAAGAAAAGTATCCACAGGCAGAGGCAAAGAAAGCGGTAATAAGTTCTTTTCATCTTCATTAGTTAGTTTTTGACCGACAAAATTAGCCAATAAAACAATACAATGTGATTTTTAAACCTATGTTTTTAGCAAATTGCGAAGTATCGACCGCAAATCATGAAAATCGGACAACGGAAAAAGTGGCATATTGATTTTTGTCCAGGCATATTCAAACACAGAGACACAAAGTCATAGAGAAAATTATTTTGATTGTCAAGTGGATGAAACTCTGTGTCTTTGTGTCTCTGTGTGCAAAAAGATGAAGTGAGCTTGGTTACTTTGCTCTCGGAAGCATTTCCGGTGTGGGACGTTCGTAATTGCTGATGGGGAGTTTTACCTTCATCAGCTTTTTCAGGCTATATACGGGACGTTCCATATCCTTGGGGAAAGGCATTTTGGCGAATTGCCGGAAATAGAGCAGGCAGGCGTCTTTCCACCATACGGCGTCGTCGGCTTGGATTTGAAGCCGTTCCGCCACCGCGTTCCAGCGTTCTTTGTCAATGTAGGGCTTTACCGTTTCCCAAGTCCGGCAGAAGCTGCGTGCTTCGTCTACGCCCTGTTGGTAATGGCGGCATAATTCGTCCCATAAGGTGGCTCCGCTCTTCATGGTATGGGTCCACGGCACATGATGGAACCAAAGCAGGAAAGCTTCGGGGCAGGTGTCGATGGAGTCGAACACACGTGCCAGCGAATCGGGGTATTGTGCCACGGCGTTGCTTCCCGTATGGCTACGGTCGAAGCCGATTCCTGTGCGGTCTGCCTGATGGTAATACGAAGGCAACCAGTCGGGGCGTGCGTCCGAAATGGTACACCAGGGTTCAGGACCGTAATGGTGTCCCCATGCAAAGATGTGGTGCAGTCCGAGGGGCATCATGTAGTCGACCACGGCTTCACGGCTTTCCATCATCATCTTTTCTACGGGCTGAATGAATTTTGTATCAGTGCTGAATGTTTGCATCAGCCATTCCTGTGCAATTGTTTCTGAAGTCAGTTCCGGATTCCATGCTAGTCTGCCGAAGGCATACCAGTTGGCTTGGGCGAAATCGTGTCCGCACCAGTTGGGCTCGTCACCGATGTTCGATACACCCGATACGGCTTGAATGCTGCCTGGTGATACATATTGGAAAAATTCTTTCCACATCGGAGCCAGGTAAGCAAGATGATTAGAATGTCCTAAGTATTCCTGGGTCACTTGAAATTCCACCATCAGCGGGGTATGTTTCATGGCTCCAAAGAGCGGACTGTACGGTTCGCGGGGCTGGAAGTCAATCGGACCGTTTTTCACCTGCACAATGACATTGTCGAGGAATTTCCCGTCAAGGGGCTGGAATTCCAGATAGGCTTGTTTGGCTCGGTCGTTGTCTGAAGGACTGTACACAAAGGCACGCCACATTACGATACCGCCGTATGGCTTCAATGCCGATGCCAGCATGTTGGCGCCTTCGGCATGTGTGCGCCCGTAGTCACACGGACCGGGTTGCCCTTCGGAGTTGGCTTTTACCAGGAATCCGCCGAAATTGGGTATCAAACTATAGATTTCGTGTACTTTCTGTTTCCACCATGCCGCTACTTCCTTGTCGAGCGGGTCGGCCGTAGGAAGTTTTCCCAAGACCATAGGCGAAGCGAAGTTGACCGACAAATACACCTTTATATTATAGGGGCGGAAAATGTCGGCAAGCGTCTGCACTTTCTTCAGATAGGCGGTGCTTAGTATCTCGGGTGATGCGTTTACGTTGTTCAATACCGTGGCATTGATGCCGATGGAAGCGTTTGCCCGTGCGTATGCCTCATAACGGGAGGAGACAGTGGAAGGTAGTTCGTCCCATTTCCAAAGCGAATGTCCTGCATATCCTCGTTCGATAGTCCCGTCCAAATTGTCCCAATGGTTGAGGATACGTACACCGTAGGCAGGGCTTTCACTGATACGAAGCGAACGGGTGTCGGCATTCATAGCCTGAAGCCTGAGCAGGTGATAGGCGGCATAGAGCAATCCGGCTTCGGATGCAGAACCTAATATAATGCCGTTTTCCGACGTGCGGATGGTATATCCTTCACGTCCTAAAGCCCGGTGTTCCGCATCGCTGAAAAGTTGCAGCGAAATATCTCCGCCTTTCCATGCCTGTTTCAGTTCGGTGCAGGCTATGTCGAGTGTAGGCGAATGCAGCAGACATGTTACCGTTGCATTCGCTGTAGTGTCTTGCCGTAGCCAGAGGCGGCTTCCGTCTTCCGCACGCAGCCAGCCTCTGCTAAGCAGCAAACACACACTTATTATAACAATACGTATCATTCTCCTCCTCCGTCGATGGTAATGATTTTACCGTCAGCATCGTATTCCAGTTCGACAACCTTCAGGCTACGCAGCCATGTCTTGCCTCCCGAAGGTACGCAGTCGTGGTGGAAGAGGTACCATTTCCCTTTGTATTCCGCGATGGCATGGTGTGTGGTCCATCCCACTACCGGCGTAAGGATGACACCTTGGTAAGTAAAGGGACCGTACGGATTATCACCGATGGCATAGCAAAGGAAGTGAGTGTCACCGGTAGAGTATGACAAGTAATATTTGCCGTTGTACTTGTGCATCCACGATGCCTCAAAGAAACGGTGAGGGTCGCTTGCTTTCAGCGGATTGCCGTTTGCATCAAGAATCAGTACAGGACGCGGGTCTTCGGCGAATTGCATCATGTCGTCACGGAGTTTCACTACCCGTCCTGGCAATGCCGGTTCGTCGCCTTCGGGAAGATAAGCATTTTCCAGTGCTTTATTGTCGCGGTACCGTTGGAGCTGGCCACCCCAAATACCTCCGAAGTAGATGTAATGGCTTTCGTCTTCATCGCAGAACACGGCGGGGTCGATGCTGTAACTTCCCCAGATTGGATTAGCTTCGGGGATAAACGGACCTTCGGGACGGTCGCTGATAGCTACGCCTAAGCGGAAAATGTCGTTGCGGTCTTTCAACGGGAAATACATATAATACTTGCCGTTCTTGAAAGCTACATCGCAATCCCATAACTGGCGTCCTGCCCATGGGATATCTTCCACCTTTAATACCACACCGTGGTCGGTGATTTCGCCGTTCATTACATCATCGGTAGAGAAGACGTGATAGTCTTTCATATTAAAATGATCACCGTTATCATTTTCGGGCACTCCGCTTTCCCAGTCATGGGAAGGATAAATGTAAAGTCTTCCGTTGAAAACATGTACAGAAGGATCTGCCATATAATCGTTAGGTACCAGGTATCTTGCTTCTTTTTTCATACGTTTATGTTTTTAGGTTGTTAATTTATTGTGCTTGGTTTTCTTGTTTCATTTCTTCAATCATTTCGGTGATGAAGGGTTTCGGCTGGTAATTGCGGTCGAAGAGCAACGGATAATCCTTGCGCCCCTTGATGGGAAAGCCGTTTTTCCATGAATCTCCATCGGTTACGCCCCATGCCGTTACACGGTCTACAATATCGGCATGTTTCTCGAAGAGTTGGAAGAATTGTTTCATGCGTGCATTCCAAGCCTGTGATACAGAGTCCGGTAAAGCATCGGGATAGGGATTCAAGGCTTTCTTGAATGCGACGGTATCCGAGATGTTGGCACTATGAGAAACTGTAGGCAGGGCGCTCATGTCCCATTCGGTAATCATGACTTTCACACCTTCATTGGCGAAAGCCAGCATACTCTTTTCGAATTCTTCAATTTTCGGATAGTCCATACCCATGTGTCCTTGCATGCCTACGGCATCAATGCGCAGGCCTTTTTCCTTCAGGCTACGGATAAGTTTCACCACACCTTCGCGGCGTCCGGGATTGTCCATGCCATAATCATTGTAGTACAGTTCGATGGTAGAATCAGCTTCGTGTGCATATTGGAATGCCAGCGGAATAAATTCCTCGCCCAGGATTTCATAGAACTTGCTTTTACGGTACGAACCGTCTTCGATAATGGCTTCGTTCACTACATCCCAGCCTTTCAGCTTTCCTTTGAAATGGTTGACCACGGTAGTAATATGGTCTTTCATGCGTTGTTTCAGCACTTCGGGCGTTACATTCTTGCCGTTCTTGTCTACACAAAACCAGTCGGGACATTGCGAGTGCCAAATAAGGCAATGACCGGTCATGGTCAATCCGTTTTCTTCGCCGAATTTCACAAAGTTATCTGCGTCTTTGAAATCATATACATCTTCCGATGGATGTACTTCTTCCATTTTCATGCAATTTTCCGCTACGATGGCGGTAAAATGCTTCTTTACGATATTAGTGGCATTGGTATCCAAACCTGCCACTTGGCGAACATTCAAGGCTGTACCAATAAGAAATTGGTTGCCTACTACATCTTTCAATGTGAGTTCTTGCGGGGTTGTGGTCTTTTGTCCGCCGCAAGAAGCGACAAACGCTGCTACCAACAGAGCAGATGCGATGTGTTTTACTTTCATGGTTTTTTCTTTTTTAAGTTGACTAGTTGACAAGTTGACCAGGTAACTAGTTGACTAGGTTTTAAATAGTTTTACAAATGTATTCAGAACCTAGTCCCTAGTCACCTAGTTCCTGGTTACCTGGTACCCTAGTCACCTAGTACCTAGTTACCTGATTTTTAATAATTCTGTTTACTTCTCCGTTCTGCCAGTTCGGCTTGCATCTTTTCATTGTATTCTTTCGTAATGGGGTAGAAGAAGAGGGCGATTACACCTACGAAGAACGTAGCAGCCGGAATCAGGCTTGCTGATAAGATGATGCCATGGATAGCAGAGTCGCTTTGGGTTACACCGATTCCTGATATGTAACCGAAGCCGGAGAGTAAGAATCCTAAGATGGCTCCACCTACACCCAAACCGGCTTTCAAAGCAAATACTACACCCGAGAATACGAAACCGGTGGCACGGCGATAGTGGATGTATTCCGAATGGTCGGCTACATCGGCTATCATGGCCCAAAGCAACGGTACGGTAGGAGCGTAGGCAAGACTCTTCAGGAAGTTCAGAACGAACATCAGCTCGATGTTGTCTTTAGCCGGGAAGTAGAAGAGAGCCGTGAAGATGGCGGTCAGTGCCAGGCAGACAATGAACGTGTTTTTCTTTCCGAAGCGGTTTGCCAGATAGTTGGAAAGCAAAATCACGCCGAAGAACTGTACCAGCGCACCCAACATATTGAACACACCGAAACCTACTTCGTATGCCTTGTCGGGTGAGCTGACTATCAGTCCGAAAGCATTTAATATATGATAACCTATTGAATCTTGCGCTTCGGTAGCTACCAGCCCCATGCGGTCGAGGAAAGCATACAGGGCACCCGCGTCAACGTAATGTTCGAAGTAATAGTTCATGGCGCTTCCCCACATGGCAAGGGTGATGAAGACAAAGAGTGTCAAGACGAACATGGCTCGCCAAGGCACACTGCCGAAAATGTCTTTGATGTCTTCGCGGAGATTGGTCTTCTGATTGGCAGGAGGGGTGATGCGTTCTTTAGCCGAGAAAGCGGCAATGACCAGGAAGAGGAATCCCACGGCGGCAAACAGCGCGATGGTGCATAGCCAGCCGTGGCCCTTATCTCCGTCGGCAGAGAATTTGCCAACCAAAGGCAAGGTCAAACCCTGTACAACGAATTGACCGATAGTAGAGAAGATGAAACGTACGGATGTGATGCTGGTACGTTCCTTGATGTCTGCCGACATAACACCGCCTAAAGAAGAATAGGGTGTATTGTTGAACGAATACATCGTCATCAGCAAGGTATAAGAAATGGTGGCGTAGAGGGCAACCAGTCCTTTGTCTTCGATGCCCGGATTGTAGAATGCCAGCACGTAGAATACCATGAAAGGAATAGCAGTCCATAATACCCATGGACGGTATTTACCCCATTTGGTTTGCGTGCGGTCGGAGAGGATACCTACGGTAGGGTCGACAAAGGCATCTACGATGCGTGCCACCAGCATGACGGTACCAGCGATGGCTCCTTCCAGTCCGAATACATCGGTATAAAACTTTGTTTGATAAATCATCATCATCTGGAACACGAGGTTCGCAGAGCAGTCTCCTAATCCATAACCGATTTTTTCGGCCATCGAGACTCTTTGATTCTGTAGTGCATTCATGGTATGTTTAAGTTTTGAAGTTTTTAAATTTTCAGTTTTTGAGGTTTAAATCCTTCAGTACAGCTTCCACCAGACGTTTGCCTCCGGTTTTCTTGTCTAACGGATGGATATCGTTCCATTCGCCTGTATCCTTGTTGGGAATCAAGACGGCATGACTGTCTTCTTCTGCGGCTTTCGCCTGTTGTGTCTGGAGGGCTGCCCATCCTCTTCTGCCCGGGTCTTCGGGTGCCATGAAATCTGCCAGTTCCATGATGTAGAAGGGCATTTCAGGCATTTGGAAGGTTTCGCGCCAGTCTTTCATCAAGGCTTTCAGCAGGGAGGCGTATTCGTTCCAGCGTCCTGCGTTCGATTCGCCCTGATACCATACGGCACCTCGGAACACATATTGTTTCAAGGGGGCAATCATTCCATTGTATAGCCCGACAGGCATGTTTTGGAATGTGGTAGACGAAGGAGCTTGCGGCATTTCCGTTCCTACCTGGTGTTTCCATTGGGTGGAAAGATTGGTTTCCTCTGTTCCGCAAATCAGTTTATAGGGTTTCTCCTTTACGAAGGAAGCGAATCCTCCATTGCTCACCAGACGGATGGTCAGTTGGTTCTTACCGGTTTTCAAGAGTCCGGCAGGTATCTTATAAATGCGTGGAGGATATTGGTAACCTGTGCTTCCTACAAATTTCTCGTTTACATATACCGAATCGGCATCTACTATACAACCCAGTCGCAGGATAGCTTCTTTCCCGTTCCATGAGGCAGGGATTTCTACATTTTGACGGAACCAGTGCACTCCATTTATCGGACGCCATCCATTGGTTGCCCATTGACGTGAGAACATATCTATAATCTGCCAACCTGAGTCATCGTATTCTGCCGCATACCAAGGTGTCTGTGCATGGGTTCCCTTATCGGTTTTGTAAAGTTCGGTTTGCCAGGCACGGCTTCGCGCTTGTTCTGCCTTTTGGATTTGGCTTACCAAGTCTTTCGACTCGTACAAGGCTTTTTGATGTACGTATCCCGGAAAGTCTTTCAGCCCTTTTTCGCTAATCCATGCTTCGATGGGTGTCCCTCCCCAGCTGGCATTGATGATGCCTACCGGCACACCCGTCTTTTCGTAAAGCTGTTTGGCAAAGAAATAGCACAGTGCCGAGTAACCCATTACGTGTGCTTTGTCCAGTGGTTGCCAGTCGGCTTTCCCTATATTGGTTTGTGGGGTGTTGAAGTCATAACAATATGGAACTTTCAGGTAATGGATATTCGGATTTTCGTAAGCGTTTATTTCATCGGCGAATTTATCCATTACGCGCGATACTGTCAATTCCATATTCGATTGTCCCGAGCAAAGAAATACATCACCTATCAATATATGCTGGAGGGTGATGTCGTTAATCTGCATGTCATAAGGACCTCCGGCTTGTTGGGCAGGAAGTGTGATTTCCCATTCCCCGTTGCTGTCGGCAGTAGTTTGGTAGGCTTTGTCTAAAAACTTGACGGTTACATTCTCGTTCGCATCGGCAGTTCCCCAAAGAACGGTTGGCTTTTCACGTTGCAATACCATCCCGTGATTGATTAAATAAGGTAAAGAAATCTTTGCCTCGCCAATCACGGCGAAGCAAAGACAAAGTAATAAAACTAACCCTAACTTAATATTTAACTTATTTGTTCTCATGATAAGATAATTGGTTTAAATGCTTCAATGCAAATATATGGAAAGTTCATTATTTTTTCGGTTTCAAATGATTCTAAAACTTTTCTCTATGATACATCTTGTCTTCCGTATGTTACATTTTTTATCTCGTATGTTACATTTTATGATATGGAACATAAAAGCAGGAAAAAAGCTTGATGATTTTATAATGTAAATGTTCATTAAAAAGTCCGTGTGTGTTTGAATATTTTCTTATTTTTGTCTGTACATAGATGTCGTGAAACCAATTTAGTATGAAAGGCACATGAACAAAGGAATGAAATGGGGAATTGTAATCGTCGTGCTGGCAGGGCTGACCGCCTTGGGCATCCGTACGTTTACACCAAGGGAAAACGAAGAACTGAGTGAAGCAGACAAAGAGATGCCGGCTGATAAAAAACAATTGTTGAATGTCAATGCGCAGGTAGTGCGTCCGCACGTGTTGACCGACAAGCTTTTCGTAAGCGGCAAATTGATACCCGACGAGGAAGTGGATTTGTCATTTGAGACTTCGGGAAAAATCATCGATATTAATTTCAGGGAAGGAACCATGGTGAGCCAGGGGCAATTGCTGGCTAAGGTGAACGACAGCCAGCTTCAGGCACAGCTGAAAAGGCTGGAGGCGCAGATGCCTTTGGCAGAAGACCGGGTGTTTCGTCAGAATGCCTTGTTGCAGCGTGACGCGGTGAGTAAAGAGGCTTACGAGCAGGTGAAGACCGAGCTTGCTACCCTTCATGCCGACATCGAGAATGTGCGTGCCACGATTGATATGACCGAACTGCGTGCCCCTTTTGACGGCGTGATAGGTTTGCGTCAGGTCAGCATGGGAGCATACGCTTCGCCTACTACCGTCATAGCCAAGCTGACCAAGATAAAGCCCATCAAAGTGGAATTTGCGGTGCCCGAACGTTATGCGCGCAAGATAAGGAAAGGAACCAAGCTTGCGTTTAAGGTAGAAGGTCATTTGGACGCTTTCGAGGCAGAAGTATATGCGATGGAGTCGAGCATCGACCCCGAAACACATGCTTTGACCGTACGTGCCATTTATCCCAATACACGTGCCGAACTCTTGCCCGGACGCTATGCCGACATTGAATTGCGGCAGAACGAGATAAAGGATGCCATTGCCATTCCTTCGGAAGCCATTGTGCCCGAAATGGGACAGAACAAGGTATTTGTCTATCGTTCGGGGGTAGCTGTACCCGTCGATGTGGAAATCGGTATCCGTACCGAAGCCGAAGTGCAAATCCTTCGCGGGTTAGTTCCGGGTGATACCATCCTGACTTCGGGTACCTTGCAGCTTCGTACGGGTATGCCCGTCAAACTGGATAACATCAACTAAATGCCGCCTGCCTTATGAATATCTCAGAATTAAGCATACGCAGGCCGGTCTTGGCAACCGTATTGACCATCATCATCCTGTTGTTCGGAATGATTGGCTATACAACACTGGGAGTGCGCGAATATCCTTCGGTGGATAATCCCATTATATCCGTGACATGCAGTTATGCCGGCGCCAATGCCGATGTCATCGAGAATCAGATAACCGAGCCTTTGGAACAGAACATCAACGGTATTCCCGGCATCCGTTCGCTCTCCAGCGTGAGCCAGACAGAGCAGAGCCGCATCACGGTCGAGTTTGAACTTTCTGTCGACCTGGAGACTGCCGCCAATGATGTGCGCGATAAGGTTTCGCGTGCCCAGCGCTACCTTCCCCGCGATTGCGACCCACCTACGGTGTCGAAGGCTGATGCCGATGCCAGCCCTATCCTGATGGTAGCCATTCAAAGCAATAACCGTTCTTTGTTGGAATTGAGCGAAATAGCCGACCTTACCGTGAAAGAGCAGCTTCAGACCATCTCTGATGTGAGCAGTGTCTCTATTTGGGGTGAAAAGCGTTATTCCATGCGCTTGTGGCTCGACCCGGTGAAGATGGCAGGTTATGGCATCACGCCTGTCGATGTGAAAAATGCGATGGACAATGAGAATGTAGAGCTTCCTTCGGGAAGCATCGAAGGCAATACCGTCGAACTGACATTGCGTACGATGGGGCAGATGCATACAGCCGACGAGTTTAACAATGTCGTCATCAAGGAAGTAGGCGGACAAGTGATTCGTCTGAGTGATATCGGTTATGCCGAATTGGGAGCTGCCGACATCAAGAGTTATATGAAGATGAACGGCGTGCCGATGGTAGGAGTGGTAGTCATACCCCAGCCTGGTGCCAATCACATCGAGATAGCCGATGCCGTGTACGAACGCATGGAGCAGATGGAAAAAGATTTGCCCGATGACGTGGATTATACGTACGGATTTGACAATACCCGTTTTATCCGGGCTTCCATAGCCGAAGTAGAAAGTACGGTCTACGAAGCTTTCTTTCTGGTTATCGTCATCATCTTCCTTTTCCTGCGCGACTGGCGTGTGACGCTGATTCCGATTATCGTGATTCCTGTGTCGCTCATCGGCGCTTTCTTCATTATGTATGTGGCGGGTTTCTCCATCAATGTCTTGACGATGCTTGCCGTGGTGTTGTCTGTAGGGCTTGTGGTGGACGATGCCATTGTAATGACCGAAAACATTTACATCCGTATCGAACGGGGGATGGACCCTTTCGAGGCGGGTATCGAAGGGGCAAAGGAAATCTTTTTTGCCGTAGTCTCTACTACCATTACGCTGGTGGCGGTGTTTCTTCCCATTGTCTTTATGGAGGGGACCAGCGGCAGGTTGTTCCGCGAGTTCAGCTTTGTAGTGGCAGGTTCGGTGCTTATCTCTGCCTTTGCCGCTCTGACCTTTACTCCGATGCTTGCCACCAAGCTGTTGATTAAAAGAGAAAAGCAGAGCTGGTTCTATCGGAAGACCGAACCGTTCTTCGAAGGGATGAACAGCCTTTATGCCCGTGGGTTGGCAGCTTTTCTCCGCAGGCGTTGGCTCGCCATTCCTATTACCTTAGTGACGATGGTGCTCATTGGTTTTCTGTGGAGCAAGATACCTGCAGAGATGGCTCCGCTGGAAGACCGCTCGAAGATAACCATCAGTACCCGTGCCGCCGAAGGAGCCAGTTATGAGTATATACGCGACTATACCGAAGATATCAACCGGCTGGTAGATTCCATTATCCCCGATGCCGAGGCGGTGACTGCCCGTGTGTCAAGTGGAAGCGGAAACATTCAGATAACTTTGAAAGACATCAATCAGCGCGATTATAGCCAGATGGAAGTAGCAGAACAGATTTCGCAAGCCATCAAGACCAAGACCAAGGCGCGTGCTTTTGTCCAGCAGCAATCTTCTTTCGGCGGACGCCGGAACAGTATGCCCGTGCAATATGTACTTCAGGCGGTCAGCATCGATAAGTTGGAAAAAGTGTTGCCCGCTTTCTTGAATAAGGTGTACGATAATCCTGTTTTCCAGATGGCGGATGTCGACTTGAAGTTCAGCAGTCCTGAAATGCAGGTCAACATCAATCGTGATAAGGCGGGAACGATGGGCGTAAGTGTGCGCGACATTGCCGAAACCCTTCAATACGGTTTGAGCGGTCAGCGTATGGGCTATTTCTATATGAACGGTAAACAATACGAGATTTTGGGACAAATCAACCGACAGCAACGCAATCAGCCTGCCAATATCCGTTCCATCTATATCCGGAGTGATAAGGGCGAAATGATTCAACTGGATAACTTGGTAGAGTTCGTCGAAGCGATAACTCCGCCTAAGTTGTATCACTACAACCGTTTCATTTCTGCCACCATATCAGCCGGGCTGGCTGAAGGAAAGACCATCGGTCAGGGGCTGGATGAAATGGATAAGATAGCAGCCGAGACGTTGGACGAGACTTTCCGTACGGCACTTTCGGGCGACTCGAAAGATTACCGGGAGAGTTCATCGAGCCTGATGTTTGCTTTCATCTTGGCGTTGGCGTTGATTTACCTGATTCTTGCGGCACAGTTCGAAAGTTTTAAAGACCCCTTCATTATTATGCTGACCGTGCCGCTTGCCATAGCCGGCGCGTTGATATTCATGTATTTTGCCGACATTACGATGAATATTTTCAGTCAGATTGGCATTATCATGCTGATTGGGCTGGTGGCAAAGAACGGTATCCTGATTGTGGAGTTTGCCAACCAGAAGCAGGAAGCGGGCGAGGATAAGATGCTTGCCATACGCGATGCAGCCTTGCAGCGTCTGCGTCCCATCCTGATGACCAGTGCCGCTACGGTATTGGGCTTGATTCCGCTGGCGTTTGCTACCGGCGAAGGAGCCAACCAGCGTATCGCGATGGGTACGGCGGTTGTAGGCGGGATGCTGGTATCCACGTTCCTTACCATGTTTATCGTGCCTGCCATTTATTCGTATATATCTACCAACCGAAGTAAAGCTAAAAACGTATGAAACAACTACTATACCTTATTCTATTCACAATGGCCTTTGTGGCATTGCCCGTTCGTGCACAGTACGAATATACCTTGAAGCAATGCCTGGAAGAAGGCTTGATGAACAATTATTCGCTCCGCATTACGCGCAACGAAGAGCAGGTGAGCAAGAACAACGCTACCTTGGGCAATGCCGGCTATTTGCCTACCGTTGACTTGACCGCCGGATATACGGGCGATTTGAATAGTTCGGATTCGAAACTCCGCTCGGACGGCAGCACAGCCGCAGAACGTAATGTGCTCGACCATACGCTGGATGCAGGTATCGACCTGAACTGGACGCTGTTCGACGGATTCAATATCACTGCCAATTACAAGCAACTGCAAGAGTTAAAACGTCAGGGCGCTACCAATACCCGCATCGCGATAGAAGATTTCATCGCTACGCTAACCGCCGAGTATTATAATTACATCCAGCAGGAAATCCGCTTGAAGAATTTCCGCTATGCCGTTTCGCTCTCGAAAGAGCGTTTGCGTATTGTAGAAGAACGGTATCACATCGGAAACTTCTCTCGTCTGGATTACCAGCAGGCTAAGGTAGACTTCAATGCCGATAGCGCGCAATACATGAAGCAGCAGGAACTGGTGCATACTTCGCGCATCAACCTGAACGAGCTGATGGCTAATCAGGATGTAGACCGTCCCATCCGTGTGCGCGATTCGGTTATTGACCTGAACCGTATCCTTGATTTTGATGAGTTGTGGAACGCTACCTTGAGCGTCAATGCCAACCTGTTGAAGGCAGACCAGAACACGACGCTGGCGCAGTTGGATTATAAGAAAGTCCTCTCGCGCAACTATCCTTACGTGCGCCTGAATGCAGGTTATGGTTACACCTTTAATAAATACGATGTGAATGCTACCCGCCAGCGTAGCAATTGGGGATTCAGCGGAGGCATTACCATTGGCTTTAACATCTTCGACGGAAACCGTCGGCGCGAGAAGCGCAATGCCAGCCTTGCCATCCGTAATGCTCAGTTGGAGCGTGAACAGGTAGAACAAGGGTTGCGTGCCGACCTGAGCAACCTGTGGCAGGCATACCGTAACAATCTCCGCCTGTTGCATCTGGAGCGCCAGAACCTGATAGCTGCCAAAGAGAACCACGAGATAGCCAAAGAGCGTTACCTGCTGGGTGATTTGTCGGGTATCGAAATGCGTGAGGCACAAAAGAGCCTGCTCGATGCCGAAGAGCGTATCCTTTCAGCCGAGTACGACACCAAGATGTGCGAAATCTCCTTGCTTCAGCTCAGCGGTAAGGTTATGGTGTATCTCAAGTGAGATGACATTGGATGACGCCTTGTCTCAAGGCTTGTATTCCATGCTGTTTTTGTTACGATAATCCTTGGGAGAATAATTGTATTGTTTTTGGAATTCTCGATAGAAGTAAGATTTGTTCGAAAATCCCGAACGATATATTACTTCGGATACGGTTATTTGAGTGGTACGTAACAATTTGGCGGCATAGTCGAGTCTTATTTCCCGGATAAATTCACTGGGGGTTTTGTCCAGTACTTCTTTCAGGTGTCGATAGAAAGTAGCCTTGCTTATGCCTAAGCTTTCTGCAATCCAGGCTGGGTTCAGTTCTTCTTCATCAATATGTTCGGTAATCAGCCGGTAAACATTTTCAATGAATTCTTCATCATTGGAATGCAACGCTCTTCCATTTTTGACTGTAATGGAAGACAAGTTGGAGTAGAAGTAATTGCGCAGCGACTCTTGTCGGGACAACAGGTTCTTGATGGTCGATTTGATTTGAAGCGGGTGGAATGGTTTGGTCAGGTAGCTGTTGGCCCCTAAGTTGCTCGCTTTTATCTGGTCTTCCATGGAATTTTTGGCAGAGATGACCACCAACGGGATGTAACTTATGTTGGGGTCGTTTTTTACGGTTTGGATGAATGTGAATCCGTCCATTCCTTTCATTATGATGTCGGTCAGGATAATGTCTGGATGAGTCTTTTTGATTTTCTCCAAGGCTTCTTTCCCGTCTGCTGCTTCGAAAACGATGTATTCCTTTAATATGTCTTTCAGTAATTGGCGCAGATGGGCATCATCTTCCACTATCAGGACATTGGCATATTTGCCGTAGATGGTCCTGTCTTCTTTTTTATTTTCTTCTGTTTTGTCTTCGGTGTCTGTGTTCAGCAGAAGAGATTCCGTATCTGTGGATAATGGAGGTACCACGATTAAGAATTCAGTGTATTTGCCGATTATGCTATTCACGGTAATCTGACCGCCCAAGATGTTCACCAGCCGTTTGGTGAAGTTCAGTCCAATGCCATGGCTTGCAGCATTGTTGCTGTCGAATATCTTGTATCTGTCGAATATTTCCTTCATTTGGTTTTCGGTCAGCCCGTTGCCTGAATTGCGTATTTTGAATATCAATTCGTTTTTGTCTCCTTTTTCGGTCTTTATCCACACGTATCCGGAACGCGGTGTATACTTGAAAGCGTTTGACAACAAGTTGAAGAGTATTTTTTCCAAAGAATTACGGTCGGAATAAAGCGTGAAGTTTTCTTCTGCTTTGACTTGGAAGTCAATCTTGTTTTCTTTCAATATGTCCACATAATTGTCCGTCACCGAAAACACGAGCTGTCGGATGTCGATTGTTTCGGGACGCAAGTCGAGGTTTTCATCGCTTGCTTTTCGGAAATCCACCAATTCCCGGATGAGCCGTTGCATACGTTCTGCATTGTTTTTGATGATGGTAAGGTATTTGCGCATTTCCTCATTCAGGTTCTTTTGTTCCAGCAGGTATTGGGCTGGTGTGTAAATCAAGGTAAGAGGTGTGAAAAACTCGTGTGCCACATTGGCATAGAAGTCCAGTTTGGATTCGTAGAGTTTTTGTTCGTGTGCTTTTTCTATTTGGGTGATAAAGATTTGTTTGCTCAGTCGGATGCGTCCGACGATGACACGTCTGGCAATGTAGACTATGAGCAGGCAGAGTGCTGCGTAGATTAACAGGGCGGGTAGGCTGAACCACCACGGGAATCCTACCTTTATCGTTAGCTTGTAGAGCTGGTCTCCCCATATTTTGTCTCCGTTGGTGGTTTTCACCTCCAGTTTGTATGTGCCGGGAACCAGTTGGGCAAAACTGATGTTGGGATTGTTTCCCATATAAATCCAGTCTGTAGAAGAGTTGCTGAACCGGTAAGCGTATTCGCAATTCTCGTTTTTTATGAAATCTTGGGTCAAGAATTTCAGGACGAACGAGCGTTCGTCATAGTCGAGCTTCAACACTCCGTCCTTGATGCGCGAAGGGAGGTCTTCGCTGACGTTGAATATCTTCAAGTCGTCCAACACGATGGTGGGATTGAACGACCGCAGACGGATGTTTTCCGAGTTGAAGTATGTGAAGCCGTTTACTCCGCCAAAGAACAGTGTGTTTTCCGTGTCACGGTAATAAGCTCCGTCGGCAAATTCATCGTTATGCAAACCGTCGTTGTATGTATAGTCGGTGATGTTCCCCGTGGCGGCATTTAGTTCGAAGATGCCTTGGTTGGTGCTGGCCCAAATGTTGCCTTTCTCATCTTTCAGGATGCCGTGAATTGTTTTGTTAGCCAGTTGCTCGGCGTATTGTTTGATGGTGAAGTTCTCTTTCCAGTCCAACTCGTTCAGTCCGTAGCTGGTGCCAATCCAAAGCTTTTCCGGGGTGGCACACAGGCACAAGACGTCATTGTTGGTCAGTTGCACGGAGGTGCGAAGTTCTTCCAGCGATTCGATTTTGTTGTTCGACAAGTCGATTCGGTTCAATCCTCCGCCACGGGTGCCAAACCAGATGTATTTTCCTGAAGCATCGTCCGATATGGTGTACACGATGTCATTGTTCAAGGCGATGTCGCCCACATTGGAGGTGTATTGTTTGAATCCTGTCACTTTGTATTTGCCTTTCTCCTTGATCAGGTTCATTTTGATGAGGCCATAACCGGAGGTGCCCACCCACAACAGGGAGTCGTGGTGCGTGAAACAAATGCTGTAAACCGACTTGAAAGTAGCATATTGTTTGGGGATGTCCAGCGGTTCGGCTTGCTCTTTGCCAGCGTAAAGGATATCGATGCCTTTGCCTTCCGAGCCGATGAAGATGTCGCCTGCTCGGTTTTTCTTCAAGGCGTAGACTGACATGGATTTCAGCCCGCGTGCTTCATCCAAAAAAGACAGGAGCTTTTGCGTTTGTTTGTCGAATGCCTTTATTCCGCTTCCTTTGGTGCCTACCAGGATGCGGTGGTTCTTGTCTTCTGTAAAGCACCGCACGGGATTGGCGGTTTTTACTGTGGAGAATAAGTAATTGTTGGGGTAAAGTTGCAGGATGCCTTGCCCGTCCGTCCCTATCCACCAGATGTGTTGACTTCCATAATATAGGGAAAGTACAGATGTTTGTTGTGGAATGGCTTTTATGCGTTGGGCCTTTCCTGAAGTCAAGTCGTACTGCATGCATCCTCCACTGATGAAACCTACTTGCAAGGCGTGGTTCTGCAGGGTGGCACAAGCGGCTTCCCGTTCTGTCTGGAGATGGATGGTGGAAACCGGTTTGAGGTTTGAGTCGAAAATGGAAGCCGTGTGTTTATGCAGGGCAATCAGGTATTTGCCTGACACGAGGATGCGGTCTGCTTTCCCGGTGGGCAATTCTTTTATGGACACGTTTTTCTCTTTCAGCTTGTCGAAATGGTCGATGACTTTCAGGCGTTTGTCGAAGGTGAGAAACACAACGTGTCCCGAAGCATCTATCAGGAAGTCGCTGAAGTCTGTGCACGGCAGTGCTTCCGGTGCCAAGGGGACGTATTTGTCTTGTGTGTCATCGTATCTGAACAGTCCTCGTCCTTTCACCAAGCAGAAGATTTCCCCTGTGGGTGCCTTTGCCAGCAGGTAGGAGCGTTCTTGTTGGGGAATTTTGTTGCCGATGTAATACCGGGTGACGGCATGGGTGCTTTTGTCTAGGCGGTTGATTCCGTTGTCTGTGGCAATCCATAGGTGTTTGTCTTGCTCTATGATTTGTCTTATCACGTTGTTGCTCAGGGTGTTCGGGTCTACTTTGCTATACCTGAAAGAAGTGAATGAGCGTCCGTTGTATGCATTGAGCCCATCCCAAGTGCCAATCCAGATGGTATGTCCGGAATCTTCCAGGATACAATTGACGGAATTGTTGGTCAATCCGTTGATGTTCGATAGCGGTTTGGCCACATAGGCAGTGTGGGCGTATGCTGGATATGCGACAATCAGCAGGAAAATAAGCAACTGATACGATAAAAGTTTTTTTCTCATGGAGGTGGTAAGCATAGTATAGTATAGGAATACAAAGATAGCGAATTTTCGATTATCTTTTGTCTGATGTGGCATAAAATAATCGATGGCAGGAGAGGGCAGGATGCCGGGAGACACGGCTTGTGGCTTAGTTTGGTAAGCTTTGGTTTCGAGCGGCAGGCAAGTGGGCTTTTTCGTTTGAATGATATGAACGGCATACCCTTGACCACGGAGTATGTCAGGCCGCGTGGCTGATTGCGTCAGGCCGTGCAAATATTTGAGTCGGACCACGCAAATATTTGGATTGGCTCACGCAAATATTTGAATCGGCTCACGCAAATATTTGCCTGAAAAGGGTGGTCGGGTATGTCCGTTCATGTCACGGGAAGCGCGGGGCTTCCCTATGTCATTTCATCAATATCCGGGGTTTTGGACAAGTATGCCGTTGGTCTTGTCTATTTCTCCTTGCGGGATAGGCAACAAGTAGTCTCTTGCATCGTCAAAATTACGTCCTTTTGAGGTGTCGTACTTTTGTGCATAGGCCCGCATGACTTCCCCGAAGCGTTGTTGGCGCATCAGGTCGTCTCTGCGCCATCCTTCCATGGCAAGTTCGCACCGGCGTTCGTGCCAGATGATTTCGCGCAAGCTTGCCTGATCTGTGACGTTGATGTCGGGAAGCGTGTTGGCATTGGTTTGTGGCACGTATACTTGTTTGTCTCTGCGCGGGTCGACGGGATTGGTTTCCCGTGCCCTTCTTCTTACTTCGTTCAGGTACGTAAGGGCTTGTGCCGGTTTGCCGTTTTCGTTCAATGCCTCGGCGTAAAGCAACAAGATGTCTGCATAACGTATCATGCGGATGTTGTAACTAATCATCCAGGGGTCGAATCCTACTTTGTCGGTAGAAGGCACGGTCATTTTGTAATCGTGGAATCCGGTTTCCGAGCCCGAGTTGTCCTGGTCTTCCGTGTCTCCCACATATCTGTCGCCTGTGCGGGTGAATATGTATGTGATTCGTGGGTCATCGGCGTCAAATGCGTCATACAAGTCCTGGGTAGGCACGTGAAAACCATATCCTTGGTAAGATGACGAGCCTCCACGGCTTGTGAAATAGTGTGGTACGTTTGTGCCAGTAGCAATGGTCTTGTCGTACACCTTGTTGGGAATCTCGAATACCGATTCAGAACTGTTTTCGTATTCGGGACGCCAGTTCATGCCATAATCAGGCAAGAGCTGGTAGTCATTGTCCACTTCCACCATTTCGTGTAAGACCTGTTCGGCCGAAGCGAAATCGTTGCGGAACATATAGGTTTTGGCCAGCATGGCTTTGGCAAATCCGCGGGTCAGGCGATAGGCGTTGGCTTCATCGTATTCACCTTTTGCCGGGAGCGAAGAAGCATCTGTCAGGTCTTGGATGATTTGTGCGTAGATTTGTTCGGCCGAGGCACGAGGGATGGTCAACACGTCGGCCGGCAGCATGGGTTCGGTTAGCAAAGGAACACCGCCAAAGGTCGTGACCAGACAATAATATCCGAAAGCACGCAAGGCTTTGGCTTCTTTCACGTATCGTTCCAGCAAGTCTTTGTCGCCGGCAGCTTCCGGTGCGTGGTAGATGACATCGTTGCACCGGTTGATTAACCGATAAAGTATTTCCCAGCGGCGTCCTACCTCGCCGTTGGTCGTATATACGGTAAAGTCGGACAAATCGCGTACTTCTGCACGGTCTCCGTCTCCGTTTCCGCCTTTCAAGGCATCATCCGTGCTGCAATCTCCCACGAAGTAGTGGTTCAGTGCATATTCGTTCCATGTGGTGCGCAATTGGAGGTATGCGCCGGTCAGTGCCTGTTCGATTTCAGAATCTGTCTGATAATAATTTTCACTTGTCGTTTTCCCGTAGCTGGGTTCGTCCAGGGAGCAGCTATGGAAACTCATGCCTGCCAACAGGCAAGCTAAGATGATGATATTTTTTTTCATAATTCTCATAAGTGGTTAAGGTTTAGAATTGCAAGTTAACACCGAAGGTGAAAGTGCGTGAACTGGGATAGTGCGTATTGTCTACTCCCATGTCCAATGGGTTGTCTACACCGATTTCGGGATCGAGACCTGAATAACCAGTCAATGTGAACACGTTTTGTCCGCTCAGGTAAAGGCGGCAGCTGGAGAACAGTTTGGTCTTCTTGCAGATGTGTGACGGAAGGGTGTATCCGATTTGCATGTTTTGCAACCGCAGGTATGAGCCGTCTTCCACGTAGAATGAAGATGCGCGCATGTTGTTGTTTGTGTCAGAGTTGGTGACGCGTGGATATTTGGCATCCACGTCGCCTTCTGCTTTCCATGCATCGGTCCAGGCTTCTGCCAATGCATTTTGATTGCCGGCCGTAGACAAAGTGCCCTTGGCCGTGTTCCATATGTCGTTACCTATTGTTCCTTGAAATGCCATGCTCACATCAAAATTCTTGTAGCTGAAGCCGAGGTTGAAACCGTAGATGAGGTCCGGGTTCGGGTCGCCGATGAAGGTACGGTCTTCATCATCGTTCAGTTCACCAATGCCGTCGCCCAGTTTGGCGAATTTGAAGTCGCCCGGTTGCGCATTAGGTTGGATTTTGTTGCCGTTCTTGTCCACGTAGTTGTCTATTTCTTCCTGGTTCTGGAAAATGCCGATTTGTTTGTATCCCCAGAATCGTCCAATCGGCCCTCCCACATACGTGCGCGAGTTTGTCCCGCTCAGGTATTCGGAAGTCAGTTTGGTCACTTTGGTCTTATAAGTAGACATGTTCAGCCCGATGTTATAATTGAAATCTTTTCCAATGTGGTTGCGGTAGTTTAATACAAATTCGAAGCCGGTGTTCTTCAGGTCACCTGCATTGAAGAAGGGGCTGTTGGAGAAGGCTCCGAACGAAGGAATAGGCATTTGCAACAGCATGTTGCTGGTCTTCTTGACGTAGAAGTCCATTGTCACGTCCAGGCTTCCTCTGAAGAAAGACAAGTCTAATCCGACGTTGGTCTGCTGGCTGGTTTCCCATTTGATGTCTGCATTGCCCGTGTAAGTAGGCACATATCCCTGTGAATAACCGTTCCCGAAGTACCATTGCTGTTCATTGTTGGTGCCAATCAGCGTGAGCGGTGCATCGCGGTCTATGCGTTGGTTTCCGTTTTGTCCCCATCCCAGGCGTAGTTTCAGGTTCGAGATGATGTTTTCGATATGCCAGTTGCGGAAGAACGCTTCATTGTTGATTCTCCAGCCTAACGATACAGAAGGGAAATATCCCCAACGGTTTCCTTTGGCAAAACGTGAAGAACCGTCGGCACGGAAGTTGATGGTGGCCAGGTAACGGTCGTCATACGAATAGTTGATACGTCCCAGGTAAGAAAGCATGGCAGAGGTTTCTTTGCCTCCTGATGCTTGGTCGCCTGCTGTTTGGGCATCGAGGATGTGATAGATTTCATCGTTGCCCAGTGCATTGCGTTTGAATGCGTTGATGCCTTCCGAAGAGTTCTTCTCGTAGGTCATGGCTATCATGGCATCCAAGGTGTTCTTGCCGAACGTGGTGTTGTAGTTCAGGCGTTGTTCTACCAGGTAATTGAACACGAGTGAGCTGTTGTTGGTCAATTGGGTTTCTGTCTGGTATTTGCTTCCCGTGTTAGCCAGGTTGTCTTCCGAGAAGGTAGATTGGAATGCCGGGCGGAAGTCTTTGAATACATCGTGGTTTCGTTCGAAGCTGTATTGTACACGGTAACTCAGGCCTTTGTACAATTTGACTTGGGCGAACACATTGCCGAATACGTTGAATTTGTCATTGTAACGGTCGGGTTGTTCCAGCATCGCCACCGGGTTGGGGTCGAAAGACCATTCGGTAGGTGCATACTTGTTGTATTCGTAATTGGCAGAAGAAGGATCTACCAATGGATTGATTACCGGAGTGAAAGGGTCGGCTTTTTGGATGAAGTCGAATGAAGGAATGGCTCCGGCATCCCGTTGCTTGATTTTGGCTGCATTCAAGGTGGCTCCCACGGTGATGTAGTCGTTGATGTCGTATTCTTGGTTCAACCGCAAAGACAAACGGTTGAATTCGGTCGTTATGATGGCACCTTTGTCGCCTACATATCCCAGGCTGATGGCTGTTCTGGATTTGTCGGTGCCCTTGCGGATGCCGATGTTGTAGTTTTGAGTGAAAGCGGTGCGAGTCACTTCATCCCACCAGTCCGTGTCATAACCTTTGTTGTATTGGTTGGTGAACTTTTCTTTCTGGCTGTTCTGGAAGTTCGCATCGTTCTTGTAGGCTTCCATGATGAAGTTGTAATATTGTTCACTGTTCATCATATCGAGTGCCTTGTAGCTGTTCTTGATGCCCACGTAAGCATCCAAGGTCACGATGGTTTCTCCTTTCACCCCTCCTTTGGTGGTAATCAGGATGACACCGTTCGAGCCTCTCGAACCATAGATGGCACAGGCGGAAGCATCCTTCAAGACTTCGATACGCTCGATGTCGGAGGGATTCAGACTGCTGATGTTGTCCATGAATTGACCATCTACAACGTACAGCGGGTTGTTGTCGTTCACCGTGCCTAAGCCACGTACACGAATCACTGCGTCCGAGCCCGGCTGGCCTGAACTGGAAGCGACGAATACGCCGGCTGCTTTTCCGGTAAGCAACTCGGAAGCGTTGGACACGGCATAATTCTTGATGTCTTTGCTGCTGATGGAAGCCAACGAACCGGTCAAGTCGCTTTTCTTCTGCGTACCGTAACCGACAACGACTATTTCGTCCAATTCGTTGTCTGTGGTCAGTTTCACATCATATGTCCCACTTGACGGGATGGTCACTTGTTCGGTCTTATACCCGATATACGAAAAAGAGACTTTGTTGGAAGTTATTTCCAGCACATATTTTCCATCCAGGTCGGTGATGGCTCCATTCGTGGTTCCTATTTCCAGGACAGAGACACCAATCAAAGGTTCACCTGTAGAAGCATCGTATACGGCTCCTGAGATTTTCTTTACCTCTTGTGCCCATCCGGTAAGGGTACAGGTCAAGAGTAAAAGTACTAAACTTAATAAATGCTTATTCATAGTTGTTTTTGATTATTGATATGAAATGATATGTTGCTTGTTCGCAATGATTTGATTGTTTTCCACGCTTAATGTCGTGCCTGCCGGAAGTTCGACAATCAATCGGGCATTTTTGGCTGGAATATTGATTGCAGTCGTTCCGTTGACATTTTTAGCCACATATTCTTTGGCCACAATGTCGAAAAGGTCGCATGCGCCCAGAGCCTGATAAGTCACATCCTTGACATCTTCATAAGGATTGTAATACAAGTAGACAGGATAAGGTCTTGGTGCATAGAAGTCGGTGGCGTTGCAATTCAAGCGCAGAATGCCTTTCACGTCTGTTGTATCCACTATTGCCCCCAGAATGCCTACGGGAGAGGAACTATACACACTGAACATACTTGCTGTCGGGTTGCCTTTAATCCATTTGGGGCCATCTCCTAAAGCCACGGGCGAAACGCCTTTCAGCTCTTCTTTCCCATAATCGTCTTCTTTTCTCAATCCCTCGTAAGCAATGGTGTTTCCGGTCATATCCTTTAGTTCGGGTGCCCATTGGTGTTTGTCATCTATGTAGCCAGGATAGAACAACCGGCATGCACTGGCATTGTTCAACATCCATTTGCCGATGGCTTTGGCATATTGAGGTTGGTATTTGACCAGGGGAACGAAAGGCCATGCCGGCTTGATGCTATTCATGAGGAAGGCATAGCCGCCTCTGTCCGTAATGCTCCCTTGCAATCCGCTGACATCATAATCGCCCCATTTGCCGACAATGATTCCCCAGCCAGTTCGGCCTGTCGGGCTCTTGCATCCGTCGAATACCCAGTCAAAAAGTTGACCTATGTCATAATGTGTGCCTTCGGTCGCATTCAGATAAGCCGCTGTATAAACGCCCAATGGAAGCAGTGCTTCGTAGAAGCGGCTTTCTTTTTGTGAAGCCAAGGCATCGATGGCACTCTTGGCGTGTTGCAGGTAGCGTGGGTCTCCGAATTTGTGGTATGCGCACAATAATACGTAGGCATGTCCGCCTGCCGCATCCTGTTGCAAAGGAATTTGATTGACCTTGCCTTGCATTTTCCCGTAGTCGAAATAAGAATAATCATAATTCCCGTTCAGTACGGAGTCTGCTTTCACGAATTGTTCGGCAATGCTGCGTTGGATGGCTTCTGCGCCGTCTACTCCGGGGAAGACATCACATACGGCATAATAAAGTGCGTTGGGAAGCACGTCGTACCACCAGTCACGTCCGTATCCTCCGCCTTCCTGACCTACGGAAGCGGTCGTGTTGTTCATCATAATGTTCCAGCCCGTGTCCGAATTGAAATAATTCTGTACCATTTTGACGTAATTATGTCCGTCTTGGTTGGTCTTGTCAATGCCAATCAAGCCAGCTCCCAGGATGGCGGCTAATGAGTTGAGGCTTTCGTGAAATTCGCCATTGTTGGCCTTGGGTCCTTGTCTGATGTCATTGATGGCAGTATATAAGCCAAATGTGGTTTGGTCAATATTCCTTCGTGCATCGTCCGACCAGATTATGGGACCAGTAGGACCTTGATTGTTCCAGTCGAAAGCAAAATGGTCAAAATCGCGAGCCTTCTGCTCCCAGTCTATCATCTGGTACGTGCTGGGTATGTCGGGCATCAAGTCAATTCGATTGATGGACGTTTGTTCAACGGGAGTCCCCCAGGTTTGTTTTTCAGTGCAAGCTGTGCTTAACATAAGGATGACACAGGCACTAATGATGTTGCATTTCATAGTTCTATTGTTTAACATTCAGTATGTTTAGTTATGTTTTTAGCCAAAGGATAAGCCAACAATTGCAGGCCGGCAACCACGATAAGCGCATATTTTAATGCAAAATCTTGCGATATGCCATAGGCAAGCACAAGGAAAAGCAATAAACCGAATGCCCTGCCCAGAAAAAGCCCGAATTCGTGGCTAAGGATGTAAGAATATTCGTTGCGTTGTTCTATTTTCGCTACCACATCAATTGTCCGCATCATGATAGGGAAGTATGCCAGGTCGAACAATGGTTGGAAAATCACTTTGCACAACACAAACAATATTACCCCTACGGCAGAATATAACAATCCGTTCAATACAGTCCCGATAAAAAACAGGACCAATCCGCTTACAAAAATCTTGATGCGGTCTTCAGGTCTGGCTATACGCCCCAGTATGTAAACAAGTAGTGCGGTCAATGCCCCGCTGATTCCCTGAATCACGCCCAATACGCCTTCGTCGCCTACCAATTTCAATACCAAGATGGCTGGTGCTGTGACCAAAAAGCCTTGCACCATGCCTTTCAGTGCTGCCATTGTCAACATTTTCTTCCATAACCGGATGAAGTTGAAATACAAGAAATGGGTTTCTCCGGGATTCTTGAAGTTGCCTTTCCATAACACGCAGCAGGCAATGATGGTGATGATGACGGCAACGAATGTTACGACTTGATAGGATGTGGTAATGTCGAACATGATTCCGAAGACTTCTTTCCCATCCATCAGGCTGATGAATGCCCCGATAACCAAGGGCACCCCGATGGAAGACAGGGAAAAGAAGAAAGATTCCAACCCAAAGAAATAATTCCGGTTTTCATCCGTGGTGTTGTTTAATGCAAGCAGATAACGGTTGGTCCAAAAGAACCCCGATGCCGCGCCCATAAAGAAACCGGTTATGGCCAGCTCGGTGAATCCCAGTGAACGGATGGTCATCATTAGGAAGAGAGAGACGCCACTTACCAAAATGCCTGTTGAGTAAAGGATTTTCACATTGTATATTCTCAGCAAGTAGCCATTGAACAATGAGGTGGTGACAATTCCCAGGTACATGGCCAATTGGTAAAAGGCCACCATGGCCGGGTCACTGGTGCTACGCATTACATAGGCACCCACGAAGATTTCAACGATAGGAAGTACAAGCGCATAGAACATATTGGTGATTAGTAGAATGCGCATGTTGGGTTCCTGTTGCTTGAAAAACAGATATTCTTTTTTCAGCTTGTTCATCGGATGTTTATTTTAGGGTCTCCAAAATCTCTTTGATTGATAATTCGGCGCGACAAATTACCTCGTCGCTTGCTCCGTAATACATAATCACAGTATCTCCTTCCACCAAGTGTCCGTTGGTGAAAATCACGTTGCCAAAGAACCCAGTTTGTTCGTATGGCGCAATGGGTTCCATAATGGGGTCTTCACTACGTGCCAATACTTTGGATGGGTCATTCAAGTCAAGCAGGAGAGCTCCTAAACAGTATCTGTTATTGAAATCGGCTCCATGGTAAATTTCCAGCCATCCTGCTTCCGTCTTGATGGGAGGCGCACCTGCACCAATGCGGGCACAATCCCATTTGCCATCGCGGGTAATGGCTACACATTTGTGGTTGCCCCAGTGTTTGCGGTCGGGCGATTCAGCCAGCCAAATATAGTTCCCTCCTAATTCTGGACTGCTGGGACGATGGAATGCGAAGAACTTGTCTCCTATTTTCTCTTCAAACAAGGCACAGTCTTTGTTGTGTGGGGGGAAAATCATTCCGTACCGGTCAAATGTTTTCCAATCGGTTGTGTGCATAAGTCCGACGCCAACGGCTACAGAAGAAACTTCGGTGAAAGTCAGGAAAAAGCCATCGGAGGTAGTGGCGACCCTGCAATCTTCAATACCGAATGATTCCAGTTTCCCTTTTCCGAAAATGGGAGGATATTCAGGGTCATCGTAAAAATGAATTCCGTCAGTACTCGAAACCAATCTCAGATAAGACATGGTAGTCAGGTAATTCTTTCCCTCATAACCGATGACGCGGGGATCGGAAGCATCCAGTCTGGGATCATCCTCTGAAAACGACATGACTTTTATTTTTCCTTCCTCATCATAAACCGGAAAGCTGATGATGCCTTTTTGTTGTACGGGACGTTCTGCTACGCGTAGCAGCATCCAGATTTTTCCTTGATACTTGAAAACTCCAGGATTTAACAGGCAAGTGATTTCCATACCTTCGATACCTGCTTTCAAATCTTTGGGGGAAAGCAGTGGGCTGTGTTTACATCTTTTCGCTATGTCCATAGTATTGTTGTTTTAGAAATGATTAAATTTTCGCTGGCAAAAGTACAGTCGATGATTTATTAAGTCGTTCACTATGTTATCAATGTAGTATATAAATGTTGTATAACATATAAGTGGCTTATGTTGCCTGCAAAATGACGAGTGTGAAGTTTAATTCGTTGGTTTACAATTGAATAGGTGTTTGTGTACAAGTGTACTATCTTCTCAAAAAGGTATATTATATTCCAGCAAGGCGAAAATCGGAGAGGAAAAGGGAGCATATATGTGTTTTTTAAAGAAAGAAGCTGTGTAAGTATTTAACGCACCTATGTGCGAAGCCCAACGCACTTAGGTGCGATGGCTGATGCACATAGGTGCATCGGGCGATGAACATAGGTGCGTTTGATGCTTTTCATTGTTAGAGGGTGATTCCTTTTGTGAACCCCCTTCGTTCATCCTCAACAAGTCAATTAATTTAGTCAACTATTTGACTAATTAAAAAAGAATACGTATCTTTGCGCCCCGAAAGGAAAAAGATTGTTTTTATGGGAAAAGAAAGTGCAGCATTCAGAGAGCTGATGTTGCAGCTGTTCCGTACGCGGATGACGTTCAGGCGTACGGTGCAACGGGCTCTGAAGGAAACGGAAGCAGGGATAACATTCGAAATGCTTCAAGTGTTGCGGTGTTTGTGGGAGGAGCAAGGCATCTCCCAGCAGGTATTGGCCGAACGGATAGCCAAGGGAAAAGCCGCATTGTCGAATCTGATGATGAATCTGGAGAAAAAGAATTATGTGTGTCGGAAAGAAGATGTGTCCGACCGTCGGAACAAGCAGGTCTTCCTGACCGAGGAAGGAGTCTTGTTTTACGAGCGTATCCGTGCTGCGCTCGATGATATCTATGCGTCTGCAGGCACGGCTCTCGGTACGGAAAAGATGCAGGTTATGTTGTCCGACTTAAAACTTACCGCCGATGCGTTGGAAACGATTTAGTTGGTGGTTCTTGTGCGTCGTATGTCTTGGCGGACAGGCGGCTGTTCCCGAAAGCGTGGCGGAAAGCGCATTGCCTGCCGACTCGATGTTGCTGACCGTAGACGAGTTGTTTCGCTTGGGTGTGACCAATAGCCTGACCTTGCAGGCGGATGCGCTGGACGAGGCGATGGCACACGAACGCGGAAAGACGGCACGCTCTTCACGCCTGCCCGATGTGCAGATAGGATTGAGGGGAGGAGTGGTAGGCCAGCCCGTCGTGTTTCAACGGGGCTTGTCGGACGCTACGTATCCCGATACGCCCGACTGGTCGCAGAATTACGCGATAGATTTCACCCAGCCTCTCTATGAGGGAGGAAGAATCCGTTACGCTATCCGCAGGGCTGACCTGCAGACCCATGCGGCTGAGCTTCAGACCGCTACCGACCGTGCCGATGTGAAACTGGACTTGCTGGAGCAATACATGAGCCTGTTCAGCCTGTATAAGCAGCGCGAGGTGTTGATGCGCAACATCGAGGAATCGGAACAACGGTTGAAGGACATCCGCCAGATGAAGAAAGAAGGGCTGATAACGAACAACGATGTGCTGCGTAGCGAAATGCAGCTGACCAACGACCGCCTTTCGCTGACCGAAACGGAAAACAGCCTGGTCTTGGTTTCGCAACAATTGGATATATTGTTGGGTATAGACGAGCATCGGTTGCTGTTGCCCGATACGTCCCTGTTGCATCGTGCCATCGCGTTGCAACCTTACGATGACTATGTGGAAGAGGCTTATCTGAATGACCCGGCTATGCGTTTGCTCCGCAAGCAAACCGAGATAGCCCAAAACGAAGTGCGCTTGGCGAAAGCCGAACAGTTGCCCGGTGTTTCGCTTTATGCGTCGAATACCCTGGCACGTCCCGTATCGCGGACCATGGCAGACATGTATAACAACAATTGGAACATCGGTCTTTCGGTCTCTTACCCGCTTTCGTCGTTGTACAAAAATAATCACAGGGTGAAAGAGAGCAAACTTGCCGTACAGGTGACTCGGAATGCCGAGGAGCAGAAGAAACAGCAGGTGCGGGTCACGGTGCGCACCGCTTTTCTCCGTCATCGGGAAGCCTTGAAACAGGTGGAAGCCTTGAAGCTCTCGGTAAGGCAGGCGGAAGAGAATTACCGTATCATGCAGAACCGGTATCTGAACCAACTGGCTATCCTGACCGACTTGCTGGATGCCAATACGGTACGGCTGAACGCCGAATTGCAATTGACTTCGGCACGTACGCAGGTTATTTTTACTTACTATCAGCTGGAAAGGGCTTGTGGCAGATTGTAGAGTTTTTTTGGTTGACAAGGTATCAGTTGACAAGTTAAATGCATTAGTAAAACTATCTAAAACCTTGTCAACTCGTCAACTGATACCTTGTCAACTAAAACCTTGTTGCCTGACACCTTGTCAACTTGTTACCTAACAATAGAAGAATTATGGCAGAACTTAGAATAAAACGAGACAGATTATTGAAATTGCGGCGGCGTAACCGCATATTGAATGCGGTTTGCATCATCCTGGCGGGGTCGGGATTGTGGTGGACTGCTACTTATTTTTGGCGTTATTTCAATTATGAAGTGACGAACGATGCGTTTATCGACCAGTATGTGGCTCCCTTGAACGTCCGTGCGTCGGGATATATCAAGGAAGTATGCTTTAAGGAGCATCAGTATGTACATAAGGGCGACACGTTGCTGGTATTGGACAACAGCGAATATGTGATTAAGGTGAAGGAAGCCGAAGCGGCTCTGCTGGACGCTCAGGGAGCCAAGGACGTGTTGCATTCGGGCATTGAGACCTCGCATGCCAATATCGCGGTTCAGGATGCCAATATTGCTGAGGCGAAAGCCAGGTTGTGGCAACTGGAACAGGATTATCACCGTTTTGAACGTCTGCTGAAAGAAGAGTCCATCCCCGAACAGCAGTTCGAGCAGGCAAAAGCTTCGTACGAGGCGGCGCAGGCACGCTATCAGGCGTTATTGGAACAGAAGCGTGCTGCCCAGTCGCAATATTCCGAAACCAGCAAGCGGACAACAAGTGCCCAGGCGACCATCTTACGGATGGAAGCCGACCTCGATTTGGCACGTCTGAATCTTTCCTATACGATTGTGACGGCTCCGTACGACGGATATATGGGACGGCGTACCCTGGAACCCGGGCAATATGTGCAGGCAGGGCAAACCATTTCGTACCTGGTGAGGGGCGACGACAAATGGGTGACCGCCAATTACAAGGAAACGCAAATCAGGCACATTTATATCGGCCAGCCTGTACGCGTAAAGGTCGATGCTTTGCCGGGAAGGGTATTCGAAGGGAAAGTGACGGCGATTTCCGAAGCTACCGGCTCGAAGTATTCGCTGGTCCCTACCGATAACTCGGCGGGAAACTTTGTGAAAGTGCAGCAACGTATTCCGGTACGCATCGATTTGACAAATGTTTCGGAGGAAGACATGAAACATCTTCGTGCCGGCATGATGGTAGAAACGGAGGCGTTGCGGAAATGATAGATATGAGAAGTCTGGGGTTGCCTGTCCGCCGATGGGTGCCCAACTGGCTGGCTTTGGCGAGCGCTTTCATTGTGATGCTTCCGGTATTTATGGTGAACGGCTCGTACACGGGCAGTATGCTGGAGGTTTCGAATACGCTGGGAACCAATACTGAGGATATCACGATGGGTTATTATGCCACTTCGGCAGGCATGGCGATTGGCTATCCCATCATTCCCCGAGTATTGTCGGCTTTCCCCGCCAAGTTTCTTTTGCTGGTCGACCTTTCGTTGCAATTCCTGTTGAGCTGGGTGTGTGCCCGCTCGCAGAATGCCGATATCCTGATTGTGGCAAGTTTCGCTATCGGATTTCTGAAAGGTTTCATGATGTTGTGGTTCATCCACATGGCGCGTTTCATCTTCAGTCCGAAGGATGTGCGGAGCGAGTTCTATTCCTACTTTTATCCGTTGGTATTCGGCTTCGGCCAGCTCTCGATGGTGCTGACGGCCGAGCTTGCCTATCATTACGACTGGAAATACATGTATTATTTCATGATGATTCTGCTCTTGCTGAGCATTGTGGTCGTGGTGGTGCTCTACCGTCAGGATGCCAAGATAGAGAAGATTCCGCTTAAGGACCTTCACTTGCGCGAAATGCTGGTGATAGCCGTAGGGGTGCTGATGCTGATGTATGTGGCGAACTACGGAAAGATGCTCGACTGGATGGCCTCGTTCAAGATATGTGCCTATATCGTGATAGCCCCTATCCTGATAGCTTTCTTCATCTGGCTGCAGGCAACTACGGAGAAGCCTTTTGTCAACCTGGCTCCCCTCTACCAGCCGAAAGCGATAGTGGGTTATCTCTATATGATGCTGGTCATGTTTTTCAGTACTTCGACCTCGTTGCTTACCAACTATATGACTTCCATTCTGCAGGTGGATTCTACGCGCACGTACCTATTATATATATGGATGCTGCCCGGTTATGCTCTGGGAGCCTTTATCTGTTTTTGGTGGTTCAGGTGGCAGCGTTGGCGTTTCCGTTTTCTGATAGCGGGCGGAATGGCTTGCTTTGCGGTGTTTTTCGGTATCTTGTATTTTACCATATCGCCGGAAAGCACTTACGAGATGTTGTTTTTCCCGGTATTCATACGGGGGCTGGGGATGTTGGTCGTAATCATAGCCTTTGCCCTCTTTGCGGTAGAAGACCTGAATCCGAAGTTCTTGCTGTCGAATGCCTTCTTCCTGATACTTTGCCGTTCGGTATTGGCACCGGTTATGGCGACTTCATTCTATAGCAATGTCTTGTATCATCTGCAGCAGAAATACATGTATTCGTTGTCGGAAACCATTACGATGGTCGACCCGCTGGCAGCATCGAAATTTACCCAGACGTTAAGCAGCGGGATAGGGCAAGGGCATGGTTATGCCGAGGCTACGCAGATGGCTACCACATCGCTTTATTCCACCCTGCAGCAGCAAAGCCTGTTGCTGGCGTTGAAAGATATTTTGGGCTGGTTGTTTATCGTGACATTGGTGATAGCCGTCGTTTCCCGTTTCATCCCGTTCCATAAAACCGTTCGGGTTACCTTCGCTAAGGCAGGCGATGATATGGTGTGATGTGTATATTAAGGACTCAAACACAGAGGCACAGAGATACAGAGAAAGAAAATATCATTTGATTATCAAGCTGATAAAACTCTGTGTCTCTGTGCCTCTGTGTTCAAAAATGATTTTATTCTATGCCCAGTTTCACTTTCAGCTCTTTTGACAAGGCGTCTTTATGCAGCAGGATGTAGATGGTTTTGGCGCGTACATAGCTTTCCGACATATTCAGGTATCCGCCGAAACGGTTGCTGTCGGCTGCCCACGAGTTTTTGGTGATGTAATATTTCGTACCATTCTGGTCGGTCACGATACCGGTGATATGCATCAGGTGGTCATCGGTAGTCTTTCCGACTTCATATCCCTTCTGGCGGATTTCAGGAGTCACGTTGATTTCCGGATAAGGGCGTTTGAAATGGAAGACTTCAGCCAGACGCTCGTTTGCGCTGAGTTGTCCCCAATGGGCACGGTCGCTGTCTTTATACAAGTCCGTATTTTCCACATCCGGATTGATGGCCACTCCGTTATTGAACGAGAATCCCGGTTCGCTGACATCTCCGTCCCAACACAACGTATATCCGCCTTTCAGGGCTTCGTCCATTACGCTAATCAGCTCGTCCAGCGGCAGGTTATACATCCGGCTATGTTCCCAGTTGTCGGGTATTTCCACTTCGAAAGCTTCGTAGTAAGGCTTGTGGGTGAAGCTGGTCAGCGGGATATAGTCGTCGGTATCAATGTCCAGACTTTCGGCAAAGCTCTTGGGCGTATATTCTTTTCCTTTGTAAGTGAACGTTTCGGGCAATTTGCCAAAGTAAATATCAAACAGGCTGTTGGCAAGTTGCCGGTATTGTTCGCTGTTCTTTTTCTGTTTGACCGCTTCGGCGGAAATGGCTTCCACGTAGCCCGCCAGTTCCGTATGGTTGTGTATCGGCGAGTCGTAGTTGATGCCCGTATAGACTTCTTCGGGTACGATGCCCACTTGATTGAACGCCGTAATCCAACTGGTCGTGATGCTTCCTTGGGTCACGTTGCCTTTGCCGTGGCGCAACAGGTTATCCGCCATCTGGTTCAGGTATTTTTGACGCACGATGAACATTTCCGACAAGTCGTATTCGCCTTTTCCCTGGCGCAACAGTTCCGATTCGACAAACGAAGTGGTGGCAAAACACCAGCAGGTTCCGCTTACTGCCTGGTCTTTTACCGGCGTGGCTTTTTGTTGTACGACCGTCGTGAATTGGTATCCTTCTTTTTCTTCTTCTGCCATTCCCGGCATAGCGGCCAGCAGGAAGGCAATCCATACATACTGTTTCAGTTTCATAATCAATTCGAGGTTTTTGTTTTCATTCTTGGCTTCAAAGGTAACAAAAAATAACGGAAGAAGGCAAACTTATTCGGTGGTCTGCCCGTCCATCAAGTATTCTTTTCGGAAAATATCGAGGAACAGCAGGAACAATGATACCAGCAACGGTCCGAAGATGATGCCCATAAAGCCGAAGATGGGCAAGCCGGCTACTACACCGAAGATGGTAATCAGCGGATGGATGTTTGCCATTTTCTTTTGCAGGATAAACCGAATCAGGTTATCGCATTGCGAAATAATGATGCCTCCGTAAGCTAACAAGATGAGGCCATGCAACCAGTCGCCGATGATAAAGAAGTATGCCGTGACCGGAACCCATACAAGCGCTGTACCAACCAACGGAATGATAGACGCGAAGGCAGTAAGCATGGCTGTCAATACAGGATTGGGCGCGCCGCATAGCAGGTAGCCGAATAGGGAAATGAAGCCCTGAATGATGGCCAGCAACGGGATGCCGATGGCATTGGAGCGGACAATAAGCTGGATTTTCTGCAAGACTTCACGCTTGTTGTTCTCTTCGAAAGGCAATAGGTCGGAGATGAATTTTTCCATCTTGTCTCCTTCCCACAACATGAAGAACAGCAGCATGATGGCTACAGCCAGGTTGATAATCAAATCGCTTACACCGGTCATGATGGAATGCCCGATGGAAGACACTTGTGAGATAATGAACGACAAGTTCTTTTCAGACAAAACATCGAATCCGGTCCGCTCTTCGATGATGCTAATCATCTGCTGGGCAGGACGGATGATGTCGGCCGTATCGAAATGCAAGTTCGAAATCTGGTTGACCAATGCCCAACTGAAGAGTGAAAGCGGGATTAATATAAATAAGGTGATGCTGATGGTGATAATCCATACGGCTGCCAGTGGCTTGATTTTCTGTTTCAGCCAGTTTGAGAATCCGCGCAAGAGCAGGTAGAGGGTGAATCCTCCCAAAATACCGTTCATGAAAGGCTGTGCCTGGTAGAACAACAGGATTCCCAAGCCTACAATCAGAATGATTAATGAATATTTCCAGTATGTTTCTTTCATATTCTTGAAGTTTTATGGTTTGCAAGGTATGATAAGTTTATGCGTTTCCGTCTTTCTTCCGTTTCTTCCAAAGCTGCCAGCTGTTGATGGTGTTTTGCCATACTACGTAGCTTCCCGGAGCTATGGCTGTGAGTGGGTTCAGGTAAGTGGCTGCCATCCAGATGGCGAGCACGGTATTTTTTTGCCCCAATGCCTGTCCGCCGCTGATGCGGTCATTGTATTTCCCGCCGATACTCTTTCCTCCCCAGAATTGCAGGCAGCAGATAATCAGTGCGGCAAATGCAATGATACATTCCTCACCGAAGGAAATGCTCCCTTCTACAATCGATTGAGTAGTCTGTCCCATGACGATGGTCAAAGATACCGCCCACAGGTAGAAAGCCATGTCTTTCAGCCCAATCAGGAAATGGTGGACAGGCGGGGCGTAGCGTCTCAGCAATACCGCAATGAAGAAAGGGAAGAGCAATAGCGGGAATACTTTCCCTAATATCCTTAAAAACGCTTCAAAGAACGAAATGTGCGAAGGCTCTACCAACGGGAAGAGTAAGGGGACTATAATGGCTGCCAGCAGATTGGATGCCAATGTGTAGGTGGTGAGCGATGCGGCGCTTCCTCCCAGTTTGCCGGTTATGACGGCTGCGGCTGTAGCAGTAGGACAGATGAGGCAGACCATGGCTCCTTCGAGGGTGACACGCCCAAGGGTGTCGAAAGGGAATAGCAGCAACATGCCTGCCACCAGCAGGCAGGAAACCAGTTGGATAAGGAGCAGGATGTAGGTCCAGCGTCGGGGCGAAAGCTCTTTGACTTCTATTTTGCAGAAAGTGAGCAGCAATTGGGAAAAAATCAATAAGGGTGTGAGCCATTCCACCATAAACCAGGTAAAAGGCTTTAACGGAGAAAGGAAATCGAACGTGGCAAAGCAAAGGTATCCGATAACTCCTGCCAGCATGGCCAAAGGCAACGTCCAATTTTTAATGAATTGTAGCATGACGGTTTCAGCTTTTTGTTTATGCCGCAAAAATAGCGAAAAACAGTAAACAGGTTGCTTTTTTTTCTGTTTTTATAGACTTTCTCTATTAAAATAGCTAATTCTTTGTCTGGCGAAGGGGAGAAACCCACAAAAAACTATTACCTTTGCACCAGACTGATAACATGAGGAAGCATAGATTTAACATACTATATATATATTGTTTCTTTCTATCTTTTCTGACAACGGTTACAGCTGCCGAGGTTTCAGATAAATCGTTTACGGTGGTTATCGATGCAGGACATGGAGGCAATGACCCTGGAGCTATCGGGAGACGGGGACGTGAAAAGAACATCAACCTGAACGTAGCATTGAAGTTGGGTAAGTTGATAGAAGAACATTGCAGCGATACGAAGGTGGTTTATACCCGCAAGAAAGATACTTTCGTACCGTTGCATAAACGTGCCGATATAGCCAATGCAGCCAAGGCGAATCTGTTCATTTCCATTCATACCAATTCGGTAGCTTCCAGAAACAGTAAGGTGAGCGGTACGGAAACGTATACATTAGGACTTCATCGTACGGAAGACAATCTGGAGGTAGCTAAGAAGGAAAACTCGGTTATCTTGATAGAGGATGACTATCAGCAGCGTTATGCCGGTTTCAATCCCAATTCTTCCGAGAGTTATATCATTTTCGAGTTGATGCAAGACAAATATATGGCGCAAAGTGTAAACTTTGCCCAGTTGGTTCAGAAGCAATTCCGTCAGAGTGCACGCCGTATAGATAAAGGTGTGCATCAGGCAGGTTTTCTGGTGCTTCGTGAAACGACGATGCCCAGTGTGCTGATTGAACTGGGGTACATAACCAATGCTGCTGAGGAACAGTACCTGCTTTCCGATAAGGGAAGTTCTGCTTTGGCGAAGAGCATTTATCAGGCTTTTCTGTCTTATAAGCAGGGACAGGAAGGTTCGGCGGGTGCCGTTTCCGGCAATGTCTCTTCAGAGCCCGATAAAGAAGAGGAAACAATAAATGTCCCTGCAGTCAACAAGGCAGATGCGGATGTAGCTGCTGGAAAGCCAGTCTTCAAGATTCAGATTCTGACTTCCGACCGTCTGCTGAATTCGCAAAGCCGTTTGTTTAAAGGGTTGAGCCCGGTCGGTCATTATAAAGAGAAAGGAATTTATAAATATACCTACGGTGAGAACACCGATTACAATCAGATTTTGCGCTTGAAACGTTCGAAAGTGGACGCGAAGTTCAAGGACGCTTTCATTATCGCTTTCAAGAACGGCAAGAAAATGAATATTAATCAAGCTATCCGAGAGTTTAAACAAAATAGAAAATAAAAAGTATAACAGTATATGAGAAAAGAATTTAAGATAGGATTAGCCGGTATAGCTGCCTTGATTATCTTGTTTTGCGGCATCAAGTATTTGAAGGGCATCAATATGTTTAAGCCCGAAAGCTATTATTTAGTGGAGTTTGAAAATGTGAACGGACTTCCCGAATCCAGTCCGGTGTTTGCCAATGGCTTTAAAATTGGTCTTGTGCGTGATATCAAATACAATTACCAGCATCCGGGACATGTGTTGGTTGGCATCGAGTTGGATCAGAATATGAAAGTGCCTGTAGGAAGCCGTGCCGAACTAGTGACAGAAATGTTGGGAACAGTGAAGATGAATATCTTGCTGAACTTGGAGAGTACCGAATATATTTCTCAAAATGATACTATCCCCGGTTTTGCCAATAACGGTCTTTTAGGTGCTGCCGAGTCGGATTTGCTTCCCAAGCTGCAACAGATGCTTCCGAAGATGGACTCGATTCTGGCTTCGGTAAACAAATTGTTGGCTGATCCTGCTTTGACGCAGACCTTGCACAATGCCGAGCAGCTTACCTCATCCTTAAATGCGACAAGCCAGCAACTCAATAAACTGATGAGTAACGATGTTCCGCAGATGACCGAAAATGTAAACGCCATTACTGCCAACCTGAAAACTATCAGCGATAACCTGAAGGGTGTAGACTATGCTTCCACCCTTTCGAAAGTGGATTCTACGCTGGAAAATGTCCGCTTGTTGACAGATAAATTGAATCAGAAAGACAATACGCTCGGTTTGTTGATGAACGATTCGTCTCTGTATCAGAACCTGAATGCGACAGCAGCTAACGCTGCCAGCCTGTTGAAAGATTTGGAGACCCATCCGAAGCGTTACGTTCACTTCTCATTGTTTGGGAAAAAAGATAAATAACTACGTTATATAGAAATTGTCTAAATAATTTTTAGACTGGTATATCGGATTGTTTATAGGCTAATTCTTTGATATTCAGTAATAGAATAGAGAAGAATTAGTCTTTGTGCGCTCTGCGGTTTGGTTAATAAGACATTGAAAAACAAACCCTTGCAAATTTACAAATGCGTTGTAATATTCATTGCAAAAGCATTAAAAACAAGGTGTTGAAAACCAATATATTATAGAAGCTTGAAAAAAAGCAAGCGAAACGGCATTTGTTTTTGTAGAAATAGATTGCGAACTTTGCTTCGTAGAAGTATTGCTTAAAAATAGAGAGAATAAATATGATTGAGAACAATCAGGCTATTGTATTGTGGCAACGTTGCCTTAACTTTATTCGGGATAACGTTAATACGACAGCCTTTACTACTTGGTTTGAACCTATCGTTCCTGTCAAATACGAGGGGAAGGCGTTGACTATTGGAGTTCCGAGTCCTTTCTTCTATGAATACCTGGAAGAAAAGTATGTAGACCTCCTGCGTGCCGCTATTTATAAAGAAATAGGGGAGGGCACCGAGTTGATGTATTCCATTCTGACTGATAAGACGAATCACATTGCTATTGATATGAAAGGGACAGAACGCTCTGGCGCTTTGCCCCCTCAAAAACCTGTGCATGATGGAAATAAGGCTCCTACATTGTTGCAGGCACCTGTCGTTCAGGATTTGGACCCGCATCTGAACCCGAACTATAATTTTGAGAACTTTATCAAGGGTACAAGCAATGAGTTTTCGCGTACGGTGGCAGAAACGGTGGCACAGAACCCCGCTCGTACTTTCAATCCTTTATTCTTGTATGGACCTTCGGGAGTGGGAAAGACCCATCTGGTCACGGCTATAGGCACGCGTATCAAGGAGTTATATCCTGAAAAAAGAGTGTTGTATGTATCCGCTCATTTGTTTCAGGTTCAGTATACTGACTCAGTACGTACCAATCATTTCAATGATTTCATCAGTTTTTATCAGACGATTGATGTGCTGATAATAGATGATATCCAGGAGTTTGCCGGGATGACGAAGACGCAGAACACGTTCTTCCATATCTTCAATCATCTGCATCAGAACGGGAAACAGCTTATCCTGACTTCCGACCGTGCTCCGGTGATGTTGCAGGGTATGGAAGACCGTTTGCTGACACGATTCAAGTGGGGTTTGATAGCCGAACTGGAAAAACCCGATATCGAATTGCGTAAGAATATCTTGCGCAGTAAGATACGCCGCGACGGACTTACGATACCCGAATCGGTTATCTGTTACATTGCAGAGAATGTAAACGAGAGTGTGCGCGAACTGGAAGGTATTGTAAACTCATTGCTGGTATATTCTATCCAATTGAAGCGAGAAATCAATCTGGAACTGGCTCAGCATATTGTTCAGAAGGCTGTGCGTTGTGCCGAAGTGAAACCGCTTACCGTCAATGATATCATTGAGAAAGTGTGCAAGCATTATCAGATAGATACTTCTGCCATTCATACCAAGACGCGTAAGCGCGAAGTGGTGCAGGTCCGCCAGCTTGCCATGTATCTGGCAAAGAAGCATACCGATGTTTCTTCGGGTAAGATCGGTCAGCTCATCGGGAATAAAGACCATGCCACGGTGCTTCATGCCTGCAAGATTATTAAGGACCAGGTAGAAGTGGATAAGGCTTTCAAGAGCGAAGTGGAAGAAATCGAAGCCAGTTTGCGCCAATAAGGGGTAAGAAAAACAGGTTTAGAGATATTTCTTGGGGAAAAGGGTTGCATATATCAAAAGATTGTTGTACCTTTGCACTCGCAATAAACAAAAGGGGTTCCGTAGCTCAGCTGGATAGAGCAACGCCCTTCTAAGGCGTGGGTCGAGCGTTCGAATCGCTCCGGAATCACAGAAATCAGCAAGTAGTTTTTTCTATTTGCTGATTTTTGTTTTTATGCCTTTTTGAAACTTATCCTCTTCGGAATGTTTAACGCTGCCCCGTTTTTAGGCAAAAAGAAAGCGCGAAACCTTGCGGAATCGCGCTGAGAAACATTTATTTAGATATAAATTATACTCCTAACACAATGTTTGCGTCTATATTCAATTTTTGGCTAATAGCTCTGGCAACCTTCAATGTCGGTTCGCATTTTCCGGAAATATAATCGCTCAGGCGTGAAGGACTTATTCCAATCAGTTTTGCCAACGATTTCTGGTTGAGTCCCATCTCATACATGCGAAGTTTAATGACATCGACAAGCTTAGGTTCTTCCAATGCAAAATGCTCATCCGAATAGTCGGCAACAAGATTGGAAAGCAGTTCCAGTTCTATGCTGTTCGGGTCATCCAACGGAGTTTCGTCCGTCACCAAAGGGAGTAATTCTTCTACCCTTTTCACTGCCCATTCGTATTGGGTTTTGTTTTCTATCTTTGTCATAGCCTTATATTTTAGAACAATCTACAATTTTATCATATTCTGAATGAGTGCCAATGAACCGAATATAAACAAATTTAATAGTGAACTTTATCACAACAATCAACCTGTAATTATTCCCTTTGATGTTGAAGACGTAATGCTGGTTTCCTACGTTATCAACGCTATTAAAGGTCTTTTTTACATCAGCAAAACAAGTCCATTGACTCCTTTTTACGATAGTTGTCCACTCTTGTAAAGCGACCTTAGCGTCAGGATGCGCTTCTGCATATTCTTTTAATGCTTGTTCTGTAAATATTCGCATTGCAATTCTATCTTTCAGTGCAAAGGTACAAATACAATTCTACTTTTCAAAATTTTATTTTGATATATAAAACTTAGAAGAATAGCGATACCCCGAAAGATACCGCTATTTTTTTGTTTGTATGCCTCTCTCCGATTACCCTTACCCTCTTCTTCGGAATTCGGCACAGACAATAGCTGTGGCGATGGCTACATTCAGTGATTCGCTGGTTGTTCTTCCTTGCGGATAGTTGGGGATATAAAGACGGTGGGTGATTTGTTGGGCAATCGACGGACTGATGCCGTTTCCTTCGTTTCCCATGACAATGATTCCATTCGTGGATAAGGTTTCCTCGTACATGTTGTTCCCGTCTAAGAACGTGCCGAATACAGGTATGTTGGCTTGGGCTTGCTGACGGATGAACTCGGGCAAGTCGCAATAATGGAATTTCACGCGCGCAATGGCTCCCATGGTTGCCTGTACGGTCTTCGGATTGTAAATATCGGCTGTGCCTGGTGAGCAGAAAATGTGTTCGATGCCGAACCAGTCGGCTACTCGTGCGATCGTGCCTACGTTGCCCGGGTCTTGTACATCGTCCAGTGCTAAACATAAACTCTGCGCTGTCAGGTTCTCGTCCATTGTGTAATGAGGTTGTTCGAATACAGCCAACACCTCTTGCGGTGTTTTCTGCAGGCTGGCTCTTGACAGTTCGTCCGCGCTGACGGCGATGATTTCGTCCGCATGAATCCGGGGGTGTTGTTCCAGCCATTCTTCGGTGCCTACAATAAGTCGGCACGTGAAATGTCCTAACAGGTCGCCTACCAGTTTAGGTCCTTCCGCAATGAAGGCTTCTTCCGTCTTTCTGTTTTTTTTCAACTCAAGCGAGTGGATGTATTTGATTTTGTTTTTACTAAGCATGTCCGTTCCGAATAAAAATAACAAATATTACAGACAAAGCTAAGAAGATATTTTCAATTATTCTCTATCTTTGCAGATAAAATTTGTATTCCTTCGGGCTTGATATATGAAAAAAACAGTTGTCATAAAATTCCTACTACCGGTTGTCATGGCGTTATTGGCTGGATGTTCGGTCAATAAGTTCATACCCGAAGGGAGTTATCTGTTGGATAATATCAAGATAGAATCGGACAACAAAGAAGTCAAGCCGTCGCAGATGAGCCAGTATGTGCGCCAGTCATCCAATGCCAAATGGTTCAGCCTGGTCAAGCTCCCGATGTATATTTATAGCGCTTCGGGGTTGGATTCGACGAAGTGGATGAACCGTTTTTGGCGGAAGATAGGCGAGGCGCCTGTCATTTATAATCGCGGGGAAGCACAGGAAACGCGCGACGAGATAGAGAAGGCCGTGCAGAATATGGGTTATATGGGAGCCGTTGTCGATATGCATGAAGTGCCGTCGGGCAACCGGATGAAGGTGTATTATTCCATCCGTTCGGGAGAGCCTTATAGCATCGACCGTCTGACATACGATATCCAGGACCGGAAGATAGCGGATTTCCTGGCAAAGGACTCGGTGCATTCCCGGCTGCATACAGGGATGCGTTTTGATGTAAACGTACTGGATGAGGAACGCCAGCGCATCACGCAGTATCTGCAGAACCGGGGGTATTACCGTTTCAATAAAGATTTCATTACCTATCAGGCAGACACGATGCTGAATACGCATAAGGTGGGGCTGACCCTGAAATTGTCGCCTTACCGGCGCACGAAAGAAGATGCGCCGCAGCCTCATAAGCAATACACATTGCGCAATGTGCATTACGTATTGGGGGTGGATTTTTCCGAATTGTCGGAAGATGCCTTGCGTGGACTTGACTCAATCTGTTCCGATGGGGTAGGGCTGTATTATGAAGGCAAGTCTTTCTTGCGTCCGAAGGTAGTGACTGATTACAATTATTTGCATCCGGGCGATATGTATCGCAGCCGGAATGTGCAGAATACTTATTCGGCGCTGGCACGCCTGTCGATTCTGAAATATTCGAATATCCGTTTCGATGAGGTGTATGAGCCCGGCGATTCTGCCCGTCTGGATGCCTATGTCTTTTTGTCGAAGAACAAAAACAAGTCATTGTCGTTCGAGATAGAGGGTACTAACTCGGCAGGTGATTTAGGGGCTGCCGCTTCTGTATCCTATACCCACCGCAATTTGTTTAAAGGGTCGGAAACATTTACCTTTAAATTGCGCGGGGCATACGAGGCGGTCAGCGGGCTGGAAGGGTATGCCAACAGCCATTACATGGAATACGGTGTGGAGAGCAGCATCAATTTTCCGGAGTTCATGTTCCCTTTCCTGTCTTCCGATTTCAAGCGCCGTATCCGGGCAACTTCGGAGGTCAGCGTGAAATATAACTGGCAGATTCGTCCGGAGTTCGAACGTACGCTGGCTTCGGCTGCCTGGAGTTACCGGTGGTCACGCAGGGGGAAAGCCACGCATCGTTTCGACCTGCTGGACATCAACTATATTTATATGCCTTATGTCTCGGACGCGTTCAATGAGTATCTCGACCGTATGGACCAGATCAATCCTTTGTTGCGCCACAGTTACGAAGATTTGTTCATTGTCCGTATAGGCTATACCTATACTTATAACAGTGCGGGCGGGGATGCCATGCAGGCTGCCAAGCGAAATTCTTACTCTATCCGTTTCAACATCGAGGAGTCGGGCAACCTGCTTTACGGGCTTTCGCGCCTGGTGCATAAGAAACCGAAATACGGGGATGCCTATCAGTTGGCGAATATCGACTTTGCACAATACGTAAAGATGGACATCGACGTGGCAAAGAATTTCGTGATTGATGACCGGAATTCGCTGGTGCTTCATGCCGGACTGGGTATTGCCTGCCCGTATGGCAACTCGAAGAGTTTGCCTTTCGAGAAACTTTACTTCTCGGGTGGAGCCAACAGTGTGCGCGGCTGGCGTGTCCGTTCGTTGGGACCTGGCTCTTACCGGGGAGACGGCAATACGATTGATTATGTCAACCACACGGGCGATATCAAACTCGACCTGAACATAGAATACCGCACGTACTTGTTTTGGAAACTGAACGGTGCCGTCTTTATCGATGCCGGTAATGTGTGGAACATCCGTGCGCAAGGAGAACAGACCGAAGGTGTCTTCAAGTTCAACCGCTTCTACAAGCAGTTGGCAGTGGCATACGGGTTGGGTATCCGGTTCGACCTTGATTTCCTGATTCTGCGTTTCGACGGAGGTATGAAGGCTATTAATCCGATGTATGCGGGCAAGGACCGTTATCCGATTGTCTCGCCTGATTTCAAACGGGATTTTGCTTTCCATTTTGCGGTGGGCTATCCTTTCTGATTTATTCTACTTAACAATATATCAAACAACAGTATGGACGATATTAAACATGTGTATACGAAAGAGGAACTACGCGAACTGGAGAACTGGTTCGAAGGTAAAGAGCTTCCACAAAGTTTAAGGCTGGACAAGGCTACTTATATTCCTAATCTGAAAGATACCTTGTCGCGTTTATGCCAGCAGGCAGATGTGTGTTACGAAAATCCAAAGATGCAAGGATGTATCCTTTTGCTGGAACGTATCAAGGCAAAACTGGAGGAATAAGAATGTGGAAAAAGGAAGAGTGAAGAACGGTCGGTATAAGGAAATTGCCTGGCTCTTCACTCTTTCTTCTTTTTTATTGGTCGAAATGTTGTTTGCGAAGCGTGTCTTTCAGCACTTTCGACATGGCTTCATTGCCTTCCCGCGTGTAGCGGATGTCGGTGAAAATCTGCGCCAGGGTTTCTTTCTGGTTGATTTCGATAAAGTGCTTGTTTTCGGGCAACGACTCCTTGTAGGCATAAATGCGGTCGATGTCCTCTGGGGTATAGTCGTGATATTGCTCTTCATGGATGATGCCTTCCAGGGGAAGACGGTCGGGCTGAGGCGGACATTCGTCGGGATAGCCCACGGTGATGGTTGCCAGCGGGATGACCAGTTCGGGCAGGTTCAGCACTTCGATAATCTGGTCTGGGTTATAGATGGTGGTGCCCAGGAAGCAGGTGCCCAGTCCGGCAGCTTCGGCAAGGGTGCAGAAGTTCTGTGTCAGCATGATGGCATCGATGCTGGCGTTCATAAACGAGAGCAGGTTGTCGTATCCCGGTTCGGCTTTGCGCTGGCGGCACCATTTGCTGAAGCGGTTGAAGTCGGCGCAGAAGGTCAGCACCACGGGAGCTTCGGTCAGCATCGGCTGGTGGAAGTGTGCGGGTGCCAGCCGTTCTTTCATGGCCGGGTCGCGGGTGATGATGACACTGTAAAGCTGCATGTTGCCCATGGTCGGGGCGCGGAAAGCTTCTTCCAGCAGTCCGTTCAGCAAGTCGGACGGGATGTCGTCTTGCTTGTACTTGCGTATTGTACGTCTGTTTTTGATAGAATCCATAATTCGATAGGTTTAGTTTGCAAGCAAAGTTAGGAAAAAAACTCGATACTCCGTGCGGTTGGGCATTGTTTTCAGCCCTGTTTTGTTTCCCGTATGATTCTTGCCGGAACGCCTCCTACAATGACATTGTTTGGGTTTCCGATACGGCTTGCCTGCATACCTTGAGGTCGGATGCCTGAAATACGCCGAAACCTTCCATCGGCATTTCAACTCCGCTATGCAATCGAATTGAAAAGAATGCCTATACGGATTCAGCTTGACAGGCAAGTTGATACGGAGGAGATTCAAGTCCAATCAGTCGTGCAATCGGTCTCACCGAAAGGGTAAAGTAATTGCGTCGGGCAGGACAAATAATAGCCTTGCCCGATGCAGCTGTTTGTTGTGCCCGACCCGGTTAATCAGGACTGGAGTTGTAGCCTGTCGGGATTGCAGTACTTCTATAGCAAGGACTGCAGTCCTTGCCTGTTGCGACTGGGCGAGTACTGGCTTGCATGGTACAATGCAAGCAGCAATACACGGAAAGATGACAGCATTCTATTGTCTTTTTCATCTTGGTTATAAGCTCCTGCCTAAGCGGTAGGCTTGCTGCGGATAATCCGTGTTGCGTACGCTTCCTGCCGTCCATACCCCTGCTGCCACCACTTCGCCCACACTGGTCCAGCCGAGGTAATCCATCAGTGTATGATAATGCACCAGCATCGGTTCCGCCTCTTTCCGGGAAGTGTCGGCGTATGTCATCAGGAAAGCGGCTTTCTTGTGCGCTCCTTTAATCTGTCCGTTGATGGCATAGAAGCGGTCTATCACCCGTTTCATCTGTGCCGAGATGCTGAAATAATACATCGGTGTGGCAAACACTACCATATCCGCCTCGATAAGGCGGGGACGTAGTTCCTGGAAGTCATCGTTGAAGATGCAAGGTCCGTCCATGCCGCACCGGTTGCAGGCACGGCAGGGTTCCACCTGTTTGAAGGCACAATCGAAACGGAACACTTCGTGCCCTTTTTCTTCCGCGCCCTTGATGAACTGTTCTGCCAGATAAGCGGAATTTCCGTTCTTACGGGGACTGCCCGTCAATACTACTATCTTCATTTTATCTGTTTTTGATTCGTTTCCGTTCAGATGATTGAAAGCCTGTACCAGCCCGGTGCCGGCAAGTGCCGTACCCAGGGTGGTCAGTACAGACTTTTTTAAGAAATCGCGACGCTCCATACGCTCAACTTGTTAAAGTCCGGTCATCTTCTCCTGGTCTTCGGGATAACGTCCACCCAGGATTTCAATGCTGTCCAGATGCCGACGGATGTCTGCCAGTTCTTCAGCCGTGAAGCTGATGTCAGCCCCTCCGATGTTCTCCTTGATACGTTCGATGCGCTTGCTTCCCGGTATGGGAACAATCCACGGTTTCTGAGCCAATAGCCAGCCGATGGCGATGCGGGCAGGAGTGGTCTCTTTCCGCTTTGCCAGCTCTTCCACATACTCTACCAGCTCCATGTTGTGCTTCAGGTTGTCGCCCTGGAAACGAGGAATGACGGAACGGAAGTCGGTCTTGTCGAACTTTGTATCTTTATTGAAACGTCCGGTCAGCATCGCCTTGCCCAGCGGGCTGAACGGTACGAAACCGATGCCCAGTTCTTCCAGGGTAGGCAACAATTCGGCTTCGGGTTTGCGGTACCAAAGGGAATATTCGCTCTGCACAGCGGTCAGGGGACACACGGCATGCGCCCGGCGAACCGTGGCAGGAGCGGCTTCCGACAAGCCCCAGTGCAATACCTTGCCTTCCTTTATCAGTTCGCCTACGGTTTCGGCTACTGTCTCTATCGGCACGTTCGGGTCTACACGGTGCTGGTAATAGAGGTCGATGTGGTCGGTACGCAGGCGTCGCAACGAACCCTCTACCGCTTTGCGGATGGTCTCCGGACGACTGGAAAGCGAAACGGGGCGTGCCGAAGTGCCCAGGTCAGGCGTTTCCGAGAGGTCGTAGCCGAACTTGGTGGCGATGACCACTTTGTCGCGCACCGGCTGAAGTGCTTCTCCTACGAGGTCTTCATTTTTATAATAGCTGTACACTTCGGCTGTATCGAAGAAAGTCACACCCAAATCCACGGCTTCGCGCAGGGTGTGTATGGCATCTTTACGGTCGGGATAAGGGGGATAGCTTTGCGTGAATCCCATACAACCCAATCCTACGGCTGACACTTCCAGCCGGTCTTTTCCTAATGTTCTTGTTTTCATAGTCATTTCTCCTTTCTGTATGTTTTTCCGAAACTGGAACATTTGCCGATGGTCTCGCCTGTGCGCAGGTAGGTATAGTTTGGCATTTCGAACAGTACGGGTTTCAGTTTGTCGTAATCAGGCTTGCCTTTTTCGTTCAGGCAATCCTCATCTACATACGTATTCGTTATCTTGCAGATGAAGTTGTCGAAGGTGTCCGTCTCGTAGTTATCTACTACCTCACATTCCATAACCAGCGGACTCTCGTCGATGACCGGAGTGCCTGCCTCGCCTGAGTGGTAAGCGAACACGTCCGACTTATCGGCTTGCGAGCCGCTGACAGAGCCTACATAGTCGGCACGTTCCAGCATGGCTTCGTTCACCATATTGACCGACACTTTGCCCGTCTGCTTGATGCCTTCGTTGGTATAGTGCTTCTTGAAGAGGCTCAACATGATTTGGTCGTGCCCGATGATGCCCACGTGGGCGACGAGCAGCCAGTTTACTTTTCCGTTTACTTCTGTACCTACGACCACTGCAGGGGTAGGATACAGCGCCAATGTGTTTCCGATGTTCTTCTTCATAGTCTTTCTGTTTTTAGCCTGATGCAAAATTAGGTGGGAACAGGGATAATCTGTGTAACTATATGCTGGTAAAACGTACCATTTTTACTGAAAAAACTTATCTTTGTAAGCGCTGAGCAAAAACTGAAAAACGAAGGATATGAGCAAGATATTGAAAGTAAGAAATGTCAGTGACTACAGCAGTTACCTCGGATGTATCTGTCGTCATCCCTTAGTTTGTGTCATTGATTATGCTGAGGTGTCGCCCATACGTCACAGTCTGAATAACTATAGTGTGTACGGGCTTTTCCTTCGGGACGATGCTGATGTGGATTTGGATTATGGTTGCGGTAAGTACGATTACAATAAGGGAACGCTATTGTGCGTGGCTCCCGGACAAGTGGGTGGCAAGGAGGACAACGGCGAACAGGTGGCGATTACCGGCTGGGCACTGCTGTTCCATCCCGACCTGTTGCATGGCTTTCCTCTTGAGAAACACATCAAGGATTATTCTTTCTTTGATTACCGCATCAATGAAGCCCTGCATACGACCGATGAGGAACACAATATTATGGTTTCCCTGATGCAGCAAATCTGCGAAGAGCTCGGCAAGAAACCCGATGAGCTGCAGAATGCCATCCTCGTCAGTTATATCGAGCTGGCTCTTAACTTCTGCCAGCGTTTCTATAACCGCCAGTTCATTACCCGGAAGGTGGAGAATTCGGACATCCTGGTCCGTTTCAATCGGCTGTTGCGGGATTATTTCGAAGAGAAACTTCAACTTACTCTTGGCTTGCCCACCGTGCAATATTGTGCCGACAAGCTCTGTATGTCGTCCAACTATTTCGGCGATGTGATAAAGAAAACCACCGGTGATACGGCAGGCAATCATATCCGGCGGTTTGTCATCCAGCTTGCCAAGAACGGGCTGGCAGCTGGAGAAAGCATCACCCAGGTGTCAGACCGACTCGGCTTTGAATATTCCCAGCACTTCAGCCGCCTCTTCAAGAAGTATGAGGGCATTACTCCGTCGGAATATTGCCGGACGCTGCATCCCTGACAAACAGCTTTTCGGCATTCTTCCATAGGATGAGGGCGGTTTGCAAGTTCACATCAGTAAGGGCAGATTTCAATGCATCTATACTGAGTTGTCATATTATTTGATTATTTTTGTATCAGGAAGTAAAACTATAACATAATGTCAGACAATACAGAACTTGATATAACATCTGCATTGATACAGATAAGAGATAAATGGGAAAACGGACAGAATCCTTCATTTGAGGATTTATCAGCTTGTGTCTTACAGACCCATCAATATACTCAGACAGCGGCCATAAGAGCCGTCAATCAGTTTGCTACTATGCGTAATTGGTTAATTGGATGCTATATTGTCGAATATGAGCAAAAAGGGAAAGACCATGCCCAATATGGGGAGCGGTTGCTTAAACGTCTTGAAGAAAGGGTTAACCGCAAAGGTTTGAATGAAACGCTTTTTAAGAGCCTGTTTAAATTTTCCGATAAAGTCATATTGTCAGGTCTCTTTTGAGTTTGTTTCCGGTCTGTTTTCCCGATTTTATGCGTCAGATAGCCCGCTATCCTCCTTATAAAATCAAGAAAACATCCTCGAAAACAATTCTCAAAATAAACCTGAGCAAAATTTAAACAGGCTCTAAGGTTTCCCGTCTGTTTTATATAGAATATCCACAAATCGGTACTCTGTTTGATACTGGAAAAAGTGCGATGCTGTCGCACAAATCTGAGACAAGTACGACAGCGTCGCACCAATTTGTGACTCCTCCTGAAAAAATAGTCAGTCGTCTGTCTTTCTCTCATATTCGGGAAATAATGACAGAAAAAGATCCGTTAGGTCGTTTCTTTTATGAAACAGAATGTATAAGAGGATGTTGGTCGGTAAAGGAACTTCGTCGGCAAATGTCAACTAATCTGTATTAAAAGAAACTTAAACGCTAGTCTCTTCCCGGACTAAATTTGTCGATAACTGTTTGGGATATACCTTCAAACAGGCTTTCGGCATTCTTCCACAGAAACCTGTCGGCATATCCTGCCAGTTCCTTGTCGGCGGCAAGTGTCTGCTTCAATCGTCGCAGGTTGGCTTGCAAGATGGCATCGGGCAGGTAGGGGTAATCCGAACCGTAAAGGATGTGTTCGGGGGTAGTAATCGTAAGCAATGCGCGTAATACCTCTGTTGTCGGATTGCCTGCCAGGTCGAAATAAAGACGGGACAGGTTGCCTTCCCAATCAACGGGCTGCATATAACCCTGCTTTACCATTGCTGGAAGGATGGGCTTCATGCGAGGCAGGGCTAAAGGCAGGAACGAGCCGCAATGGGGCACGACTACTTTCAGATTCGGATAACGCACCAATACGTTGCGTGCCAGCATATTCACTACCGCACGGGTAGTTTCTGCCGGATATTCGTACATGGCAAGCGGCGTGATAGCTATTATCTTTTCCGGATAAGGTGTAGGACGGTGTGGATGGATGATAATAACGGCACGACGCTTGTTCAGAACTTCCATCAGCGGGTCCAACGCTTCATCGCCCAAGTATTGTCCCCGGCTGTTGGTGGCAAGTTTGATGCCGTCAGCCTTCAAGGTATCGAGCGCATAGATGGCTTCACGGATGGCTGCATCTACATCGGGCAAGGGCAGTGCAGCACAGAACTTGAACCTGCCGGGATATTGCCGTTTAATCATTGCTGAAATCTCGTTTACCCGACGAATGCATTTGGCACTTTCTTCTACCTTATTATAATAAGGTTGTGGAGCTGGCAGGGTAAGCACGGCGGTACGGATGCCGGCACTGTCCATAAAGGCAATGTGCCGTTCCGCGCTCCATGTGGGCAACGGGAAAGTTTCCTCCAGTTCCGCACCGTGTGCCTTCAACACTTCGGTGTATTCGGGCACGATGATGTGGGTATGGACATCCACCGTCTGTGCCGATAAGGGAAAGACGGTCAATGCCATACCAACTATTCCTATGGAAATTTTCTTTTTCATCAGTGATTCAATGAAGGTGTGACGGTCACATTGGCATTTCCCAAGAACCGCGTGTGTCTACTCCTGTTTCTTCTGCTGTTTTTTCCATCAGGTTCATTTCCTCGGAAGTCAGAGAGATTTGTGTTGCTTTGACCGCATCCTGCACTTGCGATACTTTGGTTACTCCGATAATCGGTGTCGTGCCTTTGGCTATTGCCCAAGCCAATACTACCTGAGCAGGCGATACATTGTATTTTTCACCGATGCGGCGCATTACGCTTACCAGCTTTTCTATCTGGGGCAACATCGGATTGTAAGTGTCACCGCGTTGGCTGCCTGCTGGCAACGGATGTTGTGTATCGTATTTACCGCTCAATGCTCCTTGTTCCAGTACCATATACGACCAGAAATCAATGCCTTTCTCTTTGCAATAATCCAGGATACCGGCTTTTTCCGATGAGCGGTATAGCAGACTGTAATGGTTTTGTATGGCTGATACATGCACTCCTTCGGCAGACAGAATTTCTTCTGCCCGTTTGATTTGTTCCAGGTTATGGTTGGAAACACCTACATGGCGGACTTTTCCGCTTTTTACCAGAGGTATGAGATAAGGGGTCCAGCGTTCTACGTCGGCTGGGTTATGTATCCAGTACATATCAATGTAGTCTGTACCGAAACGTGACAGGCTGCTTTCACACATAGCCGCTACCGGATTTGCAGCTGTTTCATCGGCTATCTGGGGCGTGAATTTGGTGGAAATGAATACGTCCTCACGCTTGCACTGTTTTGTAAATGCACTCAGGATACTTTCGGATGCGCCCATGCCATAGACTACAGCCGAGTCCCATCTGTTCAACCCGTTCTTCATGGCTTCTTCGAATACAGGCCGCAGTTCTTCAACACCTACATGATTGCCAAATACTTGGTCGCCTCCAGCCATTCCTTTGCCCCACGACCATGTTCCCAATACGATATTCGGAAAATTGTTCTTCTTCATACTATATATGTATTTAAATTAAATGAATTAAAATCGGATTTTATTCTTCGCGGTTTGCACCAAGCTCTTCCAGCCAGGCAGATATACGTGTCTCCATATCGCCCAGTGAACTGGAAGTAAGCAACAGAGATTCTTCGAACGTGGCATCAGGTACCAGCGAGACAGCATCTCTTTCGGATGTACTGATGCCGCTGCTTCCGCTGCTTGCGAATAAGGCAATGTGCTTTCCAGTCAACAGACTTGAATGATTGTGCAGGAATGTCTGCATCGGGGTAGCCATGTGTCCGAACCATATCGGGTAGCCCACAAACACGATGTCATAATCTGCAAAGCTTTCCACCGAGGTGGTGATTGCCGGATAATTGCCTTGCCCGATGGCATCCAGTTCATCCTGCGCCCGATCGAGCATGGCGTTGTAATCATTCTCGTAAGGCGTTTCCGGTTCTACTACTATTATGTCACAGTTCAAGGCAGACTGGATAGTCTGTGCCATACGTTCCGTGTTGCCTGTACGCGAGCAATAGACGACAAGGTAATGTCCGTCCGTTCCGTCCTCATTGCCGCTTGGCTCGTTTTCGTCATTGTCTTCATTGTTTTCGCCTTCCTCATTTCCTCCGGGCACAGTCTGTTCTTGTCCGTCAGCCAACGGCTCGTCTTCGCTGCACGCGGTTGTAGAAACAAGGATTGCCAGCAACATCCATGGAATTAAAAATAACTTTTTCATACTTCCTTTCTTTTATTTGTTTTCGATATTGCAAAGATACGGTGACAAGAAGTCCGGAGAGATAACCAAATTCTCTGTATTTGTAACAATCTTACAGAATATGTAAGCGCTATACTTGAATAGGCATAAAAACAACATAAGGATAAAGAGGTGTACCTATCTATTTGAGCCGTACACCAACATCCCTTTGAGCTTGACAACAACTTTAGCTTATTGTTTACCCTGTAACTTTGCAACCGTAAAACAAAATGATTTAATCTATGGACAAGAAAACAATCGTAGTGGTAGGAGCCGGACAGGGTTTGGGCAACCACGTAGCTAAAAGATTTGGCAAAGAGGGATTCCGTGTCGTGTTGATGGCACGTAATGAGAAATCCTTGGAGAGTTACCTGCAAGATTTTATGGAAGAAGGCATTGAAACATACGTCTATGTGGTGGATGCTGAACAGCCGGATACACTGACAGCAGCTTTCAAGCAGGAAAAACTGCAATTCGGCACACCTGATGTCCTTGTATATAATGTCGGCATCACAACACCTGACGAAAAAGGAAAAATAGACAATACCGAATTGATGCGTCACTATCAGGTGGATGTGGCAAGTGCTTACCATTGCGTATGTCAGGTGGCAGATAAAGGATTCGGCAAGAAGAACGGCACAATAATAGTGACGGGCGGCGGACTGGCTTTATATCTGAATGCGGCTTATTTGCCTTTGTCGCTTGACAAGGCGGCACTTAGGGCGATGGTATATGCCTTGCATGAGGATTTAGCTTCCAAAGGAATCTTTATCGGCACAGTAACGGTGTGCGGAGCTATCGGCGGTGATGAATTCTTTGCACCCTCACGGATTGCAGAAGCCTATTGGACAATGTATAATCAACGGAAGAACTGCGAAACAGTTTACAAGTATCCGGAAGTCAAACAATAAAAAAGAAAGCTTTTATGAAAACAAGAAAACTTAGAGATTTGGAAGTTTCCGCCATCGGTATGGGATGTATGGGGTTCAGTACTGCTTACGGACAGACACCGACAGAAGCGGAATCAATCAGGCTGATGCGCAAAGCTCATGAAATGGGTTGTACTTTTTATGATACGGCGGAAATTTATGCCACATACCGCAATGAAGAATTGGTCGGCAAGGCATTAAAGCCGATAAGGAATGAGATTATCCTGTGCAGTAAGTTTTCGCCGGTCGCACTTCCTGGTCAGGAAAACATTGAGGGAGGAAAGCTGAGCCTGAACGGAGTCAGAACAGCCGTGGAAGAAAGTCTGAGGCGATTGCAGACAGACCATCTTGATTTGTATTATGCCCATCGCGTGCCACAGGAAATAGATGCAGAAGAAATGGCTTCATGGTTCGGAACGCTTATTAAAGAGGGCAAAATACTTGGCTGGGGCGTATCAGAGGCGACAGCGGAACAGATAAGCAAAGCGAATGCTGTCACGCCACTGACTGCAGTACAAAGCGAATATTCAATGATGGCCAGGCAATGGGAGAATAATGTTATTCCCTTATGCCATGAACTGGGCATCGGCTTTGTTGCCTATTCTCCTATGGCTGGAGGACTTTTAAGCGGGAAATATACTCCACAGATTGAATACAAGGGCGATGACATCCGTCGTGTCATCTCGCGATACAAACCTGAGAATGTGATTTCCAACCAACCTATTATAGACCTCGTAAAATTATATGCTCGGAACAAACAATGTACCTCGGCGCAAATATCATTAGCATGGGTTATGAAAAACGAGCACGTTGTTCCTATTCCCGGTATGCGCAGCGAACAACGTATTGCGGAAAATCTTGGGGCGGCAGAAATTGTTTTGTCTGACGAAGAATACGCAGCTTTGACAAAAGAACTGGACAAACTGAAAGTATATGGTGAACGCACGGATGAACAGATTGCCGAATTGGGAGAACTGCGGACAAAACTGTATGGTGGCTCCGGAGTGCATTTCAAAAAACAAACGTAACATATAAAAGTTGCCTGATAAGGGGAAAAGCTTGTTTCATTGGTGGTAAATGTTTAATTTTACATCGTTATGCTCAAAGAATCACAAATATATAAATATTGGGACATTGTATACAGCTGCTTTGTACCCCACGAGATGTTGTCAGAATACCGTATGCCTGTCCATGTCCTTATCTATGTCTATTCCGGAGAAATGCAGGTTGATGACGACGGGCATATATTGAAGGTCAGCGCAGGCAATTATGTTTTCCTTAAACGCGATCACCAAGTGAAACTGTTGAAACAGATGGCAGAAGACAAACCTTATAAAGCGATTAGCATCCGTTTTGAGCGTAGTTTTCTGCGTGACTTCTTCAGCCAATTGGATAAGAGCGCATTACCGACAAAAGCGAAACGCATTCGTGAAGCCGCCGTACTGTTGCCTCAAACGCCATCTCTGAAAAGTCTGTTTCTTTCACTTTTTCCCTACACAGATGCGAATGTCAAGCCCAGAGATGAAATTATCCGTCTGAAAATGCAGGAAGCCCTCTATTGCCTGCTCGAAATTGATGAACGTTTCTATCCGACATTGTTCGATTTCAACGAAGCGTGGAAGATTGATTTGTTGCCATTTATGGAAGCAAACTATACGCAGGATATGACGTTGGAAGAATTTGCCACCTATACAGGGCGCAGCCTTGCCACATTCAAGCGTGACTTTGCCAAAGTAAGTGACCTCTCACCGGAGAAATGGCTTATCGGGAAGCGGCTCGACAAAGCATACGAACTGTTGTCGCATGGCAATGTTAAACCGTCTGATGTGTATATAAAAGTAGGTTTCAAGAACCGTTCCCATTTCTCCAGTGCCTTTAAGCGGAAATTTGGAATTTCTCCAGGAGGAGTAGCTGTGAATAGTTTTCCCATCAACAGCCTCATTTCAGCAACATGACGATGCTTCCGCCGGTAATCAGCAGTGCACCTATCACTACGCGCAGATTGACTTCCTCCTTCAGAAACAGAAATGACAGGACGATGGTAATAACCACGCTCAATTTGTCTATCGGAGCCACCCGAGATACATTGCCGGTCTGTAAAGCCTTGAAGTAGAACAACCATGACAGGCCTGTGGCAGCACCGCTCAGAATCAGGAACAATCACGAGTGGCGGGGAATATCTCTTATCTCTCCTGCATGTGAGCCGAACAGGACAATGCCCCATGTGATGCAAAGAATGACCGCGGTACGTATGGCAGTTGCCAGGTCTGAATTAATGTCCTTTACTCCTACTTTGGCAAAGATGGCGGTCAGTGCGGCGAAGAAAGCCGACAGCAAAGCATAATATTTCCACATAATTCTTTTTCCGGCAAATATAGTTGATAATTCTATAGAAATCTTGAAGATTGGGTAGGGAATTCATCCATTTACAAGTCGGTCAGTATCTATCGTGTGTATATTGCATACTATACATATCAAAACCGTCAGTCCAATAATTTCGTTTGATTTCATTCAGGGTAAATCCTTGTTTCTCATAAAATTTATATGCCACTTGTGACGTTCGGACTGTTATTTTTTTAATGCCGGGAATTGCTTTCAAAATATCAATTCTGTATTTCAGCAGTTTGGTTCCTAAAGATTTGCCTTGATAATCCGGATGTATGATGTCCCAACTGATTTTTCCGATAGTCTTGTTTTCCGCGAAGTTTATTCCACCGGCTCCGACCACTTTCCTGTCAACAAGTAAAACATAGTACAATTCTATTTCCTTGTCTAAATAATCGCTCAAATCTTCGGTCTCCTCTTCTGCAAAAGAAGAGGGTGTGTTCAACTTGATTAGGTTTATAACGGCTTCTTTGTCTGTTGCCCTATATTCTCTAATTATAATTGAGTTGTCTTGCTTCATAAAAATCTTGTTTTAACGTAATCTCGCAAAGATAGTGATTTTTAGAAACTAACAAAAAGTTAAGATATGCTTATCATTTCCCCATTGTTTCCTTTACCCTTGCCAGCAGGTTCGGTATGTCCAAGTGCTGCGGGCATTTGGTAAGGCATTCTCCGCAACCTACACACGACGATGCAGGGTCACCCCGTTGGACGGGCGACATCGAAACCGTGTAGTCTGCCATTGCCCGTTGCATATTCTTGTGCAGGATGTAGTTGTTATACACGTAGGCAAAGATGTAGCCGATGGCGACGTTGTGCGGACAGGGTATGCACTGGTAACACCCCGTGCAGTCGATGTGTCCCGGTGCGTGGCGGTAAGCATAGATGGCTGCACCCAACGCCTCGCGCTCGGCAGGGGTAAGCATATTCGGACGGGCCTTGGCGGCATACTTCAGGTTGGCTTCCACATCCGTCATACTGCCCATACCGCTGACGGCCACACTCACTTCGGGTATGTCCCAAAGGTAATCCAAGGCCCACTCCGCATCGGGTTTATGGATGCCGGTAGAGGCAAGCGCCTCGCGCATCGTCTGCGGCAGATTGGCAAGGAATCCGGTGCGGACAGGCTTCATCACAGCCAGCCCCATCCCGTTGGCAGCAGCATATTTCGGTCCCAGCACGCCTGCCTCGTATTCATAATCCAGGTAGTTGTGCTGAATCAGGCAGAAGTCCCACGCCGGCGTATATTCCACCACCTTCTTGAACAGTTGCAGGCTGTCGTGGAACGAAAAGCCCATAAAGCGTATTTTGCCCTGTGCCTTCAGGTTCTCCATCTTTTCGATGAGCTTGTAGGGCAGCACATAGTCTTTCCACGCCCGGTGCATAATCATATGGATGTGGTAGAAATCTATCACGTCCGTGTCGATGGTGCGGCGCGACTGGTCGAAGAATTTCTCAAAGTCATCAGCGCTTTGCATCTCCCACCACGGCATCTTCGACGTGACATACACCCTATCGCGCCAGCCGCCGGCCAATGCTTTCCCTACTGCCTGTTCGCTTTCGCCGCCCATATACACACGTCCCGTGTCGATGTAGTTCACGCCCCCTTCGATGGCACGGCGTACCATCGGTGTGGTTTGGTCAAAGTCCACGTGCCCGTTCTTCATCGGCAGGCGCAACATTCCGAAGCCCAATGCCGACACGTTTACGCCCGTGCGTCCCATCGGGCGGTATTGCATCTGCGGATGATAATTAAGGATGTCTTTCGACAGTTGTTCCTTCACTGCCTGTTTCTCGGCTTCCTGTGCGATGGCTTTCGGACCGGCCATCGCTCCGACTGCTGCGGCAAGCAGCCCGCTCTTGATAAAATCCCTTCTGTCCATATCTTTCCTTATATTTTATTTGTCCAAACCTATCAGCCAGGCAGGATTGCTCCGCACCAGCAGGTCGATGTCGTTTTGAGAAACGCCTGCAGCTTGCAGTTTCAGGATGCAATCCTTCATTCCTTCGATAGGATGCGGCATTACCGCCTGTCCCAAATCCGTAGAGATGAAACTTCGTGTCGGGTCAATCGTTGCAAACGAAACGAAGTCCTCTATGCTTTGCCGTGCATATTGCGGCATTCGGGTTCCTTCGCCCCAAAGGCAGGGCAGGTAGCAATACTCGATGTAGGCACCGAGGTCGATGCATTGTTTGATTTGGTCGGGAGTCATTGTCCAAATGTGAGAATTAGCGTGGGTGACGACAATACGCTTCACGCCGACTTCCTTCGCCTTGCGCACCAGCGTGATGCTTTCTTCGGGCGAAGAATGTCCGGTGGCGAATATGATATCAGCCTCAGCGCATATTTCCATAACCTTTATCACTTCGGGCAACACCTTCCCGTCGCTGTCCAATACGGGAATGCCTTTCTCCTTGCGTCCTTCGCTCCGGTATTGGTAATCGGCGTCCAGGGTCGGCATCCAGATGCAGCGGCACAGACCTCCGCTTGTCTCGACCGCTTTCCTTGCGGCGAACGGATTGACCTTGTCACCGTGTACACGGTTCATACAGAAACTGCCGAAACATTCCGCTCCGGGCAATGCCTGGCGAATGATGTAAGCCCGGTCGTGGCAACTGAAGTCATTGGACTTGAACATTACGGCACGGTAGCCTGCCGCCATTGCATCGCGTGTGAAACCATATTCATCTACCGAACGCTCCCGTGAATCGGGACGGCAATGCAGATGAATGTCGCATACGCCTTTCAGCAGTCCGTCATTGGCAAATCGTTTTTCATCTCTTTGTCCTTGCAGCAGGTCTTGTGCCTGCCCAGGAATAGCCGTGGAAACAAGAATTGCTCCTCCCGTTACAACGGAGGTCTTGATAAAGTCTCTTCTGCTTATTTTTCCCGTATTATCCATCATCTTCTTTGTTTTGTGCAAAGATAACGGAGGGCTGCCTGAAAAGCTGTAACAAATTTACGGTGATTTGTAACCGATTTACCGATTATGAAAAGATGCCGCTGTAGCTTTTGTGCATTTTTTGCGACGATGATGCTTTTTCTGTCGGATAAGTGCTGTCTACGCAGTCGCCGGTGCTTCCAGAAGATTTTTAGTGCTGTCGACGCTGTCGACAATGCTTTCCTCATTTCTGTTTCCCGAATTTCTTTTCAAACAGTTCGGTGTTGCGGTTGCCCCATTCAATCATTGCGTCGATGATGGGAATCAGAGTTCGGCCCAATTCGGTGATGGAATACTCTGAGCGGGGCGGAAGTTCGGGATAGATGGTCTTGGACACCAGCCCGTCTTCGACCAGTTCTTTCAGCTGGAGGTCGAGCACACGGGGAGTGGCTTCGGGGAATATCCTGTGCAGTTCGCTGGGGCGGAGCGGCTTGTGGCGCAATTCGTCCAGGATGCAGGATTTCCATTTCGAGTCTATCAGGCTCATCGTCAGCCGCAGCGGGCAGTCTAAATCGACAGGTATCTTTCGTTCGTACATAAGCGGTCGGGATTAAATCGTTACACCTGCAAAAGTAAGCATAATTGTCCGTAACAGCGATATACCGAATAATTTTTCGGTAGGTGAATAATTTTTCGGTACTTGCAAGCGCGGGGGCTATCCCGTAACTTTGCGCCAGTTAAGGAACCCAATTAAAAATATCACTATGAGAGCAAGTATTGAAGAGTACAAGGCAGTGGAAGAAGCTGCTATGAAGTTTGTGAAGAGCGTGGCAGAAGGAAACAGCCGTTATGCCAAAGAGTTGTTTATCGACGAAGCGGTGCTGTTTGGTTATCTGGACGGCAAGCTGGAGCACGGCAGCATCGAGCAGTTTTACAAGAATGTGGACACAGTAGGGGCAGGAAGTGATTTCAAGGCACGCATCGACGTGGTAGATGTGGAGGAAACGCTTGCCGTGGTCCGTGTATTAGAGGAAAAATGGGGTGGCCGCATCGACTTTACCGATTACCTGTTGCTGATGAAGATGGACGGCGAGTGGAAATGCGTGGCGAAGGCTTACAACCAGAATTCGGATACGATTCAGAAGTAAAGCTTCCCGTGGCAGACGGAATGAGTATGGCAGTCTCTTGTTGTTTCAGGAGGCTGCCATTATTTTATCCCGAATGATTGGAATAACGGGCCTATTCTAATCAGATTATGACGAGAATAGATGCAGGGAATGATGATAGGACATTATGGATGAAGCGGGCCATAGAAATAAGCTGCCGTAGCGCCGCCATCTACCAGAAAGTCTGCTCCGGTGATGAAAGCTCCCCGATTGCTCATCAGGAGCTCTGCCACATTTGCCACTTCGTCTGCCGTACCGGGTCTGCCTGCCGGGCAGCGGGCAAACATATTTTTGTAGAACTCTCCGCGTGGTCCGTTGAACTCGTCAATGGCAAGCGGAGTGACGATAATGCCCGGAGAGATGGAGTTGACGCGTGCTCCGCGCTTGCCCCATCGGACGGACTCAGCCATAACGCGTTTTACGTTACAGCGTTTCGCCAGTTGGTAGGCGTGCAGGGTATCGCGGATATTTTGCGGCTGCAATACATCGAGTGCCAAGAGTTCTTCGGCAGGAGTGATGGCAAGCAGCCGGTCTGTTTCCTCACCGAGTGCCGGCAGACGGTGTCCCGACTGGCTGGAGATGGTTACGCCTGTGCCTCCGCTCTTGATTACTTTTCCGACTTCTTCCAGGAGAACGGCCGTGCCGTATAAATCTACTTTCAGAATGCTTTCTACAGAAGCCTGCGAAGGAGAGACGCCTGCCGCGTTGACCAGCATCGCAATCTCTCCGTAGCGTTGTGCTTCGGCTATCAGGTGAAGGATGGAGGCGCGGGAAGACAAGTCCATTTCTACGGGAACGGCATCAAACCCTGCCTGATTCAGGATGTCGCCCACGGTTTCCGCATTTTCTTTCCGCTTGTCGCCGATTACAATTTTCATTCCATATCCCATCCGGCGGGCGATGGCCATGCCTATCTGTCCCGCTCCGGTAAGTATCATTACGTCTTTATTCATTGCTTTGTTTTTTTAGTCATTCAGATTTTCGAGCCATTTTGTCAGGATTTGCTTGGCCTGTGTCCGCGCGTTCTGTGCGGTGTTGCCGCGTATGGCCAATCCTTTCAGCACTGTAGCACCCCCGCAAGCATTTTTCAGCTTACGTTCCGTGCCCGACAATCCGCTGCCTTCGTGGGTACAAAAGGGAACGACTGTCTTTCCTGTCCAGTCGTGTTTCTCGATGAATGTATAGACCGCCATCGGCATATCACCCCACCAGTTGGGATAACCGATGAATATCACGTCATAATCTTCTACTTTTATGTTTCCCTTGACGGCAGGGCGGGCATTCTCGTTTTTCTCCTTCTTTGCCACTTGGGTACATTCCGTGTAGTCTTCGGGGTAGGGAGTAACGGGTTCGATATGGAAAAGTGTGCCGCCGGTTTCTTCCGCTATCATTTCTGCTACGATGTGCGTGTTTCCTTTTTCAATGTAGCCTACGGCATAATTCTCTCCGGCACGGGAGAAGAAAGCTACCAATACTTTTTCTGTTTTCATTTTCTCTAATTTGTTTTGTGCCTGCGACGTGAAGGGGAAAAGAGATGTCAGCATCGCCAGCACGGTCAATATACGGTTTGTCATATACGATGGAATTATATGGAATGATATAAAGTTCTTTTGAAAAACGCTGTCAGCTTTTCCACTGCCGGATTGACTGCCCCCGGTTTGTCATAGAGGTCGATGTGCGAATATCCTTTGACGGTGAAAACCTCCTTGTCCTTGCCGGGCAATGCGTCATAGATGCGTTTGGTCTGCCATTCGGAGTCTGCTTTCTCGCCTACTACGAGCAGTACGGGTTGGGTCAGCAGGTAGATGTTCTCGATAGCTGAAAATGCCATCTTCGTAGCTTGGCTGCGGAGGAAAGATACCTTGCGCACGGTTATGCCGCTTGCCGTATCAATGGGTGTCACGGTGTATGCTTCCGTTTGGGGCGCTCCGGGTAAACCGTCGTTTTGCGTTTGTGCCACGGTTCCCGATGCGGCAATGCACAGAAGCCAGGCAGATAATAGGATGGTTTTCTTCATGTTTTGTTGATTCTTTTTGTTTCCATTGCAAAGTTATCCCAAACTTTACAATTGACACTTATACAAAACACGGTAGGGCTTCACCAATTCACAGATTTTACCTACACCGTTTTTCAGCGTATATTCAGTTGCCCCGAATGTGATTCTTGAAGGTTTTGACTTCAGGCGTTTTTCAGGCTGGCACGGATGCGGCTCAATGACTGAACTGTAATGCCTAAATAGGAGGCTATGTATTTCAGCGGGATTGCCCCAATCACCTCCGGATATTCTTCCAGCAGGTTTAAATACCTGTCGAAAGCATTCTGACGCCACATCTGGATGTGCCATCTTTCGTAAAGCAGTATGAATTCTTCGACGATGCTTCTCCCTAAATTGGCAAAGCGCAGAGAGGTTTCGAACAGCCGGCTCAACTGTTTGCGTGAAACGCAAATGGCTTCGCTGTCGGTGATGGACTCGAAGAAAAGGCGTGAAGGTTTCTGGTGCACATATCCCCAGACGGAAAAGGTGATTTCACCCGCCACGCTGAACCATATCGTAGCTTCTTCTCCATCGTTGAAGCAATATTCCCTCCATATTCCCGACTTGATGATGAATATGTTGTCGTCCACTTCGCCGGCCCTGACAATGCAAGTACCGGCACAGAACTTCTTTGTCTTGCCAATGGACTGGAGCGCACATAAGTCTTCGTCGGTCAACGAATGTTTGGCTTTCAGTCTTTCCTTCCACATTTCTTTATCCATATTGCGATGTCTGTTTTGTTACTAACCAAGATGCTTTTTTCCTTACAATGATGAAGCAATAAAACAATGTCACAAGCTCTGACAGGGGTATGACAAGCCATATACCTGTGTTTCCGAAAATCAAAGGTAATATAAAAATGCCAATAACCACCAATAACAACCCCCGCATCAATGAAATGACCACCGAAGTCCTAGCGTCGCCCATAGAGGTGAACAGGCTGGACGACAAGATGTTTTGACCGTTAAAGAAGAAGGCAAAGGCCACATACGTCGCACCGGTAACGGCAATGGCTTTGATGACTTCCACATCGCCGGCATCTGTGTTTCCGAAGAAATGACCGACAAGAAAAGTTCCGCCCCAAAACAGCAAGGCAAAAAATATCAGTCCGATGATAAGGTTGGTTCTCCTGCCCAATCGGATAGTGGCTCTGACGCGCTCTTTGTTTCCTGCGCCATAGTTGTATGACAGTATCGGGATGATGCCGTCAGACAATCCTACATACAGTTGTACTCCCAGATACAGCAGGTAGTTGACCGAGGTGAATGCCGCGACACCGCTTTTCCCGAACAAGTCCATCATGACATTATTGAAAAGGAAAACGGTGATGCCTGCCGATAGTTCCGACAATCCTTCGGACGACCCGTTGTATAGCATATTCCATAACAGTTTGTACCGGAATTTCCCTTTACGGAAACTGACAATATTGTCTTTCCTCAACAAGAGGACAGCCATCAGGAGGAGAGGGACAGACAAGGAAATGCCCGTAGCCAGCGCGGCTCCTTTTACGCCTGCCCCCATGACCGCTACCAAAAGATAATCCAGCACAATATTGAGCAGGAGCACCAGCCCCAATAACGACAGAGCCAGATAAGGACGGGCTGTTGCTTTCAGCATATAGTCGCCCAGAAACAGCAATGCCAGTACGGGCAGGAACGGAGAAAGATAACGGATGTAATCCACCGTGTAGTGTTGCAGGTCTGCGTCGGCGCCGAGAAAACGGCTGAGCGGTTCTGCTCCTGCATAACATACAGCGGACAAAACTAACAGGAATACCGCCAGAAACACTCCGGCGGTCCGGAACGAATCGTTGGCAGTAGCGTAATTCTTTTCCCCGAGCGAGAGGCTTACGATTGTCTGGCTGCCGATGCCTACCACCACCGCCAGGGCAGACACGAACGTATAGACCGGCACAAACAGGTTTACGCCTGCCAGGGCGTCCGGACCTACGAAGTTTATCAGAAATAGTCCGTCTACCATCGGTTGGAAACCTATCAAGAGCAGTCCCAGTACTCCCGGTATTCCAAATTGGATGAAAAGCTTGCCGACATTACCGGTTGCCAGCATTTGTTCTTCCTTGCTCGTTTTCATAATTCCTTTGTTTTTATAGATTCCTTTACTACAAAGAAACGGCTTTTATTCTTGATGCCGTTTACCATTAGGGTAAATATTGCCGTAGCCGGAAACGGTTTTCCAGGAAAAGATACAAAATACGGAAATGCTTCACGGAAATACAGATTTTGTGGTTTCTTTTGATGGTCCTATGCGATACTTTTTTATTTTTGCGGTTAGAAAAAACGATGAAAGGAATAAGCAGATGGAAAAGACTTTATTGAACATAGAAACCGTGACGGAGTATGACGATATGTTAGGGGTAGAAACCCTTCACCCGCTGGTGAGCGTGATAGACCTGTCTCGTGCCAAGCCGATGCGTCACATGCGGCATACATTCAGCTTTTATGTCGTGTTCTTGAAAGACGAAAAGAACTGCGACATTATCTACGGCCGTCAGCGCTACGATTACCAGAAAGGTTCTGTGGTTTGTCTGGCTCCGGGGCAAGTCATCGGCATAGAAGATACCGGCGAAGACTTCCAGCCGCAAGGATGGGCATTGTGTTTTCATCCCGATTTGATTCGGGGAACCAATCTGGGGCGTAACATCAAAGAATATACCTTTTTCTCGTATGCTGTCAACGAAGCCTTGCATCTGTCGGAAAGGGAACGGGATACATTCATTGATTGCCTGAAGAAGATACAAGAGGAGCTGGGGCATTCCATCGATCGGCTGAGCAAACGTCTGATAACAACCAATATTGAACTCCTGCTTAACTATTGCCTGCGTTTCTACGAGCGGCAATTCATTACCCGTCAAGATGCCAACCGGGATATCCTGACCCGTTTCGAAGCTTTGCTCGATGCTTATTTCACTGGCGACAATGCCCTGCAAAACGGTTTGCCTTCAGTGAAATATTGTGCCGGCGAGCTCTGCCTTTCGCCCAATTATTTTGGAGACCTTATCAAGAAAGAGACCGGCAAGACGGCGTTGGAGTATATTCAGCGGAAAATTGTCAGTATGGCAAAAGAGCTTTTGCTTCTTCCGTCTAATTCCGTCAGCCAGGTTTCTTATCAGTTGGGCTTTCAATACCCGCAGCATTTCACGCGGGTATTCAAGAAAGCTACCGGAATGACGCCGAACGAATGGCGGGGCAAGGCGGGATGAACAGGCAATCGGTTAATTTTGTGTTATTGTCGCATTTCTCCAAAATATCCTTGGTAGACGACCGGTATGATGCAGAGCAACAGCGGCAGGTAGGGCATTAAGGGAGGAAATGCGCTCACTGCTGGTCGTGGGTGTAATGTTTCCGTAAGGCTTTGGGAGATATGCCAAAGTGTTTTTTGGTATATTTCCCGAAAAAAGAAAGGTTGGGGAAATCAAGTTCCATCGCTATTTCTTTGATAGAAAACTGGGTGTTTTTCAATAAGAATTCAATATCTTTCAAAACAAATCTGTCGATGATTTTCGATGCGGGAGCACCTCCTATTTCCTTGCATATCATCGAAAAATATTTGGGCGAGATACACAACCGGTTGGCATAATAGGAAACGGTACGCGGCTTAGGCTTTAATGAAGATATTAATTCGATAAAGGCATTAAAGAGATTTTCTCCGGCAGAATACTGATAGGGCTTTATCGTGAAAGACTTGTCAATCGTTTCCTTGAACTCATAGATAAAAGCCACCATCAGGGCATCTATAATTTCGTCTGCATATTTCTTTTGGCTTATTTCTTCCAGCCTTGAATGCAGCAAGTCGTAGTAGAGGCAAAAAGTGGAAACTTCTTTTTCGCTCAGCATCGAAACCGGCTTTTTCTCAAATAAGATTTTGATGTCCCAGTAGTTAGTGATTATAGGTAATGTTTTTTTGATGTATTCTGTTGCGATACAGATGCACCGGCACTTAAAATCCTCGCTTAACCATCCTTCATCCAGTATGACATTCGGGGGAGCGGTAAAGAGGTTATTCGTATGTACAATATGGGATACGCCGTTTATGCGGACCGAGACATTTCCTTCCAGGCATAATCCGATGATGTAAGCATTCAGTTCGCTGGCTTCTTTTATATCGAAGTTCGTAAGGTTGTCAATAATTGCCAGGTTCCCATTGTTGTACACTGAATTTGTTTTCAGGTCTTTGTCGTCCAATTTCTTGTTTTTTGGTCTTTCCATAAGGTCTTGTTTTTGTCCATGGCAAAAATACGTATTTTCTTTTACCGGAAGGTGCTGCCTGTTTCTTTTAGATTGTTCCAAAGAGTACTATTCATGTTCTGCAAGCCATGCCGGACGTGTCTTGTCTATAAAAGCTGTATGTTCTAAAAAGATGTCCCGGCTGCTTTTACCTCGATAAGCCGATGTTCCAAAGTTGATAATAAATATTCATAATTTCAGTTTTGGGTTTTTGTTTCCGTTTTAGGACATATTAGAAGAATCTTTTGAGCGCTATTCTTCAATGAAAAGCCTTTTCTTTGCAGATGAAGTAGAACCTGACAGTTGAATAGAATAATAAAACATTGACTTATGTTGCCAGACGAAAATAGTATCAAGAAAAATTGTGAGACGGTTTTTTCAATAATAAACCGTAATCAGCAAGGATGCAAGTTTATGGATTTGCAGAGTGCCTCCCATATAGAGAATATAGATTTGTGTATGGCGCTCATTTATTTGTTGCGGCATAACCGGATTAGTCAGAAATGGAGCCAGAACGGAGTCTTTTATTGTTCCACTGAATCATGACCAGACTTCATCGCTTTTTAGCATGTAAAAAGCTTAATGCTGATACGCATATAAATTGGGAAGGCATTGATGACGTCTGGAAACCGCCATCAAAGCAATTGCTTCCTCCGATGCATCTATCTGCATTTGCTGGAAGATTAATAATCTTACAGCCGGAAGATTAATAATCTTATCGCTTGAAGATTAATAATCTTATCGGAGACGAAGCTAGCTGCTTCGGTGTATATAAGCAACTGATCTTCTCTTATCATCTCCCCGTACACTTGTTTTGTACTTTTATATAAGCTATGTTAAAACATGGATTTTCCAAAAAGAAAACTTCTGAAAAGTTTGTTTATTATCAATGTTTTGTAAATCAATAAATTACATTTTTGTTTTGGAAAACTTTTCTTTCTGTTCATAACTTATGGCTTTTTTATTTTGTCGTCTCGGAAAACATCTTTAGCTTTGTGGTGTCGTTTTACAAATCATAAATATTTTACTACCGTGGAAAAACAGACGTACAGTTACGACGAAGCCTATAAAGCCTCGTTGGATTATTTCAAGGGAGACGAGCTTGCTGCCCGGGTGTGGGTAAACAAGTATGCCGTGAAAGATTCTTTCGGCAATATCTACGAGAAGTCGCCCGAAGACATGCATTGGCGCATAGCGAATGAAGTGGCACGCATCGAAGCCAAGTATCCGAACGGCTTGAGCGCGCAGGAATTGTTCGGATTGTTCGATCATTTCAAGTATATCATTCCGCAGGGAAGCCCGATGACCGGCATCGGCAACAATTATCAGATTGCTTCGCTTTCTAATTGCTTTGTAATCGGACTGGACGGTGCCGCCGATTCGTATGGTGCCATTATCCGTATCGACGAGGAACAGGTACAACTGATGAAGCGTCGCGGCGGAGTGGGACACGACCTTTCGCATATCCGCCCGAAAGGCTCGCCGGTAAAGAACTCGGCGTTGACTTCTACAGGCCTGGTGCCTTTTATGGAGCGTTATTCCAATTCTACCCGCGAGGTAGCGCAGGACGGACGCCGTGGCGCATTGATGATGACGGTATCGATTAAGCATCCCGATTCGGAAGCTTTTATCGATGCGAAGATGGTGGAAGGAAAGGTGACGGGTGCCAATGTGTCGGTGAAACTGGACGATGAATTCATGGAAGCGGCTATCGAGAACCGTCCCTATGTGCAGCAGTTCCCCGTGGATTCGTCTGACCCGATGGTGAAGAAGGAAATCGACGCTTCGGCTTTGTGGAAGAAAATCGTGCACAATGCATGGAAGTCGGCTGAACCGGGCGTGTTGTTCTGGGATACGATTATCCGTGAGTCGGTGCCCGATTGTTATGCCGACTTAGGTTTCCGCACCGTTTCGACCAATCCGTGTGGCGAGATTCCTTTGTGTCCGTACGACTCGTGCCGTCTGCTTGCCATCAACCTTTATTCGTATGTGGTCAATCCGTTTACGCCCGAGGCTTATTTCGATTTCGACTTGTTCAAGAAGCATGTGGCTTTGGCGCAACGCATCATGGACGACATCATCGACCTGGAGCTGGAAAAGATTGAGAAGATTCAGGAAAAGATTGATTCCGACCCCGAAAGCGAAGAAGTGAAGGGAACGGAACGCCACCTGTGGGAAAAAATCTACCGCAAGTCGGGTATGGGACGCCGTACTGGTGTAGGCATCACGGCAGAAGGCGATATGCTGGCCGCTATGGGACTGCGCTACGGAACCGAAGAGGCTACCGAGTTTGCCGAAAAGGTGCAGAAGACCATCGCGCTTGAGGCTTACCGCTCGTCGGTGAATATGGCAAAAGAGCGTGGCGCTTTCGAAATCTACGATACGGAACGCGAGAAGAACAATCCGTTCATCAACCGCTTGCGTGAAGCCGACCCGGAACTGTATGAGGAAATGAAGAAATACGGACGACGCAATATAGCCTGTCTGACCATCGCTCCGACGGGAACCACCAGCCTGATGACGCAGACCACTTCGGGCATCGAGCCGGTATTCATGCCGGTGTACAAGCGTCGCCGTAAGGTGAATCCGAACGATGAGAATGTACACATCGACTTTGTAGACGAGACGGGAGACGCTTTCGAGGAATACCTGGTGTTCCATCAGAAGTTCCTGACATGGATGAAAGTGAACGGTTACGACCCGGACAAACATTATACACAGGAAGAAATCGACGACCTGGTGGCTAAGTCACCTTATTATAAAGCGACATCGAACGATGTGGACTGGTTGATGAAAGTCAAGATGCAGGGACGTATCCAGAAGTGGGTGGACCATTCCATCAGCGTCACCATCAACTTGCCGAATAGTGTGGACGAAGACTTGGTGAACCGCCTGTATGTAGAGGCGTGGCGTTCGGGATGCAAGGGATGTACGGTTTATCGCGACGGTTCGCGTGCCGGCGTGCTGCTTTCCACCAAGAAGAAGGACGACAAGAAGGAGGAGGAATGCCATTGCAAGCCGCCTCAGGTGGTAGAGGTGCGTCCGCGTGTGCTCGAAGCCGACGTGGTGCGTTTCCAGAACAATAAAGAAAAATGGGTGGCATTTGTCGGATTGCTCGACGGCTATCCTTACGAAATCTTTACCGGTCTGCAGGATGACGATGAGGGTATCGTATTGCCGAAGTCGGTAGTGCGCGGACGTATCATCAAGAACTACGACGAGAACGGTGTGAAGCGTTACGATTTCCAGTTCGAGAACAAGCGCGGATATAAGATGACCATCGAAGGTTTGTCCGAGCGTTTCAATAAGGAGTATTGGAACTATGCGAAGCTGATTTCGGGCGTGTTGCGTTATCGGATGCCTATCGAGCAGGTCATCAAGCTGGTAAGTTCGCTCCAGCTCGATAGCGAAAACATCAATACATGGAAGAACGGTGTATCGCGCGCGCTGAAGAAATACGTGATTGACGGCACGGAAGCCAAAGGCATGAAATGTCCGAATTGCGGCAACGAGACCTTGGTTTATCAGGAAGGTTGCCTGATTTGCAAGACTTGCGGCTCTTCGCGTTGCGGATAAGTTTTTTATAGAAGATTTTTTCGGTACGCAGAGGCACAAAGGCACAGAGGCTTTTCAGCACAGGCTCCGTGGCTTTGTGCCTCTGTCTTTTTAATATAGGTTTAGTTTAAAAAAACATGGAAGAAACGGTAAGACAACATTTATTGGACCGGGTAAAGAAAAACCCGTATGTCAATCATTTGGAGATTGATTTCGAAGAGATAGAAGAAGGACGCATTGTGGCGCGTATGCCTTTGAAGCCCGAGCAACGCCAGTATAGCGGTGTGGTGCATGGCGGCGTGCTTGCGGCCTTTGCCGATACGGTGGCAGGCTTTGCGGCTTATACAATGACTCCCATCGACCGCGATGTGTTGACGGCAGAACTGAAGACCTCTTTCCTGCGTGCGGCATGGGGCAATGAGCTGGTAGGCATCGGTACGGTAGTGAAACCGGGACGGAACCTGCAGTTCGCCGAGTGTGAAATCTATTGCGACGATAAGCTGGTGAGCAAGGCGTCGGGCACTTTCTGTGTCGTTCATCCGCAGATTTAGGCGTATGGAAGCATCACAAATGCATGTCCGTCTGAACGGGCTGAAGTTGTATGCCCGTCACGGCGTATTGCCCCAGGAAACGAAAGTAGGGGCAGAGTTTACGGTAGACCTTTGTCTGGCGACCGACTTTTCGAAGGCGGCGGAAACCGATGCCTTGGACGGCACCGTCAATTATGCTTCCGTATTCGAAAAGGTAAAGGAAGAAATGGATATTCCTTCCCGCTTGCTGGAGCATGCAGCCTATCGTATTGCCCGCCGCCTGCTGGATGACTTCCCTGCTATCAGCGAGGTGGCTATCGGCCTGTATAAGCAGAATCCGCCCATGGGAGCCGATTGCCGGAGGGTAGGGGTGGAGGCTGTATACCGCCGATAGTGTTTCCGTTCAGTAGCAGCGTGTCATTCGATACGGGTTTCCAGCGGATGGCGAACCTGTCGGGCAAAAGCTTTCAGGTAGTCTGTCCACGATGCATCGGTCTCGAAGCCGTATTTGCTCCAGCCCGAGCCCCAATAATAGGTAAAGGTGTCGTCGGGCTGATAGGTGCTGATGCCGAGCACGTGTCCCAATGCGTCGCCTATGGGCTTGTCGAAGAGCTGTACTTTCGTTTGGGTTTGCGTGTCGGGGAAGACGGCGCCTACGTATACGATGCCGTTTCCGGCTTTGGCGTCAGTGGTAGGGTCGGCGTATGCGATGTATCCTTCTTCGGCGCTGTAGTCATAGCCTTCGGCATTGGCGGCGTGGATAACCAGTCCGCCTGCTACGGGAGTAGGTTGGCTCAGGTTACTGTAAGTCACGGTCGTCTTGTTCAGTTGCGAGCCTTTATCGAGCTGGATGACGCGGGTCTCGATGACGTTCGAGTCGTTCTTTATGACCAGCGGATTGAATGTCAGTTTTACGGTGAAGCGTAGCGGCCCGTTGTCCAGTATTTCATAATCCTTGTAGCAATACGGATACACGATGGTCGAGTCGGGCATCAGGGCAGAGGTGCCGCCTCCCAGTGTGGGTCCTACGGCATAGCAGTCCATTCCGTTGCCGTGGTCCACGTGGTAAGAAATCCGGTTCACCAGTTCGTCGGCTTCTTTCTTTTTCCCCGCTTTCCGCAAGGCATTGATTTGTGCCCACGAGGCGGAATCCAGTTCCAGCGCATAGCGGTCTTCTACTACCGGTTCTTCCACGCTTTTCGTAAACACGTCGTAGCCGTATGCTTTCTCGCCTGTCTTCTGCAAGGCAGGCCCGTATGCACGGTAGGCTGCGCGGTCGTTTTCCCAGGCGATGTCGTCCAGACGTTCCGGATAGTGGCGTCCGTAGACTATCGTGGTGATTGGGGTGGGTGTGCCCTGCTGGATAGTGTAACGGGAAGAAGCGTTCGCGCTTACCGAGACGGGGAAGATAAGCTTGTCATCGTAAGTGAACTGGTAAGGGATTTCTTGTGCCTGTTCGTCGTAGATGACGATTTGAGCCGTGTCCGGCAAATTCAGTTGTTGATAGATTTGAGCGGCAGGTATTTCTACCATTTCGCCCGAGCGGTTGGTGTTGAGCGGGTTGGTAACGGTTACCGTCACCGATTGGGGGTTTCCGCATCCCCACAGGCAGGCTCCCAGAGCCGTTGCCGTCAGAAGTATAATCTTTTTCATAAATGTCGGTTTTTTGCAAAGTTATAGATTCCTGTCGTTTCGCCAACAGGTTTCCGGTAAAATTCTTTCCGGTGAAATCGTGTTTCCGATAGAGCGTGTTTGCCGGTTCGTATTTATTGATAAAGATGAATTGTGTGCGTTCTTGTTTTGTTTGTTGCCAGAAAAGTCTATCTTTGTTGTACAACTATCTAATTTGATTTTATATGAAGGGAAAACTTTTATTGGCAACGTTGGGTTGTCTTGCTTGGGGATTGTCATCGTGGGCGGAAAGTCTGAAGCTTTGGTATAAGCAGCCGGCTCAGGTCTGGGTGGAAGCTTTGCCGCTCGGCAATTCCAGTATGGGGGTTATGGTATACGGTGGAACCGGAGTGGAACGTCTTCAGTTGAACGAAGAGACCTTGTGGGGAGGCGGACCACACCGGAATGACAATCCTGCGGCATTGCAGGCTTTGCCCGAAGTGAGAAGGCTGATTTTCGAGAACAAGAACATGGAGGCGCAGCAACTGATTGACCGGACCTTTTATTCGGGACGGAACGGAATGCCTTACCAGACCATAGGCAGCCTGACGATTGAGCAGGAAGGACACGAGAATGCCACCGGTTATTACCGCGACCTCGATTTGGAGCGTGCGGTGGCTACGGTCCGTTATGAGGTGGACGGTGTGGCTTACCAGCGTGAAGTGTTCGCTTCGCTTGCCGATAAGGTTATCCGGGTACATCTCACGGCAGATCGTCCGGGTATGCTTACGCTTAATCTGGGATACCAGACTCCGCTTACCCGGCACGAGGTGGATGCCAAAGGGAAAACTTTGACCTTGACCGGTAAGGGAGAAGACCACGAAGGGGTGAAAGGCGTCATCCGTATGGAGACGGTCACGCAAGTTGCGGCGAAGGGCGGAAAGGTAAAGACCGAAGGCGATAACTTGCGCGTGGAAAATGCCGATGAAGTGACTTTATATATTGCCGCGGCTACCAATTTCCGTTCGTATACCGATGTGAGCGGAAATCCGCATCACCGGGTGCGTGAGTTGCTGAAAACGGCTCTCGGAAAGTCTTATGAGCAGGCTTTGGACGAGCATGTGGCTTGTTATAAGAGTCAGTTCGACCGTGTGCGGCTTGATTTGGGCGAAGGGCAAGGCGACCATTGGGAAACCACCGAACGGATACGCCGTTTTAATGAGGGGAAAGATGTTTCCTTGGCGGCATTGATGTTCCAGTACGGGCGTTATCTCTTGATTTCCTCTTCCCAGCCGGGAGGGCAGGCTGCCAATCTGCAAGGGATATGGAACGATAACTTGCAGGCTCCGTGGGACGGGAAGTATACCATCAACATCAATACCGAGATGAATTACTGGCCCGCCGAAGTGACGAATCTGACGGAAACTCACCAGCCCTTGTTCGACTTGATTAAAGACCTTTCGCAGACTGGGCAGGAAACGGCTCGGGTAATGTATGGAGCAAACGGCTGGGTGGCACACCATAATACCGACCTTTGGCGTTGCACCGGTCCGGTCGACAATGCTTTTTATGGTACCTGGCCCAACGGGGGTGCCTGGCTGACTACCCATCTGTGGCAGCATTACCTCTATACAGGCGATAAGGATTTTCTGAAAGAGGCTTATCCTGCCATGAAAGGTGCGGCAGATTTCTATCTGTCCTATCTGGTCCCGCATCCGCATTACGGTTGGATGGTAGAAGCGCCCTCTATGTCGCCCGAACATGGTCCGCAAGGCGAGAATGCCGGGCAGGTCTCTACCATTGTCGCCGGCTGTACGATGGACAATCAAATCGTATTCGATGTATTGAGCAATGCGCTGGCTGCTTCTCATGTGCTGGGGATGCCGGTCGCTTATCAGGATTCGTTGCAGCAGATGTTGGACAAGTTGCCTCCGATGCAAATCGGGCGTTACAATCAGTTGCAGGAATGGCTAGATGACATGGATAACCCTCGTGACCAGCATCGTCACATTTCGCACGCATACGGATTGTTCCCCAGCAATCAGATTTCACCCTATACCCATCCGTTGCTTTTCCAGGCTATTAAGAACACGATGCTTCAGCGTGGCGATGAGGCTACAGGATGGTCTATCGGCTGGAAAATCAACTTGTGGGCGCGTTTGCTCGACGGGAATCATGCTTACCGGATGATAGGCAACCTGTTGAAGCTGCTTCCTTCCGACAAAGTCCAAAAGCAATATCCCGACGGACGTACTTATCCTAATCTCTTCGACGCTCATCCGCCTTTCCAGATTGACGGGAATTTCGGCTATACGGCAGGTGTGGCGGAGATGTTGTTGCAAAGCCACGATGGTGCGGTCCATCTTTTGCCGGCCTTGCCCGATGCTTGGAGCAGAGGCAATGTAAAAGGCTTGGTTGCCCGTGGAGGATTTGTGGTCGATATGGAATGGGACGGTACCCAGCTTGCCAAGGCTACGGTTCACTCCCGTTTGGGTGGAAACCTGCGTTTGCGTTCGTATGTCCCGTTGAAAGGCAAAGGCTTGAAGCCGGCTTCGGGCGAAAATGCCAATCCGTTCTATCAGCGGGCGCACATCAAGGAACCGCTCGTGTCGGAAGAATTGCATCATCCGCAACATCCCCTGCTTTATCGTGTTTATGAATACGACCTGGAAACAGAAGCCGGTCAGGATTATACGGTAGAGCGGGAATAAGCGAGAAAGCAGGGCTAGTTCGTTTTGGGTGTCTCTGTGTTCGAAAAGGCACAGAGACACATTCTTCCTTTGATTGCTGATGGAGGATTAATGATAGGCTTGCAATGCTTTTTCCACGATGTGGTGCATATCGTAATATTTGTATTCGGTCAGCCTGCCGCCGAAGATGACACGCGCTTCCTGGTCTGCCAGTTCCTTATATTTCAAGTAAAGCGTATTATTCTTTTCATCGTTTACCGGATAATACGGCTCGCTGCCTTCCGTCCATTCCGAACTGTATTCGCGCGAGATAACCGTCTTCGGGCAGTTCTCCACTTCGGCTCCGAACATTTCGAAATGCTTGTGCTCGATGACCCGTGTGTAGGGCACTTCCCGTTCGGTATAGTTCACCACCGCATTGCCCTGGTAATTCGGCATATCCAGCGTTTCCGTCTCAAAGCGTACCGTGCGGTATTCCAGTTTGCCGAAACGGTATCCGTAATATTCGTCAATGGCTCCGGTAAACACTATCTTGTCTGCTATGGCTTCCAGTTCCTCACGGTGAGCGAAGAAATCACAGCCCAACCGTGTATCCGCACCTTCCAGCAGGCGTTCGATTAACACATTATACCCGCCGATGGGGATGCCCTGGTACTTGTCGTTGAAATAGTTGTTGTCGAACACCAGGCGGACCGGAAGCCGCTTGATGATGAATGCCGGCAGGTCGGTACACTTCCGTCCCCATTGCTTCTCGGTATAGCCCTTTATCAGCTTTTCGTAGATGTCTTTCCCTATCAGCAGCTGTGCCTGTTCTTCCAGGTTGCGCGGTTCGCCGATGCCCTGTTCTTTCATCCGCTCTACAGCTTCTGCCCGCTGTTCCTCTATCTTTGCCCTGGCTTCGGCAGGAGTGGTCACGCCCCACATCTGGTAAAAGGTATTCATGTTGAAAGGCAGGTTGTAGAGCTTGCCCTTGTAGTTTGCCACAGGTGAGTTGGTGTAGCGGTTGAATTCCACAATCGAGTTGACAAACTCCCACACTTCCTTGTTCGAGGTATGAAAGATATGTGCCCCGTACTTGTGTACGTTGATGCCCTCCACGTTTTCGCAATAAAGGTTTCCGCCCAGATGCGGGCGGCGGTCAATCACCAGGCACTTCTTGCCTTGCTGGATGGCTTTATAAGCAAAGACTGCCCCAAACAGTCCTGCTCCTACTATCAGGTAATCGTAGTGTTGTTTCATTAGTTGGTTTGTTTAGCGTGAGAAATTGGTTTCCTTACATATACGGCAAAGATACGTTATCCTTTTCACGTAGCAATGGATTTTAGAGCGATACGTGTAAAAATTTTGTTTCTTAGTTGAACACAGAGACACAAATGGGGGCAGTAGATTTTTAGTGGGGATATCCATACAACTTAGCAATTCTAAAGA